>Ga0326728_10027206_pt1 | contig 10028 bp, 9 predicted proteins | sample MB3enrmetagenome_FD_207602 | JGI IMG/M metagenome (GOLD analysis project Ga0326728, IMG submission 207602) | Lab enriched peat soil microbial communities from McLean, Ithaca, NY, United States - MB31MN | ecosystem: Environmental > Terrestrial > Soil > Wetlands > Peat | place: USA: New York... | reverse complement strand
ATCCGTTGGCCGAAAGGACGTGGCCCTTGTCCAGGATGCGATTGACCAGATCACTGCGATAATGCGACAGGACCTGGGCCTGCACCGCCTCCATCACATCCGGTCGGCGGAGGTTGATCTTTTGTGGTGCCGCACCGCCATTGCCATTGGGTTCCGGGTTTGACATACCTCTGGAATATTAACATGCCGTTGCGGGCAGTCCAGCCCAAAGCCGATGGATGCCGGGCTTGGGCATCTTTTTCCGGGGAGATCGGACGGGTCGGACGGATCGGACGGGTCGGACGGGTCGGACGGGTCGGACTTGGGGAACCAGAACTATCTTCCAAGCTCTATTTGCTTTCGGATTTGCCGGGCCAGCAGAAGATCATCAGGGCGCATACCACAACCACCATCAGGAACAGAATTCCGCGACCTCCAAAATGCCCGTGCATCGCCAGTATCGGTGTCATTCTCATAATCATAATCGTAATCTCCCTCTCCTTCCCTTACGATGGCGGACACCCGATCTTGCACGGAAGTTTCTCTTCCGGAAGATGGGAGCTTATGGGACTGATGGGAATTATGGGGCTGATGGCTAAGCGGGCGCGGGCGCGGGGGAGCCGTAGCCGGGCAGCTTCGGCGGCAGCGGCTTGGGCACTTCGGGCAAAGGCGTGGCCGCAATCGCACCCGATGGAGGCTCGACCTTCGGGGCGGGGGGCGGGGGCATGAAGGTTCCGGTGCGCACAATTTCGCTGACCTGCTCGCCATCCAGCGTCTCGTATTCGAGCAGCGCGTTGGCGATGACTTCCAGCTTGTCGCGATTTGTGTCAATTATATTTTTTGAGACGCTGTAGGCCTCGTTGATGATGCGTTTGACTTCCGCGTCGATCTCCTGCGCGGTGAATTCGCTGTAATCCTTGCGCTGCACGATGTCGCGGCCCATGTAAACCTGCTCCTGGTCGTTGCCGTACTGCACCATGCCCATTTTATCGCTCATGCCCCACTGGCAGACCATGGCGCGGGCGACGGAGGTCGCCTGCTGAATGTCGCCCGAGGCGCCGCTGGAGATGTCGCCCGAAACGATTTCCTCGGCGATGCGCCCCGCCATCATGACGGCGATCAAATCGAGCATTTCCTTGCGGCGATGATTCAAGACGTCCTCCTTGGGCAAGGACATGGTGGAACCGAGCGTCTGGCCGCGCGGGATAATGGTCACCTTGTGCAACGGATGGGTGTGGGTGAGGACAACGTTGACCAGGGCGTGGCCGGCTTCGTGCCAGGCGGTGCATTTCTTGTTTTCTTCGGACATGGCCATGCTGCGGCGTTCCCGGCCCATGCGCACCTTGATGCGGGCTTCCTCGAGTTCGACCATCCCGATATTTTTTTTGCTCATGCGCGCCGCCGCCAACGCGGCTTCGTTCAAAAGATTGGCCAAGTCAGCCCCGGAATAGCCGGGGGTGCCGCGGGCGATGACTTCCAGATTGACCGTTGGGTCCAGCTTTACGTTGCGGGCGTGGACTTTCAATATGGCTTCGCGCCCGCGCACGTCCGGGAGGCTGACCATGATCTGGCGGTCAAAGCGGCCCGGCCGCAACAAGGCCGGGTCCAGCACGTCGGGACGGTTGGTCGCGGCGATGATGATGATGCCGTCCTGGGTGTCGAATCCGTCCATTTCCACCAGCAAAGCGTTCAAAGTTTGCTCGCGTTCGTCGTTGCCGCCGCCCCAACCATGCCCCCGGCTGCGTCCCACGGCGTCAATTTCGTCGATGAATATAAGGCAGGGCGTATTTTTCCTGGCCTGTTCGAACATGTCGCGCACCCGGCTGGCGCCGACGCCGACAAACATTTCCACAAAGTCCGAACCGCTGATGCTGAAAAAGGAGGCGTCGGCCTCGCCCGCAATCGCCTTGGCCAGCAGGGTCTTGCCTGTGCCCGGCGCGCCCACCATTAAAATGCCCTTGGGAATGCGGCCGCCCAGTTTTTGAAATTTTTTCGGATCCTTGAGAAATTCGACCAGTTCGGAAACCTCCTCCTTGGCTTCCTCGACGCCGGCGACGTCCTTGAATGTGATCTTGTTTTTTTCCTTGTTCAACATGCGGGCGCGGCTCTTGCCGAAGCTCATCGCGCCTTTGCCGGCCATTTTGATCTGGCGGAAGATGAAAAAGTAAAGGGCGGCGAGAATGAGGATAAAAGGCAGGCCGGTTTGCAAGAGCACGTTCATCAGGACACTGCCGGTGTTGGGTGTTTTAAAACCCCTGACTTTAACCAGGTCGTTGAGCATTTCATTGGAGAGGTACACATCCAGTTTAAAGGGCACCTCGACCTTTTTGCCGTTCTTGTCTCTTTCAATAATTCCATGCTCGTCGGTTTTGTAATAACTGGCGGTGATGCGTTTGATTTCCGGCATTTGGGAGCTGGAGGTGATCTTGCCGCTGTGGGGGACGATGAGATTATTGGTCAGTTTATCCTCCAGTTGCGGGTATTCGGTGAACTCTTCGGCTTGCTGTTCCGTGCCGTTCTTAAACAAAAACAACAGGCTGAAAGCGGCGATGATGCCAATCCAAACCAGGAAAGTCCTCGGCGGAAGGCGCATATCGCCGTTTCGCTTGTCGTTCTTATCCGGTTCGCCCGGGCTATTTAGATCAGACATGTCTTAATACTTCCTGGGGTTAGATTATCATGGTGCGGCCACATTGGCAACTATGACAATTCAAAGCCGGACTTCGATGCCAGCTCCACTTGAGCTTCCGCACCGTGTGTTCGTCCAATTTGAATTTTTCGGCCATGCGCAACCCTTCGACCCAAAACAGCACGCCCTGGCGGGTTGCCGCAACGACCCGCCGGCGCCGCTCGCCCGGCGGCACCCTCAGATTGGTGAACAAATCCTGCAACTTCCGCGCCGAACCCGTTCCAATCGGCTGAAACCGGTCGCCGGGCCGCCAGCACCTCAACCAGATGGGCGTTCCAACTTTGTCCGCGTCGAAATACTCGACGTTGGCATCCTTGCCAGTAGTACTCATTCCTTTATCATCGCCGATTTTCCAGTGGATCTTTAGCCCGCCAAAGGTTAGCCCGCCTTTTCCGGCCGACAACGAAAGTTCCCGTTTCCGCGAACTGAATTGGAACGATTCCAAGTGCCGCCGATGAACCAGCCCGGCCGCATCCCGGCAAACAGAGCAATCGGCGCTGACCGCAATCCATTGACCCGCACCGAGGCGCAATCGTTCAATCAGGTCAAAATCCGGCGACAGCTTGCCGTCAATCAATTGCTGATGGATGAGCCGCCTTTGCACCGCCACCGGGAGATGAAGAAAATCAGAGGTCCGCCCCCCCTGAAGCCACTCCCTGGCGGTGAGCGCGACGAATTCCGCTTCCGCCCCGACCACGTCCATCAGGCGCAAGACAGTCCTGCCCAGCGCCGGTTGGTAATGCCGTGTCAATAACGGAATTAACTCGTGACGGATGCGATTGCGCTGGATGTCAATCGAGGCATTGGACGCGTCTTCCGAGAACGCGATCTTGTTCTCCCTCGCAAACCTTTGCAGCGCGTCCTTCGGCAAATCGAGCAACGGCCGCGCGAGCCGGATTTTGGGGGCGCTGGGCGAGGCATTGCTCCATTTCATCCCGGCCAATCCCCCGCCGCCCGCGCCCCGCAACAGGCGCAAAAAAAACAATTCCACCTGGTCATTGGCGTGATGGGCCAGGGCCACGGTGGGAATCCTCAATTTTGCGGCGGTCGCGGCCAAAAAATCGTGCCGCAACTTCCGCGCTGCCATTTCGACCGACAACCCGCTTTTCCGGGCGAACCCCGGCACGTTCCCGCGCCCAGCCACGAAAGGCAGCCTGAGCTTCCGGGCCGTCTTGCGCGCCAACTGTTCATCCGCGTCGCTGGCGGCCCCGCGCAATTGATGATTAAAATGCGCCACGGTCAATTTCCAGCGATGAGTTTTTGAGAGGCGATGAAGCAAATCGAGCAACACCATCGAATCCAGCCCGCCCGAGACAGCCGCCAAAATCCGCTGGCCGTCGCGAAAGAGCCGCTTTGCGCCGATGCTGGTTTCGATATGGCTGGCCAAATCACTCATAAGGCAAGCTTACAGAAGCCGGGCGGCAAAGTCAGCCGGGAAACGCGGGATTGATACATAGGAGGTTCAGGCCTGAATTGCACGGATTTTGGCATTTTTGGCATATTTTAATTTTTTCCTCTATTCGATTGACAGATATGCCGCCATCACCCCCCAAAACAACGAACCCTGAAGCTGAATTTTATATGTAAGCCGTTGATTTTCATAACCTTAGCATTTAGCCTTCAGCCTTTAGCCTTTCCCAACATCGCTGCGACTGACTGCGACGCGGTGCGATTTAGTTGGACTGGACAGAGGCTAATCAAGCCGTTGCAATCCCTTTGACCTAGTTTGACCGGACGGACGGGCGAAGATGTGTCTGGCAGGACGCCAAACACGGCGGGCGAGACGCCCGCGCTCCCCTTTCCTTCTGTATTCATACTTCTTCCTTTCCGATCCGGCCATCGCCGGAACTTCATTAGACAAACTATACAGTTAACATATCATATCATCAAGAGATATTTAAAGGAATTTTTAAAAAAGTGTGATTTTTGGCGAATGTCATTTAAGGCCTTGCGCGGCAAGGACTTAAGAACACAAAGAAGATTTGGCAGGGGAATGCGGGAAGGGTTTGCAGGCTTATGCCCCTCCGCCAATCAGAGACCATTTTACTTGCATCCGAGGACCCTTTCACTTTCACGGTTGACTTGAACGTAACCACCACGCACAGGCAGCCATTAAATGTTGAAAAGTCTCGACTCGGTTTGGAATTAGGCGTAGTCAGCTAAAATTCACATGAACAATCTTTCTAAAAGTGACGGACTCCCTGTTCGTAAAAGTGGTGAATGGGCGGAGCGCAAGCATCATTATCTGAACAACTATTGCGGCATCACCTCCGTCTCCATGCGAAAAAGATTCAAGCTGGTTTATGTGGATGTCATGGCCGGGCCGGGCCGCTGCCAGATTGAAAAAACCAACGAGGAATTTCCCGGCTCGCCCTTGGTGGCTTTGGATCATGATTTTGCGGAATACATTTTCATTGAGGAGAACCCGGAATTGGCGGATGCCTTGAAAAAGCGGATTGCCGGTCATCCCAAGGCGGGAAAAGTCACCATCCTAACCGAAAACTGGATCAAGGTCGTGGAAGACCGGCGGTTGAAATTCAAGAATTCAACGCTGGCCGTCGTTTTTGTTGATCCGATCGGAATCTCGGAGGTGCCGATGTCAGCAATGAAAAAACTGGCAAGAAATATCAGAATTGATTTGCTGGTCACCATCCAATACCGCCTCGGAATCGTCCGCAATCTGCCCCAATACCTGAATGCCAACAGCAACCAGACGGCGCTGGATAATTTTTTAGGCGACCCAAGCTGGCGCGAATGGAAGACCGGCGACTTCGGTGAATTTGGCCGGCGGGCCGTGGAATATTTTTGCGAAAAATTCCAGAAAGACGAAGGCTTCATCGGCACACAGCATATTTCGGTTCCAGAGCAAAACCCGCTATATCGCTTTACATTATTCAGCCGCAACGCCCGCGCCAAAGATTTCTGGAACAAGATTTTGAAGATTGACGAAAAAGGCCAGCGTGATTTGCCCTTGTGAGGCATGGACTGCATTTATCCTACCCTTTAGGCCAGACTGGATTATTATTTGCACTCGTGAGCGCCAATTCAAAAATCGAGTGGACGGATGCGACGTGGAATCCGGTTCGCGGCTGCACCAAGATCAGCCCCGGCTGCCTGCATTGCTACGCCGAGACCTTTGCCGAGCGCTTTCGTGGCGTGCCCGGCCATCCGTTTGAACAGGGATTTGATCTGCGCCTCGTGCCGGAAAAGCTCGGCGACCCGCTGCGCTGGTCAACCCCGCAACGGATTTTCGTAAATTCTATGAGCGACCTGTTCCATCCCGGCGTGCCAGATGAATACATTGTCAAGGTGGCGCGTGTGATGAAGGCCGCCAACTGGCACACCTACCAGATTTTGACGAAGCGCGCCGGGCGGATGCAGAAACTGTTGAAAGGCAAATTGAAGTTCGCGGCGGAGCAGGCGCATATCTGGTGGGGCGTGAGTGTGGAAAACCGCCAGCACGGATTGCCACGCATTGATTTGTTGCGCGACTCGCCCGCGCAAGTCCGTTTCTTGAGCATTGAACCGCTGCTGGAGCATCTTGGCCCGGTCAATTTGAAGGGCATCAATTGGGTGATTGTCGGCGGCGAAAGCGGGCCAGGCGCGCGGCCAATGGCTGCCGACTGGGTGCGGGACATCCGAGCGCAATGTCACCGCGCCAAAGTCGCCTTCTTTTTCAAGCAATGGGGCGGCGTCCGCAAAAAGGAAGCCGGACGGGAATTGGACGACCGCACCTATGATGAATTCCCGGAACTGCCGCAAGTTCCCGTGCCCGGTTTGGAATTCCGGCGGAACGCCTTGGAACAATTGGAAGCGGGACGAGTCTAAAACGGCCCGGCCACTTTGCAAAAATCGCTCATAACCGATCCTGGAATGTTTTCTACTTGACTCTATTTTGGATTTTTTGGGTGGTTTTTCAAAACAGGGGGGTTTTCAGCAAAATCCATAAACGCATATTACTTGTTTTTCCTTTGCTTTATGTTGTTATGCGGGCTTGACCCCTTGTTTAAATCAGATGAGGAACGGCACGAGCGCCTTGACGCGCTTTCGGTAGTCGGAGTAATCGCCAGGGAAGTGTCGCAGCAGGAGGGATTCTTCCTGCTGAAGTTTAATCCAAAAGCCGATGCACAAGATCAGGAATCCAAGCCACGCCTGCAACCGGCCATTCGCAATGGCCTGCCCAAAACACATCAGGAGAATGCCCGTATAGATGGGGTGCCGCACGAAACGGTACGGCCCCGCTTTGATAAGTTCGTGTCCCTGCCGGAAGGTGACGTTGCTGCTCCAATTCCCGGCCAGGGTTCGGCGCGACCATACGGCCACGAATAATCCGAACACGCAAACGACGGCCCCGCCAGCCCGCGCCAGGTCCGTATGAGGGGTCAAAGCCAGGCGCAACGGATCGTACAGTCCCTGGCACCAAAGCAGCATCCCACCCAGTATTTGAGGTCCCTTGAACGCCGCCAGGGACAACCAGCTTTGCTTTTCCGCCGCCGGCTTTACCCGGAGCGCGTTGCAACCCCAATAACCGATAAAGATTATCCAACAAGCGATGATCGCCCAATTTGAAAGCGTCGTCATTTCAATCCGCATTATGCATCGCGTGCAGGCGGGTATTCAAGCTGGCACGACGCAAGCAAAGCGCTGAGTCAGAATTGAAAATTTGTCATTGAGAATTTCTCATTTGTCATTCGGAAAATGGATCCGGCTGAGATCAGACCATATCCAGGGCGGCGGTTCTGGCGCGGGGCAGTTTTCCCAAATGATAAATCAAAAATCCATGCAAGAATTTCTGGATTTCCGACTCTTGCGCGGCGCTCAGGCGCAATCGAAACAGAGCCGGCCAATCGGCCCCGGTGAATTTCTCCAGGAGTTGTCGGGCGCTGGCACTCAAGGACGTTTGCGCCAGGTCCGGTTTCAAGCCCAGTTCGTCGAGCAATTTCATTTCGAAGGCGAGGATGGTCGCGGCGCGGGCGGGGTGGCGGGCCAATTCGTGGAGCAAACCGGCGAATTGGGCGTATAGTGCGGGCAGGGGGGTTTCGGTTTCGGTGGTTTGCTCGATGAGGGCGGCACAATAGGAGGCTTGTTGCACATAAGCCAGTTCGGGGCGCAGCGCGGCGTGGCTTTCCAACAGCCGGACTTCGCGCAAGGTGTGCAAGTCCGAACGGCGGCTGCGCGCAAAACTCAATTCGGCCAGGTGGAAAAGGTCGATCTGCCCGCGAAAAGGGGACTTGGGCCGCCGCGCCCCCCTGGCCACCGTGGCCAGCCGTCCCAGGTCCTGTGTCAACCATTGCACGATGAGGCTGGTGTCTGTCAGCGGCCGCGTGCGCAGGACGATGCCAGTCGTGCGCTCGACGTTCATGGCAGGGGCGTTGCCAGCGGCGGGACGCCGCTGCCACTTTGGACGATGCCGGTCGTGCGCTTGACGTTCATTGCAATGACGGCGGAAGCGGGGCAGGGCCGGCTTTTTCCGGCGGGAGCGCCGAGATGGAATGCCCGGCGTAATCTGGAGAAATGGCCCCGAGGCTGATGATGAATTTAATCGCGTCCGCCACCGAAATATCCACCTTGATAATCTCGCTTTCCGGCACGAGCAGGAGGAATCCCGAAGTTGGAATGGGCGTGGTCGGAATGAAGACGCTGATTAATTTTTCCGCGCCCAACCCTCTTTGTTCGCCGGTGACAAAAGCGAGGGCGCGCGAGCGGGCATGGGGGAAGGGCACCAGCACGACTTGTTTGAAGGAGGATTTGTTGCTGGAAAAGGATTCATTGACCTGTTTGATCGTGGCATAAATCTTGTTCAACAACGGGATCTGCATCAAGGCCTGGTCCACCCATTCGATGGTTTTGCGCCCGAGGTAATTGCGCCCGTAGCGGCCCGCCAGGCAGATCAACACCACTGTCAACAATAGCGCGAACCAGCTCCAATACCAATACGTTTCGCCGAACTCGCCATTGGGCCTTTTCGGGTGGGTCCAGGTGTAGGGCAGGAAGAAGAGCAGCTTGTCGGTGACATTGGAGACGTTCTGAAAAAGCCAGAGGACGACCGCGACCGAAATGACCGCCGGCAGAACAACGGCCAGGCCGGCAAAGAAATTGGCCCGCCACCGCACAAAAAAATTATTTGGATTTGGAGGCATGTTTAGAGCGATCCAGCTTATCCAAGTCAAAGCGGCGCGACAATTCCCTGACCAGCTTGTTTTCTTCCCGCTTCATGGCCCGCCGCGGGCCTGTCTCCGTGTCATTGTACCCTTCCAGGTGCAAAATGCCATGCGCCAGATAACGGAGGATCTCCGATTGCCAGGACGCGCCAAAGCGGCCCGCTTGAGCGACGGCGTCATTCACCGAAATAAAAATTTCGCCATGCAAATTACCATCGTCCGCCGCCTCCTGATGGTTGAAAGTGATGACGTCCGTCGAGCCGGAACGGCCGAGGAAAGTTTCGTTTAATTCCGTCATCTCGAAGGCGCCGATGAGATGGACCCCCAACTCGTATTTGCGGCGGGCGCGCGATTGTTCCAGGAGATGTTTGGCCATGCGGCGCAAGAGCGCGAGGCGCAAGACCCGGCTTTTTTGCCGGTTAAACAGGCGCAACAGTTTCATCCTAAATCCGGCAGTTGGATGATGAGAAAAAAACGGAAGCCACAGATGAACACAGATGAACACAGATTTTTATGAAAAAAGTCTTTCACCGGTTGGGTGACTCCTGTTTGTTTCGCAACTCCTTCTGATCTGTGTCTATCTGTGTTCATCTGTGGCTTTAACTGCTTTTTCAAGGTTCATTGCTGGCGGCCGCGGTGTTCCTCGTAAGCGGCGATGATGCGTTGCACGAGCGGATGCCGCACCACGTCGCGGCGCGTCAACTCAACCAGCCCGATGCCTTCGACGCCTTTCAAGGCGTGCTGGGCTTCGAGGAGTCCGGAGTGTTTGTGGCCCGGCAGATCGATTTGAGTGATATCGCCGGTGATGACGGCCTTGGAGCTGATGCCCAGGCGGGTGAGGAACATGAACATTTGCTCGGTGGTCGAATTCTGGGCCTCGTCGAGGATGATGAAGGCGTTGTTCAAGGTGCGTCCGCGCATGTAAGCCAGCGGCGCGATTTCAATGACGCCGCGTTCCATGTGCTTTTCAATGTCTTCGGCCGGGAGCATGTCCTGCAAGGCATCGTGCAGCGGGCGCAGGTAGGGAGTGATTTTTTCGTAAAGGTCGCCCGGCAAAAAGCCCAGGGCCTCGCCGGCTTCGACGGCGGGGCGGGTGAGGATGATTCGGGAAACCTTCTCCTCCTTCAAGGCGGCCAGGGCCAGGGCCATGGCTAGGAAGGTCTTGCCGGTCCCGGCCGGGCCGATGCCAAAAGTCACAT
>Ga0326728_10027205_pt1 | contig 10028 bp, 9 predicted proteins | sample MB3enrmetagenome_FD_207602 | JGI IMG/M metagenome (GOLD analysis project Ga0326728, IMG submission 207602) | Lab enriched peat soil microbial communities from McLean, Ithaca, NY, United States - MB31MN | ecosystem: Environmental > Terrestrial > Soil > Wetlands > Peat | place: USA: New York... | reverse complement strand
GGCTTCGCCGCGCAGAAAACGAATACCGGCGCGCGCACCCGCTTCCGCGGCATAGCGCTCCACGCCGGCATAACGCTCGTGATTGCCCATGCAGCCGAACGTGCCGGCGTCGCTCTTGACGCGGGCGAGCTGGCGTATGCAGGTATCCAAGGGGTCGCCGCGGGACGAGATGAGGTCCCCGGTGACCACGGCGACGTGCGGCCGCACATCGAGGGCCATGTCGATCACCCGCGCCAGATCGGACTCGTGGAGGAACGCGCTGAGGTGAATGTCGCTGATTTGCAGGATGCGCAGCCCGTCGAGATCCAGCGGCAAGCCGGGCAGCGGCACATCCAGTTCCCGCACCCGGAAACCCAGACGTTCGACCATGGCGCCATAACCCATCACCACGAATGGAGCGGCCATCAAGACGTTGCCGGCGGCGTTGAGCGCGCGCCGGCGCCCCGGGTTAAACTCGGCGCCCAGTCGCTTCGCAATGGCTTTGAACGCCAGGTACACCGCCAGAACGGCGGTGGCGGCGATGAGATAGGCCAGGATGCCGGCGCCCATGATGAGGGCGATATGCCCGGGGATTCCCAAGCGGGGGACGAACTCCGAAAAACTGAAGGAATATCCGGCCAGCAGCACGGCGTCGAAAAGAAAGACCGTGCCGCGCGCGGCGGTGAGCGCCCATCCCGAGAAGAGGCGCGCGGCCCCGCGCAGCAATTCGACCGCGATGCGCCACTGAACGGAAACAAAAACGATGGTTGCGATTAAGTTGAGCGCCAGGCCCACTCCCGAACCCCCATCCCCATCCTTTATTGTAGTGGCTTACGCGATCCAGGCGTTGACGAGCACCGCGATGGCCGCCATGGCGGCGGTTTCCGCGCGCAGCACCTGCGGACCGAGCGAAACCGGCTGCCAACCCGCGGCGGCGGCAAGCTGGCGCTCGGCATCGGTCCAGCCGCCCTCGGGGCCGGTGAGCAGAGCGGCGCGGCATGCCGGCGACACTCGCGACACTCGCAATAATGGAGGCGCGGCGGCCTCCTCCAGAAAGTAGCGATAGTCCGCCTCTTCGGCCAGGCATGGCTCGAAGCGGACCGCCGGCAGAATCTCCGGAGCGCGCACGCGGCGCGCCTGCTGGCTGCTTTCGCGCGCGATGCGGGCCCATCGTTCGGTTCGCTTGCCGGAGGCTTCGAGCAGCCCCTTCCCGCTGCGCTCCGCCTCCACCGGCAGGATGCGCTCGACGCCCAACTCGGTAGCCTTTTCGACGATCCACTCGAAGCGGTCGAACTTGATGAGCGCGGCGCACAGGGTTATGTGGAGGGGCGTGGCCGGCGAGTCGAGAGGCTCTATGATGCGAAAGACCACGCGGGGGCCGCGCGCCTCCGCGATTTCCGCCAGATATGCCACCTTCCCGTCGGAGATTTCGTAGCGCTGTCCCGCTTCGGCGCGGAGCACGCGAGTGAGGTGGCGAGCCTCCTCGCCGCGCAGTTCCGCCATGCCGCCGCGCACGGCATCCACGAAGAATCTTCGCCGGGCCACGAGATCATTGTACAGAAGAGGGGTCAGACGCATTTATTTAAATGCGTCTGACCCCTTTTCGAAGGCCTTCGAACTTGCGGTCTTCGGCGGCCGCCGGCCGTAACTTGGCATATACGGCGAAATGTGTTTCGATGAAATTAGGAGGGATGCGGCATGGCAACCGATGGAAAGCCCGACCGGGGAGTGGTTGAGATGAGCGCGGAAGAGTGCAAGGGGTGCGGCCTTTGCATCGAGGCTTGCCCGCCGAAGGTCCTTCGCTTAGCCGACCATCTGAACCATTACGGCTACCATCCGGCCGAATACGTGGGGGCGGGCTGCACGGGGTGCGGCATCTGTTTCTTCGTCTGCCCCGAGCCGGGCGGAATCACGGTCCTGAGGCTGGTGCTGCAACCGAAGGCTGCGTGAGGCCGCGGGGAGAGAAGCGATGCCGAAACAACTGATTAAGGGGAATGAAGCCATTGTGAAGGCCGCGGTGCTGGCGGGCTGCCGGGCGTATTACGGGTACCCCATCACGCCGGCGAGCGAAATCGCGGAGGCGGCGGCGCTCTACCTGCCGCAAGCCGGCGGCGTGTTCTTACAGGCTGAGAGTGAAGTGGCGGCCATCAACATGCTGTACGGTGCGGCGTCGGCGGGTGTGCGCGCCATGACCGCCTCCAGCGGGCCGGGCATCAGCCTGATGCAGGAGGGTCTCAGCTACATCGCCGGGTCGGAGCTGCCCTGCGTGGTGGCGGACATCATGCGCGCCGGTCCGGGGCTGGGAAACATCGCGCCCGAGCAAGGCGACTACAACCAGATTGTCAAAGGCGGCGGGCACGGCAACTACCGCACGCTGGTGCTGGCGCCGGATTCCGTGCAGGAGATGGCCGACCTGACCACGCTGGCCTTCGATCTGGCCGACGAGTACCGGAACCCGGTGGTAGTGCTGGCGGACGGATATACCGGCCAGATGATGGAGCCGGTGGAGTTCGCGTCGCGCGCCTTCGTGCCTCCGCCGGCCGAGTGGACCGTGAGGGGCACGGCGGAGACGCGGCGCAACCTGATTTGTTCCATCTACCTGGAGCCGGATTTGATGGAACGGCACGTCCGCAAGCTGGAGGCCAAGTACCAGCGGGCCGAGCGCGAAGCGGTGCGCGCCGAATGCTGGCGCACGGAGGACGCCGAGATCGTCCTGGTGGGCTACGGCATCATGGGCCGCGTTTTGAAGGCCGTGGTGGAGTTGGCCCGCGCCCGCGGCATGGCCGTGGGACTGCTCCGTCCCATTACGCTGTATCCTTTCCCCTCGGCTCGGATTCGGGAACTCAGCCGCCGGGCCCAGGCGTTCGCGGTAGTGGAACTCAGCACCGGGCAATTGGTGGACGACGTGCGCCTGGCGTTGGAGGGCCGCCGCCCGGTGGAGTTCTACAGCCGCGTGGGCGGCAATGTTCCCTCGGCCGAGGAGGTGCTGGCGTTTGTCGAGCGGAAGTTTGCGGCGGCGGAGGTGACGATCCATGGCTGATTACACCGTCATTCACGGGAAGGCCGCGAGCTTCTACGACGTGTACGAGCGTAAGGCGGAGTTGCAGCACCAGACGCACTATTGCCCCGGTTGCGGCCACGGCATCATACATAAGCTGCTGGCGCAGGCCATCGACGAGTTGGGCGTGCAGGAGCGCACCGTCCTCATCACCCCGGTAGGCTGTTCCGTATTCGGCTACTACTATTTCGATGTGGGCAACATCCAGGTGGCGCACGGGCGCGCGCCCGCGGTGGCCACGGCGGTCAAACGCAGCCGGCCGGAGAGCATCGTAATCGCCTACCAGGGGGATGGCGACCTGGCGGCCATCGGCACCGCCGAGATCATCCACGCCGCCAACCGCGGCGAACCCATCACGGTGATCTTTGTCAACAACGCTATCTACGGCATGACCGGCGGCCAGATGGCTCCCACCACGCCGCTCGGCGGGAAGACCACCACGTCGCCCTTCGGCCGCAACCAGTGGACCGATGGCTTCCCCATTCACGTTTGCGAGTTGCTGGCGTCGTTGGAAGCGCCGGTCTACATCGAGCGCGTGGCGTTGGGCAACAACAAGCAGATCATGCAGGCGGCCCGCGTGCTGCGCCGGGCGGTGGAGAACCAGGTGAAGGGCCTGGGATTCTCGCTGGTGGAAGTGCTGTCACCGTGCCCCACCATCTGGAAAATGCAGCCGGTGGAGGCGCAGCGCTTCGTGGAACAGGAAATGACCAAGACGTTCCGCGTGGCCAACCTCCGCGACCGCACCAAGGACGCGCCCGTCCGGCCCGCACTCGCGCCGCCGCCTGCGCTCGAAGACATTCCGCGGATTCTGGGCGTGGCGAATGGCGCGGGCGCCGCGGCGGAGGAGGAGCACGCGCCGGCCCGCCCCGCGCGGGCGCTCGATTCGCGAATCAGGGTGGCCGGTTTCGGCGGCCAGGGCGTTCTGATGCTGGGAGAGGTGCTGGCGGAAGCCGCGCTGGATGCGGGCTACGAAGTCTCGTGGCTGCCTTCCTACGGGCCGGAGATGCGCTCGGGCACTTCCAATTGCCATGTACGGCTGTCGAGTGTGGCCATCGATTCGCCGCTGGTCTCGCGGCCCAACGTGCTGCTGGCGCTGAACGAGCCGTCGCTGCGCAAGTTCCTGGCCACCGTCGAGCCGGGCGGCATCGTCCTCTACAATTCGGAACGACTGCCGGAGGATTGCGCGCGGCCGGACGTTCGCATGGTTGCGATGCCGTTCACCGAACTGGCCGACCAGCTTGGAAATGCGAAAGCCGCCAACATCGTGATGCTGGGGGCGCTGCTGGAAACTGCGGACCTGTTGGACCAGGAGCGCGTGATTGGCGCGCTGCGGAGAAAGGTGAAAAGCCAGAAGTGGTTCGACCTGGACCTGGCCGCGCTGGCGAGAGGCCGGGAAGAGGTCCGCAAGGTATGTCCGGTGAGTTGAACCCCGAGACCATCGTCTTCTTCGAGAACCGCCTGACGCCCCTGTCCGAGGCGCGGGTGGGCATTCTCACCCACGCGCTCGGTTTCGGGACGGGCGTCTTCGAGGGCATTCGCGGCTATTGGAACGAGCAAGAGAATCAACTGTTCCTGATGCGCCCGCGGGAGCATTTCGAGCGCTGGAAGCGGAACTGCGGCATCCTGCGCATCGAAGTGCCGCCGTCGGCCGCCGAGTTAAGCGAGCTCACGGCGGACCTGGTGCGGCGCAACGGATATCGCGGCGACGTTTACATCAAGCCGCTGGCCTACAAGTCGTCCCAGCGGATCGGCATCCACATGGACGGCCAGGACGCCTTCGCCATTGTGCCCATGCCCGCGCCCGCCTATCTGGACAGCTCCCAGGGCCTGCACGCGGGCGTCAGTTCGTGGCGGCGCACCGAGGACAACGCCATTCCCGGCCGCGCCAAGATCTGCGGATCGTACGTCAACGGCGTGCTGGCCAGCGACGAGGCGCGGCGCAACGGTTTCGACGAGGCCATCCTGCTCACCGAGGCCGGCCACGTGGCCGAGGGCGCCAGTTGCAACATTTTCCTGGTGCGCCATGGCACGCTGATCACGCCGCCGGCCAGCGAGAACATTCTCGAAGGCATCACTCGCGCTTCGGTGATGGAGTTGGCGCGCGAGGAACTGCGCGTCGAGGTAATCGAGTGCCCGGTGGACCGTAGCGAGCTCTACGTCTGCGACGAAATCTTCTTCAGCGGCACCATGGTGGAGGTGGCGCCAGTGATTCGCGTGGACCATCGCCCGGTCGGTACCGGAGAGATTGGCCCGGTGACCGCCGGGTTGCGCCAACTGTACAGTCAGGCGGCGCGCGGGCGGCTGGAAGCGTGGCGGCACTGGCTGATGCCGGTGTACGAGTCGGTTCCAGCACAATCACGCGCGTAAACGACGCGAACCTCCCTAATCCACGGAGAAGTTCACCGTGTAGGTCTTTAGGACGGTCCCCGCGCTGTCTTTGACAGTTGCCGCGAAGACATACGGTCCAGGCTCGAGAGTAGCGGCCGGAAAGGGCTGATACACCGGCCGTTCCAGGCAGCCCGGTGTCCCCGGCGCATCCTTGCACAAGCGCGCCCTATCCTCAAACACACTCACGGTTGCCCCGGTGTCCGCTCGGCGCGTTCTACCGTAGATGTCGTATTCCCTGGCTTCGAAATCGATCGGAATCCGGATCAGCATCTTCCTGTCGGAAGTGATTACGATCGTAACTCGCGCACCGGGTTCGCTCGAGGTGAAGACCCGCGATTCTGGCAGTCCCAGCAGGTACTTTTCGCTCGGGTCGATCGCGATAGAGTACTCGCCCGAATTGGCGGGGTCCACGAACCCGATGGTGATGTTGGAGCCCACGCCTTCGATGTAGCGGTAGCGCCAATTCTCGGATGGGTAGCTGGTGACGCCGCCGGAGGGATGAGTTTCGATCTCATCAGGCGGTCCAAGGGTGATGTAAATCCGCCCGCGGTCGGTCTTCCAACCGGGTATGCTCGAAGCGTAATGCTCGTTGGCATACGCAATGCGCCGGTAGTGCTCCTCTTTGAATTCGTTCTCGACGGTACCCGGAGTGGGGTCGCGGCGCAGCCAGAACTGCTCGATGAAATGCTCGCGCTCTGCATCGGTGGTGAGGCTCTTGAAGGCCGCGCGCTCCTGGTCCGTGATGATGTACGCGACGTCCTCCGTGAGCCACTTGCGATACGGTGCAGAAAGCGGGGGGGACACTTGTGGCGCTGGCGCGGCTTGCGTAGCGGGGGCTGCCGGCGCGGCTGGGGCCGGGGCCTTGGCGCCCGCCTTGGATGGCCAGGCCGTCAACACTACCGCGGCGGTGATCGCCAGGATGCAAGCGGAGAAGATGGGGGTCAAGGCGCGGCGCGGAGCTTCCGGCCGATCGAGCAGACGACGAATTCGTTGCATGAGATTTCCTCCGGTAGCGGCCGGCGCGGCGTCGCGCGCGGACCAGCGGTTCTGTTCCAAGGCGGCCAACGCAGCCGCGTATTCGCGCGCGTCGCCGTTCGTGGCGACCACCAGATCGTCACAACAGTTTTCGCGTTCGGCGCGGATCAACCCGGAAATCCACCAGACCGCCGGGTGGTAAAACAAGAAACCCTCGACGGACGCTTGCAGCAGGTTGATCAGGTAATCGTAGCGGCGGATGTGCGCCAGTTCGTGCAGCAGGATGGCTTCAATCTGTCCGGCAGGCAGACCCGCGAACAGGCCCACCGGCATCAAGATCGCCGGACACACGTAGCCGATCACCACCGGCACCTCGGCCAGGCAGGATTCCAGCAGCGTGACCGGCCTGGAGAGCCGCAGCCGCGCACCCAGCCGGTCGAGGCGCTCCCGCCAGACATCGGGCGCCAGACACACTCCCGTTCGCCGCAGACGCCGCGCCGCCATCCAGCTTGCCAGGCTCCGCAAGTGGAAGATCGCAACTCCTAAAATCCAGAATGGGGCCAGCCACGGCAGGAAACCCGCCGCGCTACGTTGCACCAGGCCTTTCGGCTCGTCGAAGCCAGCCGGGAGCAAAGCGCCGCGGGCATTCGCGATGGTGGCGACATGGCTTCCCCGCGGCATCAGGCGCGCGAAAGTGAAACCGAAGCCCGCCAGCATCACGAGCATCGCCAGGCAGGCCGCGGCATACCGGGCGCGGGAAGAACGGAAGGCCCACAGCGCCGCCGCCAGAACCAGCGCCACCACGGCGCCTTCCCACAGCGAGTGAACCAGCGTCCAGCCGATGGCTTGCGCCAGCGGAGTGTGCACCCAGGTTTGGATGAGCGTCACGGCGTCCCCCTTTCGTACTCGTCCAGCAGCCTGCGCAACTCGGCCAGTTCCTTTTTCGAGGTCTTGCGGGCGGAAAGCGCCCCCACCATCAGGCGGGAAGCGGAGCCGTCGAACGCGCGCCGCAGAAAATCGCCGGCGAGATGGCGCTCGGTCCACTCGCGCGGACGCGCGGCTGCATACACGTGCGCGCGCTGCTTCTCATCGCGGCTGACCAGGCCTTTCGCGGCCATGATCTGCATCTGCTTGAGAACCGTGGTGTACTGCGTGGGCCTGCGGCGGGCGATAGTTTCGTGAACGTCCCGCACCGTCGACGGCCCGCGGCTCCACAGCACGGTCAGCAGTTCAAGCTCGGCGTCGGTGGGTCTGGGCGGGTTATCGGACATATACGACAACCTTACTACGAAATTCTTCGTATGTCAATACCCCATCTTTTTGTCCACCACATTCCTGAGCGGTTCGCCCTTGCGGAACCGCTCGAATTGCGCCAGAAAGAACCGCATCGCCTGGTCCAGCCAGTCGGGCGTGTGGTCCGCGCAGTGCGGAGAGAGCAGCAGGTTTTCCAGCTTGTAGAAGGGATGGCCCTGGGGCAGCGGCTCCGTATCGAAAACATCCAGCGCCGCGCCCTTGATGCGCTGCTCCGAAAGGGCTCTGATTAGCGCGGCTTCCTGGATTACCGGGCCGCGGCCCACGTTGATCAATACCGCGTCCGGTTTCATGGCGGCCAACTCCGGCTCGCCGATCAGGCCCAGCGTTTCCGGAGTCAGCGGCGCCGCCACCACCACGTAATCGGAGCGCGAGATCATCTCGATACGCTCCTCCGGCCCATAGATCCGCTCGGCCAGCGGGTCGGCCTCGTGCGCCGGCGGCCCGTGGCGTTTCATGCCCAGTACCCGCATTCCCAGGGCGTGCACGCGGGTGGCCACGGCGCGGCCGATGTCGCCATATCCCACGATCCCCACCGTCTGGCCGCTCGCTTCCACGATGTCGAACGGCTCCCACTCGCCGGCCGCCTGGTTGCGGATCATGCGGCGCAGATCCTTCGCGAAATAGAGGATCGCGGCCGCCACGAATTCGCCCAGCGACTCGCTGTAAATGCCGCTCCCGTTGGTGAGCCGCACGGGGCTTGCCACCAGCTCCGGAAAGAGCAGACCGTCCAGCCCGGCCGAGCGCGAGTGCATCCACTCGAGGTTCGGGCACATGCGAAACACCTCGCGCTGCAAGTCGGCCGCCAGCGACCAGTTGAAGATCACGGTGGCGTCCGGCGCCGCTCTCACGAAGGCTTCCGCCGAATTCCCCACGGCGATGCCGGTTTCCGGAGGCAGTTCCTCCAGCATCGCGAGGCGCGGTTCGGTGGGGTCCGCCAGCACCAGAAGTGTGATATTGTCCATGACGGAAACGCTATCACAGTTGCTTCCTCCGCCGCCCCTGCGTCAAACTGGAAGTGCCTTTAGTTGCCGGCCATGCCTGAATTCTGCACCTGCGGCGCGCGGTTGCCGCCCGACGCTCTCTTCTGCCACAAGTGCGGAAAGCCGCAGCGGGAACTCGTCGTTCCCGAGACCCACATTCCCGAACATGCGGAGTTCGCCTTGCCACTCGCGCCGGCTGCCGTGAATCCGGAAGCGGCGCCCATGAACTTCCATAATCGCGTGGCCCTGCGGATCGCACTTCTGGTAGCTGTCTTCGCAACGGTTTTGAGTTTTCTGCCGTACCTGAACTGGTTGGCGGCCGGTTACTTCGCGGTCTTCCTGTACCGCCGCCGGACCGGATGCACCTTAGACTTGGGGTCTGGCGTCCGCATGGGTTGGATGACCGGTATCCTGATGTTCATGATCTTCGCGGTTCTAATCACCGGGTTCATCATTCTCTTGAACGCCTCGGGTAATGCCGAGATGTTTCAGGCGGTGTTGAAGAATGCGACCGATCCCAAGGTTAAGGAGATGCTCAAGGTTTTTCAGAACGGGCCGGAGATCGCAATCCTCCTGGCACAGTTGTTCTTCTTCATCACCTGCCTCAGCATGATCGGTGGCGCGCTCGGCGCCAAGCTGGCTGGCCGGGTCAGCCGGCCGCCGGGTGGCGGGAATATCGTTTGACGATGGCGACTCCCACGAAGATGATGGCCATCGCCAGCGCCTCGCGCCTGCCAAACGGCTCGCGGTAGAACAGCCACCCCAGCGCCACCGCGACCACCGCATTCACGTACGGATAGACGGAAACGATGGCCACGGGCAGCCGGTCCATGGCGTAGACGTACGCGCTGTATCCCACGAGCGACCCGAAACAGACCAGGTACAGCAGCGCTCCCACTCCCCGCGCGCTCCAGTGAACCGGGTGCGCGTGGATGGCCAGCGCGAACGGCGCCAGTATCAGCCCCGCCGCCAGTTGTTGCACCGCGCCGGCGATTACCGAATGCGCTTTCCCCACTTGCCGCCGCTGATAAATGGACCCGAACGACCACCCCGCCAGCCCCACTTGCAGCAGCAAAAATCCGTGGAGCACGTTGCGGTCGATGCCATGTGCACCCACGTCCGGGGTGAACAGGAGCGATGCGCCCGCCAGGCCGATCACCATGCCGCCGATGGTGGGCGCGTGCAGCCGCTCCCCGCCTGGCAGCAGAGCCTCGAATCCCACCATCCAGAACGGCTGGGTGGTGATGATCAGGCTCGCCATCCCGCTCGGAATCAGCAATTCGGTGAACGTCAGGGCGCCGTTGCCCACTCCCAGAGTGAAAAGCCCGCTGAAA
>Ga0326728_10027203_pt1 | contig 10029 bp, 6 predicted proteins | sample MB3enrmetagenome_FD_207602 | JGI IMG/M metagenome (GOLD analysis project Ga0326728, IMG submission 207602) | Lab enriched peat soil microbial communities from McLean, Ithaca, NY, United States - MB31MN | ecosystem: Environmental > Terrestrial > Soil > Wetlands > Peat | place: USA: New York... | reverse complement strand
CTGCTCCGGAAGGAAAATCCGTCCCAGAAACTCGATATTAGCTCAGTCCATCTGTGCAGGATGAACATAGCCGGGCAGTGTATATTTCAGATCCATTCCAGGCAGTTCATGCAGTCCGCCTGCCCGAAGAATCTCGAACCCAGGCAGATTGCTTCCCTTGCTGACCGAATATTCCGGTTTTCCCTAGGCGGCATTCGAGCAATTGCCACTGAAGATGGAACTCCCAAAACCGGAATTGTCGAAGGTTAGCAAATAAAATCCGGATTTTTTCCGGAGGCGGCTAATGAGTTTGACGCACAGATTAACCGGCATTCAATCGGCATCAAGGCTCGTAATGGTGCTCCTGGGTATGGCGATTGCCGGATGTGCCGCAGTGGGTCCCGATTATGTACGCCCTGATATACCGGTGTATAAAGCCTGGAATGCCAGGCTCGACGGTAATCCAGGCACTGAAAAAATGGATACGCAGACGCTTGCTACGTGGTGGACCACCCTGGGCGATCCGAAGCTGTCCCGATTGATCGAACGTGCTGCTAAAGGCAATCTCGATTTTAAAAAAGCTAAAGCACGAGTTCGCGAAGCGCGCGCCCGCCGTTGGAAGGCGCAGGCCGATCTTCTTCCCACGCTCGATGCCACCGGTTCGGCTGCCTGGACTCGCACCATCAGTGGAGGGGGGAGTAACATCATTGTGGAAAGTGCCGGTACCGGTACCACTGCGGTCACCGGCACAAGCCGCCTTTACACGGCCGATTTTGATGCGGCATGGGAGGTGGATATTTTCGGCGGTACCCGCCGGTCTGTGGAAGCAGCACAAGGAGACCTCCAGGCGAGCGAGGAGGATCTGCGAAACGTTCTTGTGTCCCTGCTCGCTGAAGTGGCCGTGAACTATGTCGATGTCCGGACGTATCAAGCCCGGCTTACCGTGGCGGAAGAAAACCTGGTATCCCAAAAGGAGACATATCAGTTGACCCGGTGGCGGCATCAGGCCGGGTTGGGTGACGAGCTTGCGGTGCAGCAGGGCCGCTATAATGTCGAAAATACAAGCTCACAAATACCGCCCCTTCGCACCGGACTGGAGGAGGCCATGAACGGCCTTGCAGTGCTGCTTGGAGAACAACCGGGCATGGTTCATTCAGAACTTGAAAAGCGAGAGCCGATACCGGTGCCGCCTTTGAAAACTGTCGTAGGCGTGCCGGCCGACCTCTTGCGACGGAGGCCGGACATACGTCAGGCCGAACGTCAACTGGCTGCGCAGATTGCCAGGGTTGGTGTAGCCACGGCTGATCTTTATCCCAAGTTTACGTTAAACGGTTCCATCGGCCTGGAATCGTTTTCATTGAGTAATCCCTCTTCCGGAGTTCTGACGCTTACGGGGGGGCCCTCTGTCACGTGGGCGATCTTCAAGGGCGGAGCTATCCGCCAGGAAATAGAGATTCAGTCTGCGCTTCAGGAGCAGGCACTGATAAAGTACCAGGCGGTAATACTCGATGCCCTCAAAGAGGTGGAAAACGCAATTGTGGCCTACGTCGAGGTGCAACAGCGGGCGAAAGCGTTGAGCGAAGCGACGGTGGCGGCAAAAGACGCCGCAGAGTTGGCGTGGCACAAGTATGAATCCGGGCTGACCGATTTCACGAATGTCCTTGACGCCCAGCGCTCGCTACTGTCGTTCCAGGAGCAGTTGGCCGTTAGCAACGGGAACGTAATCTCCTACCTGGTGCGCCTGTACAAAGCGTTGGGAGGTGGATGGGCATCGCCCGCTAAGGATGCTGATCCTCAAGATTCAAAGGTTGGGCCCCTCATGAATATGGGCTGCTTTTGACATGATGTTTTCGGGGGCGTTGGATGAAAGCGACATTGAAAGAGGAATCTGATATTGCCGGGGCATTGGGCGCAGACCAGTTCCCGGAAAACACAGCAGGCAAAAAGCGAAGGATTATTGCAGTTATCCTGGTTACGGCGGCGGCCGTTATCGCTCTTTGGTTCTGCAAAGGTTTAAACTCCTCATGTGCCGTGCATTACAAGACCCAGGCAGTGACTCGTGGAGATCTGACCGTCATCGTTACCGCCACAGGTACTCTGCAACCAACCAACAAGGTGGATGTGAGCAGTGAGCTTTCAGGTATCATCAAGACAGTTGAAGTTGATTACAACAGCAGAGTGCAATTAAACCAACCCTTGGCAAAACTGGATACGCTGAAGCTCGAAGCGCAGGTAACTCAATCGAGAGCTGCCCTGGAATCGGGAAAAGCAAAGGTCCTGCAGGCAGAGGCTACCGTCAAGGAAACCCGCAGTAAGCTCGCGCAACTGCTAAAGGTAAAAGAGTTAAGCAGCAACAAGATCCCATCTCAAACTGAAATCGACGCGGCGGAAGCCGCGCTTGAGCGGGCGCTGGCTGACATCGCCAGCGCCAGGGCATCGGTATCCCAGGCCAAAGCCACCCTGGATGCCAATTTGACGGATCTTTCCAAAGCGGTCATCAGATCGCCTGTCAACGGGATTGTACTTACTCGCAAGGCTGAGCCGGGTCAGACGGTGGCCGCGACCTTTGATCCGCCAGTGCTGTTTAAGCTGGCTGAAGATCTGACAAAAATGGAACTGCATGTGGATGTGGACGAAGCTGACATAGGCAGTATACAAGAAGGCCAAAGTGCCACATTCAGCGTTGCCGCCTACCCGAACCGGGCTTTCGATGCAAGAATTATCCAGGCCCGTTTCGCTTCAACGACGACATCCGGGGTTGTGACATATGAAACCGTACTGAAAGTTGACAACCCCGATCTTTTGTTGAGGCCGGGCATGACGGCAACCGCGGACATTGTCGTAAAACGGGTTGAAAACTCCATTCTTGTGCCCAGTGCCGCGCTAAGATTCACTCCACCTGTCCAGGAAACAAAGAAGTCCTCAAACGGCCTGATAGGCGCCTTGCTTCCCCACCCGCCCACTGCTGAAACGCAACAGCCCGATGATACCAGCAGCAAAAAACAGCAGCGGGTCTGGACATTAAAGGATGGGTGCCTCGCGGCTGTCCCCGTCATAATTGGATCAGCAAGCGGTGGGCTGAGCGAAGTTTTGGCCGGTGAAATTCAATCCGGGATGGCAGTGGTCGTTGACACCAATAGTTCTGTGGAATGAACATGACTACTCAAATGGGCAATCAACTTCTCATAGAACTGCAGGGCCTGACAAAAGTTTACGGTACCGGCCAGGCAGCCATGCACGCATTGCGCGGTATCGATCTGCGCATCGGCGAAGGCGAGTTCGTGGCGGTAATGGGACCGAGCGGATCGGGTAAATCCACCTGCATGAACATTCTTGGCTGCCTGGACACAGCAACAGCGGGGGCTTACAGGTTCAGGGGGGTCGAAGTCGGCAAATTGAGCCGGAACCAGCGTACGAAGCTACGCCGATTCTATCTTGGTTTTGTGTTTCAGGGATTCAATCTGTTGAGCCGCACTTCAGCGCTGGAAAACGTTGAACTCCCCCTGATTTATCGCGGTATCCATGCCCATGAGCGGCGGGCCCACGCCTTGCAGGCTCTGGAAATAGTGGGTCTTAAAGGCTGGGTATCCCATACGCCAGGTGAGCTTTCCGGGGGACAACAGCAGCGGGTAGCCATTGCGCGCGCAATTGTGACCAGTCCCGCGGTACTGTTCGCAGATGAGCCTACCGGTAACCTCGATACGGCCCGAAGCCGTGAAATAATGGATTTGTTGACCGAACTGAATCGGGAGCAGAGAGTCACAATTGTCATGGTCACTCACGACCCGGATATGGCAGCTTATGCGAAGCGCATCGTCCGGTTTTTGGATGGCCATGTCGAATCGGATGAGCCAAATTGAGGGAATATATGCTTTGGAATACAATTCTCCTTGCCTCGCGAGAGATCAGACGCAATGTTCTGCGCTCGGTCCTGACAATCCTCGGCATAGTTATCGGAGTGGCCGCCGTTATTACCATGGTGACCATTGGCGGGGGCGCCACTGTGCAGGTCCGGCAGCAGATTGCAAGCATGGGAAGTAACCTCCTGATGATTAGTCCGGGTAAGCGGTTAGGTCCAGGCCAGTCCACCGCGAATGTTCCTTTTAAGCGATCTGATGCCGAAGCTATGGCCAGAGATATCGGTTCGTTGACATCTGTCGCGCCCATTTCATCCCAGTCATGCAAAGCCGTATTCGGTAACCAGAACTGGTCGACTCTGGTAACAGGAAGCAACAATCAGTATTTTACTGTTACGAACAGGTCTATGAAATCCGGCAGGCAATTCACTGAAAGCGAAGCGCGTAGCGGCGCAGCGGTTTGCGTCATTGGGGAAACAGTTGTCAAAAAACTCTTTGGCTGCCAGGACCCCATTGGGGAAAGAATCCTTTTAAACGGCAGCAGCACGAGCAGCGATACTAGCAGTAGTTCCAATAGTTCCAGCAGCAGGGCCAATAGCAATACGACCAGCTCCGGCAGCGGCACCACCAGCAGTAAGGTTTCCTGTGAGGTGATCGGCATATTGGAAGCCAAAGGGCAAAACACAATGAGCACGGATCAGGATGACATTGTCGTCATCCCTCTCAACACCTATCAGAGGCGTATTGCTGGGAACCAGGATGTCGGTTTCATACAGGTCTCGGTCCAGGAAGGGGTTGCCACAGAGAAAGTCCAACGGGACATCTGGCGGTTGCTGCGGGTTCGTCGGCACCTTTCGTCAAGCGATGACGATAATTTTAATGTGATGGACATGAAGGAGATCGTCAAGATGCTCACCGGTACCACGCAACTCCTTACTGCCCTGCTGAGCGCGGTTGCGGCCGTGAGTCTGTTGGTCGGCGGGATCGGCATCATGAACATCATGCTGGTGTCGGTGACCGAGCGCACCCGTGAGATCGGGATCCGCCTGGCCATCGGCGCACTGGAGAGCGAAGTACTCATGCAGTTCCTGGTAGAGGCTGTCGTTCTTTCCTCGTTCGGCGGGTTACTTGGAGTTGTGCTGGCCCTTGCTGGTTCGGTCTGGCTGGCTGGATTACTGAACGTTCCTTTCGTCTTCAACCCAGGGATTGTAATCGTTGCATTCCTCTTTTCAGCCGCTGTCGGTGTAATCTTTGGCTACTTTCCGGCACTGAAAGCCGCCCGCCTCGATCCCATAGAAGCCTTGCGGCATGAGTAAGAGGATGAAAACGTTTCAAATCTTGCTGAATTCGTAACTTATCAATTTCTCAAGATATGATGTGCTTTTTGAACCCCGCCTCAGAATTTCTGTTTTCGCGCTGGCGGAGGAACCTCCGGTGCGGCAGGTGCGCTGCAAAGAGCGCCTGTTACAAAGGGGGGCTCAGCTTTTTGACATGGATGGGCAAGCATAGGCGCGTATAAGGGATCTTCTGATTTCCAATCCAGGCTTGCCAAAATTAGACAGTAAACCAACCCCGGGGCCGCCGGCCTTTAGATAGTTCAATAGCCGTCCGACATTAGATGAATTGAGCGTGCTGGATTCTACTGCTGCGCCCTCTGTCCGTGTTCATCCGTGCCCATCCGCGTCAAAAAGGGTTTTGGTTTCTGTCTGTTTATCACTGTCCACTGCTGATCGTCCACTTATGCCCATCCGACACCGCGTGCACCGCCCCCTGTAAATCTGTCCTGTACACAGGGATATTGCGCTCCGCGCAGCGCTCGATTGCCGCCGGCGCAGGAAATCCGAACTGGTTGTCACTGCCGCAACTGAAGACAATGGCAATCGGGTGCAATGCATCCAGGAATTCTTCGCTGTTCGAATTCCGGCTGCCGTGATGGGCCCCCACCAGGAGGGTTTGCATCGTCGCTTCTCCAAGGGCCGGAATGATCGAGAGTTCGATTTTGCGGCCGCTATCGCCCGGCAGGATGACTCTGGTCTCACCCCAGGATATCTCCAGGATGAGCGAGTCGTCATTCAGGTCTTTTTTCGGGCCGTTCGCCAGGAATTCCGGGGTCGGATGGAGCAGCCGTATTCGAGCAGGACCGCTTTGAACGTCCGAGAATAGATCGGGGAAGCTCCTTATTTTAATCTTCCGCTTTAAAGCTATTTCATCCAGGCCGCAAAGCGAGGCCTTCGCATTTTTTTCAATGATCCCGCTCGTCCAGAAACAGCCCACATCGAAGTGGGCGAGGATAAAGCGAAGGCCCAGTCCGTGGTCCGGGTGATCGTGCGACACCACCACGTAATCGAGCCTGCGAATTCCCTCATGCCACAGAAACGGAGCGAGCACGTTTCGGCCGACATCATAGGTATCGTGGGGGACACCTCCGCCGTCAACCAGCATGGTCTCGCCCGAAGGCAGCCTGAGAAGGGCCGAGGACCCCTGTCCAACGTCGATAACGTCTACCGACAAAGCCTCGGTGTTCGAGGCGGCATGATGACCGAGCGGAAGCCAGATGCAGACGAGCGCGGCCAGGACGCTCAATCCGGCGATCTTCAGTTTCCTGGAAAATGGGGCGAAGAAGAGGCCAAGGGCTGCGTAAATTATAAAGAGCCAGGCGAGCGACATGCTGCCGGTCCAGAAAAAACTCCAGGTAAAACCGGTAAACCACTCGATGAATCGCAGACAGCCCCAAAAGAGGTAGTTCAGGATGAACAGGACCGGATAAGCCAGGGTTTCGCCGATAGCGAACAAGAGAACGCTGAAAAGCCCCAGGGGCAAAATCACGAACCCGGTGAAGGGAATCAGCAGGATGTTGGCGAAAAGTCCGGCCAGAGCAAATCCATCAAAATAGAATATTATCAGCGGAAAAAGGAGGATATTGATCGCTACCGAAATCCAGAAAGCATCTTCGAAAAGGGCAATTACCTTGCCGGGCGCCCCGTGGGGTTCGAGGATGGGAAATATCCTGTAGAGTCTTATTTCGCGAAACCTCGGGTAGATGACAATGATGGCAAGAACGCAGGCAAACGTCAGTTGGAACGGGAGCTGCCAGAGGTTTTCGGGGTCAAGGATCAATATCAAAAGGGCCGCAAGGCCCAAAACCGATAGCGAATCCGCTCTACGGTACCAGAAAGCGGCCCCGAAGAAGACGGAAAGCGAAAGAACCGAGCGCCAGATCGTGGGCGCTCCGAATCCCGCGAGGAAGGCGTAGAAAACAGCGGCGGCAAGGGCCGGCCAGAGGGCTGTCTGTCGGTCGCTCGTCCTGTTCAGGATTGACGGACAAAAAGAGCGAACCATCAGGCGAACGAGCCAGAAGAGAAACATGCTGACCATCCCGATATGCAGGCCGGAAACGGAGAGCAGATGGTTGAGGCCCGTCTGGTGTATGTGCTCCTGCCAGGTCCTGTCCAGCAACGTTTTGTAGCCGAGAATCATAGCCGCGTAAAAAGCGGCCGGCGCCGGGTCCATCGATTTTTGGGCCCATATGAGGGTCTTCTGGCGGAAAAGCTCGATTCGGCCCCTTGCCGCATTCAGTATTGAGACAAGTGAGGTCTCCGGTGAGGGCGCAGTTTTTATCAAAAGATTTTCGTTCTTAAGGAAACACTGAGCGTTGAGCCCTCTTTCAGCCTGGTAGAGCGCGTAATCGAAGCCGCCTGGATTCTTGTAGTTGCGGAAGCGCTTGAGAACGCCCCGGAACAACACACGGTCGCCCGGCACGAGAAAGATACCGGGATTTTTGCCGTTTTTTCTCGGCATCCCCAGGAGCACTCCGGAGTCAAGAGGAACTTCCCTGTCGCCTTTTATTGCCCAGAGAAGCCGGAGAGAGGTCCGGGTCCTTTCGGGGAAATATTCGGTGGACCCGTAGACTTCGGCCATATAGGAGGCCGGTTGGCCGTTGAGGAAGGGCTCGAGGCCGTGAGGCAACTGCGGGGCGGCCGATTTTGCGGCCCAGGCGCCGAAGACGGCGAACAGCAGCGCGGGGACGGCAAAACTGCGGAGGACGGAAGACGGGAGACGGAAGACGGAGAACGGAGGACAAGAGACAAAGGATAGAGAACGGACGCGGGGACGCGGAGAAGGCGGAAGATTGAGATCTGCGGACGGAGGCGGATCAACGGAAGACGGAGGACAAAAAACGGACGCGGAGAGGGCAGGGCTCAAGTCTTCGACGGCCGGGCTGCGCGAACGTAAGGTTGCAGCAAAAACCGCAATGAGAACGAGGGCTGCTAATGCGTAATAATACGATTGGACCGGCAGGCTTTCCCCGAACAGGCGATATGCCGAAATCCCCAGCATGAAGAAGACCGTTAGCCAAAAAAGCGGGCGTGCGGGCATTGTGAATAGTGAACAGTCAACCGTAAGCAGTGAACGGATTCGCATATAAGGGGTCGCTGCCGCCAAATCCCTCAACCTCCGCATCCCGCAAATCCTGTTCCTGACAGTTTTTGCTTCAGTGTCCCCGGCTTTCGCCCTCGGACCAGGTCCGGGGCAGGTTCGTTCTCAGCGCCTCCGCGGTGGATAGGAACTGATTTTGTGCAACCTTTCATCGCAGAGACAGCCGATAAGAAAAACTGAGTTTTCATTTTATCTTCAAATGCTGCGGCTTGTTCCGTTCGATTTCGAAAACTTGCGTCTATGGGTGAGCAAGAGCACGCGCAGGTTTTGCCGATCCCTTGGATATGTCCCCTGAAATCGACAAAAGCTCAAAATCAGGGGATATTATTGGCATAAAAATAAAAGGATAGCAACGATACTTGGCGGATGGAGCAGAGTTCATGGCTTCCTCCCTGGCGGAGAAAAACCATAAACCTATCCGGAAGAAGGAAGGAAAAAGGAAATCAGGGAGAATGAAAACCAGATACATGGAAGCAAAAGGATTTTGCATGCGCAAAATGGAAGAAAAACGAGATGCATGTAAGCCGGTCAAGGGCGTCGGAATTTACCTTCTAAGATCAGAAATCGCCTTTTTTTAATTCAACGCAGAAATCCACGCCCTGTTGGCGTGGTAATGTGGGCTGGCTAATGCCGGTCCCGAATGGGCTTGGCTGTGAGGCTGTGGGTGGCCCGGACAACTTGTTGTCCGGGTCCGAAGGATAAGAGTAATGGAGACAGTGGCCTCTTGCGCTTCGCGCACGGATACAAGTATCCGCGCCACCCGGAACCTACATAACCATGCACCCAAAATGGGCCATGCTGCTATTCTACAACAAATCAACAAACACCCTGTAACGGCGGACTTGCCCCGGCACCCTATGGGTGGGGTTTTTTACTCTTTTGGCCCTTAATTCAGATTCTTCACTTAGTCCGCCCCTGTGGAACTTGGAAGTGGACAACCACCGACCCTGTGGACAACCCTGTGGATCCGGAACCCTGTAGTCCTGTGGCACGGCGTGTGGCGCAGGCGCCGACGAAGAAAGGCGAGGCGGTACCGTCCCCTTCACGGCAGCCGTGAAGGGGGCGGGGTCGCTGAAGTGCGAGTGGGCGCTAATGGAAATCATGACTCATTTTGGTGGTGGTTGGTTGACGCTCTCATTCATTGTGCCGCTGCTTCCCATGTAGGTGTTGTCCCCACTGTAGGTGGCCGTAATGGTGTAGTTTCCTCCCTCGGGGTTAGGGAATGAGTCGGCCTCACTGGTGGCGGAATTGGAGTACGTAGGAGGAATGTGAATAAGCAACCGGTTGGAGACAGGTACAGCAGTACCAAGGTTCGTCCCGTTCACCTGGAACTGCACGGTACCGGTAGGAGCGGCGTTCTTTATGTTCAACATAGCCGTGAATGTGACGGGATTGCCGACGACCGAGGGGTTCTCACTGGAACTGAGACTCAATGTGGTCGGGGTTTTGACGGTCTGGCCTCCGGAAAGGGTGGCGCTGCTTCCCGTGTAGTTGTTGTCCCCGCTGTAGACGGCCGCAACGGTGTGGTTTCCCGACGAGAGTGAAGACGTGGCCGAACTGGTGGCGGAATCGAACGTAAGCTCACCAAAGCGAGAAATGGAGAGAGATACAGGAGAACCAAAGTTGCTTCCGTCCACCACGAACTGCACGGTGCCGGTAGGATAGCCGCCCGGTCCGGTCACGCCGGCCTCGAACGTGATGGAATCACCCGGGTTGGAGGGGTTCTCACTGGAACTGATACCCGTTGTGCTCGATG
>Ga0326728_10027202_pt1 | contig 10030 bp, 9 predicted proteins | sample MB3enrmetagenome_FD_207602 | JGI IMG/M metagenome (GOLD analysis project Ga0326728, IMG submission 207602) | Lab enriched peat soil microbial communities from McLean, Ithaca, NY, United States - MB31MN | ecosystem: Environmental > Terrestrial > Soil > Wetlands > Peat | place: USA: New York... | reverse complement strand
GCACGCAATGTATAGAATTGCACCGAAACGGTAAAGTCGCCTCTTGCCAAGGTGGACGTCGAGGGTTCAAATCCCTTCTCCCGCTCAATAATCTAAGATTCTAAGCGTTTTTCCCTGCGTTCGTGACTGCTAGGTCCCCGTCGTCGCCCGCCAGTTGCCCGCGAACAGATCGATCGCCTTGCGCTTGTCGCTCGCTGTCGCGTGTAGATAGCGCGACGTCACCCCGACGTCGGAATGGCCCATCATCTCGCTCACCGCCTCGACGTTGGCCCCGAGCTGCACGAGGTGCGTCCCGAACGCGTGCCTCAGGCTGTGGAAACTCCACGTCGGCGAGATGCCCAGCCGATGTTGGAGCGCGATGAACGCCCGGTACACCCGCTGGCGACTTGGCGTCTTCCCGCTCTCCTCGGTCACGAGGCGATCAGCGGGCTTCTTGCCGTTCGTCGCCTCGACGAGGATCGCCCGGAGCGGCTCGGCCAACGGTATCGAACGTTCATCCCCAGACTTCGGGGTGATGACAACGTCCGCCGAGAAGGCCTTGCGCACGTTGACGAGGATGCCGTCGAAGTCGACATCCATCACGCGAAGCGCCCGGACCTCTCCGTTGCGCTGGCCTCCGAAAACCGCAAGCGCGATCGCAATGCGAAGCCAGCCGTGGCTCGCGTCCAAGAGCAGCCGCACAGTCTCAAGCGGAGGTGCCGAAGGTAGCTTCTTCGGCTTGGGCGGAAGCGGCGGCAGTCGAGGCATCTTCTCGATCACTTCGAGCTCGAATGCCTCACGCACTACCGTTCGCAGGAGCGCCAGGTGCTGACGCGGATCCGTTCTTCTCTCAAGTACGTGCGCTTGCAGCGCGCGGAACTCGGCAGCGCCGATTGCATCGACGCGCGTACCGCCCACGACTTCGAGGAGATCCCCATCGAAGAGGCGCCGATACCGTTCGACCGTTGCGGGTCGGAACCGCGGCAGCACGAGCTCCGCGAACCTTCCGCACCAGAACTCCGCGACCGTTGGCACCACGACCGCCGGATCGAGCGTGCCGTGCTCGGCGGCGTAGGCCTTCAGCCTTTCGCCTTCAGCCTTAGCGCCCGAAGCCGTTTGGACGAGAGCGTCCCGCCGACACCGCTGCGTGTGTCCCTGCTTGTCACGAAATCTAAAGTCAATGATCCAGTGGGCCTTTCCGGCCCTCACTTCTTTTCGATACCCGTAGCTTCTTGCGCCCATGAGACTTCCTCTCTGGGCGGTCGCCATCACGCGCGACGCCATGAACTGTAGCGGGTCGCCGCGGGATCAAAAAGGCGATCCGCCAGGCTACCTCGCGACGTCGAACTGGACGTACCAAAGGCCTCCGATCTTGAATCCGAGGATCCCTGGCCCGATGGGCGATGTGACGTTGCCGTCGCGGCCTTTGACCTGATATCGGCCTAGGAGCGCGCGAAGAGCTTCCGGAGTCTTGGACAACTTCGCGGCGGCCTGGATCGTCGGGAGCATGAGGGGCGTGTCTGGCCGCTCTGCGGGGCGGCAGGGGTGGCGCTTGCGCGGACGTCGCTCCTTCGCGGGCGTCGCCTCCGGCGAGGCGGAACTTACGGGGACGGTTATCGTTGTGGGTTTCGTGGTGCTGCTGTTCATCGTCCATGTCCTTTCGTGATGAAGGTTTCGTTCCCATCGAGACAATCCGGGAGCGCTTCGACCTGACGAGGTTCGGCGAGCCCGTCCGCGAGGCCTGTTCTTCCAGAGATTCCGCGCGGTCTGCGATGCTGACTGGTTCCGTCGGCACCGCTCGCGCACACGTCAGCCTCACTGCCGGCGACGGTTTGCGTCTGCGTACGCTCCGCGGTTGCGTCGGCAATATTGGCCTCGTACTCCCCTGTTTCGTTGGCATCCGACGTGGTCAAGAACGGCTGTTTCGCATCGACCGTGTGACTGCGTTCGGATCGATGGGGCGGGAGCTTGGCGTCCGGCGGGCGCAAAGGCACCGGCACCTCGTCAAGCCCTCGCCAGCCGGCATTTGCCACCTCGACCCACCCGCGCGAGTCGTCAGCGATGTCGACCCAGACCGCACCCTCGTTCTCGGCCACGCGCAGATCTACGCCGCGGTTATCGCGGTCGATTCGCGCGAGCCGTTCGAACATGAGGAGCCATTCCTCAATCGCCATCCTGGCGATGCTGTGCCCGAGCCCCTCGTGCGCCCTGCGAGCGATCCATGCGCGCATCGACCGCGAGCACATGCGAAGCACACGGCGTCGGCCGTGCACCGTCCACACGACTGCACACGGCATCTTCCCCGAACCGTGGCACGGAGCCCGCCGCTGGGGGAGCGCCTCAGCTCGACCGCACGATCGCGGTGCTGGTTCGCTGTCGCCAGGACCGGCGCGAGCTGCGCGAGGGACGCGGCGAATGCGTCGGGCGGGCCGCGCACGGCGAGGCGCGCGAGCGACGTGCCGGACGGGACGCACGGTCTTTCGGCCTGCGTTCCGCATGAGTATCGCGCTCCGCGTCCGCGCTCGATTGTTGCGCCACGCCGCCACACGAGGGTCGCCCTGTCTCTCGGCCTGGGCGATGCGGCGCCATGCAAGCCGCTCCAACTGCGCCTCACTCATGGGTCGACCGTCCAAGAACGCAACAGCTACGCGGCCGTCAGGAGTCCACCCAACCTCTGCCCGCGAAGGGCCCTGGAAGCCCAGCTCGTTGAGGACGAACCTTATCGGGGAGCTGCCCAAGGACGAACGATCCCGGTAAACGTCGCCAGCCCCTCCGATCGACGTGTCCATACGAAAGCCGGCCTCGTGCTGGATGAGCTCGACCAGATGGGCAGCGGATAGCGACCACATGGGACAGATCATTACTTAGCCTTGGCTGGCACGCCGTCAAGATCGTATTCGCGTTCGCGAACATCTGGGCATTGATTCGACGCCCGCGTCGCGCCTAGGGCGTCCGAACGCCGAGAACGTGGCCCGCATTCTCTGTGCATCGCAGGGCCGAGGCCACGATGATTCTGGAGATCCGATCGTCTCGCCTCACGAGGCACCATCACTGGATACGATTCGATACTTCGATACTACGCACTACGCGGCGCAACACTGCGGAGAACATGCCTATTTTTGTTCGCGCGCGAGTTGACTCATTAGATTCTCGTGGTCAGACTCACCCAAGATGACCGGAGCGCTTTCGGGTACGACGTGGAGGTGCGTGGAGTGCGGCGCGATATACGCCGAGCACTTCGCCATCTGCACCAGCTGCTGGCGATGCGGCTCCCTGCTCCCTGTGGCGCATCGGTTGCGATCCGCGGTGGACTATCAACCCGGCGTCAGCAATGCGCGGGCGCTCGCCGGCATGATGTGGAAGAAGATCGAGCACGCAGGAGCATATGAAGGTCTGGCGATAGGTGCGGGCGCCATCGTGCTCGTCAGCGGTCCGCCAGGATCGGGTAAGTCGTCCTTCGCATCGCGGCTCGTCAACGCCGTGAAGGGACCCGCGCTCCTTGTCGCTGCCGAAGAAGGAATATCGCCGTCACTGGCGGCCCGGCTTCTTCGGTGCAGCGTTCGACGGGACGACTTTCACGTGCTCGCGCGCGCGAGCGTAGATTCGGCCGTTGCGTTCGCGCAAAAACAGAAGGCTGTCGCATGCGTCGTCGATTCCGTCCAAGAAGCCGTGTGGTCGGCGCACGAACTCAGGCACGTGCTCGAAGTGGTGCCATCCATGGACGTGCTCATCGCCGTAGTGCAGATTACGAAGGCAGGCCTGGCAGCTGGGGCTATGGCGTATCAGCATGAGTGCGACGTTCATGTGCGCGTCGACACAATGCGGTGGGGCCTCGTCAAGAGCCGCTACCAAGATCTCGCAGGCGTCGGCGGTGATGTGCTGCCCCATGAGAAGGAGATTGCTTGATGCTTCTACACCGATGCATGCACTGCCTCGCCGCGAACGCATGCGAGGTCCGCTTCGACAAGAAGGGACGCCCCTACACCGTTTGCAAGTGCTGCTGGACAAAGGCGTTCTTCCACTCGCTCGATTCGCTTCGCGGCGTGGCCGTCGCACCTCTGCTCCTCGAACGAGCATTGCAGGAACGCAATCGTAACCCCGAGTACGCTCGATGGTTCGATGAACAGATCGCGACGCTCGTCAAGCACGTGCGCGAGCGCACGCTTGCGCCCACCCGAACCGCGCCCGACAACGCGGCGCCACTTGCTAGCGAAATCTCAATTGTTCCGTTCGAAGAAGGAAAGGCATTTGGATCATGAGCAATGCAACACGATTACCGCCAAACGTTGATGTATCTCAATTGCCTATCGATGGTGTTCCGTCAATCGAAGCGCTGCTAGAGACTGAGCCACGCGGTGGAGCCATCGACCAAGCCATGGTCATCCGGGAGGCCGCAAACGTCCCACCGCTTCCTGGTGCGAGTGAAAATGCAGAGCGCGAGAAGCGCCGCCAAATGCTTATCGCTGCGAATCGTGCACTCGACGGTCGAGTCATTAACGAGGCAGCAAAGGGGACGCTTGAAGGCGTCGCTCTTGCTGGGGCCGTCGCTGTCGGGGCGCTCCTCAGCCCCGGGTTCGTCGTCATGGCCGGGGCTGCGGCCCTCGGAATATCCGTCTTCGGAGGCCGAAAATGATGATGGCAAGAGTCGGTGCGGGGATGATCGATAAGGCCGTCTTCGGACGCGAACCGGTGCGCGCTTTGGAGGATATGTCTGTCGAGGAACTGGAGGCGCGGTTCCGAGTGATACGCGAGCGGTTGAAATTGGCGCGCTGGGGTGGCCGTTGCGTCGGTCTAACTGGCGGGGCTTTCGGAGGAGCGAAGCTGGTTGCGATGTTTCTGTGAGGGGGCGGAAAGCCGAGCAAGACAGAGTATGTGTTGCTCCGTCTCGAGGGCGAACATGCCCAAGCGTAACATCGACACTATAGCAGCACGCACCTCGTCGCCTGAATCTGATGGACCTACACGCCGGCAACTTTGACAGACCTGGTGCAGGAATCACACGTCTTGTACGATGCGTCCCTACCTATCAGCGTCCTCCACCGGCGCTCGGCGCACAGCTCGCGGGCCGCATGGCCCCACGCTCCTCCGCTGCGAGCTCCGTGACGAGCGCCATACTTGGTCTCTCGTTCCCTTCGCCCACACGTTCGGCGGAAGAGCCGTTCCCGCTTCCCTTGACCGACCGCCGGCGTATGCTTTGTGGATGAGGACGACGGAGGACACCAGCGAAAAGAAGATGTCGGCACGCAACGACATCGAACTTCTGAACTGTGACAGTATCACGGATGGGCAAATCGACGCTGCGCTTGTGGTTTGCGAGCTGGTGGATGTTTTTCGAGAGCAATTGACGAATACGCGGCAGTTGGCTGGCGGTGAAAGAATCCGTGAGCCATGGCGAGTGCCGGCTCGGACGCGACCCATGCGGGTGCTACTGATCGAAGGAAAGCGCGGCGCGGGCAAGACCTCGTTGCTTCACACTATCCTCGAAGCATGGAGAGCTGGCGAACTTCTTCCCGGAAAGGACCCATCGAGAACGAACAACTCGGACCATCAGCTCCCGTTGAATCGCACGGACAAACTAAATACCTATTTCAAGAAGCACCGTGGACATGTCATCCCGATTGGTGTTCTCGAACTGCCTACTGTGTCCGAGGAGGCGACTCTATCGTTCCAAATCCTGGGGCAGTTTCGCCATATCGTGGAGTATCTGGTGAAGTCGGAGTGTCAACGCGACTCGAAAGATCCCAACGACACCGACCTCAAGAAGGCCTTCGGCAAGCTCCTCGAAGCCGCCCTTGTGGATGCCAAGGGAATGGTTTCCCACATCTGCAAGGAGGACCTCGAAGACGCACGGTACGAGTTGGACCGCATCGAACAGGAACGTCTCGAACTCGACACCACGTTCTCGTCATTCTGCAATCAACTCGTCAAGGACTTTGCCGCGCTCCCGCAATGCCATGAGCACGGAACCTCCGATACCTGCGACCTTCCACTCTTTGTCATTGCCATTGATGATGCGGATCTACACTCCACATTCACAATTAACGCGCTCAACCTGCTCCGCAAACTGCACCATCCCAATGTAATGTTCCTGCTTACTGGGGATATCACGATGTTCGAGTACTCCTTGCAGTGTGAGCTCATGGAGAATCACCCCAGGAAGGAACCTTTGCCATACTTCCAGCATGTCGTGCCGCAGATACTTGAAAAGCTTCTTCCAGAAGCTCATCGGGCCGTGCTAAAGGAGTTGACGCCAGCGGATGCCGAGTCAGTGTTGGACAGGTTGGGTGCGTGGGACTGTTTTCCACCCCTGTGGAGGAACTTTTTCGATTACGACTTGGTTGAGCCTGCCTTTTTTGAACTATTGCCCAGGAACATTCGCATGCTTACTGGTTTTGGCGAGTTCGTAAAGAAGCGTGGGGACATAGCTCAACATACAGAGTCCGACGGCGTCATTGCGAACTGGATTCAAGATATTTTCGGTTGGATGGACCAACGTGGAGTATCGCCTTTGGCAAAAACGGTGACGCACGAATGTCGTTGGGTAGCCGTTTCCAACGACATCATCAATAATGATTCCAAGCTGAGATGTGGAGTTCCACTGGTCACATTGGCGAGCGCAGCGGCTTCCGAATCTTCCGCCGGCTCGGTCGACTTCCGTGGAGCTGACTTAAGGGGAGCTGACTTCCGTGGAGTCAACTTCGGACACGCCCCGCCTGGATGGCTGTCTTCAAGCGAGAAGACCACTAAGGATGCCCGTTTGCGAAACGATGTTCTCACAGAGATGCGATTATGGGCGTTCATAATCGAGTACGAGGGCCACCGTTGGCCCTCATGGACAATGGATACTTTTCTCGATAGTTGTAAGCGAGCCAGAGATGATAGTATTGCGAGTCGTTGGTTGGGATCGAACGTTACAGGGGAGGAACAAGAAAAGGCATACGTTCGCTTTTATCTTGAGGTGTGCGGAGGTCCACGGTTCAGAGAACAACTCAATGATACTCTAGGGTTATATGAGGTGGGCAACTTCTGCTATTCGAGGCTGAAGCCTCCTGGCGACTTCTGGGGTCCCCCAGGCGCGCTCCTTCTCGCGGCACCTGAAAGTGGACTGTCGAGTGATGTTTGCGCTGAGTTGTTGACTGGCGTGGGGGATGACGAACCTAAACTTGAAGCGCTCCGAGCGTGGCGCAGAACCTTTTACGGCACACCCAAACCCGATGGCCAAGACAATGCGCACCCGTGGTATAGGAAGGTTGACCCCAAGGCGAATGTCCCACGTGCGTAGCCCCCATGTCCATCCAGCACGATGACCTGCTCACGCGGATCCAAGCCTGGCCTTTCACCTCCTGCCATGCCTACACATGTAAGCACGATATGTGGGGAGGGACGTGTTGCGAAAACGAGCTTATACGCACGTTTCGTGATTGCACGTGGACAACTCGCGAACAACTCCTTGGCCTCACGGAGTACGCTAAGATAACTCGGAAGAACTTCATCGATCTTCTGGGCCACATCGCCTCGAGCTACCTCTGGCGCAACGGGAAGGACGTGGTGCTTTGTCAGAATGGACGTAAGGAGGATCACTCCCTTCTTCCCGAGGTGGTCGAACGGTGGCGGTGGTTGTCGTTTCAACTTCCTCCCGACCTACTTATCGCAGCGCTTTATGCCTCGTCCGACGAATACCCACAAACAGACCGAGTGAACCTTCTTTCTCCTGGGCTTTCGCGCGTCTTGGAATCGAATGTTGCTGAAACCCACCTGCATCTATCGGCCTCGCCCGACTTCGGCCTTGTTTGGCAGGGGTGGGCGGCAAACCTGGCAACCGGGGTGTTTTCTGAGAAGAATAGCGACTTCAAGTGTTGTCCGGTTAGCCTCCGCCAGCTTCGTTCGTGCTTTCTTGCGCGCATTTATCTCGGCATGTGGGCGGAAACGGGTTGTCAAGCGGAGGACTTTGCTAGGGATCGAATCCGAGGCGCTGAAGATCAACGCATCTTCCGACGGGCGCTTCGCATGGTCTCCCACAACGATCCTCCCGCGCCCGCCGAGGAACGATACCCGAAGGGCTCCGAGATTGCTGGACTGCTTCGCCGGACACAACTGCTAATCACCAAGCCAAGGAGGTTGGTACCGAGGACACTTGGAGATCTGTATGCGCTCGACCCACTGGCGCACTTTCAACGTGGGGAGACTCTGCCCGAGACTCAGTTCGTGACACAACTACTGCGCAAGGCGCGGAAGACCACTAATGCCGATGCGAGGCTGCTCGCCCTCCAATACATTAGGCTTCGCTCGCGAATGTACGCGTGGATTACCCAATCCCCGGGGGCACCCGGCTTTCAATGGTTTCGCGAATACTTTGATCGTGTCAAGCCGTGCAGACTCGGGCTCGGAGCAACGCGCTGGGCGGCCGCAGAGAGGACCGCGTCCTTTGGCATTGGACTCGACGCTCTCGAAGGCCGCGTGGGTCCCGATGATGGAGGTGCAGAGGCAAAGATACTTCAACGGCTTTCTGAGTGCATTGACACAGCGGGGTTAGAGCGCGGAATCGTCGTGCACTGGCCCCGGCAATGTGATGCCAACTCGAGGACCGAGTATCTCGACCGGACCTTTCGGAACTGGAGTTGGTATTACAAACAGTCTCGGTCGTCTCGACACCTATGTAACTCCATGTCGATTCGTCCAGAACTCCTTAGGTGGATTCGCGGGCTGGACCTTTGCAACATTGAGGCGAGCCAGCCGCTTTGGGTGACGCGGCTTATTCTTGAGGATGCACGCGGCTTCCTCCAGCCGATCGCCGCGCGAACTCGCCTCCCGCCGGTGCGGACGACCATTCACGTGGGGGAGGATTGGGTTCGCATGGTGGACGGCTACCGTCGCACCCACGAGCTTTTCGAGTTCGGTCTGTTGCAGGCCGGCGATCGCATCGGGCACGGGACCGTGTTGGGCACCGGCCCGAAAGCATGGGCGAGCCAGAGTTCGTGGCTCGTGCAACGGCGAGAGGATCGGCTCGATGATCTTCTGTGGGAGCTTGCTCGCTACCAGGCCGGAGACTTGGACGCTCCGCGAAGTCGCCTCGCCATAGTTGAGCACGAGGCCCACCAGGTCGGTCGTACAATCTTCGGGTCCTTGTGGGATGTCGAGGCGGGATTGAAAGCTCGTGAACTCCGTCACTCGACGTGCGAACTCCGACGGATAGGATTCCAAGCTAACCGGGAGGTGCCGCCTGACTCCAATGAAAGCGCAGCGCGCAAACTTTTGCGTGCCTATCTCACGAGCAAGGGCGCGAAGAGAGCGGGCGAAGAGCCCATTCCAGTGTGGACGCATCCAAGTGAGACGGAGTTCCTCCTCCAAGCACGGGAATGGCTCCACCGTGTTCTCGGACAGTGGGAGATTACGATCGAGGCCAACCCATCGAGCAATCTTGTTATATCAGCCTTCCCCAAGCTTGAAGAACACCCGCTATTTCGACTCGCTCCCCTTGACCCTGCGGAACGCGCATTTTCGGTCTCCATCAACACGGACAATCCACTCGTGTTTGGGACTTGCGTGGCTGACGAGTTTGCCTACCTCTACCACGCGATGCTTCGAAATGGGGTGCCTTCAAGCCGAGCTTTGGCTTGGCTTGAACGTGTAAGGGGCGCCGGATGGAGGAGTCGGTTCACGTTCCCGCCAGGTCCGTCACACTCGCCCGGAGTGTGTGGTGACTGAAGTGCCGTGTTTTCAGGGGTCGCGTCACGAGTGGACACGTCGCTATGCGAAAGCATGGGTTAGGGTGCGAGTCTGCCAGCGGGAGCAGGAATAGCAACTCGCAGGGGCCACAACGCTGTCGCTGCCCCGTTGCCCACCAGTTGCCCAACGCCATGTCGCGCGGCGTCGTTCGGCAGCGCGTCATGTCAGGTCCGGGTTCGCGCAACGGGCGTGAAATGAGGCATCGCGCGTGATCGACCGCCCTCTGTTGATGCCAGTTTCGGAACCCTTCTCCCGCTCAAGAAAAAGCTAATAAAGTTGGCCGGTTAGGGAAATCCCCTCAACCGGCTTTTTCATGCTGTCCATC
>Ga0326728_10027200_pt1 | contig 10031 bp, 10 predicted proteins | sample MB3enrmetagenome_FD_207602 | JGI IMG/M metagenome (GOLD analysis project Ga0326728, IMG submission 207602) | Lab enriched peat soil microbial communities from McLean, Ithaca, NY, United States - MB31MN | ecosystem: Environmental > Terrestrial > Soil > Wetlands > Peat | place: USA: New York... | reverse complement strand
AGCATGAAAAAGGGCGTATATTTCATCAATTGGCTCGATATCCAGTGGGTGAAACCGAACGAAGCGGAAGAGCCATTGTCCTTATCAGATGGTGTCGTTCTCGAAGGCGAAATAAAATAGACTTCTTTCAATTGCCATGGATCCCGCTATGAAGGTATTTACACACGATGATTTTAAGGATGTTTATACGAACGATCCGGCAGCGTCTTCGGGAAGGATCGAAGCGGTCCTCGAAGCAATTCGCGGCGAGGTTGAGTTCGAACTTGCCTCGCCTGCCGCTCGCGACGACATCCTTGCGGTCCACACAAAACCGCTCATAGCGGCAGTAGAGAATGAAGGCCTCTACAACATAGCCGCGCTCGCCGCCGGAGCAGCAGTTCAGACTGCCGCAGCAGGCCTGGAGGGACCCGCTTTCGGGCTTATCCGCCCGCCGGGGCATCACGCTTCATCCAATTACCACTGGGGGTTTTGCTATTTCAACAACATGGCCATAGCGCTTGAACACCTCCGGTCGAAGGGGCTCATCAAAAAGGCTCACATTCTTGATTTCGACCTGCACTATGGCGACGGCACCGTGAACATCCTTGGCGGCAAAGATTACGTTTCCATTCATAATCCCGATCAAAGCGACAGGGTGCATTACTTAAAGGAGGTGGCAGCCCGGCTTGAGGTTCTTGAAGTCGACATAATCGGCGTATCCGCCGGGTTCGATAATCATATTGAAGATTGGGGCCGAACGCTTCGTACGGAAGACTACCAGGAAATGGGCCGAATGGTTCACGACAGGTGCGGGAGGCTTGGCGCCGGCTGTTTCGGCATCCTTGAAGGAGGCTACAACCACAAGGTGTTGGGCCGAAACGTGCTTGCATTCCTGAGGGGTCTTCAGGGACTTTGAGCGGCGCCAAATGGTGCTTATCAGTGGCCCCAGTAGGGATAAAGACCCTGCTTTATCTCTTCGATGCCTTCGAGCATCTCCTTGTGCTTCTTTTCGTCGGCGACTATGGTCTTCAGCAGGAACTTCTGAACGCGCAGGCTTTTGTCCTTCAGCCGGTCCATTATCGATTCCGCCTTCCCTATTATCTCCTCTTTTAAGCGTGCATGCTCCTTTATGAGTTCAATCACCTCTCCCACTTCATCGGGGCTGAGATCGATCTGCCGCCTTTCAAGAGTGCCGACAATGAATTCCTGGAGCCTTTCGTGTATCACGGCATCGTTTTCAATTATATCCATAACCAGACAGATAAGAGGATTTCCGCATTTGGCCTTTACCTTTCCTATGCATTCGGCAGACCGCTTCTCAAGGATTTCCCAGTCTTTCATCGTGGAAACTATTTGTTCGCGTTCTTCTTTCATCGAGGTCATTTTTGTTTTTCCTTGCAGGGAACACATATTCCTCTTTCGTCTATACACTCTTCGCAGTAAGTCCTGTGGCAAATTCTGCATTCATGCACGGCCGTTTCCCTGGCGTAATCCGCGCCGCAGGCGGCACACGTAAATTCTTCTTTCGAAGGGGCATTCATTGGCATACGATTACTCCTCCTTTCGTCCGACCTGAGTTCACCTTTCTATGAAAAGAAGCTTGCCCGAACTTGTCAATACTGGAGGTTTAAGACGCGGAGGTTCGGAAGACGGAGGCCCTCTCCCCGGGGCTTTATTTCCCGCAACCTTCGCTTTTTATGAAACGCCCGCCCGGTACGCTAACTGCGCGGACAGGACTTTTTTCCATCAGTTCAATTTTGAATACAATTCTGTATAACAGTTTTACTATAAGGTACTCATTGCAACGGTCGAGTGCACTTGGGGTCGGAGGCCTGCAGGGAAGATTCGCGCCCCTTGTTTAATGAGTTTATCAATGATAAATTGATCGTGCTGGAAGAAAGTGATGAAAGCCAATGGAAAAACCCGTAACGACAGAGGGCATTGCGGACGGGTTCGCCGGCGTTTCACGCAAGCCCCGCTCCTACTATCCGCTCTTTCTGGCCGTCGAGGGTTGCACCTGCCTTGTGGTTGGCGCAGGGGCCGTAGGGGAGCGCAAGGTGAGGACCCTGCTTGAATATGGGGCCGCAATTCGGCTGGTGGCCCGTGAACTTTCGGCATGGCTCCAGGAGAATCTTTCCGAAAAAGCGATCTCTTGGGCTGGTGAGCGATACGAAAGATCGCAGCTTCAAGGGGTCAGACTTGTATTTGCAGCTACGGACGACCTGGATTTGAACCGCTCCATTGCCGCCGACGCTTTTGATCTCGGCATATTGTGCAACATGGCCACGGAGCCGGAATTGGGGTCTTTTATCGTCCCTTCGGTCTTCGAGCGGGGAGCCATAAGCATTGCCATATCTACATCGGGGCTGAGCCCGGCGGTTGCAAAGCTGCTTAGAAAGAAGCTGGAACTGGAAATCGGGACTGAATGGGATTTTTTTGTCCGGCTGCTTGGAGCGTTGAGGGCGCGTTTCAGGTCCATGGGCATAGCTGAAAAACAGGAAGAGAAAATATTTAGCAGGCTTGCGGGGCTGCCCGTTCCCGGATTGCTCAAAAATGGCTGCCCGCAGAAGGCTTTTGAGGAAACGCTCAACTGCTGCAGCCAGGTAATGCCGGGCGCTGAAATACAAGCTCTTTGGGATAGTCTATGGAGTCATTTTTCCTGGTAATCGCAACGCTTTGCTATCTGATCGGCACGGTGGGCTACCTGGTCTATCTTTTCAGGGACAGGGAACAGCTGCACCGTATTTCGTGGACCATAATGCTTGTAGGGGCGCTTTTTCACGGGACCGCCCTGGCAATTCAAACGGTCGGCAGCGGGCATCTCCCGCTAACCACGATTCATGAAGCGCTTTCTCTGTTTGCTTGGATATTCGTGGTAACCTATCTTGTCCTTCAAATCCGGTTACAGCTTCGTATCCTGGGTTCGTTCGTTTCGCCGCTTGCAGTGGTTTTCATGGTTTCCTCTTCACTGCTGCCGTCGAACATAGTGCTTAAGAGCGAGTCTTTCAGAAGCGGCTGGGTCATCGTGCATGTGACGAGCCTCTTTTTGGCGAACGCTCTTTTTGCACTGGCTTTCAGCCTGGGCATCATGTACCTGCTCCAGGAAAGGCATATTAAGAAAAAAAATTTCGGGTTCTTATACGAACGGCTTCCCTCGCTTGAGCGGCTGGATTCTATTTCCCATTACTGTCTCATGTCCGGGTTCCCTCTCATGACAGCCGGCTTGTTGACCGGTTTTGCCTATGCCGCAGTCGTCTGGCATTCGCCGTGGAGTTGGGACCCAAAGGAGATATTGTCTCTTGTCACTTGGATAATATATGCCGTCCTTGTCCACGAACGGCTTGCTGTCGGATGGAGAGGGCGAAGGGCGGCGTGGCTTTCGATTCTAGGTTTTTCGGCAACCCTGGTTACTTTTTTCGTGGCCAGCCTTTTGCTCAGCGGCCACCATTCGATTATTCCGGGTAAGATGTAATGCCTCACATCGTCCTTTTAGGCATGAATCACAAGACTGCGCCTGTGGAAGTAAGGGAGCTGCTTGCGGCGGCATGCCGAAAGGAGATAAACCCTCTGCACATGCTCCCCCACCTGGAGCGAGTCGAAGAGATGGTTTTTCTGTCCACCTGCAATCGAGTGGAATTCCTTTTTACCTGCAATTCTTTATCAGAGGGCATGCGGGAGATAAAGGCATTGCTGAGGACCCATGTCGGGCTGCCCGCTTCGCTTGCGCTCGATTCGTTTCTCTACGTTCATCAGGATCTCGATGCCGTAAAACACCTGTTCATGGTGGCATCCAGCCTTGATTCGATGGTCGTCGGGGAACCGCAGATACTTGGCCAGCTAAAGGATGCCTACCGTGACGCCGTCGAATACAGGACGGTGAGGGTGGTTCTCAACCGGCTCCTGCATAAATCCTTTTCCGTTGCCAAGCGCGTGAGGACTGAGACCTGTATCGGCTCCTGCGCCGTCTCGGTTAGCTATGCGGCTGTCGAACTCGCCCGCAAGATCTTCGGCGACCTCAGAGACAAGAGCGTTCTGCTGATCGGCGCAGGAGAAATGGCCGAACTTGCCGCCGAGAATTTTCTCAGGCAGGGTGTGAGGCGGATGCTGGTGGCCAACCGCACACTGGAGCGGGCAATGGAGCTTGCCTCCAGGTTCAAGGCGGAGACGGTTCCATTCGACAGGTTTTTGGAGGAACTGAAGGCAACGGATATAGTGGTGACTTCGACCGGCGCCCCGGAGCCGGTGATTGGCTACCAGGACGTCAAATCGAGGATGCGTGAACGGCGCAACAGGCCGCTGTTCTTCATCGATATCGCCGTGCCCAGGGACGTGAACCCGAAAGTAAACGAGATCGATAACGTTTATGTCTATGACATAGACGATTTGCAGGGGGTAATCGACCTTAACAGGGAAGAGCGGCTGAACCAGGCGCAAATAGCCGAGCACATCATTGATGAAGAGACGATCAAGTTCAGAGACTGGATGAACAGCCTGAGCGCGGTGCCCATTATAGTATCCGTGAGGCAAAAAGCCGAAGCGATAAGGCGAAATGAGGTAAGAAAGACTTTTTCCCAGTTGCCGGATCTGAGCGACAGGGAAAAGGAGGCAATTGAGGTTCTCACCGAATCGATCATCAGAAAACTGCTGCACGACCCCATAGTGTTTCTGAAAAAGAAGGCCCGAAGGGGCGGGCAGGCCCTTTACATGGACTTTGCACAACAGCTTTTCAATCTGGAAGGCGTTGGCGGAGTTGAAGAGCAGGACCGCTTGCCGTATGCGTCGGCCCCTCAACCTGAGCCGGCAGGCGACCGGGGCGCCGGACAGGGAGCGCAGGCCCAGCGGGCTGCGAACGGGCATGAGGGAACTGGTAAGTCGTTTTCAAGTTCCGAACGGGGCCGGGACTCCGGCGAACAACCCTTTCTCCAAACCGCCAAGAAATAAGGTGCATTATGGCCGATATTCTGGAATTCGGTAAGAAGGCGGAGACCTTCAGGTGGGAGCGCGACAACACTCTTCGCCAGTTGAAGATTGAGGCTCTGCGGAAAATTTTTCAGTGCTCACGGTGTGTTGTAAAGTGCTCAAAATGCGGAACCCAGGTGGAGTCTCAGGAGCACGTCAGATTCGCGGTTCCATACAACTTTTGCAAGTCCTGCATGCACGAATACGAAGAATTCCGCGTCAGGGCGGCCGGAACCAATGCCGATTCGGACTGCTACTGGCGTAACTCCGCATGGATGAAAATGTGGGAGACATGGGTGATGCATCAGGAGGCGCTGGATCAATACAGACGATCGAAGGAATTCCTGCAGCTGATGGATGAAGTCGAACAGTTGCTGAAAAAATAAACAATCTACGAAGGCAAGGAAGGTCGGCCCCATTCCCCCGGGACGTGGAGCCTTCAATAGCCGGCGCGGCAAGCGTTGGAGCAGTCGGACTCCCCGCGGGTTTGGGGACGCCGCCCCGCTCCCGGCTGTTCATCCTGCAGCCCAGGCCTCTATACCTCTACGACATCATCAAGGACCCGCAAAATTACGCGCTAAAACGGTATATCGTCGTCCGGAGGGCCTCCGGGATTGGAAGGCAGCTCTTCCACCGCTGAGCGCCTTTGGGGGCTGGCGGCGTTTCTTGCCTGGTCCCGGTCGCCTGTGGTCCCCTGGGTCTGTCCGGATCCTTCGGCGCTTCCCAGCAACTGAATCTCACGGGCGTGAATTTCGGTCATATAGCGTTTCTGGCCTTGAGGATCGTCCCACTGGTTGGTGCGGATGCTGCCTTCAATAAAGACCTGGCGACCTTTAGCCAGGTAATTTCCACAGAATTCGGCAGTTTTGCCGAAGGTAACGATCCGGTGCCATTCCGTTCGATCTTCCCACTTACCCTCTCCGGCCGAGACGGAATCGTTTGTCGCAAGATTGAATTTTGCGACCGCCACTCCGTTGGGGCTGTACCGGATATCCGGGTCGGCCCCCAGTCTGCCTATGAGTATAACCTTGTTTACCGTTCCTCTGGACATATCTTCCCTTCCCTTCAAACAATGGCGGGCAAAGCCCCTGGAGCATGGCAAAACCTGCCCCTGCTTTCGAAATAAGCCTCTGAACCTCCACAAACAGCAGATATCATATATCACGAATCAAAAAAGGAGCAAAATCATTCGGGATTTTTCTTGAATCGGCCTCTTGCATCAATTCGCGTTCAGGTTTCGATTGTGATTGCTCGAAATGGCCCGGCTTTTCTCCCTCTCCACCGCTTCGGGGGAGATGGGATGGAGGGGTGATGGCACGATTTACGGCTGCCATATTCCCCGGCCTGGAACGACTCTACCCTCGATCCTCCGCCCTTCTCCAGCCCACCCTCTTCCATTTGACTCCACTCTGCAAAGGGTTTAGACTAAAAAGTTGAGAAAGATCCGGAGGATTTCTTCCGGCTTTCCAATGCGCCACGCCCATGGTGAAAAATGAAATTAGCGCGCTCGATCTTATTTTATGCCATTTTAGTGTTTTCCACCATAACTCTTGGATCTTCCGCGGTGGTGGGCTCTTTTTTGAGTAGGGCATGGCCGGGGCTTATGGCTATGATATGGGGCAACATAAATCTCTGGGCCGCCGGGGTAAAAGTCAATATCAGCGGCCTGGAGAACCTGGACGGCAGCGGCCCCTACATATTCGTCAGCAACCACCAGGGCTGGTTCGATATTTTTGCGGCTCTCGGGAAATTACCGGTCCGATTCAGCTGGCTTGCAAAAGTGGAGCTCTTCAGGATCCCGATACTCGGTCTGGCCATGTCCAGGGCGGGCTATATACCGATTGACCGCAACGACCACAGGAAAGCCATGACCAGCATGCACAGGGCCGCCGAAATTATTCGCGGGGGAACCTCGGTGTTCATCTTCCCCGAAGGCACTCGGAGCGAAGACGGCGTCATCAAGGATTTCAAAAAGGGTGCGTTCATGCTGGCCGCCAAATCGCAGCAGCCGGTCGTACCCATCAGCATCAGCGGATCATACCGTATTCTTCTTAAAAACGATTGGAAGATCCATCCGGGTGAGATCGGTTTTGCGATAGGCAGGCCGATTGAAACCGCAGGCGCTGACGGAAAGAACCGAGACCGGCTGCTTGGCGAGGTCAGGGAGGCGATCCGGGCAAACTTGACTCCCGAGGAGGCGGGGAGCGACCCCATTGCCGGGCCTGCAACGAAATCTGCAACTTCACATGATGGGAGCAGCATTTGCCGCGATGCCTGAAAATCCGACCGATCCCACTCTGAAGGTCATTCCCCTCGGTGGCCTTGGCGAAATCGGCCTGAACATGATGGTGATAGAATATGAAGACACCATCGTAATTGTCGATTCCGGGTTGATGTTTCCGGAAGAAGAGATGCTGGGCATCGATATAGTCATTCCGGATTTCAGCTACATCCTCGAAAGAAGGAAGAAGGTGGCCGGCCTTGTCGTTACGCACGGCCATGAAGACCACATAGGCGCCATTCCCTTCCTGATCCGCGAACTGCCTGTTCCGATATACGGTACGGCGCTCACTCTCGCCCTGATCGGAGAAAAACTCCGGGAGCACAACCTGCTCGAAAAGGCCCCGCTCATTGAGATCGTTCCGCGGCAGGTCGTCGATATAGGACCGTTAAGCTTCGAATTCATCCGCGTCTGCCACAGCATCCCGGACGGCGTAGGTCTTGCCGTCCGCACCCCGGTCGGAGTGCTGATTCATTCGGGAGACTTCAAGATAGACAATACGCCGGTGGACGGCAAAAGACTCGATACAGCGCGTCTTGGCTCCTATGGCGAAGAGGGCGTTCTGGCGCTTTTTTCGGATTCGACCAACGTGGAGCGAGAGGGATATACCGTATCGGAAAGAGAAGTGGGCGCCACGCTCCGCGAAATATTCCAGGAGAAGCGGGGAAGGGTGATGGTCGCCGTATTTTCCAGCAACCTGCACCGCATACAGCAACTTGTCCACATTGCGCGCGAGTTCGGCCGCAAGGTCCTGCTCAATGGCAAGTCGATGATTGCAAACGTCAGGATTGCCCGCGAACTTGGATATCTCGATTTTACCAGGGACGATGAGATAACTATCGCCGACCTTCAGCAGGCGCCCGACTCTCAGGTGCTGATTCTGACAACCGGGACGCAGGGTGAGCCGTTGAGCGCCCTTAGCCGGATGGCGTTCAACGATCACAAAAAACTGAAGGTCAGGGAGGGCGACACTATAATCCTTTCCTCCAGGTTCATTCCCGGAAACGAGCGCACCATTCAAAACATCATAAACCACCTGTGCAGGAACGGGGCGGACGTTATACACGAGCAGATCAAAGACATCCATGTTTCCGGGCATGCCTATCAGGAGGAGCTGAAAACACTCATCAACATGGTGCAGCCTCGTTATTTCATACCTATTCACGGCGAATACCGCCACCTCATGAAGCACAGGCAACTGGCCATGTCGCTGGGGATGCCCGCGGCCAATTGCCTTTTGGTGGAAGACGGCGCCGTAATATGCTTTGGCCGCGATACGGTTTGCACAAAAGAGCAGATAGAAGCCGGCAGGGTTTTTGTGGACGGCAAGGGAGTCGGCGACGTGGGAGGTCTGGTCCTCCGGGATCGCAGGCATCTGTCGGAAGACGGGTTTGTAATAGCGTCGCTGGTGATAAACAAGGAAACTTATGAAATCCTCAGCGGTCCGGACATATTCAGCAGAGGATTCATTCATGAAGAGGCTAAACCGGAAATCCTCTACGAAGCCAAGTGCATCATATTCGAAAGCATCGACCGTCAACTGGAGGATGACCGTCAACTGGACTGCGCTTTGCTCCAGGAGGAAATACGGCGGGAATTGAAACGCTTTTTCACCAGAACTTTGGACAGAAGACCGGTTATTTACCCAATCGTGGTCGAGATTTAGAGGTACCCGATGGATCGAAAAAAACACGAAATATGGGCTCTGTGCATTTTGACGATCTCGCTTCTGGTGCTCTTCAGCATAATCTCATATCACGATAGCGACCCCACTTTCTTTCACCCCTCAAAAGGCGCGACGGGAAACTGGGTGGGCGGCATCGGGGCCAATGTCGCCCGGCCCCTTCTGATTCTTTTCGGGATAGGCGCCTACGGGATAGCAATCGGCGGTTTGTGGGCGAGTTGGCGCCTTTTCAGGGGCGTCCCGGTAAAGCGGATCGGGCTTAGGCTCCTCGGAACCGTCCTTCTCATTTTGAGCACGATGACCCTGAGCGCCATGGATTGGAATTCGATGCCCTTCCCGATCCAGGGATTCGAAACCGGGGGACGGATAGGGAGGATCTTCTCCGACTTCTTGCTCGACCGTCTTTTCGTTCTGGGTTCGCATACGCTGCTGATCGGGCTGTTTTTGATAGCGCTTCTGCTTTCTACGCCATTGACGCTAAAGGCTATGATGGAGGGCATTTCGGTAGTTTGGAGCAAAGTCTCCCTGTGGCTCATCGGGGATGTGGGCGATGTAAGCGAGGAACCTGAACCGGAGGCCGCCGGTTTGCCGCCGGCTCGGAGAAAGGAGAAGGAAAAGCCCTTTTTGCCGCCGGTTCAGGCAGAGATCTCGATAAAAAAACAGAAGCGCGGGGAGCCGATCTCGCCCTCGCCGGTCAAGGTTCAGCAGGGGCATTACGGGCTCCCGGATCTTATCATCCTTGACACATACGAAACCGAAACCGACAAACCGGACTGGAAAAAGCTCGAACAAAACGGGGCCGTTCTCGAAGAAAAGCTGGCCGACTTCGGAGTCCAGGGAAGAGTTGTGGGAATCAATCCCGGCCCGGTTATTACGATGTACGAGTATGCTCCGGCGCCGGGAATCAAAATCAGCCGGATCGTAAATCTGGCCGATGACCTTTCGATGGCGCTGAAAGCCGTGAGTGTGCGCGTGGTGGCGCCGATTCCGGGCAAGGCGGCCGTAGGAATTGAAATACCCAATTTCAAAAGAGAGTTGGTTTCTCTTAAGGCCGTACTCGAATCGGAGGTATTCTCCCTCGCCGTGGCCCCGCTTACGATAGCCCTGGGCAAAGACATAACCGGCCAG
>Ga0326728_10027198_pt1 | contig 10031 bp, 9 predicted proteins | sample MB3enrmetagenome_FD_207602 | JGI IMG/M metagenome (GOLD analysis project Ga0326728, IMG submission 207602) | Lab enriched peat soil microbial communities from McLean, Ithaca, NY, United States - MB31MN | ecosystem: Environmental > Terrestrial > Soil > Wetlands > Peat | place: USA: New York... | reverse complement strand
CCCACAAACCTTGGAAATCGATAAAGCCGATTCCCACATTCCCACCGCCACGACGACAACGGGAATGATTTAACTTCCCCCAAACCAGGCCGGTTAAGGGATACGCATTCTGAGGGCAAGGTCATACTGCCGCATTCCCCTGCAAAACCAACCAATCCGATTCCCGAAAGTTCCTTACACAAATACAACAAGCAGACGTTGAAGTTTCTGGCCAAATTTGAAGCGGGGCTTCGCGCTCGTCGGAAATTCAGGAACTTTGACCCATCCAGCGGTGCATATTACGGCCTATATAACGTTGGGACGTACACTTTCAAACCGTACAAAGTCGTCTGGCGGGAAATTGCATCCGATTTCATTGTCGCACCCGTGTTTCCGGTGAAGGATTCGAACGGAAATGAACGTGCTGTTATACCAAACCACAAATTGATGATCGTGCCTGTGGAGTCGAAGAACGAGGCCCTGTACCTGACGGCCATGCTCAACAGTACAGTCTCACGGTATACGGTGCTCTCTTATACCATTACGACTCAGATTTCTACTCACGTTCTCGAACATGTCGGGGTTCCGCAATTCGATGCATCAAACCAGGATCACACCGCAATTGTTCGGGCTGCAAAGAGGGCAGCTAAATCCGCCGAACAAGGGACGGAACTGGATGAAATTGACAGCGAAATCGACGATGTAACGAGGCCTATCTGGGGAGCGACAAAGGGTCAGTTGAAAGCTCTGAGAGAGGCCCTAGGCGAGATACGCGAAGCACTTTCCGAAATCGCCGGTGAGGACTCGGAAGAGGAGGACTAATCGGAGGACTGGGACGATGTCTATTGGTGACATGGATCGGCCTAGTAGAAACGGCCCACCCGAAGACTACGAGGTCTCTCGCCGAAGAATGATCGCTCCCGATAAGTCGGTTTCTAGTCCGCCTTCACCGTCCAGATCGCATCGAACGGCTCCCAGAAACGGTGCGGTTACTCGGGAACGGGCACCTGGCTGCGGACTGTGAAGTGGACCAGAATTGACGCGTGGCCGGTGGGGCAGGTTAGTAAGAGGCCGCGGCCTTTGCCTTCTAGTGTGTAGGCTATGTGGGCGATTCCTATGGGGTCGATGCGGGTTACTGTGGGGGGCGAGGGGTCGCGGATTTTATCTGTGTCTACGAACTCGGCTGTGGCTGAGAGGACGCGCTCGTGGAGGGCGGGGTCGAGGGCGATGGGTACTTGAAGATCGTCTGAAGAGTTTGTGCGGTTGCAGTCGACGGTTAGGCCGGAGACACGGCTGTCGCGCACGGAGTCCACGGTATTGAGCACGGGGTTGGAGCGGTACATGCGGGCGAAGAAGGTGTAGGCGTCGGCGGTGCGGCTGGAGGGGCGGGCGATCTCAGTGTGGTCGGCGTCGACCTTCTGGGGCGGGGTGTCGGCGTCGCAGCCGTAGGTGGCGCTGTAGTAGCTGACGACTCGGGTGTGGGCGCGGAGCGGGCCGAAGCCGGGGGAGGCCGTGTCTCGCGCCTCATAGGCGCAGTAGCGGTGGATGCGGGCTACGGCGGGGGTTCCGCGCCAGCGCAGTTCTAGATCCATGAGAAAACTGTTGTCGTTGGAGTCGCTGAGATCGGTGAGGAGGGGATCGCTGTCGTAGATTTTGGCGAGGTTGGCGACGATCGATCCCTGATGCGGGGTGCCGTAGGCGACGACGAAGGGGACGCGGGCGGCGTCGTCGGGGTGGCTGAGGAGCATCTCTTCGGTGAGGATTCCGCCGAGGCTGTGGGCGATGAATACGATTTCTCGGTGCTGCCAGACGCGCTGGCTTTGGAGGTTCTGATAGAGAACCTGGGCGAGCTGGACGGAGGAGAGCTTGCCGCGCATGGAGGGAGTGGGGTACTCGGCTACGACGACATCGGATTGCTGAAAGCGGGGATCGGTTTGGAGGAGCTGGGGCCAGTAGGCGCCGTTGGAGGCGCGCCAGGTGTTGCGGTCGCCATGGATGCCGTGGACGAAGACGATGACGCGCGGCTTTATGTCCTGGGCCTGGGCGGAGAGGGCGAGGATTAGGGCGCAACAGAGCGCGGCGATGCGCACGGCGAACGAGTTCTGTATGGTTGGCACTGATTCTAGGGTAACTTGGGGAGGCTGGAGGCTCAACCACAGCTCAAGTCTTGAAGATTTGGAAGATGGAGCGAGGTTCGGGGCGGCGGCGCATTCCCTCAGGGGCTAAAGCCCGCAGGTTTTAGTGGAGGTGTATGTACGGGCTAAAGCCCGTACCCTTCAAGACCTGGCTGAAGAAGTTTCCCTAAGACCTGGCTGGCGAAGTTTCCCTAAGACCTGGCTGAAGAAGTTTCCCTAAGACCTGACTGGCGAAGTTTCCCTAAGATCTGGCTGAAGAAGTTTCCTAAGACCTGGCTGGCGAAGGATGTTTCGGTAGATTCGCAGGCGCGGCTACGGGGCGGGTTGCTGTTCGAACTCCTCGTTGAGCCAGCGGGTGAAGGCGGCGAAGTCTTCGTCGCGGTTGAGGAAGTCGCGGACCATCTGGCGGCCGGGTTTGGAGCCGCCTTGTTCGAGGACGGTTTTGCGGTAGCGCGCGCCGGCGTCGCAGCCTAAGAGGTTTTTGGGATCGAACTGGGCGAAGAAGTCGAGGGCGATGACCTTGTCAAAGGCGTAGGTGTAGTAGTTGGACGAGTAGCCGGTGAGATGACCGAAACATGCGTACATGCGGTTGCCGTCGAGCCAGGTCCAGGGCTGGAGAGACTGGTAGAGACGGCGGGTGATCTCGTCGAGGTCGATGTTGGCGGGTGGCTGGTCGTGGAGGTCGAGTGAGAGGGTGGTGTAGTAGAGCTGGGAGCGGACCCAGTCGGCGCGGCCAAAGGCGCTTGCGCCTTTCATCTTGCGGATGAGATCAAGCGGCAGAGGCTCGCCGGTCTGGTGGTGTTTGGCGAAGGACTGGAGGAGCTGCTCGTCGCGGAAGAACTCTTCGAGCATCTGCGATGGGACTTCGACAAAGTCGCCTTCGGTGGCGAAGCCGGAGAGTCCTGCCCACTCGGTGTTACCGCCGAGGAGGGCGTGCATGAGGTGGCCGAACTCGTGGAAGTAGGTGACGACGTCGGAGTACTGCAGTAAGCCGGGGTCGGTGTCGGTGGGCTGAGGGAAGTTGCAGATGAGGGCGGCCTCGGGAAGGTAGAGGCCTCGGACGCCGGTGACGACGGGGTGCGCCGAAAACCACTTATCCTTGCCGTCGCGGGGGTGCATGTCGAGGTAGAAACGGCCGAGGATCTTTCCGGCGTCGATGACCTCGTAGACGGACACGCTGGGGTGCCATGCGGGCGATTGCGAGCGGCGGAACTCGACCTTGAAGATTTTGGCGGCGGTTGAGAGGACGCCGGCTTCGACCTGGGCGTAAGGGAAGTAGGGGCGGACGGCCTGGGAGTCGAAGTCGAAGGCGGAGCGGCGGTACTGCTCGTACCAGTAGGCGCGGCTGGCGATGTCGATGGCGGTGAGGCCGGGCTGGTGACGGCGGGCGAAGGCGAGGATCATTTCATGCTCGCGGGCTGCGCCGGAGAGGGAGGCCTGGTTGAGTTTGGCGATGAACTGGCGGGCGTTTGCGGCCGAGCCCATCATCTGGTCGGCGGTGGCGAGATCGGCCCAACTGCGGAAGCCGAGAATGCCGGCGATTTGCTGGCGGGTCGAGAGCAAGTCGAGCAGAATCTGCTGGTTGGCTGGATAGGCGCGGGTGTTGTAGGCCCGGAACATGCGCTCGCGGAGGCTGTGGCTGGTGGCAAAGGTCGTCACCGGGAGCATGTCCGGCTGGTCGGTGGTGATGGTGACGCGGCCTTCGGCGTCTGGCAGATGGCGGGCGAGGTAGTCGGCGGGGAGGCCGTCGAGCTCGTCGACAGAGGCGTGGATGGTTTTGCCGCCCTCCTGGATGTTGCGGCTGAACTCGAGGGAGAGCCGGGTGGCCTGCTCGTGGAGGGCCTGGAGGCGGTCGCGGGTGGGCTGGTCCTTGTCGACGCCGGCGAGCCGGTAGCCGAGCAGGGTGCGCTCGACATAGTGGCGGGTGGCTGGGGAGGCCCCTGCGAGGTCGATGGCGGCGAGAGCCTCGTAGACCTGGCGGTTGAGGCTGAGGGCGCTGCCGGCCTGGGAGATGCGCTGGGCCTCCTGCCGGGCCTGGTCGCGGACGGCCTTGTCCCCGGCCACGGAGTTGAGCACGCCGGTTTGGCATCCAGCCAGGTTAAGTTGCTGAATCGCAACGTCATAGAGCGGCAGGGTGTTCTGGATGGTGCGTGGGCCCGGGGCAGCGATCAGGGCGTCGATGGCGGTTTGGTGGACGGCGAGACGGCGGCTGACCCAGGCGGTGAGTGCTTCGGCAGAGGCTGCTCCGCCCTGCTCCCATACGTGGATTTCGGGGGTGGTGACGGCGGGGGAATCGCTGAACATCGGGGTAGAAGCCTCCAATTACTTAGGTTGCCATAAAGGGGTGGGTGAACGGCAGGATGCGGGGGAAAGAAATGTTCGACGGAAGTTGTTGCATCTGCGGCAAATCCCCTTTAAGATGCGTCAATTAAGAGCCATGGCATCTCAGACGCACACTGCGAATGCATCCACCGCCGCGCCGGCCACGGGGCCGCGTCTGCGGCTGGGCAAGGTGTGTGTCGCGGTGCAGGGCGAATCGGCGGCTGAGTTGGTGGCGCGCGCCGAGTCGGCGCTGGGCGACGCGCGGTTCTTTGAGTTCCGGCTCGACGCGCTCGATAAACCGGCGACGGGGCTGCCCAAGGTGCGGGAGTTTCTGAGCGATCACCGCGACGTGATCGCAATCGGCACGTGCAGGCGCAAGCCGAACGGCGGCGCGTTTACCGGATCGCTGAACTCCGAGCTTGAGGTGCTGCTGAAGGCTGCGGAGTCGGGCTGCCAGATTGTGGATCTTGAGATCGAGTCGGCAGAGCAGATGACCAAGCCGCAGATGCGCAAGTTCCGCGACTCGATCCATGGGGCCGGCGCGGCGCTGCTGGTCAGCTTTCACGACTTTACGCGAACCAAGGGCGTGAACGAAGCCGCCGGGCGGATTGAGGCCTTTCAGCCGGACTATGTGAAAGTGGTTTCAACGGCGCGGACTCTGGCCGACAACCTTGCCGTGCTGAAGATGATCGAGGACCGCTCGCTGAACGCCCACGTGGTGGGCATCGCCATGGGCGAGGAGGGTCTGATCAGCCGTGTGCTGGGCCCGCGCGAAGGCGGCGCGTTTACCTTTGCTTCGCTGGGCGATGGAACGGAGACCGCTCCGGGGCAGGTATCGGCGCGGACACTGCACGATTTGTATCGCATCGACCAGATCGATTCGGCGACGCGGATCTTTGGCGTGGCGGGAAATCCGATTGGGCACTCGCTCTCGCCGCTGATGCACAACACGGCTTTTCGGCGCGAGAACGTGAATGCGGTGATGCTGCCGCTGAAGGCCAAGACGCTGGACGATCTGCTGCGCGTGGCGCGCGAGCTGCCGCTCGATGGCTGCGCCGTGACCATGCCGCTGAAGCAGGAAGTGCTGCCGCACTTGGCGAATATGGACGCGCTGACGGCGAAGATCGGGGCCTGCAACACGCTGCGCACGGGCGCCGACGGCAAGCTCTACGGTTTCAATACCGATGTGGCCGGAGTGGTTCGGCCGCTTGAAAAGCGGTTGCGGTTGCAGGGTGCGCGGGTGCTGGTGGTGGGCGCGGGCGGCGCGGCGAGGGCCGCGATCTTTGGGCTTGTGGATCAGGGCGCAGAGGTTTTTGTCGTCAATCGAACGCACGAGAAGGCCGTCTCGCTGGCGCGCAAGGCCAAGGCCAAGGCGCTGAAGCAGGCGGTGCTGGCCAAGCAGAAGTTCGACGTGATTGTGAACTCGACGCCGGTGGGGATGGAAGGGATGAAGGCCGCGCTGCCGTTGAAGGAAAACGAGCTGAACGCGAACCTGGTCTTCGATCTTGTGTATAACCCGCTGGTGACGCCGCTCTTGAAGCTGGCGCACTCGAAGGGGATCGCCGTCATCAGTGGTCTTGAGATGTTCGTGCAGCAGGGTGCGCGGCAGTTCGAGATCTGGACGGGTAAGCCTGCGCCGGAGTCGGAGATGCTGCGGGTGGTGGAGCTGGCGCTGAAAAGGCGGGCGGAGGGGTAAGCCCACTTGGACTGCCCTTTCACTCTTTTCAATAGGAGCTTCGTGTTTCCCATGAGCACAGTCCCGGGCTTGTGCCACGAATTTTCAGCGTTCGAATCCTCATCGGGGTATGAAACACCCCCCGCACAATTGGAATCCTCGGTGAGAGAAGATAGCTGGCGAGCTCGCACACCCTCGGGAAGGGCGTAAACTGTCGGCATACTAGGGCTCAATCAGAAAACTCCATAGAAAGAGGTTTCTATGACTCTTTTACTTGGGCGTCAATCGCTGGCAGTTCTAGTCCTCGCTATTTGCACTACGTCGGTATTTGCTAACCAGGCGAGTGACCTTGCAGCCATCAAGCAGAGGCTTCTGTCTCAATTCACCCTTACGCAGGGAGACAATTCAGGAATTCAAACCCCCGGAACGATTGCAGTGTTGAAAGCTTACGGATTGATTTTGAATCCGGACTCGAGCCTGGGGCAGTGCTTGGCGGATTCGCACGAAAACGTGGTCAAAGGCGGGATCATTACGCAGCCAAAGACAGATAGACGGCTTAGCTTCATGATTCAGTTCTTGCCGGCTGCTAACGGCATACCGCCTTGCCCTCAGCACATTTTTTTCGGAAACGATGAAGGCCTTTGGGTAACCAATATCGATGTGACAAAGTCAGGAATTACCTTCTATTTTCTAAGTGACCCGTACGAGGGTATCATGTACTCAGGCCCCTTGAAGTTTGTCTTCGAGAAAGGCCCAATACCCAGCCCAGATCAGGCCACGGCAATGGTAGCCGAAGTGCTTACGCCGCGTGCTCCAGAGGCCGAAGCGGCCCCTCAGCCCACTTTACAAGTTCAGCGGACTCTACTACCGGTCCAGCCAAACGTTAGCTCAGGGCAGCCATCTCAAGGCAGCCAGGGGAGCGCGACAGCCCCTCAATCGCAACAAAATCCATCCATCAGCGATATTCCTGCCCCTCCGTCACCAACCGACACTAACCATGAACCGCCCACGATTTCTCTTGGGGAAACGAAGGACCAGGTTATCGCTGCCTTTGGCCAACCCGACCGCATCGCTAACCTGGGTGTTAATCAAATTCTCTTCTACCAGACGATGAAGGTTACACTCACCAACGGAAAAGTAACGAACGTGGAGTAGCTGCTTCGCCGGGTGCCCAATCCTTGCTCAGCAAGTGTGGGAGACCGAATTTCTCCCTCCGCCATTGGCCAAGAGTCCAGATTCCGTCTGCCACGTCGAAGTTAACGCGATTCCGGCAAATTCGACCCTTGTTCAGTTTTCTCAACTGGTGGGCAACCGGGTCCCAAGGAGGACAATCGCGCAACTCAAGACGGGTGTCCCGGAACCTTCGCATTTGGGCCAGGGAAACCAATGTTTCTGTGGTAGAAAGTTGCCCCACCATGCGGGAAAGTGCGTTGAGGGTGATCAGTTTTCGCAAGGCCAATCGCAGAGAGAGGAAGCGTTTTGCCAGTTCCGGATCTTGATCCCATGGATGAACGCCCGGATGATGAGAACCCGGAGTGGACCGACGATGACTTCGCGCGGGCGGTTCCGTTCTCCGCGCTGGCGGCCGAACTCAAAGCGATCCTGAGTGACCCGGTGCGCAAGATCGTTCCCGACGCCGGCGAGAGGGATTCCAAAAAACCGGCGGCATAGATTCGTGGTTTCCCAGGTCCCCAAATGCGAGGGCCGGGGCACTCATTTTTTGTGGAACAATGAGCATTCCTGGGACCTGATCAACCTGCCCACCTTAATTCTCGATTCGTTGTACAATCTAGTCAGATAGTCAGTTTGGCTCAGGAGCGAAATCATGGCCCCTACATTGGCGCGGCGGATCAAGAGTGCGGAGACGGCTTCTGTGGCCCTCATTGGTATGGAGCGGTGGAAACTGGAAGACGCGAAGGCGCGGCTGAGCGAGGTGGTGCGTCATGCGGGGACGGCGGGGCCGCAGTTGGTGACGATTCGGGGCCGGGAGGCGGCGGTGATTCTTGCGCCGGAGGAGTACAAGCGGCTGCTGCCGAAGAAGAAGAGAGGACAGTCTCTGGCAGATTTTCTGAAAGGGCTCGATCTTGGCGGGCTTGACCTTGAACGCGAGGTGGATCGGGGAAGGGATATCGAGCTGTGAAGGGCTGGCTGCTCGATACCAATGTGATCGCGGAGATGAGCGGCGCACGGCCGGATGGCAACGTTGCCCGATGGTTTGACGCACAGCCCGAACAGATTCTCTTTCTAAGCGTCCTGACCATTGGCGAGTACCAGAAGGGAATTGCGACCCTGCCCGCAGGCGACAAGCGCCGTCCGCAGTTGCAGCGATCTGTCGTGGCGCTCGAAAAGCGCTTTGCCGGGCGCGTTCTCTCTGTATCCGACCCAATTGTGCTGCGCTGGGGGGCGATCAGCGGAGAGGTGAAGCGACTGACGGGCCATTCCCCTTCCGTGGTGGATACCATGCTGGCCGCGACGGCGATGGAGCACGGGCTTTATCTGGCAACGCGAAATATTGTGCATGTGGCGCATAGCGGAGCAGCGGTATTCAATCCGTGGAAAGACGATCCGAAGTTGTTTCCGTTGAAATAGGCGGGTTGAGGGGTGATCTTCCCAGGTCTGAAAATCCAGACCTGGGGCACCCAGAGTTGTGGTGGATTTAGAAGTGGCTGGTTGGGTGTCGATCCTTCCCAGGTGCCCAAAAGCGAGGCACCTGGGGCAGCCATCTTCAGTGGCAGGATGCGATTCCCAAAAGCCAGAACAGCTCTCATCTAATTTCGTTCCCATCGTTTGTATTACCTGTCCCATATAGATGGATAAGCGTTGGAGGAATCATGACGGCCATTGCGGTTGTGTCAATGGGGGAGATGGGTTCCGGGATTGCTGCCCGGCTTGTTGAGAACGGGGCGCGGGTGCTGACTACGCTTGCAGGACGAAGCGAGGCGAGCTTCATTCGCGCTCGGGCCGCGGGCGTTGAGATTGTCGATGACGGCGCGATGATCGAGCAGGCGTCGATGGTGCTCTCCGTGGTGCCGCCGTCGGTGGCGGGCGAAACGGCGGCGCGGTTTCTGCCACTCATCGAGCGCTCGAATCACAAGCCGGTCTATCTTGAATGCAACGCCGTTGCGCCTCAGACGGTGCAGGCGTTGTCGAAGCCCTTCGCCGAGCGGGGGCTGCGCTTCCTCGATGCTTCGATCATTGGTTTGCCGCCGAAGCCTGGCGGCGCGAGTCCGCGACTGTATATGTCCGGGCCGGTTGGGCAGGAGGCTGAGATCTTGCGCTCCTTTGGGCTCGACACACGGGTTTTGTCGGATGCGATTGGCGATGCTTCGGCATTGAAGATGGCCTATGCGGGGATTAACAAGGGATTTCAGGCGATTGGAGTGGCGATGATTCTGGGCGCGGCGCGCAATGGTGTGGCGGAGAGCCTTGCAGCGGAACTTGAGGACAGTTTGCCGATTCACTATAACTGGATTCAGAAAAAGATTCCCGGCATCTATTCGAAGGCCTATCGCTGGGATGGGGAGATGCGGGAGATCGCGAAGTTTCTTGAGCCGGAGGCGGGGGCGGTGGCGATGTTGAGGGGCGCGGCGGAACTCTACAAACATGTTGGCGAGGAATACAAAGAGGGAGCAGGCTCAGAGATGATTGCGGCGCTGGAGCGGTTTGCGGGGCCGCCGAAGTAGTGTGTCTGCTCACCCAAAACGACTACGAACTTCGTTCAGGGCGGGCACCTGGAGTTGTGGTGGATACAGAGCGGCCTGTTGAGTGTTGCTCTTTCCCAGGTGCCCACAAGCGAGGCGCCTGGGCCAGCCAGGGTTGTGGGTTGATTGAGATGTGGCGGGATAAGGGTTGAACTTTCCCGGGTCTCAAGATCGAGACCCTGGGGCATCCAGATTTGTGGTGGGGCGAGAGTGGCGGGG
>Ga0326728_10027197_pt1 | contig 10031 bp, 7 predicted proteins | sample MB3enrmetagenome_FD_207602 | JGI IMG/M metagenome (GOLD analysis project Ga0326728, IMG submission 207602) | Lab enriched peat soil microbial communities from McLean, Ithaca, NY, United States - MB31MN | ecosystem: Environmental > Terrestrial > Soil > Wetlands > Peat | place: USA: New York... | reverse complement strand
TGCGTAGCCCGCTCCAGCGCATCAGCAGGGTCATGGTGCGAAGCCTGGTCTGATTTGCCTTCACATCTCCGCCGCCGCGTTCGCCTCTGCGGATGTTGGTCGCAGCGAGTATCCGCTCGAACTCATCGGGCGGGAAGTAGTCGGTCGGAATCTGCACAACCTTGATCTTCCCGAGACCAATGGCGGGGTTTTCGGTCAGGTAGCGACGGCGCACGCAGGCCCAGAAGAAGCCGATGACGCGGCTCTGTTTCTTCTGCTTGGCGAGTGCCGCATCTTCCCAGGTGTTGCGGAAATTCAATAGGGCGTCGAGATCCAGTTCATCCAGGTATTCGATCCCCTCGACGTGCGTCCAGGCAAGAAACTGTTTGCGGAAGATGGTCTCGAGTTTTTTGAGCGTCGAGGATTCGACGCTGCGGCTCACGGCGTCGGCCAGGTATGCGTCGACCGCTTGCGCCACCGTGACCCTTGGCCGCAGCTTCGGTACGCGTGGCTCAGGGACTCCCGTCCGGGACGTCGGCGGGGGATCGGCCGGAGTGGGGATTGGCGGTGCCGAACCGGTCGCCACCGCAATGCCGAAAGGTGGCAGACCTTTGATGAGCGCCTCTTCCAATTTGAGGCGAACCTCGTCCGCTTCCGCCCACTGGCGGGTTTTCGCGCTCTGGCGAAAATAGTAGCCGTTCACTTGGCCGCCTACCCATTTCGGGCAGTTGCACCGGCGGCAGGCGCGATCCTTCGAGAATTTGCAGCCAGCGGAGTGGCGGGAAAACACGGAAAGCAGCATGGGGCTCCCCACTTCAGAGGTGAGTTTGCCCGCATGGAAGAGGTCGGTCAAAAAGGGGGCAACGTACAAATCACGTACAAAAATGCCCCTCAAATTTGCCCTTGGAAGATATGTCGTTGACAAAAAACGACTTAAGTATGGTGGAGGCGGCGGGAGTCGAACCCGCGTCCGAAATCGCTGTCAGCCGGGAGAGTCCATGCTGTGTCCGGTTCGATTGAGTTCGCTCACGGCGCTTAAGAACGGACAAGATGCGCCGGAAGCTAGTCCGATGATCTCGCGTAAAACGACACGGACCGAGCCGTTCACGCCAGCCTGCTGAATGACGTCCGCTCGCAGCCCACAGGCAAAGCCGCGGAAGACGGCTGCTTATTTAATTAAGCAGCAAGTGCCAGTTCTTGGTTGGCAACTTTGGTTTTGCAGGCGATTACGGGTGCCCACACCCCGACATGCCTCCCATGCCGCAATCGATCCCGTCGAAACCGTGACGCCCCCACATTGTCACCCCAACGACGAAGACCTGTCGTCGGGGGACCCGACATTACGCGGCTAACCATTCGATGAATCCGAGGCGCCGCCGGGTGCGAGCTACGGGCCGAGTGGCTCGTGCTGCATTTGTATCATTTTACGCCTAATTGGTTTCCGGCGCCGACGCCGGAGTGATGTGGTCTTGTGATATGGTCTGGATGGTTGCGAAATCGGCTGCAGTGGAGAGAATAGATGCACAAAAAAGTGGTACTGGTGGCAGTTGCCGTGACAATCAACGAAGGGGAACTGGAAAACTTCAAGAAGGTAGCCTCCGAGTTGATCAGTCTTTGTGATTCGGACCCTGGCGCTCTGAAGTACGAGTGGTTCTTGAGCGCCGACCAAAAACACTGCCGGGTGCTGGAAGAATACGTGGACGGCGATGCGCTGCTGGCCCATTCCGCTGCGGCGGGTGAGCTGATTCCAAAGCTGTGGGCATTTTGCAAGACCGATCGCTTCGAAATCTTCGGAGATCCGGGCCCGAAGATCACCGAGATGGCGCCGCAGATCGGAGCGCAAATCTTTGCACATTGGTCAGGACTGTCCCGCTGATGGTTGGCGACCGACTATAGCATTTTTCGGATTGGTATAGAGTGCTGCCACAAACGTCTGTGGGCATTTTCCCTGAGAAAATGCCCATTGCGCGCCTCTGGGTGACTCTACAGAAATCCGAAAAATGCTTTATTGAATCATTGATTGAGCGGTACGCCGCCGCAGGGATGAGCTTACTGCTTGTCGAGGTCGATGGATTCGTACTCGTGGCGCGCGATGCCGGCGCGAATCTGCGCGGGCGTCCATCCTGCCTTAGTTTTGAAATAGGCGTAGAAGCCTTCGGCTGCGCAGACGGCGCACTGGGTGCTGTGGATCGTCTCATAGCAACTGTGCAGGCTGGTGTGGCCCAGGGCACGATCGCAGCGGCAATTGCACGGCAGTTGGTAAATGACGCCGGGGATCTGGGCCGCGAGCTGATAGGCCCGCACCTGCCAGTGGTAACGGAAGTCGGGGCCGGTCAACTGCTTGCCCGAAAGGATCGGTGGGATCGCGTGAATATTGAGCGGCGCCGAGGGGTGATAGGCGGGAACGTCGTCGGCCGGGTTGGACCACTGCGCATAACTGGCCGCAGTGAGGGTGAAAACGGCTAGTGCCAAGGCCCAACGAGTTGCGGTCGGATGTTCCATCACTTATATAGTACGGCAAAGTCAGAGATCAGAGATCAGGCGGCAGAGATCAGGGATCAGACAGTTATTGCGGCGGGTGTTTATCTTTCAGTGACTCACCATCCCCCCATACCCTTTTGGAGCTAGGTGCTTTCCTTTTCAGCAGTTTAATGTCCGATCATTTGCTCTGACCCGTTGATAACAAAGGGGTTAATTCGTAAAATCCCACATCTAAAGGAGTTATGGGTCGATTTCTGCCCAAATTCTACTCTTTTGACAACATTTGCACGGATGCCGGTCCCGGTTGCAGAGGTTTGTTGTTTTCAGACGGCCCTCCGCCGGAAGGCATCATGAAATGATTGTGCGCCGGGAGGGGGGAATTATATGCAAATCGGCGGAGGAAATTGGGCTTTAGCGCGGTAGGTAAGCTGCAGGATTGACGGAGGTTGGCGGATCAGGCAGCCACGACGGTCAGTAGAGATCGAGTGGGGGCTTGACAAGAGCCTGGGGGTGCACCCCTTGGGTGAGACAGTTTGAGTTTTGACAGTTCGCCGTTGGATGAAAAATGGTGTTCATTCTGTTCGGTCTCTGGCAGTGCGGCTTTCGGTTGGTGAAGCGGAGACAGGCTCTGGTGAAGACCGACGGTGTCGCCGGATGAAGGGATTCGCTTGCCGGGGGAATTGTTGGCCCAAAGAAAAAGACGGCACGAACGGTCTAGCTGTTCGTGCCGGGAGGCCAGTGACGCAAACTACTTCCGGCTTGGAGAGACTCTCCATAACCGGAATATATACACCATAGCATAGATTCGGGAAAATGCAAATACAAATTTCAAAATTTATTTGAATAGTGTGTGATTTATTTTTCCCAGAACCAAGTATGGAAGCATTTTGGGCTCCGAAGGGCGTGATCTGCGCTGTGCGACAGCATCCAATGCAAGATAAGCTATTTAAAATAAGATGATTATCATGATTAACAAGAGCAGATGAGTTCGCCTTGCCGGTAAATGAGACTCGGGCCAGAGCCGCTGAGCCAGCGTTTGCCGAGGATCTGACAAGGCGCTCCGGCACTCGAAGGCGGGCAAAAAGCTCCACTAAAACGGAGAAATGTGTGAAAATCCAGATTTCGGGATTCTTGCTAGCTTCGTAGCGAAGCCTTAAGTGATCGCGTTCACCCTCGGACACTCCTCCCGGCCTTCATTCGGCCAGCTTTTGCGCCTGGCCGGCGAGATCGAAATCCTTCCCGGTAAGGCCCCCAGCATCGTGGGTCGTCAGGCTGAGGCGTACGCGGTTGTACCGGATGTCGATGTCAGGATGGTGACCGGCCTCTTCCGCAACATCGCCGAGACGATTCACGAAATGGAGCGCAGTGCGAAAGTCTTTGAATTTAAATGTCTTTACAAGCATTCCATCTTCGATTTTCCAGCCCGGCAGCGCGCCCAGGCGGGACAGAGCATCTTCGTCGGAAAGTACCTTCATAGGCTTTGCTCCCAGAGGGGAATTCTAACCTGCATTTCTCGCAACAACCAAGCGAAAGGAGAAATCGGGCCGCGAAACAACGGTCACAGACCGACATCGGACATGTGCGGTTCTGGAGACCCGCACTAGAGCCGGCCTACCACCCCAGCGAGCAAAGATCGCTCGCCGGGGACCCCGGCCTGGAGGCCGGCGGTACATTTTCGTGCATCCTGTGAAGAATGCGGGCTAATAGTCGAAGATCAGATTCTACGACCCTGACGAACGATGCGTGTGAGCCATGTCGAAGGTCGAGCGCCCCATGTTCTGGTCGCTGAGCTCCGAGCGCAGCTCCTGCCAAAGCTCGTCGGGAATCTTCAAAAAGACCTCGACCACGGCAGGATCGAACTGCGTTCCCGAGCAGCGCAGAATCTCCCCGCGCGCCTCAGCGAAACTGCGCGCCTGGCGGTAGGAACGGTCGCTTGTAATGGCGTCAAGAGCGTCGGCAATTGCGAAGATCCGCGCTCCGATGGGGATTTGGCGCCCACTCAGGCGGTTTGGATACCCATTTCCGTCGAAATGCTCCTGATGACAGAAGACGATCTCCGCCGCTCCGGCAAGAAACGGGATCTTGCGCAGCATTTGGTAGCCGCGAGAGCAGTGTTCGCGCATCAACTCCTTCTCTTCCGAAGTCAGCTTGCCGGGCTTGCGCAGGATTTCGTCGGGAATCGCCATTTTGCCGATGTCGTGGAGAAAAGCGCCGCGCGCGATGATCTTGATTTCCTGGGGAGGAATCCCCATGGCGCGCGCCAGCGCGATTGCGTAAGCCGTTACCCGCTTGGAGTGCCCCTCGGTCTCAGAGTCTTTGAGGTCCAGGGCGTCACCCAGCGCCTCCAGGGTCACGTCGTAGGAATGCTCGAGATCTTCCATCGCATGGCGCAACATCTCCGTCCTGGCCCGCACCATCTCTTCCAGACTCTGGTGGTAATTCTTTGACTCCTCAAGCGCCTGCCGATGGCTCAGAGCTCTCTCGACAGTGCCTAACAACTGCTCCTGCTCGAAGGGCTTCAGCAGATAGTCATAGGCTCCGCGGCGCATGGCGTCGATGGCCACACTGATGTCGTGGACCGCAGTCACCATAACGACGGGAAGGTTAGGCTGCAGAGCGTGGATTTGTTCGAGCAGCGCAATGCCGTCCACCTCCTGCATGACGATGTCGGTGAGCACCAGATTGAAGGTGTTCAGTTGCAGTGCTGCGAGAGCCTCGCGCCCCCCGCTGGCCAGCTCGAATGCGTATCCGTGGCGCTCGAGAGCCGCAGCCATCATTGTCCGCACGGGCGCTTCGTCGTCGACCACAAGAACCCGCGCCGGCTTGCGCGCGTGCGCGGCGTCCTCCCTGCGTGTATCTCCTGAAAGATGGGGTGTTTTCGCGCCTGCCAAATTCAAGTTCAAACTGAAGCCTCCGTCCCCTTCGAGCTGCAGCACACCACCTGCGAAGATGAGCAATTTCTGCGCTCTCGCACGGCCATACCCTTGTTCCCGGTCACGTGACGCAAGCGCCATGGCGGTAGATGCTTTTGAGCAGCGGATGCTATGCCCTGTCTCTTGCGGTTACATGCCGTGCGCTCCTTATGTTCCAAAAAAATCCTGTCGTTGAGCACCCAAGGCCAAGTTCTCTCGCCTGTCAGCGTCCTGCTCTTCAGCAGAGGATGCGACTGGCGGAGTAGTCCGAACAAAAGACAAGAGGACATGCCAGTTCTGGTCCTACCGCGGAGTCAGGGGAGCGGTTGGCCAGTTTTCTCTAGCTAGAGGCTATCATCTCCGCTACCCATCCTCAATGACACGAACGTGGCACTACGGCAGCCAAAGACATGCGGCCAGCATCGGAAGCAGGGAAACCGCCGCGACACGCCGGCACGTCATGATCATTTTGGCTGGCGGCGCGCGCGCCGCGCTGCGGCCCAGCCTTCTATGGTGATTTGCCGGCCGCGCGCCACGGCCAGAGCGTCGGCGGGCACATCTTTGGTGATGCATGAGCCTGCGCCGATATAGGCTCCGTCACCCACGCTGATGGGCGCAACCAGCATGCTATCGCTGCCCACAAAGACGCCCTTGCCGATCCGGGTCAGGTATTTGTTCACGCCGTCGTAGTTGCAGGTGATGGTTCCGGCACCGATATTGGCTCCTTCGCCGATCTCTGCGTCGCCCAGGTAGGTGAGATGGTTGGCCTTTGCACCCTTGCCCAGGCGAGCCTTTTTTAATTCCACGAAGTTGCCCAGGTGGGCTTTCTCGCCGATTTCGCATCCTGGACGCAGGTGTACAAACGGGCCGATCTCTGCGCCATCGGCTACGGTAGAGTCTTCTAAGACGCAGTGGTTGCGAACCAGCACGCCGCTGCCGAGAACGCAGTTCTCGATTACAGAGAAGGAACGGATGCGGCAGCCGGCGCCGATGCGCGTTTTGCCGAGTAACTGGACGTAGGGCTCGATGACGGCACCGGGCGCGACCTCGACCTCGGGGTCGATCACGCAGGTTTCCGGCTTGCAAATCGTTACTGCGGCGGCCGTCAATCGCGCTACGGATGTCTGTCGCGCTGCTTCCTGCGCCACCAGTTCTTCCTTTGTCTTCATCGCACCCTCTGCCGCAGGCCTGCGTGATCAGCGTCCGGACGAAACTGGCCGCTATGCCGCTCCCAGCCACCCGGGCTCGCTGCTATCGCTCCCCCGCTCCGCCTGCTCCCTGGGACGGCGCCGGCTGCGGTATGGTAATGTCGATGAGCTTCGGCGCACCCAATCCCAGCGCGTCCAGGCCTTGGCTCTGCTTGATCTCCGGCCCATTGCCCACCACCAGCACAGCCAGTTTTCCGGGATGGACGTACTTTTTCGCCGCCGCGGTTACATCGTCGAGAGTGACCTTTTCGAGCGCGGCCCGATAGGTTTCAAGATAATCCGCCGGATAGCCGTAGAACTCCAGCCTTTCGCGCTCGGCCAGAATCTTGTCCTTGGTGTCGTAGCGGAAGAGGAACGAGTTCAGTATGTCGTCCTTGGCCCGTTTGAGTTCTTCCTCAGTGAACGGCCGGGAGTTCGTTCCCGCGATTTCTTCGAGCGCATTCGCGGTCGCTTCCACCGTGGTTGCGCTCTTGGTCAGCACCTCCACGCGAAATTCGCCTGGATGGTCGTAGGTCAACTCGAAGCCTCCGCCCACCGCGTAGGCCAGCCCCAATTGAGTGCGAATCTTTTGAAAGAGCCGGCTTCCGAATCCGCCGCCCAGAATCTCATCCATCACAACAATGGCTGGTACATCAGGGTTGTGCCGGTCGATGCCTAAACCCACAATTTGTACATTGGATTGGTTTACATCCTCTTTGTCGATGAAGTACACGCCGGGTGTGGGACCGGCAAACTCATCGCGGCGGGGCGGCTCCGGGGTCACGGCCGGCAGCCCTTCGAAGGCCGCGCGCACCTTAGCTTCCATTGCCGCCGGGTCGAAGTCGCCGCTGATGCCCACGATCAGCTTTCCTTTGAGAGTGCGGTCGTGCCAGGCCTCGAGGTCAGCGAGGGTGACCGCGCCGATGGTGGCCAGCTCCGGCTGCCGCGTGTAGGGACTGTTGACGCCGTACACCAGCTTGGCCGACTCGCGTCCGGCGATCCCGTCTTCGTCATCGTTGCGCCGCACGATAGCCGTCGCTTCCTGCTGCTGCGCCAGCTCCAGTTTTTCCGAGCTGAATTGGGGATGAAACAGCAGATCCATGGCCATCGAAAAGACCCGGTCGGCGTCGCCTTTCAACGAATCCCAGGAGAGCGCAGTGGAGTCGTCGTCGCCCGCAGTCTCAATGTGCGCCGCCTTCGCCTCAAGAAAGTCGTCCATGGCATCGCCGCCCATCTTTGCGGTGCCGCTGGTGCGCCACGCCTGCCCATACAGCCCTATCAATCCTGCTTTGCCGGGATCCACATCCCGCGATCCACCGGGAATCAGCACCGACCCGGAGATAAACGGCAGATCGTGCTCCTCCTGCAAAAACACCACAATCCCGTTCTTGAGCTCAATCCGCCTGGGCTGCTGCGGCTTGAAGTCGTGCAGCTTGGGGATGGGGATTTGCTCCCACGGCCTGGATTGCTGGGCATTCATCGTTGACGACCCTGCGATGGCGGCAATCATCACAGCGACGAAACCGAGCTTTTTCAGGCGATCGAATGAGATACTATGCCCAATTGAGCTCGACACCAACTGATCTATGATCTCTGATCTCTGATCTCTGTCGTTCATTGCGCGCCTCCATCCTGTTTCGCGGTTGCCGGCGGTGCTTCGGTATCGATCTCCGCGCTGGTCCGATTGGAAGCGACAAACACCCGGTTCGCCACGCGGCGGATGTCGGCCTTCGTTACCTTGTCCACCTTGTCCAGTTGCAGGAACAGCTCGCGCCAGTCGCCGTAGCGCGTCTGGTACGCGGCCAGTGAGTCGGAAAGCCCCCCGTTATCGTCCAGGCCCCGCAGAAGGTCGGCGCGCGTCCGCGTCTTATACATATCGAGCTCGGCGTCGGTGACGTCGGTGGTCTTCAGCTTTTCAATCTCCTTGTGAATCGCCTCGCGCATCTCCGCCGGAGTGTGACCTGGCAGCGGGACGGCGTAAAACGCAAACAGGCTGGGATACTTCTCTCCAGGGAGCGGGCTGAATCCCGCGGCCTCGGCGGCAATCTGCTGCTGCTCTACCAAGCTGCGGTAGAGCCGTGAAACGCGCCCATTCGACATGATGTCGCTGATGGCGTCGTACACCGCGTCATCCGGGTCACGGTAGCTGGGCCGGTGATAGCCCTCGACATAAAACGGCTGCGTTTGCTCGCGAATGATGAGCGACTTCTCGGCAAACTGTTTCGGTTCCACAGTCGTCAGATCTGGCGGCTTGGGTCCGCCGGGAACGCGGCTGAAATACTTCTCCAGCATCGGCATCGCGGTCTTGGCGTCCACATCGCCCACGATGGCCACCACAATGTTGCCGCCGATGTAATACTTCTTGTGGAAGGCCATGGCCTCGGTTGCCGAAATCTGGCTGACGTCGCTGGGCCAACCAATCTCGGGGCGCCCGTAATTGTGTGCCACGTAAGCGGTGGCCAGGAACTGCTCCACAAGGCGCCCGATGGGATCAGAGTCGGTGCGCATGCGGCGCTCCTCGATCACGACATCGCGCTCCTTGTAGAACTCACGCGGAACGGTGTCTGCCAAGCGGCTGCTCTCAAGCCACGCCCACAGCTCCAGCCGGTTTTCCGGCATCGACCAGAAGAACTGCGTGTCGTCGAGGCCAGTCTCCGCGTTCAGATCGTGCGCGCCGTTGGCCTCAGCGACCTCAGTGAACTGGTTGGGGATGACATATTTCTCCGCTTCGGCCTGCGCGGCGAGAAAGGCTTTCCTAAGCTCTTTGAGTTTTTGTTCGTCGCGTCCCACCGGCTTCAGGTATTCAGCCTCATAGGCGTCGTTGGCCGCCTCCACCTTTTCAAGAGCCACCTTCTCGGCCGCGTAATCCTTGGTTCCGATCTGGCTCGTCCCTTTGAACGCAAGGTGTTCGAACATGTGCGCCAATCCGCTCTGGCCCATGGGGTCGTTTACGTCGCCCGCGTCGACCAATGTGTGGTAGCTGAAGACCGGCGCCTCGGGCCGCTCGCAAACGATCAGCGTGAGCCCATTGGGCAGCACCTTCACCGTGATCTCATTCTCCAACTGCTGCAGGTAAGGGGCCAGCGTGCTCTGCCCATGCGCCCCACCGCTGGCAGTCATGGCCAGCATCACACCCAAAAAGCAAGTCAACAAACGGGGGGAAAGCTTGTAAGGCATCCAATCTCCTTATTTTGAGACAACCTGTTTACCGGCGATCGTCACTATTCCAAGCTATTGCCTGCGACCGGAGGCGTCAAACGCGAGATTGAACCGAATTCGGCCTAGGGGCGCTGGTCACACCGCTTCCAGAATATTTACTGATGGGCAATTCCCGGATTGGCGACCTCCATGTAAGTCTCTGTCAAGGGAAAAGCACAAGACTTCTGGGCGCGCTCAAGAGAGCGCGCATTGAACGTTTGCTTTCCACAGCCACGAACCCGTACAGCGGCCCGGCTGTGCTCGACCGGAGCCG
>Ga0326728_10027196_pt1 | contig 10032 bp, 5 predicted proteins | sample MB3enrmetagenome_FD_207602 | JGI IMG/M metagenome (GOLD analysis project Ga0326728, IMG submission 207602) | Lab enriched peat soil microbial communities from McLean, Ithaca, NY, United States - MB31MN | ecosystem: Environmental > Terrestrial > Soil > Wetlands > Peat | place: USA: New York... | reverse complement strand
GCCACCACGTGCTGCCAGGTCACTGATAACAGGTGGCACGGACTTTAGTCGGTGGTCCGAATGAGAGGTGCCTGGGCCTTTTTTCAGCATTCTGCCAGGGGCCCGCCGCGCGGCTATTGCTACCGCGCCAGGGTGCGAATCACCGCGATGGCCGTCTCCACCGGCACTCCCCGCGTCACGCGAGCGTGCAGGACGGCGGCAAAGGGCGGATAGGGACGCCCCGGCGCGAGGCCCAGAGCCTTGCGGAACTGCGCGACATTGGCATTCTGGCAGACGAACTCGGCCGCGGCCTCGGTCCCCATGGTGGTAGTTCCGGCGAGCAGCAGAATGTTCTGCCCGACCTGCGGACCTGGTTGCAGGCTGACCAGACCGTAGTCCTCGCTCAGAGGCACCGTGGCGGTAGCGAAGAAGAGTTGCGGCTCGCCCTCACGGGGCCGTTGGTTCACGATCGCCAGGTCGCCGGGCCGCGGTTCGCCTTCCTTCATGGGGCGGAAGACGAACTCCTCGGACAACGGCAGATCGCGCAGCGACAGGTTCTCGTTCGGCGAACCGGCGAAGATCAGATCGCGGTTACGCGTATCGTCCCAGGTGAGCAGGCCGCCGCGTTTCACCACCATCTGCCGGTTCAGGCCGCGGAACACGCCGGCGAGATCGCCGATCGCCAGCGCCTCGCCCACTCCGGTGTAGAGATCCTCAATGTGTTCGCGGGAATCGGTCTTCGGGTTAAAATAGCGCAAACCGGTTTCCGGGCGGCCGACGAACTCGGCGTTACTGAAGATCACCAGCGGCGGCTCCGGACTTTTCAGGACGCTGGTCCAGAAGGCGTGCAACTCGGCCCGGTCGGACGTGGACGCGGCCTCGGCCGGGCGGCTGGGCGCCTGACGGACGGCGACAAGCCAACCGACCAGCGCGCCGATGGCGAGCCCCACCAGGACACCCGCGGACCAGTTCCATCGGCGGGAGGGCGGCCGTTCCGCCGGCTCGGGCAGCGGGAGGCCCGGCGCGTTCGGCAACGGCGCGGCCGGCGCCCGGATATTGAACAAGGGCGCGTAACTTCCCCGCGGGATCTCGATCACTACCGGGTCGTTGGCGCCCAGGGTTGCATAGTACTCGGCAAGCTTGTTGCGCAGCCGGCTGGTCTGTACCCGGATGGTGGAATCGAGCCGCGGGTCGAAGGAGTCGGCCCGGTTAAACACGTCTACCGCGATCTGGTATTCCTTAATGTGCTCGTGCGGCTTATCGAGCGCGTGATCGACCAGATAGCGAAGCAGTTGGCACAGGGACTCAGCATGCTGCAGGCCCGGACTTGCCGCCAGGCGGCGCACCTGTTCTTCGACGAGGGATCGATCAAGGCCGACAGTCTTCATTCAACCGTTTCCTGGGGCCCAAAACCTTTGTAACACCGAGGAAACGACCAGCGCAAGAGCTTGATTTTGGAGTGTTTTACGCCGGTAACGGCGTCATACCCGCAGGAACTTGTTGTAATTGCTGATGCACTCGTACACTGGCTTGCGCCAACTGTCTATCAGACAGTCTCGCATTCAGGGAGAGAAAAACCACACATGATGAGCACACTACGACGTGTCCGGCTCGGCGCGCTTCTTTGCGTCGCAGCTCTTCTCCTCGTCGGAGCCCTGCCCGCCTTTGCCCAATCCGATACGGCGCGATTGCAGGGAGTTGTTACCGATTCAACGGGTGCACTTGTCCCCGACGCCACCGTGAAGGTGACCAATGCCGGAACCAACCAGTTCCAGCAGGCGAACACCGACGCAGGCACCGGCGCATACTCATTTCCCGCATTACCGCCGGGGAATTACTCACTCGAAATCAGCAAGACCGGTTTCAAGACAATAAAGCAGAACGTGACGCTGGAAGTGGCCCAGGTGGCCAACGTGAACTTCACGGTGGAGCCCGGCGCCGTCAGCCAGGAAGTGGATGTGACCGAGCAGGCCGCGCTGGTGGACAGCGCCACCTCCGATCTCGGCCTGACCGTACAAACCAAACAGATTGAAGACCTGCCGCTGAACGGCCGCAATTTCACCGAACTGGCCACGCTGGTTCCGGGCGTGACTCGCGGCGTGCCCGGCAACACGGCCACCGGGGAGGGCAACAACGCGGAAACCTTCCGCTACAGCGATAGTGGCGGAGCCGCGCTGGACGTGAACGGCGCGCGGCCGCAGGCCAACAATTTCATGCTCGATGGCGTGGACAACAACGAATCGCTGGTGAACACCATCGTGTTCTTCCCGCCCGCCGACGCGATTCAGGAATTCCGCGTCCAAACCAACATGGCTCCGGCCGAATATGGCCGAGCCGGCGGCGCGATGGTCAACACTGCTATCAAATCGGGCACCAATCAGTTTCACGGCGCGGCGTTCGACTATCTTCGGAATTCCCAGCTCGATGCGCGGCCGACCTTCGCCGAGACGCGCAACCCATTCCGGCGGAATCAGTTCGGCGCCGACATCGGCGGACCCATCAGGAAGAACAAGATCTTCATTTTCGGCGACTATCAGGGTCTGCGCCAGTCGGAGCCGATTGAGAACTACCGTGCCTCGGTGCCCACTGCGCTGATGCGCCAGGGAAACTTCTCCGAGCTGCTGAACCCAGCGGTTTCGCTGCTCCCGTCGGCGATCGTCATCACTAACCTGATGACCGGACAGCCCTTCCCCGGCAACATCATTCCCAGCAACCTGCAGAACCCGGTAGGCCTCAAATACCTGAACGCATACCCGCAGCCCAATCTACCCGGCGTCGAGCAGAACTATGCGTTGCAGCGCCAGCAGGTGCAGAATCTGGACGATTTCGATATTCGCGGAGACTGGGACCCGACTGAGCGCGACCAGATCTTCCTGCGCACCAGCAACGCGCACGACCCGGAAGTCACCGATTCGCGATTCCCGGCCTTGCCTGCCGGCTTCGGGTCGGGCACGCAGTTTACCTATGCGCACGCCGGAGCGGTCGGTTACACGCACACGTTCAGCCCCACCGTGCTGAGCGATCTGCGTATGGAATATCAACGCACCTTCCTTGGCTACACCCCGCCATTCGATAGCGAGCCCCTCTCGGCGAACCTCGGCATCCCCAACGCCAACACCAGCCCGCTGCTGGGTGGCGGCGCGCTCATCGGCGGCTACAACAGTCAGATCGAGTACACCGGCGACTACGGCCCCTATCTGGTGCCCGAGAACACCTACCAGATTGCGGAGACCTTGAGCTGGATCAAAGGAAACCACAGCTTCAAGTTCGGCGCGAACATCATTCGGCGCGAGGTGAATCTGTTCCGCCCCATCGCCGGCAAGGGCTTCTTCAACCTCTATGGCAATGGACAGGGCGGCCCGGGCGCCACGGGTTACGAGGTCTCCGACCTGCTGGCCGGCTTCGTCAACGCTTACGACATCGGCCCCCCGTACGGCATGGTGGGCACGAGAACCTGGGAGAACGGCTTCTTCGCTCAGGACGACTTCCGCGTGAGCCGCAGGCTGACGTTGAATCTCGGCCTGCGCTGGGATTACCTTTCCGCTCCGACGGAGGTTGACGGACGCCAGTCGAACTTCAATCTGGCGACCGGTGCCATCGACGTGGCCAGCGGCGGCGGCGATGCGCTGGTGAAAAACAACTGGAACAACTGGGGTCCGCGCTTCGGTTTTGCTTACGACGTATTCGGCAACGGCAAGACGGCCATCCGTGGCGGCTATGGGATCTTCTATTTCCTCGACCGCGGAGGCATCAGCAATCAGCTCGCCCAGAACCCGCCGTTCAGCGGCGAATCGACCTACACCTACCAGAACGGCTACCGCATCACGCTGTCCGGGGCATGCCCGGTGCAGTCCGGGATACCGAACTGGATGACCTGTACCGGCGCTCTTCCGCAGGGCAATTTCAACGGCCTCAGCCTGAGCGCTCCTCAGAACGTCTCCGTGCTGGCCGACCTGCCCAACAACAAGACGTCTTCGATGCAGCAGTGGAACTTCCAGATCCAGCAGGAACTTCCCTCCAGCATGGTGGCCAGCGTCGCCTACGTTGGAACGGCGGGGCATCACCTGATCGACTACCTGAGCTTCAACAACCCGTTCTTCAACTCGCCCTACACGCAGCTTTATCCGGGTATGGGCAGCGTGACCGTGGAGGACGCCGGCGGGAATTCCAACTACAACGCTCTGCAACTGGAACTTTCCAAGCGGCTGGCAAAGGGATTGCAGTTCACCGCCTCTTATACCTGGTCGAAGACGATCGACGATGGTACTGGCGCGTTCGGCAACGCCGGAGCCCAGAACTTCCTCGACCTCGAGGCGGAACGCGGCCCCTCGGATCAGGACATTCCGCAACGCTTCGTTTTCAGCGCCGTTTACGAGCTGCCCTTCGGCCGCGGCAAGCACTGGGGCAGCGACGTGAATCGCGCCGCGGATGCCGTGTTTGGTGGCTGGCAGATCAATGGCATCTGGACCGCGCAGAGCGGATTGCCGTTCAGCATCGGGCAGCCCTCGGGTTCGCCCGGTGGCCGCGTTAACCTGGTGGGACCGGTGACCATCAATCCGGGGAACACGCAGCAGTACATCTGCTGCCAAACCTCCTTTGCGGCAGTCCCGCTGAACTCCAGCGGCGTCATGATCGCACCGGGTAACCTTGGCCGCAACGTCTTCTACGGGCCGGGCATCGACAGCGTCGATCTCTCGCTGTTCAAGGTGTTCGCGCTGACCGAGCGCATGAAGCTCGATTTCCGGGCCGAGGCGTTCAACATCGCCAACCACCCGCAATTCGCTCAGCCCAACCTCGGGCTGGGGCAGGCGAACTTCGGCGTCATCAACAACACGTTGTACGAATCGGAGCGTGAGATTCAGTTCGGCGCCAAGCTGAGCTTCTGATCAACTCGACAAAACCCTCACGGCCGCGGTCTGATATCGGCCGTGGCCGTGAGGGACTTTTCGCTCGCGCGCTCCTCCCATGAAAAGCGCACTCGTTCTCGTGCTCGCGTTATCGGTGTGCCAGGCCGCCCCGCCGGTCGTCTCGAAGGTCGAGCCGCCGGACTGGGTCTCTCCGCGTCGCGCCACCACCGTTCGGCTGCTGCTGACCGGCCACGATCTGGCTGGGGCGCAGGTGCGGATATGTTCCGCACTTCACTCCGCAAGCGCCAGGGCCAGCGCCAACGGCGATTATCTTTTCGTGGATGTCTCGATTCCGCCGGGGACGCAGGCGGGCCCTTGCGAGCTGCGCGTCTCTTCGAGTGAGGGCGCCACACAGGCTCCTTTCGCGATCACCAGGCGTCTCTCCGACGGCGGCCAGGGCTTCTCCCCTGATGACGTCATCTACCTGATCATGCCGGACCGCTTCGCCAATGGCGATCCGTCCAACGACGACCCGGCGATTTCACGCGGTCTCCACGATCGCCGCAAACCGCGCTATTATCACGGCGGCGATCTGGCCGGTGTGCGCCAGAAGCTTCCTTATCTGAAGAATCTCGGCGTCACCGCCATTTGGCTCACACCCATCTACGACAACGCCAACCGGCTGAACGAGCGGGAGCGGGACCATGGCGAGCCGATCACCGACTACCACGGATACGGCGCGATCGACTTCTACGGCGTCGATGAGCATCTGGGCACGCTGGCCGAGTATCGCGAGCTGATCGAGGAGGCCCACCGCATCGGAATCAAAGTGATTCAGGACGAGGTGGCGAATCACACCGGGCCGTATCATCCGTGGGTCTCCGATCCGCCCACGCCCACGTGGTTTCACGGCACCGAGAAGGATCACATCGCCAATACCTGGCAGACCTGGACGCTGCTGGACCCGCACGCCACGCCCGAGCTGCGACGCTCGACGCTCGATGGCTGGTTCGCGAATATCCTGCCCGACCTCAATCAGGACGATTCGGAAGTGGCGCGCTATTTGATCCAGAACACGCTGTGGTGGATCGGCCGAACCGGCATCGATGGCATTCGCGAAGACACCGTGCCATATGTCCCGCGCCCCTTCTGGCGGGACTGGACGGGCGCGATTCATCGCGATTATCCGAAGGTGCGTATCGTCGGCGAGGTGCTGGACGGTGATCCCACCCTCGCCGCGTTCTACCAGGGAGGACGGAAGGGCTTCGACGGCGTGGACACGGGCATCGACTCCGTTTTCGATTACCCCATGTTCTATCCGTTACGCCGGGTCTTCGCACACCATGCGTCGCCGGTTCAGCTGGCGCAGATGGCGGCGCACGATTCGCTGTATGCGGACCCGGCCCGGTTGGTCACCATCCTGGGCACGCACGATGTGGCGCGATTCATGAGCGAAGATGGCGCCACCGTGGACGATCTGGCCCGCGCCTTCACGTTCCTGTTCACATTTCGCGGAACGCCGATGATTTACTACGGCGATGAGATCGGGATGCCCGGCGGCGACGATCCCGACAATCGCCGCGACTTCCCTGGCGGCTGGCCGGGCGATCCACGCAACGCGTTCGAAGCCTCCGGCCGGACCGCGGACGAAAACCGGCTGTTCGATCGCGTGCGCAGGCTGGCGGAGATCCGCGCGCATTCGGAAGCGCTGCGCCGAGGCCGTCTGGTGAACCTGCTGGAGACCGATCAGGCTTATGCTTTCGCGCGCGTGGCTGAGAATGATCGCGCGATTGCCGTGTTCCACGAAGGCCCGACCGCGGAGACGCTGCGTATCCCGGTGGCGGCGGCCGGGTTCGCCAACGGCACGCGGCTCACCGCTATCCTGGACGCGGTGCAACCCGTCGAGGTTGCGGATGGCGCCATTGAAATCCGCGTTCCCGCTCACGCTGCTTTGCTGCTACTCAACGGAACCCACCCACTTCCCGCACATCCAAATCAATAGGAGCTTGTTGAAAAGCGCCCGGAACCGCTTGCTGGCGCGCGCGGCTCAGTTTTGTCAGAGACGGTGACCGAGCCACGACCGCGAGGGAGCGGTATAGAAATGGCGATTTTCAACAGGCCCCAGGGAAGGTGCGTGATGAAATTCCTTATTGGAGCCGCCGTGCTCACGTCGCTGGCGGCGGCACAGGTCAGCATGGTCGTTACCGCGGAACCGAAACACGGCGGGGCCGCGTCGCCGGTGGATCGAAACGAGGTCATGGTCTGGCAGGACAATCAGCGACGCCAGGTGCTCGACTGGGTTCCGCTGACGGGTGATCAGGCCGCGCTGCAACTCTACATTCTCGTCGACGACGCGGTGGGTCAGGGGTTCGCCAACCAGCTCGGCGACCTTCGCCGGTTTATCGCGAATCAGCCGGCGACCACCGAGATCGGCGTCGGCTACCTGAACTATGGCTCGGTGCAAATCAGGCAGACGCCCACGGCCGATCACGATCGCGCGGCGAATGCGTTCCGGATTCCGCTGGCCAGGCCCGGCCAGTCGCCGAGTCCCTACATGTCGATTTCCGAGCTGATCAAAAAGAAATGGCCGGCATCGGCGGGCCGGCGTGAAATACTGCTGATCACCAGCGGCGTGGATCTGTACTACCGGGAGCCCGACATGGAAGACCCGTATCTGAACGCCGCCGTCGACGATGCGCAGCGTGCGGGCGTGATTGTGTACACCATCTACTGGGGCGACGCGCACGGCGTTGGCCGCGGCCCGTGGAGCACCACGTTGTCGCAGGGATACCTGACCCGGCTGACCGATCAGACCGGCGGCGAGGCGTGGGATGAAGGGCTGTGGAATCCGGTTGACATCCAGCCGTTTCTCGCCCAGCTCAGCGCCCGGCTCAATGAGCAGTACCGGTTGACGTTTGCCCGTTCGGGGAAGCCCGGACTGCAACCGGTGCGCATCAGGACCGAGGCGCCCGGCGTGAAGCTGGTGGCGGCGGGCAAGGGGTGATCCGGCTCACCCTGCCTTACCGTTCAGGTAGCCGCCCGCGGTGAGATTCCCGGTATACGCGCCGGAGCAGGTGAGCTGCCATGGCTTCGAGGTTTCGTCTTCAGGGTTCCTTAGTGGCAGCACCCCTTGTCGATTGCCTTATCGAAGACATCCGCAACCGGCGCGGGAACCTTCGAGTAAACCACTTCACTGTCCAGCCCGCCCAGCCACCTCGACTCAAGGCCGCTGTCGGTGGCGCCCCGCAGGTCGAACCACTGGTTGCCCCCACACGTGAGGCTTCCAACCGCCAGCGATTTCAGCCCGGCAACCCAATCCCGCGTTGGAGTCATAGCGCCTGAATGAACTCCGGTGCTGCTCCAAAACTCTGCGGGGGAGCCGTGATACTCATAGGTTCCGGAGTAGCCCGCGTACTCCGCGTCCCGTAGCTGCCGGAGGCGCAATCCTTGGACCCTGAGGGGCTCGAGCACGGGCAGCAGCCGCCCGTGCTGCCTGCAGGACCGCAGTTTCACGGCCGCAGCCGTTTCAGGCTCAAGGACCACGGTCAGACCATCGAGTCCTTCCGAGGTGCCAACCACTCGAAGTTGAGGGCGAAAGCCATCCTTGAAAAAGAGGAGGGTTATCGGCGCCTCCCCGGACGGGAAGTCGAAACGTCCGTCCGCCTCGGTTGCCCGCCACCATGCTCCCAGCTTCTGGACCCAGACCCGATCCATTGTCTTGCCGTCGTTAGAGCGAACCACACCCCAGCGGACGTTATCCTGCGCTTGGGCAACGAAGCAAGACGAAAACCAGCTTCCTGCGATCAGAACTGAAAGGCTTTGTCCAGTGGCAAATGCCGTCGCCAGGCCCGCACGGAGATGTCGCGCGCTCACAGCGTGCCTCCCTCCAGCCGTGCGTTGACACTCGAAAAGCAGTCATCGTCCAGCTTTACGGTTATGCAGTCGGACCCCGAACCGCACTGCTGTGAAGTGAGGCCGAGGGCAGCTTCGATTTCGGGATCGTCCAGGCCCATGTTATGAAGGGCTTCATGCGTGACAAGCCCCGCACCCGCGCTCAGTGAGGAAAGGCCATGGAGGATATAGCTTGGATTGAAGTAAACCGTGTTACCGCCGAGCTGCGCTACGGCGCCCTCCTGGCTGGGTGAAGTGGCGTTGTTTAGCAGGTTCGAAATTGGGGCATTCGCGACACTCGGTATGTTGCCGATCCGCGGATCGTTCAGGGTCGATGCAGGGGCCGTTGCTGTGGCCCAGTTCTGTGGGTTCATGTCGAGGATAGCTTCGATCAGATCGAAATCGTCTACATCATCCGCGCCCGGTGTTACCGCGCTCATAGCGCCGAGAGCGTTTATGTCTCCCTCGCATTTGGAGTCGCCCGGCATGCCGCTGATCATCTGGGTCGCAACCAGTACAAACAAGGCGATGAAGTCCTTCGCTAACTGCCAGCCGGTGGGTGCCTGAGCACTTCCTCCAAACGGACAAAGACCATAGGTTATGCCGTTTATAACGCATCCCGCGTCCCCGTTATCCATGCCGTCAGGGTCGTTGAGGTTCACGGGATCGTTCCCGACGTAGACGTATCGGTTCCAGCTCTGGGGTTCCTGCGGATCCATACTTCGATTCGTGGGATCGACGCTCAGGAACCTCCCCAGCGTGTTGGAGTAATGCCGGTTCATCGCGTAGTTCAGCCCGCTCTCCCCATCCTGCCAATACGTCGCAAAGCCGTACTGCTCGCTGCTGCTGCCGGTGCGCTGCTCGCCGTACGGGAAGAACGTCCCGTTCGAGACCGCCGACCCCACGTCGTCCTCGGTGGTGAACAGCTTCTTGCCGAAGAAGTAGGTGCGGCCGGTCGCCTGCGTCAGCAGCACGCCCGCCTGGCCCGAGCCGTTGTTGAAGATGGTCGGCGTGTAGGTGCCCAGGTTCTCGCCGTCCAGGCCGTAGAGTATGTAGCCCTCGCTCTGCAGGGTCGAGCCCGAGTACGCCGCCTTGTAGATCCGCCGGTTGGAGGCATCATAGGCGTACTCGTTCAGGTACGTGCCCTGGTACATGGTCATCCGGTTGAGGAAGTCGTAGTTCACATAGCTGCCGGTGACGTCGTTGCCATTGCCGTCGTAACTGCGGCCGGTGATGTGATTAGTGGCCGCGTTCACCGTCTGCGTCAGCGTCGGCGCGCTGCCTTTGGTCACGTTCTTCTGCAGCAGGTTGCCGA
>Ga0326728_10027195_pt1 | contig 10032 bp, 8 predicted proteins | sample MB3enrmetagenome_FD_207602 | JGI IMG/M metagenome (GOLD analysis project Ga0326728, IMG submission 207602) | Lab enriched peat soil microbial communities from McLean, Ithaca, NY, United States - MB31MN | ecosystem: Environmental > Terrestrial > Soil > Wetlands > Peat | place: USA: New York... | reverse complement strand
CCGGGAGGCCCTCCCGGTCCTCGAGGCCGCGGTAGAGCGACTTCGGAGCTGGTCCGTCCCGGTCTCGGTCCTGGATCTTGCTACGCTCGCCGAGAAAGTCCCGTGGGGACGGTTCGACGACGTCCTCGGCGCCATCTGGAGCCCGAACGACGCGGTCGTCACCCCGAGCTCGATGGGGGAGCTCTACGCGGAGCGGGCGCGGGAGCTCGATGTCGACTTCGTCCTCGGTTCGCCGCTCGGTCGGTTCGCTCGGGACGGAGACCGCTGGGCTCTCACGGTGGACGGGCAGACCACCCGCTGCCGCCGCGCGGTCGTCGCCGCCGGCGCCTGGTCGAAGCGCGTCCTCGCCTCGGTCGGGCATCCGCTCCCGCTCGCTCCCTACCGGACGCAGGCCGCGGTCCTGCGGCCCTCCACCCACGATACACGCCTGTTCCCCTCGGTCCACGACATCGACCTGGACGTGTACGTCCGGCCCGAGGAGAACGGTCGCATCCTCGCGGGGAATGGCACCGAGCGCGTCGAGGCCGACCCGGACCGCTACTCGACCGGGGGCGACGAGCGGTTCGTGACCCACCTCGCCGAGAGCTTCGGGAGCCGTTTTCCGGGATGGGCGGACGCCGAGCTCGTCCGTGCGTGGGCCGGAGTGTGTGTCGCGACGCCCGACCGTCGGCCGCTGATCGGGCCGGTACCGGGGGCGAGCGGCCTCTACACGATCACCGGGTTCAACGGATTCGGGGTCATGCGCGCCGGAGGCGCGGCGGCCCGTCTCGCCGCAGTTCTCGCGGCCGGGGACGACTCCGAGCCCGAGCTCGACAAGATACGGTCGGTACTCCCCGGACGGTTCACCGGTCCTTTGGCGGAGTTCCCGATCAAACCGGGATTCACGCTCGAGGCCGGCGATGACCCTCGCTTCTGACGCCGAACGGATCTTCTGGGCGGGAGTTTCGGGGGTCGACCCGTCGCGCGCGGTCCGTGCGCACCTCCGACGGCAGGGCCCCATCGTCCGCGTCGGATTGCACTCTCTCCGAGTGGGCCCCGACGGAACCGTGCGCATCGTGGCGATCGGGAAGGCGGCCGGGGCGATGGCGGATGCCGCGGCCAGCGTGGTCGGGCGTCACTGCGAGGCGATCGTGGTCACGCCCCGGGGGTATCCGAGCTCCCGCGCGGGCCTCCCCGTTGTATTCGGAGAGCACCCCGTGCCGGGACCGGGGAGCTTCCGTGCCGGCCGAGCGCTTCTCCGCTTCGTCCGGGGCGCCCGCCCGGGTGACGTGCAGCTCTTCTTGGTCTCCGGAGGCAGCTCCCCGATCGCCGAGGTGCCGGCGGGGACGCTGACACCCCCGGATATCTCCCGGACGACGGAACTCCTCCTCGCTTCGGGAGCCCCGATCGGAGCGATGAACGTCGTTCGACGCCATCTCTCCCAGATCAAGGCCGGGCAGCTCGTCACCGCCCTGCCGACCCCGGTTCCCTTCGCGACGCTAGCACTCTCGGATGTGGTCGGAGACGTCCCGGAGGACATCGCCTCAGGCCCCTCCGTTGCGGACCCATCGACGTTCCGCGACGCGGTCGCGGTCGTGGGGCGGTACCGCTTGGCCTCTCGGCTTCCCCCACGAGTTTCCCGCCACCTCTCGGCGGGTGCTCGGGGACTTCTCCCGGAGACTCCCAAGCCCGGCAACCGCCGGCTCCGCGACGCTCCGTTCGTTCTGATCGGCTCGAACCTTCGGGCGGTGGAGGCCGCGGCCCGCGCGGCGCGGGCCATCGGTTACCGAGTCGACGTGGACCGGCGCCCGATGGTCGGAGAGACACGGCCCGCCGCCGCACGGTTCGCCCGTCGACTTCTCGCCGGCGGGTCGCGCTCGCCTCGAGCTTTGATCACGGGCGGAGAGACGACGGTGACGTTGGGACCCCGACCCGGGCGAGGGGGTCGGAACCAGGAGTTCGCGCTCGCGTGCGCCCGGGCGCTCGCCGGTCGCAATGCGCTCATCCTTTCGGTCGGCACCGACGGGATCGATGGGCCAACGGACGCCGCCGGGGGCTGGGTCGACGGGAAGACCGCGGCCCGGGGATCGACCGTCGGGGTCGACATTCCCCACGCGCTCGCCCGGCACGCCGCCTACGACGCGCTCGATCGCCTCGGCTCGCTCCTACGGACCGGGCCGACGGGGACCAACGTGATGGACCTGCACGTGGGCCTGGTCGGGCCTGCGGTCAGTCGGCGGAACGAAGCCGCGTGAGCTTCTCGAGGAACTCGACGCCCTCGCCGCTGACCATCGGCTTCCCGTCCTCACGGGTCAACGGAAGGCCGGCCGCCGCGCAGGCCGCCTCCGGGGTCTTCCCTTCGAGGAGCGAGCGGACCGCGACCTGCTCTCGCCGGCTCAGCGAAAGCCCCGAGAGCGTGAACTCTTCGAACGCTTCGTAGGCCACCGGAGCGACGAGGCGCGTGAGCTTCGCCATCTCGGCGGCGTAGAGCCGGATCTCCTCCTGAGCGTGGGGGTCGAGGCGGAGCGACAGGAAGTGGAAGAGGTTCCAGAGGTCGGCCTTCCAGTACCATTGCGTGTAGTACGCGACGGGAAGTAGGAGCCGGGCGGTCTCTCGGGCCACGCCCGCCTCGAGCGAGCGCGTGTAGGCGCTGTAGGCATCCTTCGAAATGCGCTCGAGGTCCGTCCGGAACCGTTCGACCACGTCGGCGGGGAGCGCGTCGCCTCGTCCCTGCCGGTTTCGGCTGGACTGGTGGCGAACCTCCTCGGCTGGGGGGATCTCGAACTCGTCGGGAACGATCGAGTACCTCGCGCTGTACTCATTCACCGAGGCCATTCGGTGGCGGATCCACTGACGGGCAACGAAGATCGGGAGCCGGACGAGGAACTTGAACTCGACCATCTCGAACGGGGTCGTGTGGCGGTGACGCAGCAAGTACCGGATGAGCCCCCGGTCGTCCTGCACGGCCTTCGTCCCTTTCCCGTAGGAGACGCGCGCCGCCTGGACGATCGCCGCATCGTTGCCCATGTAGTCCACGAGGACCACGTAGCCGTGGGTCAGGACCGGGTGCTTCACCCCGATCTCCCGTTCCGCCTCGGGAACGACAGGGCGTGTCATCGGGGTCTCTTCGCTCACGTCGCCCGGGAGTGCCTCGAGGAATAAAGCCGATGCCCGGGTCGACTCGCCCCACCGGGGCTCCGTCCGGGCCTTCTCGCGAAACGCTTAGGTCGCAGGCCGACTCGGGGTAATCCTCGGAGGCCCGACGTGGCACGGATCTTCATCGGCGTCGCATGGCCGTACGCCAACGGTCCGTTCCACATGGGCCACCTCGCGGGCGCCTACCTCCCCGGAGACATCTTCGCCCGCTTCCATCGGCTCCGAGGGGACGAGGTCCTCATGGTCTCGGGCTCCGACATGCACGGGACCCCGACGCTCGTCCGGGCCGAGAAGGAGGGAATCCCCCCGGCGGCGCTCGCCGAGCGCTACCACGCGATCAACAAGGAGGCGTTCGAGCGGCTTGGTTTCTCGTTCGACCTCTTCACCAGCACGCACACCCTCGTCCACGAGCGGACCGTCCAGGAGCTGTTCCTCGACCTCCTCGAAGCCGGGTTCATCGCTCGGCGGACGGCCGAAGGCGCCTACTGCCCCCAGCACCGTCGCTTCCTTCCGGACCGGTACCTCGTCGGCACCTGTCCGAACTGCGGCTTTGAGAACGCCCGCGGTGACGAGTGCGACAGCTGCGGTCGCCCGCTCGAGCCGGGCCAGCTGGGAAGCCCGAAGTGCACCCTCTGCGGCACGGCCGCCGAGTTCCGACCCTCCGAACACTTCTACCTCGAGCTCGACAAGCTGCAGGGAAAGCTCACCGAGTACCTCGGCCACCAGCGGCACTGGCGTCCGGGCACGCTACGCGTCGCGGAGAACTTCCTCAAGGAGGGTCTCCACCCGACGCCGATCACCCGCGACCTCGATTGGGGGATCCCGATCCCGCTCGACGGGTACGACGCGAAGCGGTTCTACGTCTGGTTCGACGCGGTGACGGGGTATCTCTCCGCCTCGAAGGAGTGGGCGATCCGCGCCGGGCGCCCGGATGCCTGGCAGGCGTTCTGGGACGCGGGAGAGCCGGTCCGGCAGTACTACTTCGTCGGCAAGGACAACAAGTTCCACCACACGATCATATGGCCCGGCATCCTCCTCGGGGCGGGGCGGCTTCAGCTCCCTTACGACGTCCCCGCGAACGAGTGGTTGCTCATCGCGGGAAAGAAGGTCTCGAAGACGCGGACGGGAGAGGCCGACGCGTTCATCCCCTCCCTCCTGGCCCACTACCCACCGGACGTCATTCGGTTCTACGCCGCCCTCCTCGCTCCCCAGAACCACGACACGGAGCTCGACTGGGACGAGTTCCACCAGTTGCGCGAGGAGATCCTCGCGAACCAGTACGGGAACCTCGTCCAACGGACGCTCGTCCTCGCCCGGGACCGCTGCGGCGGCAAGGTCCCCAAGCCCCCGGAAGGGTGGAGCCCGGGAACCGCCACCGCCGGGATCGGGGAGCGTCTCAAGAGCGCCCACGCGAAGATCACGGAGGAGTACGAGAAGGTCCACCTCAAAGAGGCCCTCGACCTCGCGCTCGAGGAGGTCCGCGAGGCGAACCGCAAGTTCCACGAGGCCCGTCCCTGGCAGTCGCCGGAGGCGGAACGAGACCGCACTCTCTACGAAACGCTCTGGCGGCTCAAGGCCCTCGCGACCTGGCTATCCCCTGTGCTGCCGTTCTCGAGCGCCGAGGTGTTCCGGATGCTCGGGTACGATGGTCCACCCGGTCCGGGGGAATGGGAGGTAGCGCTTACCCCCGTGCCGGCCGGACAGGCCCTCGGAGAGGTCCGACCGCTCTTTCCTCGGCCCGAGCCCGAACCCGCTCCGGCCCCGGTGTCCCCTCCGACCGCCGATGGCGGGTGGCCGCCGCTCGCGGTCTGCGCGGGGGTCATCCGTAGCGTCGCGGTGCACCCTTCGGCCGACAAGCTCTACGTGCTCGAGGTGGACGTCGGCGCGAAGACCCCCCGGACGCTGGTCGCCGGCTTGCGCTCGTCCTACCCGGCGGAGGCGCTGAAGGACCGTCCGGTCGTGCTGCTCACCAACCTCGCCCAGCGGACGATCCGTCGCATCACGTCCCAGGGGATGGTGCTCGCCGCGGAGGCCGGCGAACGCGCCGTTCTCCTTGCTCCGCCCGACGGAACGCCACCCGGGACATTCCTCGAGAACCGGGGCCCCTCCGACCGAACGATCTCGTTCGAAGAGTTCAACGCCACCTCGCTCGCGGTCGGAAAGGTGACCGGGTTTTCGTCCGAAGGACGCGCCCGGGTGGACGTCGGAGGAGCCGAGGTCGAGGTTCCCGGTTCCTGGCCCACGGGCGCGTGGATCATCGTGCGACGCGCGCCGGGAGAGGGCGGTCGTGCGGAGGCGCTCACCTTCGGACCCGGGCGCGGCCCCCACCCCTCCGAGCCGGTGGCCGCGGGCGCCAAGGTCCGCTGATGGGACGCGTCCGCCTCGACCTGCACGTCCACTCCCGGTACTCCCCCGACTCCGAGCTCTCCCTAGAATCGATCGCCTCCGGGCTCGCCGCCGTCGGGTTGAACGGGTTCGCCCTGACGGACCACAACTCCGTGGCCGGTCACAGCGAGCTCGCAGCCTTGCAGACGAGGTTCCCCGGGCTCATCCTCGTGCCGGGGGTCGAGGTCTCCACTCTCGAGGGGCATCTCCTGGTGTACGGCGTCTCCGAGGCGCCGGCTCGCGGACGACCGGTGGCCGAGACGGTCGACTGGGTGCGGGGCCACGGCGGGGTATCCGTGCTCTCCCATCCGTTCCGACGCGCGCACGGGGTAGGGCGCGCGGTCGCGGAGAGCGTCCGGGTCGACGCGATCGAGACCGTGAACGGTCACAATTCGCCCGGGGCGAACCGGAAGGCCGCGGAGGTCGCCGCTCGTCGGGGTCTCGGGGTCACCGGGGGAAGCGATGTTCACGCGCTCTTCGACCTCGGCCGGGCGTACGCGGAATTCGCGGAGGGGACCATCGGTGTCGACGCCGTCCTCCGCTCGATCCGCGAGCACACATCGACCGCCGGGGGGCGATCTCTCACGTTGCCGGGTCGGGTCCGCTACGAGTGGCGCACGGCGCTCCTCCGGTTGCGCAGGGGTTTTCGACCGATCTAGCGCGGACCAGTTTCCCCCCTCGTCGGTTTTAAGGCGGGGTCCCCTGCCCTCCGCCGCGCCAAGGTGGCAGAATGGTTAATGCGACGGACTGCAGATCCGTTTCCTGGGGGTTCGATTCCCTCCCTTGGCTTGACTAGAACTCGGCAAGCCTCGTCGGGGCGCTCCCGCCAGGTCGCTCCGCGGCAGGCCGCCGGCCGTGTACGGCCTCCCTGAACTTGGGAGCCGACGCTGCCTCGGAGACTGGCCAACCGATATCAGACGGTTCGGCCTACCCGTTCCACGAGTGGACCCTCATGGCGCCGCGGGCGCTGACCATGGTGTTCGCCGCGACCGTCATCGCGATCGTCGTGGTCTTCGCGCTATGGGTGTTCCCGGGCTACCTCTCCTCCACCTGCCCGGTTCGCACTACGATGGGTGGCCACGCCTACTGCGCTGAGTCCGTGACCATCTTCGGGCCCGTGCCATGTTTCGGTGGCCGGGAGTGTAGCCACTACCAGCCCTCGTTCTCATTTCTCGGAGTGGAATTTCAGTTGACCCTGGGCAATGAATCGGGGTCAGATTGGGTGAGTGGCTCAGTCACCGAACCGAACAACACCACCTATGAGGTCCACTTGCTCGGAGATTCCCTGGGCCCTCCTTCGGTTACCTGGACGTCAGCCGACCAGGCGGTCTTCGTCGAGTGGTGGGCACCTTTCGGGAGCCTCGGGAGTGGTGGCTCGCTCCAAACGAACGTGACGTGTGGAGTGTCGTTCACGCTGATCACCTGACCGCCGAACGGTTCAAGTCCTCCCGCGACCCTCCGAGTCGGCGGCAGACCGGGTTCGAACGATGGAGCCGCTCCACTGCGTACGGTGCGGTTGGCCCCTAGTCCCGGGGGGCGCTTACTGTCCGAGCTGCGGGTACGCACAGGTTTCGGCACCGCCGCTCGCTCCGGGAGCGGCTTTGGCTGCGAGGTCCCCGCCACCGGGACTCGGCGCAAGACCCGCTGCCGGTCACCTCACCGACCCCGTCATAGTCGCGGTCGTTGTGGTCGTCAGTCTGCTCCTCGTCGGAACCGTAGTCGGGGTATTCGTCCTCCTGCCCGGGACAACTTCGATCCCTCCGCCGGAGTTTCGTCCTATCGGCTCGGCGTTTGCCGTCGGCGGTGCGACCGAAGCTGCGTGCTCCGCTCCGAGCACCTTCGCCACGAACGGATGCGCCGCGGGCCATTCGGGGTATACGATGATGGTGGAAGCTTCGACGGTCACCTTCCAAGACGTGGCGTTCGAAGTGTTGACGGCCGCCGGAGATGTGTCCCACGAGTCCGAGGGACTTGGGTTCACGGTATTCAATGCCTCGGGGGTGGTCCTAGCTCAATTCGCCGTGTCCAACGGACTGATGTCGATGGGTTCGGCGACGTGGACCTACTCGTCCGACACTACGCCCTCGACGCCGCTCACCTACTATGACTACATCGGCATCGACATGGGGATGAACGACCCCGCGGGGCAGGGACTCGTCTTCGTGGTCATGGGTGTCGGCCAGTACACGGGGACCGTTTCCAGCGTACTTCCCTAGCGGAACCTTTCCGATTTGTCGGCCGCCCGTTCGTTCCCTTCGGTCGGCTGGCGATCCTGGAGATGCGCCGCAGAGGGGCGCGCGCCCAGGCCGACGCGTACCGGATTTCGTCCGCCCGGTCCTTCGCCAGGGGGAAGGCAGGAGCCACCGGCGCATCGGGAGCGGGTCGGAAGGAGATATCTCGGGCGCCTTTCTTCACCTCGCGGGCATCCGTACGTCCGAATCCGGTGGGAAGACCCCCGCGAGCCCTCCGCGGGCCGGGGAAGGGTCGAGCGCGACGGCCGCCGGGGACGGGACGAACCAGCCCTCGGGGAGTGTCCCCGCGGGCGAACTGAAGCCGGAGTATAGTCCGACCTTCCGGGCGGAACGCGACCTCCTCGAGAAGGGCGAGTATGTCAAGGCGGTCCTGCACGCGTACCGCGCAGCTTTCGAGGGCACCGTCCACGCTTACGGTCTGGCCGTGCCCCCCTCGTGCTCCGACCGGCAGTTCCTGAGGGAGTTCCTGCGTCCGGACATGGGTCGGCTCAGCGAGCTACTCCCCGAGCTCTACCGAATCTACGAGCCGGTGAAGTTCGGACGGCTCTCGGACGGCGACCCAGCTGCGCTCCGTGGGCTGCTCGAGCAGTTGTACTCGGAGACCGTCCTGGCACGGATCCACGATCCCCAGTTCCAAGCGGGCGCTAACGGGAGGGCCTACGAAAGACGGTCCGGGTACGATCGATTGTTCCGCTCGCTGGCCAAGGGGGAAAAGACGTGACGACCGTCCTCACCGGGCCGCTCGTGCTCGCCGTCCCGTTGCTCATCGCGATTTGCAGCGCGTTCGCGTGGATCCTGTGGAGCCGGCCCGCGAGCCCCCCTCGGTTCCACGGCTACGCCGTCCGTCACGGTTGGCAGGTCGACCCGAACGCGTGGCTGGACCAGGACCTGCGGAAGGGCAGGTTGACCGGGGGCATCCTCACCGTCCGCGACCGCTTGCTGCTCGAGCTTACGCGCGGTCACCACCTTTCCTTGCGCCAGGTCCGGCGGCCGGCTATCCTTCCGCGGCCGAAGTGGGACCCCGTGCTCGACCGGGCCTGCCGGGAGGTGCGAGCGCTGGAAGCCACCTACTCGCTCGCCTTTCGGGCCGAGGACCCGTCCCGCACCGACCTCTGGTCCCGGTGGAGGCGACCGGTGTGGCGGACGCGGGCGCGGCAGCGGTTCGAGAAGGAGCTTTCTGAGGTAGAGTCCCTCTGGCCCACGCTATCGAGGTCCTCGTGAGCGAACCGACCCGGGCCCCGGATGACCCGAGCACGAACGGGCCCGCCTTGGCAGAGGACGTGTCGGCCGCCGACCCCCTACCGACGGGAGCCGTTGCGCCGCTTTCCGCGAGCGGAGCGCACGAGCTCCTCGCCCGGTTGCAGGGCGCGGTCGCGCAGACCGTGATCGGCGCGGACGAGGTCGTCCGGGCGCTGACGATCGCCCTTGCCGTGGAAGGCCACGTGCTCGTGGAGGGGGTTCCCGGGATCGCCAAGACGTACCTCGCGAGGACGTTCGCACGGTCCCTCGGTCTCTCGTTCCAGCGGATCCAGTTCACTCCCGACATGCTGCCCTCCGACATCATCGGGGGCCTCGTGATGGACCCGAAGGACCGGTCGTTCGTCTACCGCCCGGGACCGGTGTTCGCGCAAGTCGTCCTGGCAGACGAGATCAACCGGGCCCCGCCCAAGGTCCAGTCCGCGCTCCTCGAGGCGATGCAGGAACAGCAGGTGACGGTCGACCGGCGCACCTACCCGCTGCCGCGGCCGTTCCTCGTGATCGCCACGGAGAACCCGCTCGAGCAGGAGGGCACGTACCCGATGCCCGAGGCCGAGCTCGACCGGTTCCTCTTCCGCTGGATCATGGACTACCCGAACCCAGTGGACGAGGCGACGATCGTGCGCTCGCAGCTCGACCCCGGTGACGTCCCGGCCGGTTCCGAGGTCCTCTCCGCCGGCGAGATCGAGCGCCTTCGGCAATCGATCCGGTCGGTGAACGTCGAGGAAGAGATCGTACGGTACGTGGTCGAGATCGTCGGGGCGACGCGCGCGGACGCCCGCCTCGAGGCCGGAGGCTCCCCCCGGGCGGCCGTGCAGTTCATGCGCGCCGCGCGCGCGGCCGCGTTCCTCTCCGGGCGCGCCTACCTGATCCCGGACGACGTCCAGGAGCTGCTCTTCCCGATCCTGAACCACCGGATCATCGTCCGGCCGGAGTTCCGGGGAGCGCGGTTCCTGCCGGGGGACCCACGAGGCAGCCTCGCCGTGATCCGGACCATCCTCTC
>Ga0326728_10027194_pt1 | contig 10032 bp, 5 predicted proteins | sample MB3enrmetagenome_FD_207602 | JGI IMG/M metagenome (GOLD analysis project Ga0326728, IMG submission 207602) | Lab enriched peat soil microbial communities from McLean, Ithaca, NY, United States - MB31MN | ecosystem: Environmental > Terrestrial > Soil > Wetlands > Peat | place: USA: New York... | reverse complement strand
CCAAAAAGAAGGATCTACCGGCTATATTTTTCACGCTCAAAATCATTCATGTAAAGCCTTCCAGAATATTGATTCATTTCAGATATTGATTTTTATTTTTTTCGTCACCAAGAATAATCTTATTCCAGATAATTCAAATCATCTCAGTAGTAATTGAGCTCTTTATGCATAACTTCTTAGGATGGCAAAAGACAAAACTGGAAGAGACTTTAATCATACGTGAACTCTATGTAAGAACATGAGGTTTGCTAAAAGATAAGAATTTCAGCATATAAATGCAGAAAAATATATCACCAGGAAAAGACATAACCCGCAGAAACATAAGTTACCGGGAATAAGAATTTTTTTGGAAAAATTAATTAAGGCAAGGCCCATAAAAATGGTGAGTTCATTTTTAATATTGTTTTAATCGTCTGTTGCGGCTAATTATTGTAAAATCCTTCCAGTGTATTAAAGACGAGATACAAAGACGAGATACTGGAAAAGGGAAATTTATAAAGGTTTTGGGTTTATGAGAGTTCTGGATTTAAAAAGCACCATCATCAGTATCAAACAGGAATTTACAGGTTATTTTAAAGAGAGGGAGGCTGAAATTAATGGATCTCTTCTTGCACTCCTTTCGAGCGAACATGTCCTCTTGCTGGGCCCGTCAGGAACTGCAAAAACCTTGCTTGCAAGCAAAATATGCGAAACTATCAAGGGAGGAAATTTTTTCCATTATCTTCTGACCCGTTTTTCCACACCTGAAGAGGTATTTGGGCCGCTTTCTCTTAAGGCACTCGAAAGAGATGAGTTCAGCAGACGGATAGATGGCTACCTGCCGACTGCCCATATAGCTCTGCTTGACGAAATTTTCAAGGCAAACAGCTCCATCTTAAACAGCCTACTGACCGTGCTTAACGAGAGAAAGTACCACAACGGCAAGGAAATTATTGAGGTGCCTCTTTTCTCCGTTTTCGGGGCTTCTAACGAGCTGCCTGAAGAAGATGAAAGTCTCGAAGCCCTTTATGATCGTTTTCTTTTCAGGTACAGGGTGGATTATATCCAGCACGAGGAGAATCTTGAGGATCTCATTTTCAAAAATACGGAAGACTTCGTGCCTTCAATGAAACTCAATATAGATGATATAAGGGAAAACCAGAAGAAAGCAAGAGATCTCCCGGTTGATCCTGAGGTTGGGACGATTATAAAAGGGCTCAGAAGGGAACTTAGAAACTCCAATATTTTCATTTCGGACAGGCGCTGGAAAAAGATTGTAAACGTGCTCAGGATAGCTTCAGCCGTAAATGGGCATGCCAGCGTAAACAGGATGACTGCAGTTCTACTCCAGCATATGCTCTGGGAAGTGCCTGAACAGAAGGAATCGATAAGGAAACTTATCCTGGACAGGGTTGTTTCAGGAGGAACAGACACCGGAAAACTTAAACTGGATGTTTTTGACCTGAAAAACTCGATTTACAGCTGCCTGCAGCAGGAACTTCCGGATCTTGTAGCCTGCAATAAGTGCTATGAAGAGGAAAGAAAAACAACAGGTGGTATGAAAAGCTCAAGGTTTTCCGGAATGAAGACCCAGAAGAACCTGACATTTGACAATGCCCTTGATCTGCTGAAGCATCATACCGAGTTCCTGACTCATACCTACAGCTTTGGGCTTGATTACAGCAATCTTAATATTTCCCTAAGCTTTGAGTCGCTGGCAGAACAACTCCACAGAAAATATGGGTTTGAATTCAAGATCAGCCTCAACTATGGAGATAAGAAGCTCTATGAAAAAGAGTACGAAAACCTGGAGCAGAGACTGAACTATTTCAAAAAGCAAATCCAGGAAGAAGAAAAAGCTCTTGAGAATACCCTGAGAGAAAATATCTGGGTTTCAGGGCAGGACAGCCAGGAAATCCTGATGAAATACCGTTCCAAAAACACGGATATTTACGAGATTGCAAGCAGCTTGAACGAAATATGGCTCCTGCTGAAAAAGCCTAGGGTATTTGATGTGGCAATTGAAAAAGCAGGAGAGATAGCTTGAAACTGAGAATGAAGAGAACTCTCATAAAATCAAATAAGCCTTGAATAAAATTGGAAAAGGAAAGATATGCAGGAATTAAAAAACCGGACAAAGAAATCTGAAGATGTACCAGGATCAGGTTTATCTTTATCCTTCAACCGCACCTTCAATCCTTCCACAATACTGAACATAGAACTGAGGGAAATCCTGGCGACTCCACGAAGAATGCCAAAACAGCTAAGGGAAGAAATTGCAGAAATTCTAATTTACGAGCTTTTTTCAGAGAAAGGATATGAAATAAAGGATGAAAAACTGTTTATAGGTAAATTCGGAGCTTTTTATCCCATCCTTCTGAGTATGAAGGATTTTATGGTCTGGGCCAAAATAAAAGCTTTTGCCAAAGCCAATAACATGGCAGGAGTCTTTATCCTGAGAACTCTGCTTGAAGAACTCTTTACACTTCTGGATGAGTATGAAAAAATAGAATCCGAGTTTTCAAAGAAATTTCCTAAAAGCCTGGAAAAAAGTCTTAAAGCCCTGAAGGATTTGATCAGTGAAACTAAAGCTGTATGGGAAAAGAAAAGGTTACAGCGGATGGAGGGAAGCTCCCAATGGCAGGAAAAGCAGGATACACCACAGAAACAGGGGACTGAAAAGAATATCCAGGAAAACTTTCTGAAAGGTTCTGAGTGCAAGGTCGAAAAAAATCAAAATCAGCCACCTGGAACAACGTTAGGATCCGAAAAACTCGTCTCACTAACTCAGGAGTTTATGTCCTCAGAAAATGCAGGAGAGATTCTTGATTCTGCGGTCGGAGAAAAACTAGCTGCAAAAATTGAAGAACTCATTCCTATCCTTGAAGACCACCTAGAAATGCTCGAAATCCTCTCCATGCTCTTTCCGGGAAAAATGTGGGACCATTCCCTACGGGCTTTGCACAGGGAATACTTCGGAAACCTGGAAAAATATGCCGCAATGCTCAGGAAAAATTCAGACCTTCGCAAAATCTTAAAACAGATCGGAAGAATTGAACTTGAGTACGGCTCAAAAAAATTGAACCTATCGCCATACAGCAAAAGCGAGGTACACTCAATTACTTTTTCAGGCGATATCCATACATTGCTTCCAGTAGAAGCCGTAAAGCTGAAAAACCCACTTCTAAAGCGCAAATTCTATGCTGATATGCTTGAAGGAAAACTCCTGACGTACCAGCTAATAGGAAAGAACTGGAACTCAGATGCTTCAGGAAAGAAGAGAAATGGACCTGTGGTCGCTCTGGTGGACACCTCGGCGTCGATGCGGGGAAGCCCAGAGATTCTTGCAAAAACCGTACTTCTGGCAGTTACAAGAAGAATGCTGAAGGAAAATAGGGATGTTAAAGTGATTCTCTTCTCCTCGAAGTGGCAGACCATTGAAATTGAGCTTACAAATAAAAAGCGTATGGGCGAGGAGTTTCTGGAGTTCCTGAAATTTACTTTCGGCGGCGGAACTGATTTCAATACCGCACTCCGTGCAGGCCTGAAAGCTATGAAAAATGAAAAAGCCTTTGAGGGAGCAGACCTACTTTTTCTTACCGATGGGGTATCCGAACTTTCAGAAATACCTCTTATTCGGGAATGGAATGAGATAAAAACCGAAAGAAAAGCCCGGATTTTTTCTCTGGTAATAGGAAACTGTGATGCAGGCGGACTGGAACAGGTTTCTGACCACACATATCTCATAAGGAATACAGAAAACTGGGGAATCGAGGAAAGCCCTGCGAGTTTTGTGAAGGCTATAAGTAATCCCTTCAGGTTTTGAGTTCACGAACGTTTTTTCAGATAAGTAGGAACTTGTGATTCAAAGCCTGTGCCTGAAGGGTTTCTGCAAATTTTCTACCAACTCTTCCAGGTCTTTTCTGCCCGGAGTTTGATGCCTAGATATGTTTGACAGAACAGAAATGTTGCTTTTTGTCTCTGGTGGAATTCTTGAGCAGCCCGATTTCAATCATTGCAACTATCAATTCGGAAATTATTTTATGGTCTCTGGGCTCAGGTTATTCCATTTTTCATTAATTTTTTAGAAGAGCACATTATTGATTATGTTCTTTTGGATGCTATCGATGAGGCTTTAGAGGAAGCAACTCTTGAGGCACTTATTATCCACTTCTTTCCGCAGGAAGCAGTTTTCGAAAAAAGCCTAAAAGTATTCCTTGAGATACCTTTTATTTTCTTTTTTTTTATTAATAGGGAGTTCTTCTTCAGAAACCTTTTGAAATCTACGTTTAGAAGCTCTGCCCTCTAGAATTGTGCGAACCTCTTCAAATATCTAGGAAATTTTTTCCTGAGAATTTATTTTAAGGTATTCTCCGAGGTTTTCCAGAAGTTAGGAGTCAATTGATTCGGAATTCGATTCAGAAGAGGAATTCGGATCGCGAAAACTGTCTTCGTCTATTTCAACAAAATCAGCATCTATAAAGAGCAGGATTCAAAAATAGAACCACGTGATCAAGACTTCCTGAATTCAAGCTTTTTCTGATCATGAAGCCTGTATTTGAAAGCCTATCGTACACACCCGTTTTAAGCAAAAAAATACATCCTTTCTTAAAACAAAATACATTCTTTATTAAAATCCATATTCTGCAGATGTACACAGATGTATAATTTATTTGCCTATTTGCCCAATGTTATTTCTTAAAGGCGGGATGAACATTTAAATTACTGCCGTATTGAGGAAATAGGTGACATTTTTGTGGATATCTGCGAAATGTCGGTTGAAATCTCTTCCAAATAATACTTCCATTATACAAACTAGTATAATTAGATTATATCAAGCTTGAACATTTATCTTTAAGTAAAAAATCAATTTCAGCAAGTTTGTCTCCAACGGACTGAAGACATTTGTATTCTCCTTTAAGAGCAAAATCGATAAAAATTTACTGAATAAAAATTATTGTTAAGAGATTTAAATTCTCCAATGCTTAAATACATAGGGAGTTTATCTAAATTCTCTATATTATACCGATAGCATCAATAATATGAGATAGCTAATCTGACCATAGATATAGCTAAATTGTTCAATTCCAATGCGTATCATATCCCGATAAAATGAGTTTGTGGCATCATTTTCGCTCATGATGACTTAGAACTTGAAGAAATTGAAGAACAATTGAATGTTTTTGGAAATAGATTTCCAGTGAAGCAAAATTTTGAATTGCAACTAGTTTGTTTGAGTTGCAAGAACATTGAAAAATTAAAAAAAAGTTTTAAAATGAAAATATTTCATGGTGATGATCTGATTTTGGAAATGGAAAAAAGACAATTATGAAGCTTTTAAGCTTCAAAGTTCAGTTCCTACTTCCAAATGTCTAGAAGCCTGTATGCCTGCATTTTGAACCATTTCATTCCTAAGAATCTCGAGATAAGCTCTTGATTCTGAGAGTACCTTAATACTATTGTTTAGCCTGGTTAAGAAACCTATCTGAGTATCAAGATCTTCGTTATTTCCCTCTTCCGGAATTTCTTCAATTGGTAACAATCCGCCATTTAATTCAATAGCGAAAAGTACATTGTTTATCATTAGATCAAATTTTGATATACTTTTATCAAGCACTATACTATGGTGAGTTTCATAATTTTTCAGGCTCAGAAATTTACCGGAGAAGTCATTTATTCCTTCTTTGGTTGTGTTATGAATTGACTTTTTGAGTTGTTCGAGTATTTCAATCATTTTATGCACTCCTTTTCAAAAACTAAGAGGTGCAGATTTGGGGGTCTGCTTTTTTCTATCCTTTCTGAAATTCAATATAGATTTCCCACAACTGGATAAAGATTCAGAATTGGGGGTCTGCTTTTTCTTTATCCTTCTAGAAATTCAGTCATGTCCACGATTTACTGAAAACGGTGAACACAAAAATTTCTCTGCATTTTCCACAAATGCAGGAATAGTACTCGCTTTTATAGAATTGGTCAGTAACTCCTAGAAACAAGCTGAAATCCAATACAAGAATATTTCAAAACCGTATAAACCTTGAAGAAATTAAGTTCCCTATTTCATTTAAGTAAATAAATTGGCATAAATATATTATATATATAGTAAATATCATCAAGGTAAAAAATCATTAAATTTTAGACCACTATAAAAGTAAAGATACGTTCTTGTATAGAATTTTGCAAATGAATTCAGGATCATTTTATCATCGATGAATTACCTAATTCTTATGACGGAACAAAGAAGCTCACAAACTTTAGTTAACAGTTAGCTCACAATCAAGTGAAACTTAATCACGAGCTATCATGCCGAGTAGAAAATAAAAATATGGAGCCTCTCCTGGTATGGAAACTTATACAAACATTCCCGAGGATTTGAAGCGGGCGGTACTTGAGAGAATAAAACCTACAGTAGCTGAAAGAAAAAATCTCATTGGGGTTCAGGAAGAATTAGCCACAGAAGTGAAAGCAGCAGCTGAGAAACTAGGTGCACATGATGTGCTTGTGAAAATGGTAGGTTCCGCTGCAAGAGGCACGTGGCTTTCAGGAACTCACGACATTGATACCTTTATATGCTTTCCAGAGGAGACAACCAGAAAGGAACTGGAAACCATGGGCATGGCAATTGCCAGAGAAGTGGCAAAGCTTGCAGAATATGCCAAAGATTGCCACGCTGAGCATCCCTATCTGAATATTGTATTCAAAGGCTTTGACGTGGATTTAGTTCCGTGTTTTAGGGTTTCATCAGCTTCCCAGATTAAATCTGCAGTGGATAGGACTCCTTTCCACAACGATTTTGTTAAAGCCCACATAAAAGGGTCTGAAGACGAGGTGCTGCTTCTAAAGCAATTTATGCGAGGGTGCGGAGTCTACGGATCAGAGTTGAAAACTCAAGGCTTTTCAGGCTATTTGACCGAACTCCTGATAATTCATTCCGGTTCATTTGAAAATACAGTCAGAGAGGGCTGCTTCTGGAAGCCTGGAGAGAGAATAGATATAATGCAACATTCAAAAATAAAACACGACGAACCCTTAGTCATAGTGGATCCAACAGATCCCAAACGGAATGTTGCAGCAGCTCTTTCCCTTGACAAATTTTGCATGTTTATAGACTACTGCAGGGAATTTTTAAAAAGCGTGGAAATTAAATTCTTTTTTCCTGCATGTTTCTTGCCTCTTAAGGACAAAGAAATTCTCCAACGGCTCACAAATAGAAGGAGCACGCAGCTCGCAGTCTTCTTCAGGACCCCGAACATAGTCGAAGATGTGCTATATCCACAATTGTATAAAATGGAGCATTCAGTAGCTGCCCTTTTGATGGAATATAAGTTTTCTGTGATTAAAACTGGGGTCTGGTCAGGGAAAAATGAAACCTTAATTATGCTCGAACTTATCTCAGGTACTCTTCCAAACGTCAAAAAACATGTTGGTCCACCTGTCTGGGTCAAAGAGCATGCTGAGAAGTTCAAAGAAAAATATGATAGAGCCGAGGAAGTTTTCGGAGGTTATATTGAAAATGGAAGATACACCTTTGAGATCCAGCGTAAATATCCAATAGCAAAAGAGCTTCTTGAAAAACAGCTTATCAACTGCTCCCTTGGAAAAAATGTAAAGCATAGCGTTAATGAAGGGTTTAAGATTATAGAAAATGCTGAGATATGTACATTAAAGGATCCAAATTTCAGGGTTTTTTTAAGTAAATGGTTGTGAAAATTAACCATAAAATGTAAGAATGAACCCTATTCACAAAGTAATATTTAACTTCATAATGCACCTTATTAATCGGATCCACTGTTATTTTATCCTGTAAACATGTGGGCTCGTTCCTTAAATAATTGATCAGATCTAAAAAAACGAGCATATCTCTTATTTTTGTGAAAATGTTAGAGAAGATTTTGTGTTCATTATTTTCAACAACGAATTGACAAAACTAGATTTTACATTAACTATGCTAGTTGAATACACCTTTTCCGTTGTGAAGCAAAAAAATACTCAAATAATCTCCATCATTCATAGTAGTCCTTACTACAATAATGCACAAATCTGATTTTCTGGTAGATAATCGTGCTTCGAAATGCATAACCATAACTGTAGTGAAAATAAATACTCAGTTATGAGATTTAAAGTAAGTATCAATAAAAGCTCTCATAGTCCACTTTATTACGACTATCAGTATGATTTAGCATCGCTGCTTTATAAATGGCTCGCCATCGCAAACGAAACCTTTGCTAATGAAATGCATAACCATAGAGATTTAAACTTTCTAATGCTCAAATGCATAGGTATTTATCGAAATTCTATGTAATATTTGCGATTGGATTGTATATTTTAGCTTTGGAAATTAAAACTAATTTGAAAAACGGAACATAAAATATTACCGAAACAAAAAACTCAATATTTATATAGCAAATCTGAAAATATTAGGTCTTTCCTACAATTGCCTTGACGTCTTGCAAAGTCATAGAATAAATATATGGTTATTATTTTACTGAAGAAATATTATCTAATTTTCAAGTAATAATAAACAATAGCTGTAAACAGTATAGGTACTGATGGTAGTTATCCGATAACTAAATAAAGCTATGGTCAACTCAGCAATTAATTACACTTTTTATTTGTTTGCCATAGATTTTCATTAAATCCTTAGTAAATGATTTTCGATTTAGCTGACTCTATGCATTTATATCTCATCAATTTTTCGAGTCTAAGAAAGATAGCAGTGAACAACACGGGACTGGATATAGTTCTTCTAAAACAAGCGCAGGTTCTCCTACCAAGCAGGCAAGAATTCGTGTCTCATGTATGCTTGAAGCAAGAGTTCAAGAGCCCGAAAATAGTTCTTCCATAGCTTTTTGCTTTCTGCTTTATCTAGGGCATAGAAATATCAGGTCCCATATCAGTATTTATTCCGTACCCCCCTTCTCGATAGATGTCTCAGGATCTGCCAGTTCTTTCAAGGCTTCAGAACTTTCCTTAATTAGAAGTCAGATTAAGCTTTTTATCTTTCAGTGAAATTTTATCGCCAGAGATTTTCTAAGGAATATGTGTTCGACCTTTTTCAGGAAAGATTCCCAATAATTTCTTCTATTTTCCCAATTCCTGTACTTTTTACTGTTATTTCTTCCCTGCTGCGAATCCCTAAATTAAGTTCCACAGCCCTTTTGATCTGGGGTTGAACCCAGACAGAATGATTCTGGATCTTGGGAACTGTGCCCAGGGTTTTCAGGAGGGAAAGACCCACAACATCATTTGCTATCACATCCGAACTAGCCAGCACGATATCAGGCTCTCTCAAAGTTCCTATGTTAGGGCCGTCGGTAACAAAGCATTTAGTAGCATCCGAGATATAAAAGTCAGGCCTGTAAACAAGGTTTGACTCGGCAATCATATTCCCATAAAGCACATCCCAATTCTGTCCATGAGGAAGTTGTCGTCGGTCCCTGTCTGCGGTGATGCTTATCTGTGACTTGAGACCCATGGTAAACGTTGCAGTCCAGTGGGTCTTGATCACTGGCAGAGCGATCAAGTAATCAATTGATTCCAGGAATTCAGGCACTTCGAACCCATATGGCCAGGAGTAAGCTTCCTTTGGCTCCACACGCCGACGTTTCATGTGGTTAAAAGTCAGGATTTCGTCTACTCCTTCGGTTTCTGCGACCTCCCAAAGCCCAAGCTCCTTAAGCACTATTTCTGTGTCCAGCAAAGTCATCGATTTTTCAGCCACAATTACCTTTCCAGGGTTATATTTATACACTTCCCAGATAGCCCCCCTCAATACTTCGGGATTTGTTGATCCAGGAGGCAGGTCTGCAGTGTTTGCATTCGGCCGAATCATCACAGTAGATCCTTTTTTTATTCCCAGCCCTCCTGCCAACTCCACTGCTGTTTTTACGGATTTTATGGTATCCTTATTTCTAGAAAGTCCAACGATCACCATACTACAGCACCTGAATAGTAATCGTAGCCGGAATATAAATATGGCCGTTAATGGAATCGTTCAAGTTGTCCATTGTAGTTCCACTCCCGCCCATATGCTAAAAATGATTGAAAGCGTGGACA
>Ga0326728_10027193_pt1 | contig 10032 bp, 5 predicted proteins | sample MB3enrmetagenome_FD_207602 | JGI IMG/M metagenome (GOLD analysis project Ga0326728, IMG submission 207602) | Lab enriched peat soil microbial communities from McLean, Ithaca, NY, United States - MB31MN | ecosystem: Environmental > Terrestrial > Soil > Wetlands > Peat | place: USA: New York... | reverse complement strand
TGGGGCCATATGTCGCGAACGCAGTAGAATGCTTCGCTCGCCGGAAGCCACTACCCGTGGTCGACACCAACGTAGTCCGTGTGCTTGGGAGGTATTTCGGCTGCGTGGCGAGGGGGGAAATGCGACGCAACCGGGGATTCATCGATTTCGCCCAGCAATGCCTGGATAGAATCAGCCCGAGGGAGTACAACTGGGCACTACTAGATTTGGGTGCAACCGTTTGTACGTCAACCAGACCCAGATGCCCTTTATGTCCCCTCCGAGTCGGCTGCACATACGCGGCTTCCTTGCGGTGAAGAGGGAGGTTTAAGAAATGGCGACTCTACCGGGTGAGCCCGTACAGAAAGGCTCCGCCACGATGCGCCCACGCGCACGGCTCATAACGTTGATCGGGGAGGAGCTGATCAGCGATGAGCCAGTCGCTGTGGTAGAGCTCGTCAAGAACGCCTACGATGCCGATGCCAAGACTGTGGCGGTCCGTTTCGAGGGGGCTGGACCCTCGCGCCCGGAGCGGATTCTGGTAAGTGACGACGGAATTGGTATGGATCTCAAAACAGTATTGCAGGGCTGGTTCGAGCCTGGCACGGTTCTAAAAACCGGCGAGAGAGCATCCCCGGGCGGGAGGATCTACCAGGGCGCAAAAGGAATTGGCAGATTTGCAGCCGCTCGTCTGGCTGAGAAAATGCTAATGGAGACCAAGAAAGACGGCGAGAAGAACGGAGTTGTTGTATTGCTGGAGTGGGGCGATTTTGGGGACCGCAGCTACCTGGACGAGATCAGGTTCGACTATGAGGTAGCTGCAATTCCCGATCTAGATCGCGGAACCCGATTGACTCTCGAAGGTTTAAGGAAGGACTGGAAGGAAGCCGACTACCTGGAACTTCATGCCCGCCTTTCTCGGATGATCTCCCCCTTCGAAGACGTAAAAGACTTTCTCGTTACTCTTGAAATCCCAACGTACCCTCAGATCTCAGGTGAGGTGGAGGCGCCTGAGCTTCTTCTCAAGCCGAAATATTCCCTTTCTGGCACGCTTGATCGGGAGGGGCAGTTCACGGGCTCGATAAAGGTGGAAAAGAAGTCGCCGAAGACGATCAAAGGCAAGAAACTGGGCGGCGAAGGACCTGTTCCGGTGTGCGGCCCATTTGACGTGGAGATACGCGCGTGGGATCGAGACCGCGAAGGTCTCCAGCCGCTAGTGGATGAACTGCACCTGGGCATTCGAGAATTGCGAACGACCCTCGATTCATACTGCGGTGTAAGCATTTATCGGGACGGCTTTCGCGTTTACCCCTACGGTCAGAGGGGCAACGATTGGCTGAATCTCGATATCCGCAGCCGCCTTAATCCTGTGCAACGCCTCGCCAACAACCAAATAGTAGCGGCGATACGTGTATCGCGCGAACGGAACCCAGGGCTCACGGACAGAAGCAATCGTGAGGGGATGATCCTTAATGCTGAACATCAGGCGCTCGAAATGTGGTTCAAGGAAGTTCTCGCCTTGATTGAGGAGTTTCGATACGGACTTCGTCCCCGTGAGGAGCGAGCAGAACAGTCGGAGCCTCTATTTGAGGCTTTCGACCTGACGGAAGCCGTGAGGGTGGCACGGAGCGAGCTGGGTGCATCCCACAAGGTTACGGCGCTCATCGCGGACGCTCAGAAACAGGTGAGAGCTGGTGTGGAAAGGGTTCAAGGAGTTTTCTCGCGACTGCTGATGTCAGCAGGAGTGGGTCAAATTGTGGATATCGTCCTTCACGAGATTGGTGCCCCTCTGGGCAAAGTCAACAGGCAGCTCGCGGTTTTAGAGAAAGACCTCAGCGAACAGTTAAGCAAGGAGTGCCTCGATAAGGTCTCGCCGCAGGTGGCATCCATAAAGGCTTGGCTGGAACAAATCTACAATCTGCGACAGCGCCTGGAACCTCAAGGTGCCGGCCGACGTGGTCGGGCCACTACGTTTGACGTATGCGACGAAATCGAGGATAACTTTCAGCTTTATCACGCCCTTATCGCGCGGCAGCGCATAAATTATAAGGCAGTAAGGCCCAAGCGCCCGGTAAGGGCCCGTATGGCCAGAGCCTCTTTGGGCCAAATCATGGCGAACCTCATCGATAATGCTGTCTATTGGATCGTTCGAGGTAAGGGCGAAGGGCGTGGCGGGCAAATCATCGTGCAAGTTGACAATCTACCCCACGGTTTCCGCATATTGTTCTGCGACGATGGTCCTGGGGTCCCAGACGAACACAGAGCCCGCATCTTCGAGCCGTATTTCACCACAAAGCCAAACGGCATCGGACTTGGGCTGTATATTGCGAGACTCGTGATAGAACCCTACGGCAAGCTGATCTACCGCGACGATTGCGATCTTTCCGGAGCCTGCTTCGAAGCGTCGTTCGAAAGGAAGGTAGGTCTCTAGTGGGACTCATATCTAACTTGCTTGCGCTGATAATTGAGGATGACCCTGAGTACCTTGGGCTGCTGATGAGGACCCTACCCAAAGTGGTCAACGGAACTACAATCGAGTGGGAGCCCTGCGACAGCTTTGAAATCGCAAAGCATCTCCTTAAGTTTAGGCGTTACGACCTAGTTGCGGCCGACATCTATCGTGGCGCGATTGAGAAAAAGGACGCTGCGGCATTGGAAATAGTGGAGGAGATTAGGGCCGCCCGCTTCTGCCCGATTCTCGTCATTAGCTCAGGCTCGAAGCCAGAGGGAATGGTGACTAGTCCATTTCTGGCTTTTTCGGACAAGACCAGACCGGAAGACGTGAATTCTGCGCTTGATAGCCTTGTGCGAACTGGAATCCCTTTAATTGCCAGAAGACTCCATGACGAGCTTGACCGGTCGGCTGGGTCATATTTGTGGGACTTCCTAGAGAAACGGTGGGCGGAGCTCCAAGTCAGCGGAGTCGTAACAGATGAGGTGCTAGAACGGTTGATTCGTCGGCGTGCTTCGATACAGCTAGGCAGACTCAATCCCCTTTCCCCCACGCCGGCGGAGTTGGTGTCGGTCGAGGGGCTTGAGTTTTATATTCAACCCTCTGTTTCTGGCAAGGAGCTAAAACTGGGGGAGTTGCTCCGGGCGCGCGCCGACCGCCATTTTCGCGTCGTCCTTACTCCGCATTGCCATCTGACAATTCAACCCGACGCCGACGCACCCAAGGCTGACCATGTGCTGACGGTCAGGACGATGACGGCCGCTGATATTATGTACAAGTACCCCTGCAATGCGAAATCTGAGGACAAGATCATTGATGAGCTTCGGCGGCGCACGCAGTCACCCGCGCAGGTGGGCAAACCGGAAGGTAGATACTGGTTCCTTCCTGGTTTTCTTGAAATCCCAGACCTGTACTGCGACTTCCTGCAGGTTGAGAGTATTCCCTATAGCAGACTGCTGCAGGACTTTGAAAAAATAGCCGTTTTGGACGCTCCATTTGCCGAGGCGCTGCAATCCTGCTTCACAAGCTTCTATTCCGCTGTCGGACTACCACGGCTTAACTCGGAGCGTTACAGGGGCCTCATGGGACCGGCGGCCGTGCCGGCCTAATCGAGTTGATTTCGAGATGATAGGGTGTTCGCCGGAGCTGCCGCGGGCGAGAAAAGCCGAGAAACAAAGCTCCACGATTTCTACGCCTTTTGCAACATTGGGTCGCCTCCTCCCTTCAGGGGGTCATTACGTGAACCGGCAGGAATGTCAAAAGCTGATTGATTCGTACGTCGACTGGCTCCGCCAAGGGCTAGCCGTGGAGGAAGTGGGGGGCGCCTGCGAGTTGACCACTCCCTTTCTCGACCGCCACAACGACCACCTGCAAGTTTATGCCACGCGGCGGAACGGAAATATTGTGCTGTCCGACGATGGGTACATCCTTTCCGACCTGAGAACCAGCGGCCTGGAAGTTGACACGCCCAAGCGAAAGTTGGTGCTGGATAGCGTGCTCAACGGCCTGGGCGTGCGTATAGAAAATAACCAACTGCTCGTCGAAGCTTCGGCCAAGAACCTTGGGCAACGGCTCCACTCCCTGGTTCAGGCCATGCTGGCGGTCAACGACATGTTCGTAATGGCCCAGCCGCGAGTTGCCAGCTTCTTCTTTGAGGACGTACAAGCCTTCCTCGACAGTCATGACATTCGGTACACGGCGAGGGTGAAGCTGGCGGGCAAGAGCGGCTACGATCACGGAGTGGACTTCCTGATTCCAAAGTCGCGAACCCGCCCGGAACGAATCCTCCAGGCGATTGCGGCCCCCAAGAGGGAAAATATTTTCGCGTACTTATGGACTCTGAACGATACGCGGGCGGCGCGAACTGGGGACGGGCCACAAGAGGCGCAAGCCTACGCGTTCCTGAACGATCAGGAACAGGCCGTGGGCGGAGACGTCATCGAAGCATTGAATGCCTATCGCGTCACTCCGGCAGTATGGTCCAACCGTAGTCAGTACGTCCAGGCATTGGCTGAATAGCCCAACTGTGACGTACTATGGCATTAACGTACAATATTATCGCTGTATGAGGGCGAACCCCTGCGCGGGTGGCGCAGACATCGCCTTTCATGTCTGCGGCCCGGTCCGGCGCACCGGCGCCTCGCGCTCCCGGTTTTCACGACGACTCCATCAAGCCGACGTTTGAAGCTGTCGGTGCGCAGGGGCCCGACGCGACCGTGGGGTCGCAGACATCCACGGCAATGTCTGCGCCACCCACGGAATTGAAGATGGCAGATTCAAGATTCAAGAGTGGCGAGGTCCCGATGAAATCGTGATGAATTCCTCCGCCGCTACAGCAAGCGTAGCGCGGACCTCCGCTTTGTGAGGTCCGCGGCATTTCGAACCGCGGTCGTAAGAACAGTGGACAGTGGCGAGTGACAAGAAAGACAGTCCGAGGTCCGGAGTCCGAAGTTAGAGGCGGGCTGGCGCAGACTCCGTAGTTTGGAGTCTGCGATTTCCCGAAGGGACCAGGGAGGCGCCAGGGGCATCCCGTCACAACCCTTGGCGGAAGGTGCCTTCGGCAGATCGCAGACGTTAAAAGACAACGTCTGCGCCAGCCTAGCGCTTGCAGTTACCCGCGCCCGAAATGGTGCACTCCGCTGGGATCGTTCGGCGGAAACGGCAGCGGAGGTGGTGTGGCGCCGCCCATCGCGCGCCGGATGCGTTCCTGCACGAAGCCCACATCGGTGATATAGCTTCGCACTGCCGAAGTCGTCCAGCCATTGCGCCGGACAACCTCCAGAATCTCTTCGCCTTTCAAAGCATCCGATGCCTGCACATGACGAATGGGCTGCGTTGTGTCGGTTCCTCCTCCTAGAACTTTGGTGAATGCGCTGGTCGTAATATCGCTGATCCAGTGGGCGACGCCGCTATGGCTGCAGCTTTCGGCGGCTAGCGCTTCCACGGTCGCGGCCGGCAGATACAGCAGCAGGCCCTCGGTGATCATTAGCGCCGGGGCTGAACCGGCGGCCTCGTACAAGGCGCGCCGTTGTGCTGGATCGTTCACGTCGAGCGTGAGGCGCTCACGGCGGCAGCGTGGTGGCTCGCCGGACATCAACTTCTCCTTGTAATCCAGCACGCCCGCGAAGTCAATTTCAATCCAGCGCAGATCTCGCGGGAAGTCGATACGCCATGGACGGGTATCAAGACCGCAGCCGACACTCAGCACGGTCGTGATGGGGTACTGCCTTAACGCTTCCAGCAGCAATTCGTCAACAAAGCGGGTGCGAACGGCGAGTCCGAGGCGCGTTACGTTCGAATGTGGCAACGCGGCGAGGATGGCGAATCCGCGCTCTCCCGCAAGCCGCGCCGCGAATGGGTCCCGCACGAAGGCGTCCTCCAACTCGGTTTCATGCGCACGACTGGCGGCTACCATGAGCGCCGTGTCGCTGATGTGCGTGATTTCGCCGCCGTTTTGAGACATCCGTTCCATCATATAGCAAACTAAGGTGCTGATGGAGCACGAGTCCATCTGAGGAATCACCTCTGTTACCGTTCTGCCTGGGTGACGCGCCACTCGTCCATTACCCGTTTGGGGAAGAGTGGCCGACTGCTGGTAATCGGCTTCGCCGGTAACTCGGCGCCCGACCATGTGGATGAACTTCAGTCGTTGCCGGAATACTTGAGATGGTTAACTAGCAAGTAAAACAGGGCCCGTAATTCCATCGGAAAATCCCAACCATTAAAAGCAAGCCTTAGGCGCGGCTGCGGCCCAACGGACATATTGTCGCCCCCCCCCAGCCTCTTTTCACTCATTCGGGGAGAACGAGCTATCACGGAATTCGGGTTCGGCCCATGCTGCGCGCCCGCCGAGACTAACCAGCTAGCCTTCTCCGCGGTGTTTGACATCGATCTGGAGCCGTTTGATCTTCTGATTGAGAGTGGAAAGGGGGATCTTGAAGCGCTCCGCGGCGTCGGTCTGGCTCCAGTTGGTGCGGGCCAGCATATCGAGTATGACTTTGCGCTCTTTGGCTTCCATGATTTCAAAAAGCGAGCGGCCTTCGAATTGCTGCGAGGCTTCGCCCTGAGCGCCGTGCGAGCCATCTAGAAAGACTTGTTCGGGTAAGATATCGAGCCCCAGGGCGGGCCCGGAGGCAAGGACCACGGCTCGCTCCACGGCGTTTTCCAGTTCCCGCACATTCCCAGGCCAGTCATAGTCCATTATGGCCTTCATCGCCGCAGGGGCGAATTGGAGGCCGGTGCGGGCATTCTCCTCCCCATACTTCTTCAAGAAGTGCTCGACGAGGTGGGGAATATCCTCCTTGCGCTCGCGCAAGGGGGGAAGGCTGATGTTAATGACGTTCAAACGGTAATAGAGGTCTTCCCGGAAGTGCCCGGCCAGGACCGACTTGCGCAAATCGGCATTGGTCGCTGCAAGGATGCGCACATCGACCTTGATAGTTTCCGTCCCGCCCAAGCGCATGAACTCGCGCTCCTGGATCACCCGAAGCAGTTTTGCCTGGGTTTCCACCCCTACCGTGCCGATTTCATCGAAGAAGATGGTGCCCTGATCCGCCACTTCAAATAATCCGCGTTTGGTCGCGATGGCAGAAGTGAAGGCGCCTTTCACGTGGCCAAACAACGTACTTTCCAGGAGGTCCACGGGCATAGAGCCGGTATTGACGGGAACAAAAGCGTGATCGGCGCGCGGGCTCATGGCGTGGATGGTCTTGGCGACAAGCTCTTTGCCCGTTCCGCTCTCGCCGCTGATCAAAACGGTGGCGCGGCTGATGGCGACCTGGGTGATGAGGTCCATCACCTTCTGCATCTTGTCGCTCTTTCCCACGAGGTTGGGAAGAGCGAAGCGTTTCAGGGCGCGGCGGAGCTGGAGGTTTTCGGCTTGCAGGCGTGATTTATCGAGGAGGTTGCGGACTTCGAGCAGCAGCTTGTCGTTATCCCAAGGCTTCGTGACGTAACTTTCGGCCCCTTCCTTCGAGGCCTGGAAGGCCATCTGGCTGGAATCGTAGGCGGTAATCATGATCACGCCGACTTCCGGCGCGTCATGTTTGATGGACTTCAGCAAATCCAGGCCATTGCGGTCCGGAAGGTTGATATCCAGGAGAACCAGGTCGAACACTCCGCCTTCGATTCTCTTCAGCCCCTCTTCCCCCGTAGACGCGGAGTCCGCCTGATAACCCTCCATCCTCAGCAATTGCTCGAGGCTTTCCCGGATTTCCTGCTCGTCATCAATGATGAGAACGGAGCCCTTAGGCGACATTTACGGCTTTCCTCGCAACCGGCAACTCTACACGGAACGAAGTTCCGCGACCCAGCACACTGTGCACCTCGATCTTCCCCAGATGCTCACGAATGATCCCATAGGTCACCGCGAGGCCTAAGCCCGTTCCGCGGCTCGTCGACTTGGTAGTAAAGAAGGGATCAAAAATCTTGCTGAGATGCTCAGGAGAAATTCCCACGCCGTTATCCGAAACCTCGATGCGTACGGAGGAGTCTTCGCAATCGGTGGCGATGGTGAGTTCGCCGCCGCGCGGCATTGCGTCGCGCGCGTTGATGATCAAGTTCATGAAAACCTGCTGGAGTTTTCCGGGGTTGGCGTAAACCAAGGGCAAGGAGGAGCACAATTGGGCGTTCACAGTAATCTTGGAGGCGCACAGCATCGGTTCAACCAGCGACACGGTCTCGCGGACCAACTTGTTCAAATCGAGATCGGAAAACTCACTGCCGCTGACCCGCGAAAATTTCAGCAGGTTGTTAACAATCTCGGAGGCACGAAAGGCCTGCTTAATAATCTTGTCGAGGATGCGGGAGCGGGGATCGTCCGGCGACTCCTGCCTCATCAGCATTTGGGCCTGGGACGCGATAACCGCCAGAGGGGTGTTGACTTCGTGAGCGACGCCCGCCGCCAGTAAGCCAATCGAGGAGAGTTTCTCAGCCTGAACCAATTGGTCCTCGAGGTTCACGCGCTCGGTCAAGTCGTTGAAGATCAGCAACCGGCCCAGGACGTGACCGTCCTTTCCGACCAGTGGAACGGCGGAAAGGTTCACGATCAGGGTTTGGCCCCCCGGGGTATGCAGTCGAAACTTGTACAAACTCAGGACGCTCTGCGCGTCGGAGGCTCGAGGCAATTCCACCAGCAGTTCAGGCGGGAAAAGGGCCTCCAGCGATTTTCCCACAGCCTCCTTTCGAACCAGGCCGTAAAGCCTCTCCATGGCGGAATTCCATGACCCCACTTTCCCTTCCAGGTCACAGGCGAGAACGCCGGCGTTGATCGATTCAATGATGTTCTCGCTGAAATCCGTGAGTGCCTGGTACTCCAGCGCTCTCTTCTCGAGCGATTCGTAGAGCTGGGCATTTTCAACCGCCACGGAGACATACCCCGTGAGGGTCTGGAGAAGATCAATGTCCTCGCTGGCAAGGAAATTCCCGTCCCGCGTCTTCCCCAGGCCGAGGTAACCTAAGGTGCGCTCCTTCACCTGAAAGGGCAAGTAGTAGTGGAGGTCCAATTGCTCGATGGTTTTCTGCTGCGTGGGAGTGAAGCCAAACGGACGTCTGACACTGTCAAAAAACAGATACTCCCTGCCCTGCGAGCCGCGAGCGGGGTCGAGGAAACTTGTATCCAGCCCCTTCGAGTAGCTCACCCCGCGTGACTTGACCAGGCGGAATCGGTTCGTTTCCGTAGCCCAAAAGACCGCCAGGCGGTCGACCCCGAGGGCCTCAGCCAGCTTTACGGTTACCCGTTCCAGGAGTCGATCCACGTGCAACTCGGAACTGAGTTCACGCGCAAATTCCAGCAGCGTGCGGCGATAGTCATAACGCTCGCGGTTAAAAAACCTATCCAGCCGCACCTGAATCCAATTCACCATGGGCTGGAAAACCAAGGCGGTGACGACGACAGCCAGGACCCATCCGCCGCGGCTGGTTATAGGGATCGAGGACCGAAAATAATCCGCAAAGAGACCTATGACGCCGAAATAAAGGGCCACAATGGTTGCCGTGGCCAGCGTGTAAGCCATACCCCGGCGGAAAATGACATCCACGTCCATCAAGCGATAACGCACAATGGCGTAACCGAAAGTGACGGGGAGGAAAACAAGGGAAAGGGCAGAGAGGTTCATCCAGGCGTTGGGAATATAGCCGAGGAAATAGGGAATTGCATACAGGGCGGCAAAGGGCGCGATAGCCAGCCAAGTCCCACGCGTGACCCATTTCAACTGCTGCTTCAGGAGGGGCACCTGCGCGCGCGAATAGGCATGTTGGAGCACCACAGCGCCCAGCAAAAAGTAACTGGCCAGATACACAAGGCCGATGCGGTCAAGAAGCCAGCGAACCTGGAGCAGGGGCATAGGGAGAACCAAGAACTCCATGGCCACAAGGACATGAACTACAGCCAAAACCGCCCCCGGAAGATATAAGGTAGGGATCACATAACGGCGGCCGCGCAGGAAAGTGTTTTGCTCAGGAAAACTGAGACAGAAATGGAGAAAGAGGGCGGGTTGAAGAAGTAAAGCGAACACTCCCAGCCAATACACTGTCCAATCGAACAGGTTCAGCTTGCCGGTATAGGAGAAGGTGTAGAGGATAAAGGACGCCAAGCAAAAGAT
>Ga0326728_10027191_pt1 | contig 10032 bp, 11 predicted proteins | sample MB3enrmetagenome_FD_207602 | JGI IMG/M metagenome (GOLD analysis project Ga0326728, IMG submission 207602) | Lab enriched peat soil microbial communities from McLean, Ithaca, NY, United States - MB31MN | ecosystem: Environmental > Terrestrial > Soil > Wetlands > Peat | place: USA: New York... | reverse complement strand
AACTCGTCGGCCATGCCCGTTTCCGCCCTCAATTTCCGGATCGGCTCTTCCCTGGCCGCTTCGACCGCCGCCCTGGATTCAGCCGCAGCCTTGACCTCTTTTTCATCCCTGCTCTTTAAATTAATGCGTGCAGCCCAGAAAGCCAAAGCTGCTCCGGCGATCAGGACGATTACGCTCAATTCGGGTTGTTCCAATTCCACGGCTATTAGCACAGCCGCGATCATGATAAGGACGGGCGTCAAATAGGTTTGCCCGGGGGTTTTCTTCCGTTCCATATGTTCGCCTACATGGAGTTTGCGATGAAAATAGCCACGCTTATCTGTATGCAGGCCGTAAAAACGGCCACAGCCTCGTTACGCTGGACGTCCATCTCCCGTGCATAAGAGACCTTCGGCATAAACATTTTTTCAGCAAGAGTTTTGAAAACAAACAAAACAATCAATCCCGAGGAGAGATAAACGCCAAATTCTTCGATTCCCTGTATCCATCCGGTGAACGGCCCTATAATGGCTGCCCTTAGTATAATGGAAATGGCGATCAACACTCCGGCCATATCGACCCCTTCGGCAATGTTGCCCTTTACTTCGATCTCTTCCTGGATATTTCGTCCTGAAATGGCGGCTTCAAGATAGAAAACGATTACCAGCGCTATTTGACCGAGGATAAAGAACACCGCCGCAGCCAAAAGGCCTCCGCCCTCCCCGCTGAAAGCGCCGTTCATTATTATGCCGGTCCCCACGTAAGTGGAAAATTCCACGGCCCCCACTGCCACATTGCCTTTTGCCGCCTGCTCATCGTTATTTACTTTTCGAAGGATTATTCTTGCATTGAGCTCAAAGGTCGCGAAAAGAAAAATTACGACCATCACGGCGGCTTTGAGAAAATTGCCCAAATCCGCGAGGACGTTCGACGTCCTGCCTGAAAGAACGCCTGCAAGGGCCAGAAACAGACCCAGGCACATCCCGGCCTTTCTCAGTCCTACCGCCAGGTTGCTCTCCAGGAGCATCGCCTTATCTTCGTCGAAAGACGACAGTTTGTCATCGGCCAGTTTGACGAGCCAAACCACCAGCACGCCCAACAGTGGATAAACAGACATCTGAAATATCAATCTCCAGAAACCCACCTCCGTCTCCTTTCTTTCCAATTATTCAAATCTGTGCGGCACAAACGGACTGAGGTTGTTTGTGACCATTTCCTGCGATTCCCTGATGCCCATACCCGCGCTGTGACCGCCGATCACCCAGCAGCCGAGCACAGGATAGTTCCCGTCCATATTGGCTAGGGGCGCAAGGGCTTGATAAATGTAGCCTTCCTCGCCGTAGGCGCCGGAGGTGTGAAGCCTTTCCTTGCCTTCATGATAAATGGTGACATTGGCGCCCTCTCTGGACAGGAGGGGTTTCCTGACGAATTCTTTCATCCCTTTGGGCCCGTCGAAATATGCTTCCAAAAGATTCGGATGCCCCGGATCGAGTCCCCACAGAACGGGCAGTATCCCTTTGCTGGAAAGAATCAGCTTCCATATGGGCTCGATCCAGGTCATCCGGTCGAATGTTTTCCCGATGTATTGCCCGTATTTGTCGGCCAGGAGCCACTCCCAGGGATAGAGTTTGAAAATGTTTTCAATGGTGATTTCCTCCAGGGTGGTGAATCGGGCGAACGGCTCGAGCCCAAGTCCGATATCGCTGATGAAAATCAGTTCCGCCTTTATCCCGGCATCGATTGCGGTGTCCATGAGGTAGGTGGTTGTGACGAGGTCTTCAAGGTTGTCCGCCACGCAAGTCAAATAGAGAGTGCCGCCCTCTTCCCACTGCTCCGAAATTTTCGGCCAGAGTTCCAAAAGTTTCTCATGGATGGAATTGAACTGATCCGATTTTTCGCCAAAAACCTCTTGAAGCCAGTACCACTGAATGACGCTTGCTTCAAGCAATGAGGTCGGCGTGTCGGCGTTGTATTCCAACATCTTTGGGGGGTTGATCCCGTCATAGGCGAAATCGAACCGGCCGTAGAGGGTCAGATCTTTTCTGGCCCAGGATGCCTTTATGAGAGGAACGGCTTCTTCGGGAATGCCGAGTTCGGCGAAACGGCTGTTGTCAATGACATGCTGGACGGCTTTCATTGCCAGTTGATGAAGATCGTTCGCGGCGTCGTCGAGAACATCAATCTGTTCGGAATTGAAGAGGTAGTAGGCGCTCTCGTTCCAGTAGACTCCATCAGGATTATGGTGATAAAGCAATCCTGAAGCTTCCACCTTGCCCTGCCAGTTTTCACGGGGCTGGATCGTTATTCTTTTCATATTTTTGCCCTATCCGCCAATCCCGCCGCCGCCATGAGCGGAGGCGCTTCCGCCAAAACCTCCCCTGCTTACCGAGCCGCCGAAAAGCCCTCCGCCCGGCGATCCCGTCCCCGAGGGGGCCGAAAAACGGCCGCCGGGGGACCATCCGCGCGGCGGGGCGTAGCTGCCCCCGCCAGCCACACTTCCCGGACTGCTTCCGCCAAATCCACCGAAGTACCAGAAGAACACATGAGGGCCGCCGCCGTAGTAATATCGCCGGGCTTCCTCCTCCCGGCATTGCTCCTCGGCAACCACTTTTCCATTGCTGTCGACGCATCGCCTTTGCCGAGCCGAATCATCACAACCGGTCGCCGCCGCCACAAGGCTCAACATAGCCACGCCAAGGACGATTTCACGCGACTTTCTTATTTTTCCCCTTCTTTTCCGGGTCACCCGCGACCTCCTCAACTACGAGAACCGATTGCAAATAAACTGCCAGCCATCTACCTTTACAACACTCTCGCCTGTATTTCACACCAATTATTTCCGTGAATGCTCAATTGAAATAGTGAATTGGCACAAGTTGCCGTCGATAAAAACCTCGAGGGAGTTTGGGAGCGGACGACCGGGCTTTTCAGGTAAAGACTTTTCTCTTTCCTGCCGATAATTTCCTTGTCCGATGAAGGAGGGTGCAAGTAATGAAAAAGATGGTCCTATTTCTTGCTGTTATTTTGCTTTTCTGCGCGGCCGACGCATTCGCCTTTACCTGTCAGGGCAATTTCATATCGACCGGCATGCGGGAATACGAAGTGCTCGACAGGTGCGGAGACCCTACTCACGTAGAGACATGGCAGGAGTACGTATATACAAACGCCCGTCCGAGTCCATATCCTCAGGATGATGCGGGGGCCGGTATTATCGTACTTCCCGGAACAATAATTGCGGTTACGTACGAAAGATGGGTCTACAACTTTGGCTCGAAGAAACTGATGCCTGTCCTGACCTTCCGAAACAACAAGCTGATAAAGATAGAAAGAGGAGGCTACGGATATTAGCATATTGCCAACTTAGGGCTTGTCCGTAAATAGGCCTTTAGGGATCGCGCCGGATTTTGAGGCTGATTTGGTCGCGAGGATTGAGCAAAACCGCAGGCGTAGCAGCGCTACGTCGAGGATTTTGCGATTGAGGAGCGGAAAAAGCAGGCCAAAAGCCGGATGCGAGCGCAAAGGTGTTATTTTACGGACAAGCCCTTAATTATCACACCATGCGGTACAGCCTCGATCTTCAAGTTTGCGATGAAAAAAGCCTGCGAATACTCCCAGGCTCTCCTTTTTTACTCTCCCCGGAACAGGTTTGGATCGGCATCCCTCAGGCGGCCGCCCTCTCCTCCTCGAGCGGGTTGCCCCCCTGAGGGGTTATAGCGCGCATCCTGTCGATGCGGAAGACTACGAGGAAAAGGGGTCCCCTTTCCTGTTCGGGCTCCCATATCTCGTTATGGTCTGCCCGTCGAAGCTCATAGAGCCTTTCACTGTCCTCTTCTTCATAAAGCCAGGTCAGATAAAGCCTGATCCCTCTATATCCACCCCCCTCGTTCTCAACGAACAGGTACGTAGCCCGGGGGTTCGATTTGACATTCGCGTGAGTCAGGCGGTCACGCATAATGAATGCGATCGTGTTCTCGTCGAAAATTTTGGGCTTTGCGTAAACCGCAGCGTCGACATTCCCTTCCCTGTCTGCGGTTGCAAGAATCCCACGGCCTTTTGCGTTTTCAAAATATTCTTGAATGCTCATTTTGTACCTCGCGAGTATAGTTTTCAGCACCATTTCAGCATAGTTCAAATATAATAGGTTCTTTTGCGGCGGCAATCGGCGTGATATACCATCACGTCCGGCACTCAGAAGCCGAGTCCCGGAGAGTCGCCAGCCACGGGTTAAAAGCCCGTCACCCAAGACCGGCGAATATATTGTTATCACTTTATTGGCCTTGCGGCTTCAGCACGTTTGACTTTATGATGTGCTGTTGGTTAATTTTGGCCGGGGTTATCGGGCGTTATAATAAATAATATTGGCTCTCAGCGTTCACTTTGGAGGTATCGATGAAAATAGAGCAGATTTCGGTAGGGTTCATGCAGGTCTTTTGCTACCTGGTCTACGATGAGGAAACTAAAGAAGGCATCCTGATCGACCCTGCCGGAAACGAAAATCAGCTGATTGAACACCTCAGGGAAAAGGGTGTTAAACTCATTTACATCGTCAACACTCACGGGCATGCCGACCACACGTGCGGAAACGAACCGATACGAAAAGCCACCGGCGCAAAAGTAGTCATGCACGCAACAGACGACGCATTGTCCCAAAGAACCGAGGTCGCGATGTTTGCCCGCAGCATGGGTTTTCAGCCTTCCGGGCCGGCCGACGTACGAGTGAAGGACGGAGACGAGCTTTCGTTCGGCAACCTCAAGATGAAATTCATCCATACTCCCGGGCACACGCCGGGATCTTGCTGCATTTTGATAGATGGAAACCTTTTCACCGGCGACACTCTTTTTGTTGGAGCAGTAGGACGCACCGATCTTCCGGGCGGATCTTTCGAGCAGTTGATCCAATCTCTTCAAAAGCTCGTAAAGACACTCCCGCCCGATACCGTAGTATGGCCCGGCCACGATTACGGCGCCAGTCCCCGATCGACCTTGAGGCACGAAGCTCAAACGAATCCGTACATTGTGGATTACATGGATGGTTAAGAAGTTTACACTAAAGCACATCGCCTTCCAGACGCCGCTCGGGTGGCTTCTAGTGGCGGAAAGCGCCGACGGAATCGCCCTGGTCGATTTTCTCGGTCCGGACCACCCTTCTGAAGATGCCATAAGGTCGGCCATACAGAGGGAATATCCCGATGCCACAGCATCTGAGGGCGACGATTCGGAGCTGCTGAAAAAAACGAAGGCCTACATTTTTGCATATCTCACGGGCGGGGCGGCGCTTCCCAAGGTCCCGACGGACCTTAGAAAAGGGACCCGTTTCGACCGCGCCGTCTGGGGGGAGATCGAGTCCATCGCGTTTGGACAATGCCGCTCTTACGGCCAAATCGCGACAGCGATCCAAAGCGCCGGCGCTTCCAGGGCCGTTGGCAGAGCATGCGGCAGAAACCCTGTCCCCATTCTCATTCCATGCCACAGGGTCCTGGGGAGTGGGCGAAAGCTCGGCGGTTATTCCGGCGGTCTTCATATTAAACGGGCTTTGCTGGATTTGGAGGGAATGAAGTATCTGTAGCGGAGCGAGGAGAAAGACTCGACGCGGAGACGCGGCGAAGATGCTTTCTGTCCCCGTGCCGGCACATTTGTGTTGTCGGTTTTTTGCCCGCTTCCAATAATGGAGGTTTCGTTTTGAAAGCCGGAAATTTGAAAAGGGGAGAGGAGATCACGCCTCCGAAAGGTAAACTTGGAATTCTCATAGCCGGTATTGGAGGCGCGGTCAGCACCACTTTCATTGCTGGAGTAGAACTTGTGCGGCGCGAACTGGCTGAACCGGTAGGTTCACTTACCCAGCTCGGCACTATCAGGCTTGGGAAGCGGTTCGAACACAGGTCCCCGAAAATTAAGGACTTCGTTCCGCTCGCAGACCTGAAGGATATTGTCTTCGGCGGCTGGGACATATACGAGGCCAACTGCTTCGAAGCGGCCCTTTACGCGCGAGTGCTAAGGCGTGAGCACCTCGACCCGGTCAGGGAGTTCCTGGGCGGAATCACCCCTATGAAAGCGGCCTTTGACCGGCGGTTCGTAAAGAACCTGGACGGGACTCATGTTAAAAGCGCCCCGGGGTTGCGCGGCAAACTCGATGAGCTCAAGGCCGATATTGAGAATTTCAAGGCTCGAAACAGCGTTGACAGGTGCGTCATGATCTGGTGCGGAAGCACGGAAGTGCACCTGAAGCCCGGGGAAATCCACAGCTCCGTCGACTCCCTGAGGAAGGCAGTCGACGCGAACGACCCGGGCATTCCTCCGAGCATGCTCTACGCCCTGGCCGCCCTGGAAAACGGCGTGCCGTTCATCAACGGCGCTCCGAACCTGACGCTCGATATTCCCGCAATGATCGAACTGGCCGACTCCGTAGGGGCGCCCATAACGGGAAAGGATTTCAAAACCGGTCAGACATTGATGAAGACCATACTCGCGCCCGGCCTTAAATCCCGCATGCTTGGCCTTGAAGGATGGTATTCGACAAACATCCTTGGGAACCGGGACGGCCTGGTCCTGGACGACGCCGAATCGTTCAAAACAAAAGAGGAGAGCAAACTCTCGGTTCTCGAGTATATTTTACAGCCGCACCTCTATCCGATTCTCTACAAGAACTATTACCACAAAGTAACGATCAACTATTACCCTCCCAGGGGAGACAACAAGGAAGGCTGGGACTGCATCGACATCTTCGGATGGCTCGGATACCCGATGCAGATAAAGGTGGACTTCCTTTGCCGGGACAGCATACTGGCGGCGCCGCTCATTCTAGACCTGGTGCTCTTCATGGACCTGGCGCAAAGAGCCGGTATGAGCGGCATCCAGGAATGGCTGTCCTTCTATTTTAAAAGCCCGATGGTAAAAGAGAACCTCTACCCCGAACACGACCTTTTCATTCAGTCCATGAAGCTCAAAAACACCCTTCGCTACCTCATGGGCGAAGAGCAAATAACACACTTCGGCCTGGACTATTACATGAGCGAAGAGGAATCAGAGGAGATTTGAGAGATATGGCTCACGGTCCGCCCAATTAATCGGCCGCCCCCACATACACACGAGGCACTCGCCGGGAAACGGCGCAAGTGAGCTCATAGGGGATCGTTCCGATCCGCTCGGCCGCTTCCAGCCCCTCGATGACCCCGCCGGGCGATTCTCCCCACACCAGGACTTCATCGCCGACCGCAACCGGGTCGCTTCCCACGTTTACCATGATGTAATCCATAGTGACCGTGCCTACAATCGGATACCGCCTGCCTGCGATCAAAACTTCACCGTTATTTGTAAACCTGCGGCTCACCCCGTCAGCATATCCGATCGGCAGGACCGCGATCCTGGTAGGCCCGGGCGTAATCCACCTTCTGCCATAACTGACGGGATGCCCTCCGGGCATATCCCGAACGTGAGCGACATATGTCTTGAGGGACATGACCTGCCTGGGAAGGATACACCGGGAAGTCTCACTGGACGGATAATGTCCGTACATCAGAATCCCGGGCCGGACAGCGTCGAAATAGCTCTCCGCAAGGTCCAGGATCGCGCCGCTTGCAGCCATGTGTATGATTCGCGGCCTCCTGGCAAACCGCGCAAGCAGTGCAAGCGTTCCCTTGAACTTTGAAAGCTGAAGGTTCGCGTAGGTTTTGTCCTTCTCATCGGCCGTCGAAAAGTGGCTGTAAAGCCCCTCCCAATCGCAGACCTTCGATTTCGCAAGGCGATCGAACAAATCCTCTGCCCTGTCTAAAAGAATCCCCACTCTTCCCATTCCGGAATCGAGCTTCAGATGGACCGTAGCGGGCGTCTCGACGGACTGTCCGCAAGCCTTCTCGATCCAATCCAGGTCATCTTCTTCAAAAACGCTCAGGGTTAAGCCCGCTTTCAAGGCTTGCCCGATGTCATCCGGAAAGAGCCGGCCAAGGATAAGGATGCGCTGAGAGATGCCGCTTTCTCTTAATTCCATGCCCTCCTCAAACCGCGCGACGGCGAACATGGCGCAGCCCTCCCGCGCAAGCCGCCGGGCGACAGCTGCCGCGCCATGCCCGTAAGCATCCGCCTTGATTACCGGGATCAGCGCACGGGTCCCAACCATTTCGCGAATGCACCGGATATTGTGGGCAAGGTTATCAAGGTTTATTTCCGCATAAGTCCTAAATTTCATAAAAACTCCAAAACCTAGACAGGATTAACAAGATTTACAGGATTAAAATACGATAGTCAATTACAGGGTTACACGTCAAGCACTCTACTCTCGCCAGGTCACAAGATCATTTCCTTTTCCGATAGGTGCGATACTTACGTTTGACCTGCAGACTAGTTGTACCGAAATTCAAAAGGAGTACGATCTCTATACCGGTGGCTGTCAGATAGTTCACCAGCTGCACTTCATGTGCCTGCACCAATGCTTTGACGGCCTTATTCTCTACAAGTACGGTATCTGCAATCAACATATCCCCAACGAAATCTCCGATCACGATACCATCGTAGACCACCTTAATTGCCCGGTTACATTCCACCTGCAGCCCTGCTTTGCCCAATTCGTGAGCCAACGCTCTCGCGTAGACCGACTCGAGAAATCCCGGCCCCAATGTCTGGTGAACCGTCATCGCACACCCGATTATCTCTCTTGTCAGGGCCGCGTTTTGCATCAGTCACCCTTTCCATTCCTTTAATCCTGTCTCAGGATTTGTCTTATGTTTTTGAATCCTGTTAATCCTGTCAAAGGTTTTTATCTTTATCTTTTTGGGGATTTCCTTTCCCATGTCGCTCTTCCGGTTTCGCTGCGCAGTCTCCCAAAAATCAAATTATCCTGTCACTCACAACAGCTTTTGCGGTTTTGTTTTTGTTATCAACATCTTGGGAATGAGGAGTTTAGCATCAAATATCAAACATGTACAAGAAAAGTAATAACGCAGATCCAAACTGGGTTACAGCCGCGACCAAAGTCAAGCCCTGAGCGGTTCGACCAAACCTTTGGTCATGAAGAACACCATTCACGAGTCATCCGCTCTGTTGCATTCACCGACCCGAATCTTTTTCCTTTCAGTAGATTTTTTCCAGAATTGCCTGTTATATTATTTTCGGCAGTTCTGCTAAATCTTTGAGGGGGATTTATATGCGCATAATCGAAAATGTCGCCGAGATGCAGCGGCTGGCGGACTCCTGGCGGGCCGAGGGGGAACGCATAGCTTTAGTGCCGACTATGGGATTTCTCCATGAGGGTCACCTCGATCTTCTGCGGAACGCAAGGAAACTTGGGACAAAGACTGTCATCAGCATATTTGTGAACCCGACCCAGTTTGGGCCTGCGGAAGACTTCGCGGCTTATCCCCGAGATCTCAAAAGAGACGTCGATCTTTCGACGTCGGTGGGAACGGATGCGGCTTTTGTCCCAGGCGTTGACGAGATGTATCCCGAAGGGTTCCAGACATACGTGACGGTCACAAAGGTGACGGAAAACCTTTGCGGCAGGAGCCGGCCCATTCATTTTCGCGGTGTGGCCACCGTAGTGAGCAAGCTGTTTAACGCCGTAAAGCCACACGTGGCAGTATTTGGACAAAAGGACTTCCAGCAGCTTGTTACCATCAGGCGCATGGTCAAAGACCTGAATATGGATGTCGAAATCGTCGGCCATCCGATCGTCCGTGAAAAAGACGGCCTTGCCATGAGCAGCCGGAACACCTATCTCAAACCCGAGGAACGGCCTGTGGCCCTGCGGCTCAATCGATCCCTGCAGGAAGCGCAAAAGCTGGTCGATTCGGGGGAAAGACAAGCAGAGATGATATTGAAGGCCGTTACCGATTGCCTCACAACCGGCGGCGGGGCCGCTGTCGATTATGCGAGGCTGTGCAACCCCTACAGTATCGAGGACATAGAATTCATAACCGGACCGGCCCTGCTCGCCCTGGCCGTTTTTGTTGGCAAGACGCGACTTATTGACAACTGCGTCCTTCAAATTCCCGTCGCGCTGCAGAATTAGCGGAGCTATTGCCTCGAATTGAATAACACCATCACATTTCTCATTATTTTAAA
>Ga0326728_10027190_pt1 | contig 10033 bp, 6 predicted proteins | sample MB3enrmetagenome_FD_207602 | JGI IMG/M metagenome (GOLD analysis project Ga0326728, IMG submission 207602) | Lab enriched peat soil microbial communities from McLean, Ithaca, NY, United States - MB31MN | ecosystem: Environmental > Terrestrial > Soil > Wetlands > Peat | place: USA: New York... | reverse complement strand
GCGCTGCGGCTCAAGCCCGATTACGCCGAGGCACACAACAATCTAGGGGTTGTCTTGCAGCAAGCGGACCAGATGCAGGAGGCGATCGGCCATTACGAGCAGGCGCTGCGGCTCAAGCCCGATTACGCCGAGGCACACAACAACTTGGGAAATGCTCTCCTGCAGGCGGGCAGGCTCGAAGAGGCAATTGGGCACTTGGAGCAGGCGTTGCGGATCAAGCCCGATTACGCCGAGGCACACTGCAACTTGGGGGTCGCCTTGGAGCAGACGGGCAGGGTGCAGGAAGCGATTGGGCATTACGAGCAAGCGCTGCGGATCAAACCCGATTACGCCGAGGCGCGCGCCAAGTTGCAACTGGCTCGACAGGCGCTCACGAAACTGCAGGAGCACGGGGCCTCAGGCCAAAGATGATCGACAGCAGGCCAGATCGCAGGGAGGCGTAGGCGCTCGCAGGAAAGTCCCGGTGGATGCAGCGCGGAGTCTTGGGCGCTGGTCTCTGCGTAAGTTGTCCACTCGCTCAGTGTCTCGTTGGCAGGATAATCCGTTACGCGCGGCGGTCTTAATTCTTCGGGAAAGGACAGATGCCATGAACAGTGCACTTGACGAACTGAGAGCCTAGCCGACCCCGAAGAAATCGGTTGAGCAGATTTCCATCAACGAGGATTGCCGGTTGTGTTGGCCCACCAAGTCAGAATGTGGAATAATCAGACTCTGGTGACGTCGGTATCCGATGTATGCTGATTGTCGCTTCCCCGTGGAACTGGGTGAACTTCGTGCTCTCCGCGCCTCTGCGTGAGATAGCCGCCGTTTCCCGCCCGTCTGTCCTCCCAACTTGACACGCCACAACGGCGAGATATGCTCGCCGTCATGAGCCGGGAGGGCAGAAAGATCGCTGCACCCCGCACGACGTCGGGGAGTGTCTGCAGAAGGAAACAGAAACGGGTGCGCTTTCGGAAGGGGCACGCTGAAAGCACACAATGAAGTGGAAGGCGCCAAGCACGGTTTCATCTCTTCTGATACTGGTGGCGGTCACCCTGGCTTGCCTGCTCCCATTCATCGGCAAAGCCCTTCACATCGACGATCCCTTCTTCGTCTGGTGCGCCCAACACATTCAATCCAATCCATTTGATTTCTGCGGTCCCGACATTAATTGGGTGGGGAGCGTGACCCCGATGGCGGCGGTGCAACAGAACCCACCGCTGGCCGCTTACTACCTGGCGCTAGTCGGCTCCCTGTTCGGCTGGAGTGAGATCGCACTGCATTGCGGTTTTCTATTGCCAGCTCTGGCTGCCGTCATCGGAACGTACTACCTGGCGCGGAACTTCTGCTCCCATCCTCTGGCAGCCGCCCTCACGACGGTCACGGCACCGGTCTTCCTCCTGTCGAGCACGAGTGTCATGTGTGACACGATGATGCTGGCCCTCTGGGTGTGGTCGGTGTTTTTCTGGATCGAAGGTCTCAAGAAAGAGCATGCAGCGAAGCTGGGAATTGCTGCGTTTCTGATCGCGGCGTGCAGTCTGACGAAGTACTTTGGATTGACCTTGATTCCGCTTCTGTTGGCCTACTCCTGGATGGAACGGCATCGAATCGGAAGCTGGCTCGCGTATTTTTCCATTCCCCTTCTTGCTATCGCTTTCGATCTATGGGTGACTCACAGGCTCTATGGACGAGCAATATTGCCGAGTGCGGTTTCCTATGCCACCAACCTGCGTGTAGGGGGTGATCTGCCTTCGAAGATCCTGGCAGGGCTGGCGTTTGGTGGCGGATGCATTGTCATTCTCCTGCTGGCGGCGCCTCTCTTGTGGGGCAAGAAGGGATTGGCCATAGGTGTTCCGGCGGCGGCCCTGGTCGGGCTGCTTGTTGTGGCCATGAAGAAGGTGGGGGTTTTCCCCATTGTTGACGGGGGAAACGTGAAGTGGCTCTTCGTGGTTCAGTTCTCTTTGTTTGTCGTCGCGGGGGTGAATCTTGTCATTCTCGCGGCGGCGGACTTGCTGGAATGGAAGACGCCCGTATCAGTGTTGTTGTTTCTCTGGATTGCGGGAACGATTATCTTTGCGTGCGCTGTGAACTGGGCCGTCAACGGCCGCACGATTCTGCCGATGCTCCCGGCGGCCTCCTTGTTGCTGATACGTCGTCTTGAGACACGGAAGTCCATTCGTGGCCAAGACAGCATTCGACGCCTTTACGGGCCGTTGGCAGCCTCACTCGCGGTCGCCCTGCTGGTTGCGGTAGCGGATTACAGGTTGGCGAACTCGGCGCGCATCGCGGCTTCGGTTATCAAGCGGGATCTGAGTGCTACGTCGAGCGCCATACGGTTTGAGGGGCACTGGGGGTTTCAGTATTACATGGAGAAGCTTGGGGCGAAGGCGCTCGACACAATGGATCTGCACCTCTCTTCGAACGAAGTGATTGTTGTACCCTTGGGTAACAGCTACCTGTTTCCTCTCCCCGAAGATCGTGTTGCCTTTTGGTTCGAGCGCCGCTTCCAGACTTTGAAATGGTTGACAACCATGAGTTTACCCTCTGGTGCGGGTTACTATTCGGATGGTTGGGGACCCATTCCTTTCGTTTTTGGTAGGGTGCCCGCCGAGGAATACCTCGTATTTCGGGTAAGGGGGAGCATTTCGCCTCCCCACGCCACCGGAGATCCGGGTCCGCATCCGGCGGCTGTAGGTGAATGCAAGAGTGCTTCACTCGACTGACAGCTTGGTCTGGTCTTGCTCTCTGGCGGCACGGCGGATGCACTGCTTTGCGTTAGACGAAAAGAGGAAACACGAGTCTTACAGCCCAAGGACATCTTCGGCATCATCGTTCGATCGGCGCGGCTGTTCATTCTTCGTCTGTCGTAATCGATGTGCTATTCCTTCATGTACTGGTACTACGCGACGGGCGCGTATGCTTCGCCCCGGAAACCGACCGGCCCGAAGATTTACATGATTTGGGGCATCGGTTATCTGGCGCTTGGTCTGTATCTATTGGACGGCGCACCGCATCTTCTTCGGTTCGGTTATCCTGGGCCAGAGCCGCCGGAGTAGGAGGTCGAGCCGAGTGAGAAATCAGATGGCTAACCATCCGACGAAGAATCTTTGCGTGTTGGCCGAATCGAACCTCACGGCTCAAAGCATGTCTGGAAAACCTCACACCGGTTTTCTCAGACAAGTGTGAATGGCATCCTGTCTGTCCCGTAGAATGGGCTTAAGCCATTGCTCAGCTGATTTCATAATTCACTCGCGATAGGGTTTCCCTGCCTTGTACAACTCAAGTCGGTCCCGGATGGCGCGCGCGAGTTTTTGGTCCCCCCCTGCCACCGCCAGATCTGCCGCCTTTTGCCCGGTCTGAATCGCATCTTGAAACCGTCCGCCTGCTGCGTAGGCCACCGCCAATGTATCCAGCTTGGCAGGGTCGCGATTACCCGTCAGCTCGCAGGCGCGGGCCGCCAACCGCATCGCTTCGGCACGATTACGTATACGCTCATCCTGATGCGTCGCGAGGATTCTGGCCAAGTCATTCAGTACCGTCGCATCGTCCGGCCTCAAGCGTAGCGCCTCCGTATAATGCGCAATCGCCTCGGCAGGCTTGCCCTGAGTCATTAATGCAATAGCCAGATTAAAATGTGCCTCGGTGTTGGTGGGGTTCAGGCGCAACGCTTCCAGATAGTGCGAGATCGCCTCTTCGAATCGTCCCTGATTTGCCAGAACAAACCCCAGATTGTTGTGCGCCTCCGAGTAACCGGGACTGATCCGCAACACGTCCCGATAATGGGCGGCGGCCTGCTCTAATTGTCCTCGGCCGATAAAAACGTTTCCCAAGTTGTAGTGCGCCTCTGCAAAATCAGGTTCGAGCCGCAAGGCTTTGGCATAGTAAGCAATGGCCTCGTCGAGTTTCCCCTGGCGGGTCAGCGCGGTCGCGAGGTCGTAGTACGTCGCGGCAGAGTCCGTCCCCAGCCGCAACGCTTCAAGATAATGAGGGACCGCCTCATCAAGCTTCCCCTGCACGCTCAGAGCAAGGCCCAGACCGTGGTGCGCCCGGGCGAAGTATGGCCGGAATCGCAATGCCAGACGATAGTGCGCAATCGCTTCTTCGATCTTGTCTGGCTGTTCGGCCAGGTGCTGCGCGATGTTGCACTGGGTGATGCCGCGGCAATCGTTTTCCGTGTAGGGCCTTTGGTTTACCAAGACACCAACCACGACGGTCAGCCCAGCACCGGTGAGAATGGCTGTAAGCTGCTTTGCGCGGAGCAGGTTGTACCCTTGAACCAGCCCGGCCGCTGCGAACAGCACCAACCAAGCGACGATCGGGAATCTATAGCGCGCGAACACGTAAAACACCGCCACACTCGCGGCATAACTGACGAGCATCATGTACAACACCCAAATCCGATCCCACATTCTCCAAGTGACAACGATCCCCAAGACACCAAGCGGACAGAGGATTCCCAAATGAAAAACTAGGGTTAGCCATTTCAGCAAGAAAGATGAGTCGCTGTAGGTGTATTGGTCTTCCGTATCGGGAATCTCGAGTGCGTTCCAAACCAGAAACCATTTCCGAGCCATCAATCGAAGCCAACCGCTCGGATCGCTCCGTATCTGAGAGAGCGCCTGGCCGGTCCAATACCGCGATACCTCCGCAGGACTGAGTTTGCGTCCCAAGGCGGTTTCGGCCAGCTCCGTGGCATCCTGCCGCTCGAACTCTGGATCGCCTCGGTCGGGGCGCAGCGGTTTGTAGGTGCCGTCGGCGCCCTTGTTGTTGCCAATATAAAAATTGGGACCGAACTGCGAGGTAGTGAGGTGAAATTCTCCGCCGACCACCTGATTGCGCAGGGCCACCGGAAACAAGATGACTACCAGACCCAGCACGAGTGAACACGCCCATTTCATACGACTGGCCAGCGTTTCGCGCCGAAAGCGGATAAACAGCCACAAGGCGATTACGAAGACAAGCACCAGAGCGTTTTCGCGTGACAAAGTCAAACAGCCGAGAATCACGCCGCTGATAATCCACCATCCCGCTCGCGGTTCCGCGCTGACGATCCCCAATGTAAACAAAAGAAGACTCAGAAGGAAAAGATCCAGAGCCGATTTCTGAATCAAACAATCGAAGTAAATCGCGGACGGATACACGGCCAGGAGTAGCCCCGCAAGAATCCCGATGCTCCGAGAAAAGAAAAATCGACCGGCCAACGCAATGAACAGACAAGACGTTGCTCCCAAAATGACTTGGACCACGCGCACCAGAAAGAGGTTGTGACCCAGGATCGTATAGAGCAGGCCCAAGAAGTAGGGATACAGCGGCGCCTGATAGAACACCTGATGACCCAGCCAATTCCCTTTGGCGATTTCCTGCGCCCAAGAGTCATAGCTGCGCGCGTCGCCCATCAGAAGGGAAAACATCGGCGCATCTCTAATCTGCCAGAGATAAACCACCCGCAGGAGAAGCGCGAAAACCCAAATGCCGATGCAAATCAAAAGCCCCTCGCGGCGAGGCAGCGGCTTCTCTGGCCAAGCGACCTCTTGCCGACGGGTGGATGCTTCGCTTGGCCCTTTAAACGGATTCGCAGCCATATCGTCTGCGACTTTCAGTGTTTCCAACCAGCACAGCCGTGTGGAGTTTCATGAATTCCTGTGCCTAGTGTAAAGAACGGCGTCCACAACCGCAACAGTCTTGCCATCTTACAAGAGACGGAGCGTCTCGCCTGTTGAGGTTGGCATACGGTTCAATACTGCGAAGGTGCCACGGTTTTCCGCGGAAACGGGATCGGGGCCGCCCGAACGAATTGTTAAATGGAAGTTGTCGACAAGTCTTGCTGCAAGAGCTTGCACGCGGCCCGTCAAAGTCGGCGGACCACTCAGGACCAGGCCCCAAGTCCGGGCTTCGCCGTCGCGAGTCAGTACCATGCCGATGGGCCCATGAACGCCAGGAGGCCGCGCCGTTAACGGCACCGGCCATATAAGCAACATAACCCTTCCGGCACTCGGCTCGCCGGAATCGCGCCGGTTTGTAGGGGCTCTGCGGCCCGTTGACTTTGCCATGAGACGAATCCATCAGGCAAGCATCCACCATCAAATGCTGCGATAACATCACGTTGTATTAGTTCAAGTAACGATGGGAGCCGGTAAGACGGTCCCGCTGCCGGCGCAAAAAGAAATATTCATTAAACGGCCTGTCGTCGGAAATTAAGATGTTGTCGCTTTGCAGTGCTGATTTGTCTAACCCGATTTGGTGGCTCAAGGCGGCGTTGACCACCGTTTTCAAGTCGTGTCCGTGAAACCACTCCATCAAATCTGTGCGTGCAGCCGCCGGCATCCGTGCGATCATCTCCTCCGAAGAAGGAGTTTGGAACGGCTGCGTGGCAGCAAGAAAGTGAACCCCCCGGCCTTCAATGGAGCGGTACATCTTGACATAGGGGAAGACTTTCGTGAGCGAGTTTATGACAGCGACCAATATTTTCTCTTCGCCCCCCGGAAACCACTGCTGCAAAATGCCGTTGCTCGTCAGGTGCTGTTTCACCAACTCATAGAATTCTTGCGAATACAAAAGACTGGACCCCGCTGTCTCGACGGGCGGCGGAGGATCGATCGTGATGACATCGAACTTTTGCGCGGTGCGATTGAGAAATCGCCGCCCGTCATCAATGATAATCCGGCTTTTCGGATTCCGCAGCAACGTCGGTGCATCTCCAAAATAATATCCAAACGCCTCTTTCACGCTGGGCACCAACTCGACGGCCGTAACCTCGATGTCCCAGCTCATGAGGGAGCGGAACGTCGTTCCCATGCCGAAACAGATGTCCAATGCCGATTGGGGTCGCGTGCTCCGAAACGCTAGTGGCAGGTGCGCCATCAGTTTGGTGATGGGGGTCAGGGAGGTAATCTGGATTCCGTTAACGAGAAGTCCCTTATTCATCCCCTCGCCACAGGAGATGATAGTTGCCGCGTAGTCACGACGAACCACCTTATTTGGGAACAAGCCGCCATCTTCGTAAGTTACGTTCACAAAAACCGAAACCAGCAGTAGTGCCAGTGATAAGACACCGAGTCCGGCATACTTCGCTTCCCGATTCGACACCAAGTGCCTAGCGTAGAACAGCAGGAACGGGGTCGCCAGCAACACCATCGAAAAGCGAGCGCCCAGCCAAGGCAAGAGGCCATAACCGGCGAGCAGCGGCCCAATAATGCAGCCGAGAATATTGAGCGCGTACCCCCTGCCCGCACTCCGGGGAGAGCCTAAAGAGTATTGATCAATGAGTTTAGGGGTCAAATATCCAAGGGCTGCGCAAATGGGAATGATGCTCAGTAAAACAACGAGCCGGCTCGATGATAGACGAGGATCGTTGAGCGCAATCGGTAGAAACGAAAACACAGCCAGACAAGCCAGAAGCTTGGCGGTGGTCCATGCATGGCCCTTCCGCAAATGCCTGCGATAAAAACAGGAGCCGATCCACGTTGCGAAGAGATAAGTCGTTAGGAGTGCGGCAAAGGCGTAGATTGTCGTCGACAAAACAGGTGCAAATGCCCTTGTCCAAACAACTTCCATAGCCATAGAAATGAGACCGGTCGTGAACAGAATGACACCGATAAGTGGAGGACTTGTCCAAGTGGGGACATCGTCAATGCAGCTCGTTGCCGCCGGTCTTGCTGGCGCCACAGCATTGCTCATCTGGGTTGCCGTACCTAGCTGAGGTTCGAATGGACGGCGAAAGCCACGACCCAATCTGAAACTGAACATCGCGATGAGAAAGTTGAAGAGGGCAGCGATCCGCAATGTATGGGAGAACCCGCAGATCTCCACCAGCACCAACGCTGTGAGGGCGGTCCCACACATTGCCCCTAGAACATTCGCCAGATAAAGAAAACTGAAGCTCGTCTCATGAAATCCCCGGGATGGCTCAGCCTCTTTGACGAACGCCATCATCAAGGGGAACGTAGCGCCCATGCAGAGACACCAAGGTAGAATTGAAATGGAGATGACCGCGCCGGAAAACAGCAGGTAGCGCAGCGAGTCCATGTTCCCCAGCGGCAAGAGAAAGGCAGCCCCAAGCGAGAATAGTTTTGGCACGATAAAAGCGCCCAATCCAATGCAGAGTTCACTCACCCCATAAACCGTGATCGAAGAAATCCCGGTCTTGGCGGTTAACGGGCCGATCCACCTTCCTCCGAGCCAAGAGCCTGCAAAAAGTCCCAGCATAAACACCGAGATGACCACAGAGAACACAGGGGTAATGATGCCGAAAGCGGCAAATGCCATGCGGACCCAGACGACCTGGTACAGAAGTCCGCACCAACCCGAAACGAAGAACATAAAAAAAAGAATACGATGCTTAATGCTCATCTCTTTCTGTTATCATTCTCCTTTCCTACCCAACAGTTAATTCACCCCCCGACACGGGCGACATCGCGGCAGCGGTCAAACAGCCAGACTTGAAAAGGTTCGTTGGGATCCTCGGTGTCCGGCAAGTCCGGGTCAACGATCAGATGAAAGCGGGATTGAATGATCTCGCCTCCTTTAGGATAAACCTTCCCGCCGTAACGCAGGCCGCTGTAAGGAAGAGTCAGGGCGATGAGGCTCCTCACGATACTCTGCTGCCAGCAGTAGGCCGCGGCGATGTAACGCTCCGAACTGGTCCGTGGCGCGCGCATCCTGAAAATCATAGCCCACATAAAGCCGCGCGGCCGGATCCCAAACGCCGATCATCGGCACCGGATGCGCGCCCAGCGGGCACAGGTAGCCCCAGTTGCGGTTCCACTTGCAGGAAATCTCCGGCGTATCCACGCGCATATCCTGAAGCAACGGAAATGGATCGGCATTGGGCGTGGCGTTCAGCCATCCGCGCTGGTGCCAGACCAGGGCCGTCGGCATCGAGCAAATTAGAAAATGAAACGGAGCCGCGCCATCCGGAAAGAGCATCCGCCAACGGATCGCATCGAACTTCGCTAGGCTCAGTTTGAATCGGACAACCGGCTCTTGAGCAGGACGCGGACTGCCCGATGCTTTGTCTGAAGTTTCAGTTGATCCAAGCGCAACACTGATGTAACTATCCGCCGCGAAACTCACCGCAAGCGGATCCTTGCAGCGCAGACCGGACAGGCGGACACCGCTTTTTGTCTCCTCCACCGTGTCTGCCAAGATCGCACCGTTGCTGGAAAGCCGGACGGGGGCTGCGAATTTTCCGTCTGCGAGCAGATCAAAGCCTTCCCGGCCCGCTGGCCGCAAGGATACCGAGGCCGCACTCAGCGAGGTCGCCAAGGCGAAGACAGGCGCAACCCAGAGCAGCGACCGCAGGAAATAGGGATCAATCCAGGCGTTTGAGTGCCGCAAGGGCCTCACGAGGCGAACAGCACGAACGGCCGTCAACAGCTTTTTGCCCGAGGTGATCGGCCGCGGCATATCCGAATCTTTTGCAGACCGTCTCGCAAGGGAATCAGTCAACGGTATCATGCTTGCCTCCTGTGTCCTCGCCTCCATCCGCCACTGATCCGCAATCCGACACGGCATCATTTTCGCTTCCTCCGAAACCGCTGCACCCGCTCGCAACTTCACCGGCCAGCGTGCGAAGAACGCGCACGTCCAATTCTTCGGCCCACTTTACGTGGCGAGTTATACATCGCTGGAAACGGGCAAGCAAGCGGAGCCTGCTTTCGGAATTCGCGCTGGCGCGTATCATTGCGCAGCAGCTCAATCTCTTCCAATGCTCTGCACTCAAGGAACGATTTCGCGCCTGGCGACTGAGGACGCGAGGTCGGATCAATCATGAGAAGCGCCGAAATCATGCACCACTTTATTGCTTCGAATTGCGCCGCAGTATCGCTTTCCTCAACTCCTGTTTGGTCTGATCCGAGGCGTCGAACAGGTCCTCAGGAAACTTGCGATAGAATACCATATCGTCGTAAATGCGTTCGTTCTGATAGGAGTTCAGCCCCAGCCCCGCCAAGTACTGCAGCCGCAAATTCCGGTCCAGGTTGATTTCGGCGTGCTTCAGCCAGAGCTGCAGATCGGGTCCTCGCCCGGCGTATTTTGCTAGCAGACCAACCGCCGA
>Ga0326728_10027189_pt1 | contig 10034 bp, 11 predicted proteins | sample MB3enrmetagenome_FD_207602 | JGI IMG/M metagenome (GOLD analysis project Ga0326728, IMG submission 207602) | Lab enriched peat soil microbial communities from McLean, Ithaca, NY, United States - MB31MN | ecosystem: Environmental > Terrestrial > Soil > Wetlands > Peat | place: USA: New York... | reverse complement strand
AGTCGCGCTCGCCTTTCTCGGCGAGCGCAACGCCAAGTTTGTAGTGCGCTTCTGCGTAGTTTGGCTTGAACCGTAGCGCCTCGCGGTATTCGGTAATGGCAGCGTCATAGTGGCCCTCCCCAGCGAGCGCGACGCCGCGGTCGTAGTGAGCTCTCGCCTCCGTGGCCTTCCTCGACTCGACGCACTGCCCGATAATCAGGATCGAGATCAGGAGGACCAAGCAAGCACCTATCCAGAGTATCCACAGTAGTCGGCGGCGCAATAGACCCTTGTCCAGCGCCGTCTCAAGCGAGCCGAACTCAGCTCGCCATTTCTCATTCTGCGGTATCTCCTTCGCGGCTCTTACCCTCTGCGCCGCCACCTCCCAGTTCTTCTGCGCGACGGCCTGCCGGGCGCAGGCCTCAAGTGAGTTCAACCGAGCAAGGCGTTCTGCCGACGTTTCCGTCCAACTCTTGACCTGCGGCAATTCCATGAGCCAGGGGTCGACAGCCGTTGCTTGTTTCGCAAGCTCCTCGTATTCCGATTTCGCAAAAAGCTCCCGACACCGTTGAAACTGTCCGCGCAACGGAAGCCACTTTGAGAGCAGCATCTCCCCCCTGGCGAGAACACCCTCGGCGTCCACGAGGCACCGGCGGTAGACCTCCTCGGTTGCAGCCCGAGCCTCCGGCCAGATTTCACAAATCTTCGGGTGGGCAGAAATGAACTCGAAGGTGTTTGCGAAGCATTCTCTCTGCCGGCGAGTATCTGCAATTTGTGCGGTCACCGCCGCCACCGTTTGCTGAAGTCGGTCAAGTGCTGCCGCGAAATCGTGGGGTTTGGCGTCCCGCCATTCTGAAAGGCAGTTGGATAGGCCTTCCATAGGACTCTCACGCTCTGTAGTTTTCTTCCCAGGGTCTGGGTTTACCATCGACCAAACGAGCGATTTGCTCGCACGCTTCACGTCGCAACCCTGCATAATCCCCTTCCAACGGCTTACGCTCGCGCGTTGCGATTCAAGTTCCTTGGTCACCCCACCTTCCGTTAGCCCTTGGGCTTCAGCGGCTTGAGCAATAACCTTTCGTATTGAGGTAACCCCTTCGCTAGCGGTCTTTACGAGTCTCTTGTCTTCGTACGAGTCCAGGACTTCTTTGTTCGAATCGAAGACCGCAGCTTGGGCCTCAAGCCTGTCTTCAATGGTTCGTGCAAAAGCACAATACACGTCAGGGAGAAGACCCTCGACTTCAAGTTGTTCCGACGGAAGCATCTCAACGAAGTCGAAGAGGCCCTGCCTCAGCTTGCGAACAGCGTCCCGTAGCCGCTGCTCCGCCTCCATTTGCGCTCTCATCGCCAGCAACTGCTTCTGGACTGCTTCCAGTTGCTCCTGATGCTTGTGCTGGAGTGCTTCCAGTTGCTCCTGATGCTCCCGCTGAGCTACCAGCAGGCTTTGAAGCAAGGCCTGGTGCTGTCTTTCCAGAGCCTGAAGATTCTGCAGTTGCTGGGCAGACTCGTGCGCGCCCCCGGCTGCCGAAATTGCGGCACCGGCGGTTATTATCTCGGCCCATGTCGATTTAGGGCGGGACACGCCTGAACTACCCCCTCCGTTTGGGCGAAAGCTCGCTGTCGCTACTGTAAACCCACGGAAAGAACCATGTCAATCGCGGGAGAGCAGTGATGAGCAGTGATGGACCGGCGTAGGGCACGAGCTTGGTCGGGGCCGTGTTGGAGGTGCGGCGGCGGCGCGGGCACGTCGAACAGCCGCCTGGGGATGACGGGCGGATCCTGAAGGACTCGCAGAAGCTCGTCGAGCGCCGCTTCGTGGGGACGGGACTCGCGGAAGTCGGGAGCGAAATACTGGGAAAGCTCCGGCGGCAACATCTTGTAATCGCCCCGGCGCAGGATGGCCGTGACGACTTTGCCGAGGCTGAAGGCGAAGGCGCGCTCCGCCCGGCAGGCCTCCGAGGTGATGGCCGCCGGACCCATCACGGCGATCACCCGGTCGCGAATCTGGAGTTGCTCTTCGACTTCTCGGGGCAACGAGCGGCCGCGGCCGGGCATATTCTTTTTGTCCATCCACGGGTCGTAACCGAGCCGCTGAAGGTCGTTATAGAGGCGCTCGACGAAGGGCTGATCGTCCTTCCAGGCGTACGAGATGAAGACTCTGATGTTGCTGGGCCTGTTCATGGGGCCCCTGACAAATCGGCCGGATGGAGAACGCTGAGATCGGCGAAGCGTCGGAAGTCCCGGACGTTGATGGTCAGCAACTGCCCGACGCCATGGACATACATGCTTGCCGCAAGCCTCGCGTCATGAACCTGCACTCCCTGAATGTTATGGGCGACAAGCAGGGACCGCCAGCGGTCGTGGACTTCCCGGTTGTCCGGCAGAAACTCGAAATCCCGCTCGATCACTCGGGCCAGGCGATCCGTCTCGGCGACGCTCAAACCGAAGCCGTTTTTGTCGAGCGGGCGAGTGGAGGCATTCCAGAACTCGCCCAGCGTTTGCGAGGTATAGCAGAGCCGCACCCCCTGCCCGACCAGCACGTGAAGCGCATGGCTGATTGCGGCATGCTGGGGGTCATCGCTTTTGCCGATTCGCAGCAGGATATGGCTGTCGAGCAGACAGGCGTCGCCGCTTGGCATCAGTCGTGGTCCCGATACAGACTCTCGGGCGAGAAGGCTTCATCCGGGAGCAAGGGTATCTTATGGGAGAACTGCGCAAGCTCCCGAAGCGTGTTGTCAAGCTGGCTTGGGCTGAGCCTCTTCGATCCGGCGGGAACATGGGCCGCCTCTTCGAGCAAGGTCGCGGCGTAGGCGCGGACGTCGAGGCCACGGGCCGCAGCTTGGCGACTCAGTTCCGCCTGAATCTCAGGCTTGATGTCAACGATGATCGACATTGGTGTTGCCCTCTCTTTACTCTCTTGCTTGCATCAGTCTACCACAGGCCGCCTCTCGCGGCCTCGTGGGTGAAACACCAAGCCATGGTGACGGTATTATCGAGGACAAATCAGCTCACCGGCGGCCCTCATTGACCAAGTCTTTAATCGTGAGCCCCCGGAGCGATAAGCCCTTGCGCAATTCGCGGATGCGGTCGGCGGCTGCACGGGCTTTCTCCCGGTCGAATTTGGGCTGGTTATCCCTTGTTCTCCAAACCGCGAACACCTCATCGAGGAATTCATCGACGCTACGGTAGTGTCCCGACTGGACGGCATCCTCGACAATTCTCTGGTGTTCGGGCTTGAGCTCAATGGTCATGGCCGCGTTCTCCAGCTCCGATCTTACAACACGAAATCCTCGATGTCCTGCCCCGATAGTGGCAGGTCCTCCAGTGCTCCCGATAGTGACACGCTCGGAAGCCGACCTTGGATTGCTCAGCCGGCCAATCGGAGTCAGCCTGGCACCGAGAAAATGGGGCTTGACAAGCATGCCGCCGGTGAACTATTATAGTAGAGTACTTAACCGGTGAGGTATGGCTAGACGGCTTGACGCTGGCATCCTGACTTGGCGGGGTAAACCCGCCGCTACGCCACGGTGGAGGCGGCTTGGCGCTGCCGTTCAAATCCGGCGGGATAAACCCGCCGCTACGGTCACGAGAGGAAACTGACTATGCCTTTACGTAAGCCGCCCACGCAGGCGCGGGGACCTGTTGCGCGCAACCGTGGGCATAACCTCATCGATGCCGCGCCCACCTGCATGGATCGAGAGCCTAGCGGAGGCGCCAGAGGGGTGGCTCCACGGCCCTATGTTTTGGGTGAAGCCGGAAAGTGCTTGAAAATAAGTCGTCAATCTGGATGTGTTTACGACCCCCAACACAGATTTGCCCGCAATCCCGGGAGGCGATGTGAAGAAAACGGAGGGCAGGTCCGTAATTGCCGGTTTTCGGACCGGTAGGTGTTTGGAACTTGGGGCCCTCCCGTGGCCGCAACCAAAGTGGCTGCGGATGACGAGTGGCGAGTGACAACACGCTCCCCCATTTCCGTGATAGATTTGAGGAGTCGCGACGGGATGGACGACGGGTGCTTCTTATGGTAAATTGCCATGCCAGGGTAGGCAGGTAGGTTCGGGAGGGCGGCAATGATTGTCGGTGTTCCTAAAGAGAGTTTCCCGGGAGAGCGGCGCGTTGCGTTAGTGCCCAGCGTGATTCCGACCCTGGCGAAGGCAGGCTTGGAAGTGGTCGTCGAAGCCGGAGCGGGGACGGGCGCCTGCTATCCAGACGCGGATTATGTCGCGAAGGGGGCGAAGATCATCCCGGATCGGGCGGAGGTCTTCAGGATCTCCGACGTGATCGCCCAGGTGCTTGGCATTGGCTCGAACGATCAAACGGGCGAGGCGGACCTTCCACTGCTTCACCGCGATCAGATTGTCGTCGGTTTTCTGCGCCCGCTCGGGGTGGTCGTGACCCTTCAGGAGCTTGCGGGCGCCGGAGTGACGAGCTTCGCCGTCGAGTTGATGCCGCGCAGCACCCGCGCCCAGAGCATGGACGCCCTCTCCTCGATGGGGACGATCGCCGGCTACAAAGCGGTGTTGCTGGCGGCCACCACGCTGCCCCGCATGTTTCCCATGCTCACCACGGCGGCGGGGACCATCACCCCGGCGCGCGTCTTCATCATCGGGGCGGGCGTGGCCGGACTTCAGGCCATCTCCACGGCGCGAAGGTTGGGAGCCGTCGCCTCGGCCTATGATATGCGGCCGGCAGCGAAAGAGCAGGTGCAGAGCCTCGGCGGGCGCTTCGTTGAGTTGCCGATTGAGGCGAAGGACGCGCAAGATGAGCGCGGATACGGGAAAGCGCAGGATGAAAGCTTCTACCAGCGCCAACGCGAGCTGCTGGGGCGGGTCATTGCCGAGAGCGACGTGGTGATCACCGCGGCGGTTGTGCCCGGCAAGAAGCCGCCGGTCCTCGTGACGTCCGCAATGGTGGCGAGCATGGCCCCCGGATCGGTCATCGTGGATCTGGCTGCCGAGCGCGGAGGCAACTGCGAGTTGACCAAGGCCGGCGAGGTGATTGTCGCCAGCGGTGTGACCATAGTAGGCTACATCAACCTGGCGAGCCGCGTTCCTTACCACGCCAGCCAGATGTACGCTCGCAACCTCACGGCCTTCCTTGTCCATTTGTTCAAGGATGGGAAGCTCCAGCTTAATCTGGAGGACGAGATTGTCCGCGACACGCTTTTGACCCGGGGCGGTGAGGTAGTCAATGCGCGCGTGCGCGAGTTCTTTTCGCTGCCGGCCCTGGTGCGTAGTGGGTAGCGGCCAGTGGCTAGTGGCTAGTGAAAAACAAGGTTTCTGGCTCTTTCACTAGCCACTCGCCACTCATCACTAGCTACTGTCTTCAAATGGGAGGAAATCGTGAATTCGGACCTCATTACCAACCTCTATGTCTTCGTGCTGGCGGGCTTCATCGGATTTGAGGTGATCCGCCGCGTCTCGCCCCTGCTGCACACGCCGCTCATGTCGCTCACCAACGCGCTGGACGCGATCGCGGTGGTAGGCGCCATTGTGCTGGTGGGTGAAGCGAAGTCGAAGCTCTCGACCATCCTGGGAACCATTGCGGTGATTGCCGCCACCAGCAATGCGGTGGGCGGCTTTCTGATTACCGACCGCATGCTCAAAATGTTCAAATCCAGCAACCCCAAGAAGCCATGAACCCACAACTCACCGAAAACGTCATCCAGGTCACCTATCTCATCGCCACGGTGCTGTTCATCCTCTCGCTGAAGTGGCTGAGCGCGCCCACCACCGCGCGGCGCGGAGTCCGGGCCGGCGAGCTGGGCATGCTCCTGGCGATTGCCGGAACTCTGCTCCATCCCGGGATCATCGACTACAAGTGGATTGCCATCGCCCTGGTGCTGGGAGCGTTCATCGGGGTGCCGCTCGGCTTCGTCCACATGACCGCGGTTCCGCAGCGGACGGCGCTGAGCCACGCTTTCGGCGCCCTCTGCGTGACGCTGGTGGGCACCGCGGAGTTCTATCTCCGCACGCCCGACGTGCCTCGCTTCACGATGTCGGTCCTCTCGATGGAGGTGATCCTCGGGGCGCTGACCTTCACCGGGAGCTTGATGGCGGCCGGAAAGCTCCAGGAAGTGCTGCCGCAGCGGCCCATCACCTATCGGGGGCAGAACTTCGTCAACCTGTCGCTGCTGGCCATTGCGGTGGGCATCGCCGTCTACCTGGTGCTTCACCCGGGCGCGAAGCAGCTCTTTCCGCTGATCGTGGGCATCCCGCTGGTCTTCGGAGTGATGATGATCATTCCCATCGGCGGGGCCGACATGCCCACGGTGATCTCGCTCCTCAACTCCTATGCCGGACTCTCCGCTGCGGCGATGGGCTTCGTCCTCGACAGCAAGCTTCTCATCATTGCCGGCGCGCTCGACGGCTCCTCGGGGTTTATCCTTTCCGTCATCATGTCCAAGGCCATGAACCGCTCGTTCACCAACGTGCTGTTTGGAGCCTTCGGACAGGTGCAGCCTTCAGCGGCAGCGGGCCATGAGGCGCGAACCGTCCGCACCGCCACAGCCGAAGAGGCCGCCACCATCCTTGGGGCGGCGAACGCCGTGGTGATTGTTCCCGGCTACGGGATGGCGGTGGCGCAGGCCCAGCACAAGGTCCGCGAGCTTTATGACGCTCTCACCAAACGCGGGGTGGACGTGAAGTTCGCCATTCACCCCGTCGCCGGCCGCATGCCCGGGCATATGAACGTCCTGCTGGCGGAGGCCGATATTCCTTACGACCGGCTGATGGACATGGAAACCATCAACCCCGAGTTCCCGCAGGTCGACGTGGCCCTGGTGATCGGCGCCAACGACGTCACCAATCCGGCGGCGCGCACCGACCAGTCGAGTCCCATTTACGGCATGCCCATCCTTGACGTTGATAAGGCCCGAACGGTGATGGTGATCAAACGAAGCATGAATCCCGGCTTCGCGGGGATCGACAACGATCTCTATTATCTCGATAAGACCCTGATGCTCTTTGGAGACGCCAAGGCCTTTGTCGGCAACATCGTCCGTGAGCTGGCCGGGGGCGGGCACGCATGAGCCTAGTTTTCAGTTTTCAGTTCTCAGTCTTCAGCCGTCAGCCATCAGCTCTCAGCAAGAAGTCCGTTGTCTTGCTGACAGCCGATTGCTGACGGCTGAAAGCTGCTTGCTGAAAACTGATAACTGAAGACTGAGAACTTGAAGCATGACCGTGGAAGCGATCAAAGCAGCGATTGAGCAGCTCACCGAGTCAGAGCGCCACAAATTGGAAGACTGGCTCGAGGAGCTTGAGGAACGGGCTTGGGACGCTCAAATGGATCGGGATTTTTCTCCCGGCGGTCGTGGCCACCACCTGGTCGAAAAGGTCCATCAGGAAATCGATAGCGGCAAATTCACTCCGCTCGAAGAGGGCTTGCGCTCGCGGGAAGAGCAGCATTGAACTTTACCTCTCGGGCCTCCCCGGTTCTGGACTCTTTACGACCGCCTGCCGCAAGAGGTTCAAGAGCAAGCCAGAAAGCAATATGCCCTTTTCCGGCAGGACCCCTTTCACCCGTCTCTACGCCTGAAGCCGGTTGGCCTTTTCTGGTCGGTGCGTATTTCGCGCTCCTACCGTGCCCTCGCGGCGCGCCGTGGAGATCAGTTCTTTTGGTTCTGGATTGGCTCACATGCCGAATACGAGAGGCTGATTTCTGCCTAAACCATCACACGCCGCCGTGGGGTACCGCCCACGGCAAAATCGGCGAAGTTGTAGGTGACCAAAGCATCGGCGCGCCCATTGACGGCTGCTTCCAACACCATCTCATCGTTCGGATCACGAGCCTGGGGGCGCCGCGATCACTTGCGCCTGCCTTGTGCGATTCAGTCGGTTCGTGCCAGTGCTGTATATTTTTCTCGTTTCGACCGTCAATAAAATGTATGAGAAAATTAGTAAGAATGATAGAATCTGCGACCATGAGCACGTTGGGCACAGTGTTAACCTCGGCGGCGATCGGTGTTCTGGTATCGAGCGTTTTCACGTTGCTTGCTCAGTATTTGGAACGGCGCTCTCGACGTAACGAATTGCTTCTGACAAAAGCATTGGAAATGGCGATTCGCAAATCCGACATTACTCTTGAGGCCGCGAAGCTATCAAGTCGCAACGTAACCCTCGTCGACGATGTGATCAGTGCGGAGACGTATCTGCGTTGGCTCAAGTCCTTGTTGCGTTCCGGAAATCTGCCTGCCGATGCAGACAAGGGAAAGCGAAAGACTGAATCCACGCAGTAGAAAATTGAATTCAGGTGCTCGCTACCGGAAGAAGAAAAAGAAGGACGATGCCCGAATGAGGAAATTATCCGTGTTCGCCGTTGTGTTTTTCGTTTTCGCAGCAACTTGCCAGCCGCAGGACCACAAGGTCAGGATTTTTCTTACGGGGACTGATCAAACTCTGGGAAATCGTTCCAATGTATCAGCAGCGGAGGTCGGAAAATCTCTCGATAAGCACTGTCCTGAGGTCGTGCTCACAATTGAGCAGGGGAAGGCTGAATATCTCTTGGAGGCCCGAGACACAGGCGCGGGTCCGGCGAGAAAACCTTACAAGTTCACGCTGTTTGGCCATAGCGCTGACCGTGTTTTCTCTACGGAAACATCACGCGTAGACAGCGCCGTGAAGGACGTTTGCGTCTATGTCCAAAAGCACAAGCCGTGACAGATGCGGGGCCTCGACCGGCGGAGTAAACCAAGTGGAAATACAAAATGAAGAAACGCGGCTCGTGGTCGTACTTGGAACATCCCACGCTTTGCAGATGGCCGAGAATCGGGAAGACCGGGAACACAATGTTGACGATCCCGTTTACACGAAACTCGTCGAACACTTCGTGGCATGTTCTGGAATCGACTTTATCTTCGAGGAGGCTTCTGAATGTGGGCCGACAGCCGCTGAAAAACTGGCCGACAGTTTGCACAAGAAATATCTAGACGTCGATCCGCACCCGGACAATCGCCACCGTTACCGTCTGGACAGGGATACAGGGCAAAATTTGGACCCACCATTTGATCATGTTACCTGGACGTTTGCTGAGAAACAGTTCAAAAGGGAAGATTTCTGGGTTGAGAAAATAAGAAGGGAATCGTTTCAGGCCGCGCTTGTGATCTGCGGAATTGTTCACACTCTGAGCCTGTCCGGGAGGCTTATGTCCGCAGGCTTTGATGTTTATGCCCACTGCTACATGCCACACGACAAGCTCTGCCGCAAAACGCACCCGGGTTCTTCTCCGTCATCGTAGTCGGAGTTATGGCAGGGGCTCCTCCGGACTTCGTCTACTTCTTCGTGATCCGCGGGCTGGCGCAGAGCGCAGTTCTGCGACTCATCCCTCTCGCCAGCATAATCGCAGAGTTTCACTCTGAGCCAGCGGCCGAGGAAGTGGCCATGGGTTGTCGGCAGGCTCGCGCAGAGGGAACACCACGCCTTCGCCATCAGGATTAAGAGACGCGGACCGCAAAAGCGGCGGTCCGCACTGCTTGCTTGCTAAACACTATCCACTAGCCACTGCTTTAGGGAACGTCGTAGCGGTCAAGGTTCATCACCTTGTGCCACGCCGCCACGAAGTCCTTCACAAACGCCTCCTTCGAGTCGTCGCATGCGTAGACTTCCGCGATGGCTCGGAGCTGGGAGTTTGAACCGAAGACAAGGTCGACACGGGTGCCGGTCCACTTGATTTCGCCCGTCGCGCGATCGCGCCCCTCATATACGCCTTCCGATGTCGAGGAGGGCTGCCACTTCGTATGCATGTCGAGCAGGTTGACGAAGAAATCATTGGTCAGCGTCCCAGGCCGGTTGGTGAAGACGCCGTGTTGGGACTGCCTGAAGTTCGCATTCAGGGCGCGCATGCCGCCGATGAGAACAGTCATCTCGGGGGCCGTCAGCGTCAGCAACTGCGCCCGATCCAGCAGCCGCTCCTCCGCCGATCTCGGGTCTCCATTCCGAAGGTAGTTGCGGAACCCGTCGGCGGTCGGCTCCAGTACGGCGAAGGAGTGCGCATCGGTCTGCTTCTGCGAGGCATCCGTGCGCCCCGGCGAGAAGGGAACCTTCACGTTGTGCCCGGCC
>Ga0326728_10027188_pt1 | contig 10034 bp, 6 predicted proteins | sample MB3enrmetagenome_FD_207602 | JGI IMG/M metagenome (GOLD analysis project Ga0326728, IMG submission 207602) | Lab enriched peat soil microbial communities from McLean, Ithaca, NY, United States - MB31MN | ecosystem: Environmental > Terrestrial > Soil > Wetlands > Peat | place: USA: New York... | reverse complement strand
AAATCTGCCGGAGACGGCTTGGCAGCCCTACCGGACCGCCGAGGGCCTGGCCACCGACCGCGCGATCGCCGAGACCGTGCACAGTATGAACGGCACCGAGCAAGCCTTCCGGCTGATCGTGTTGCGGTGGGCGAACCCGCAGCCGAATCTGTTCGAGGCCGACCGGTACTGCTACTACGCGGTGGCCACGAATCGGGAAGAACCGGCGAGCGCGGTGATCTGGAAACACAACCAGCGCGGGGAGAGCGAGAACTGGCACAAGGAACTCAAAATCGGTTTCGGGATGGAGCAGATGCCGTGCGGGCAATTCGAGGCCAATGGCATGTACTTCGCCCTTGGCGTGCTGGCGTACAACTTGGCCCAACTCCTCAAGCGGCAGGTGCTGCTGGCCTCGTATCGCCGGGCCACGGTCGCGACCCTGCGCTGGAAGGTGTATCGGTTGGCGGGCAAGCTGGTGCGGCACGCACGCGGCTGGATGTTGCAGATTAAGGCCGACCTGGAGAAATGGCGCTTACTGCAATCGGCCCGCACCTGCTGCGCCACGCTGCGAACCTGAAAGGAGAAGCCCAAAGCCAGCGGCCGTCGAATAAGCGCGTGGCCGTGTCGGCGGGTAGCGAGAAAAAACCTCGGGAGGACCCATGGGCCCCTGAACGTTGAACGGGCTTGAGTCGCGAGCGGTCCCTCACTGACCCCGGCTCCCGGCATCCGACGTTTCCATCATCTCAGAAACACACTACCATCGCTCAATCGCGATTTTTGGGTTATTGGAGAATGCTTGACACATAAACACGGGCATGTTATGAGCAAGTCGAAAGAGACTCGACAGGGCCAGCACCGTATGATTTCGTGTGGGAAGCGGTAAGAAAGTTGAAATCGGCAATTCAGGTTTGGAGGAAAAGATACATGATTGACGGAAAAGGTTTGAATTTATCGCGGCGGGATCTGTTGAAGTCTGTCGCCCTTACAGGTGCAGGAATGGGTCTAGAAGGAGTGTCTGATTGCCAACCGCTTACATCTGCACCCCTGGCTGCGCCGGAACCTTCCACCCCCGCGGCGGAGGTTTCTTATGAACCCATGATTGGCGTGCCCTTTTCCCGCCTTGAGACGGTGCGTGTCGGGATTGTTGGTATTGGCAGCCGCGGCGCGGGCCTCTTACAGGATCTGCTTCGAATCGACCATGTCCAAGTAATTGCCCTTTGCGACATCGTTAAAGAAAAAACCGAGAGAGGTCGGGTGCTGGCGGAAGGAGCAGCGCAGAAAACCCCTGCCATCTATGTGAAAGATGAACGGGATTTTGAGAACCTTTGCGGTCGAGATGATGTCGATCTGGTTTACGTGGCGACTCCCTGGGAGTGGCACGCTCCCATGGCTCTATCCGCCTTGAACAACGGGAAGCATGTGGCGATAGAGGTTCCCGGTGTCAAGACGCTGCCAGAATGCTGGCAGATCGTCGAAGCCTCGGAAAAGAATCGCCGACATTGCGTCATGTTAGAGAACTGCTGTTATGGTGAGAATGAGATGCTTGTGCTGAGTATGGTGCGGGCAGGGTTGTTTGGCGACATCGAGCATGCCGAAGCCGCATATAATCACGATGCGCGGTCGCTCCTAATGTCAGAGCGGGGGCTATGGCGGCGTGCTGAGTGCATCCAGCGTGACGGGAACCTGTATCCCACACATGGACTCGGGCCGGTGGCACGCTACATGGGTATCAACCGCGGCGACCGCTTTGATTATCTGGTTTCCCTGAGTTCTGTGGCAAAGGGATTGAACCTCTTCCGTGCCGAACATGTGCCGCAAGGCGACCCCCGGTGGAGTGAATCCTATAAATGCGGGGATGTGAACACATCGCTGATCAAAACCGTGCGGGGATGCACCATCATGCTTCAATACTCTATCTGTAGTCCTCGCCCTTATGACCGCATCAATCTGGTTTCAGGCACCAAAGGCATTTTCCGGGATTACCCCCCTCGTTTCTTTTTTGACGGAATGGAGGACGCCCAGCACCAGCCCGCCTGGGACGAATCCATCGACAAATACAAGGAACAATATTCGCACCCCCTCTGGATCCAACAAAGGGAACAGGCACGGAAGCAGGGTGGGCATGGCGGCGGGATGGACCACATTATGAATGATCGCCTCATCCAATGTATTCGCCAAGGAATGGTGCCGGACATAGATGTTTATGATACGGCTTCCTGGGCTGCTCCCGGCCCTTTGAGTGAGCTCTCCGTGGCGCAAGGCAGCGCGCCTGTGAAATTCCCTGATTTCACACGTGGACGTTGGCAGGAGCCGCGCCGGGAAACCTATGGTTAAGAGGGGAGCCTCGGCTATCAGAGAGTCGGTAGCACAGCTGACCACTTTGTGGGCAAAGCAACGGGGGTATGGTTGTGGCTGAAGACAAAGGTCAAATTGGAAATACTGATCTCGTTGGCTTTCCTTCGATTTATTCTCGTGGCTCCGGTTGTAGCTTTGGTGTGACCCCACTCGGCCGCGCTGCTGGCCGAACAGAGTGAGCTAAGGACGGAGAAAACCTACTAAGTAGCTTGTCGGAGGTAGATTCTAAGCGACCGCTCTCATTACCTCTGGTACAAAAAACCGGTCACCTCATCGGGAGGAAATCTGAAAGAATCGAGGCATGAACCATGAAGCGGCTATTTCCATATTTTATCGTGCTTCGTTAGGTGCGTGACTTAGGTATGTGACTTATTGACGCTTTCAAACAGGTGTGCTAACGGCGCGAAATATCCACTCGGTGCGGGCCTGCAAATCTCTTGTGTGGGGGCGCATATGGATCGACGAGAATTTTTGTTCACAATGGGAGCCGCGGCGATGGCGGACACCGCTGTTTCCCATGGCGGGGTCGTTCCGACCGTTAGCCTGAAGCAGAAGCCGTTTAAGTTCGGCGAGGTCACGTTAAAGAGCGGCCTCCTTTACGACCGCTTTGTCCTGAATGCCAATCGCACTTTTGCCATTCCACCTAACGACATTCTGATGCCGTTTTACCGGGCAAGGGGGCTTCCGAGCCCTGGCAAGGAGCTGAATAGCGACTTCGCTCCCAAGGTGCAGACGGGGGCCTGGCCGGGACTCTACTCCACGTTTTGGATGAGCGGCGCGGCCCAGATTGCCCGGTGGTCCGGCGATCCGTCGCAGGCGCAGACGCTGGCGCGCATGGTGCACGAACTGGCCGAAACGAAGGAGCCGGACGGATTCCTGCTGGCGATAGGCCGGGCGCCTAATGAGCGCTGGAACCACGCGGATCTCTTCGCCCTAGTGCGATCCATGGTGCGATGCATGCTGGACATTTACGAACTGACCGGCGACAAGGTGGCTCTCGAACTGGCGCGTGGCCAGATGGATTGTCTGTACAATGACTTGAAGGAGCGCCGACCTCCGGGCGGCGGGGTTGTCCTCAACGGAATGGATCGCCCAATTACCAGCTGTTACAAGCTTTTGCCAGCGCTTTCGCAGCTCTTGCTGCACACGGGCGACGAGCGCTATCTCGAACTCGCGGAGATGAGCTTGGATCTGCCTCTGATCAATGATTTGGTCGAGGGCAGTAAGAAGGACCCGCTCGTTGGCCGCCACGCCAGCACCTGGGCTGATTTCTTTTTGGGGATCTACCAGATTGGCTTGGCCACCGGCAATCAGCGTTATGTGGAGGCGGCGTTGAACGCGTGGTCGAGGGTTCGCGAGCGGCACCTGTTCATCACCGGCAGCATGAGCAGCGGAGAGCAATGGGTGTCCGGCAGCGATGGCTGGCAGCTCCGAGAAACCGCGCGAGCTCAGGAGACTTGCTGTGCCGGCATCTGGGTGGCCTTCGAGCAGAATCTGTTGCAGGGCACCGGGGACATGGCCCATGCCGATCGCATCGAGGACGCGGCTTATAACGATCTCTTTGCCACGCAAAGCCCTAACAGCGGCGATTTCTGCTACTTCCTTAACTTGCAAGGCATGGACAAACCGTACGATCCGCCGCCGGCACGCGCTTATCATTGCTGTGACGGAAACGGACTCATGGGCATCGGGCGATTAGGGGGAGTGATCTACGGCAAGACCGCGGATGGGATTGCCATCAATCTTTATGCGGGTTCGGAGGCAATCAGCGATGGCGTGAAAATCACGCAGGAGACGGATTATCCCGCTAGCGGCACTGTGTTGATCCGCGTGGAACCCGATCAGCCTCGGCGCTTTACGTTGAGCTACCGTATTCCACAATGGAGTTCTTCGGCGCCGTGCGTGGAAGTTAATGGGAGCCGCAGCGAACCGAATGGCATGATTGCTCGCGAATGGAAAGCCGGCGACAAGGTGCGGCTGGAATTTCCGATGGAGCAGACCATTGTGCATGACACACGCATTGGTATCGTGCGGATGGCCATGCGGCGCGGGCCGGTGGTCTACGCGGGCACCTGGAGTGATGACCTGCCAGTGCGCATGTCCGGCGAAGTTCCCCCGCAAGGCTCTCGCAGCCATGTCGATGTGTGGCCGTATGTCCCAACTGTCGTCGCGTCCACGACGAGGAGCTTAGAAGCCGAGGCCCTCCATCCGGCGGTACCTTCAACTTTACGGGGCTCGGCATCGCGGATCAAAGTGAGCTTTGTGCCTTTCTACGCCGTGACTCACGGAAAGTACAGTGTGTGGCTTTCCGAGATTCAATTGTAGAATTACTCTTATTATTAATACTTATATGATGATACTCTGCATTGAAGATACCACGGGGGAGGCGCTTGACTCCATCGTGCTAGGTGTCGTTGACCTCGACATGCGCCGGGGGCATATCGATGCGCTTGGGTTCAAATACGCAAGACTCTAAGCGCCGATCCTGGATCCGGCGCCGGACAAGGGCGTCGGTTATGAGGTGTTACAAACTTGAGCATCTCGTTGATTTTGCGGCACGCTCGGCAACGCAAAATGCCTGAAAAGCACGTTCGGAACGCTCAAGTGGTACTGATTTGGTACTCTTTTTCGGCGGGCCCTCAGCGCCCCGTCTTGACCTGCTTATAAAAGATAATCACCGCGCCCGGCTGATCCTTGATCACCACCGGCAGCCCTTGTTCTTGCAATACCCGCCCACTGAGTCGAGATTCGCCCGGCGCGTCGATATTACTCACCGCATATTGCGCTTCTGCGTCGAGTCCCCGGAGCTTGAACCTTACCGTTTCAATGGGACTTTGCGAACGCCGGAAGGCCTGCACCACGCCATCGCCCGTCGCCGACCGGTCAAACTGCCAGGCTGCCCAGGCGCTGTCCTCCGTGGTGTAGGGGGTCAACGGGTAGTAGTCACCATAATAATAAGGTGCAACTTGCCGCCACTGGGAGGCCAGGCGACCGAGCGCCGGGAAGTCCACATTTTTGCTGCGGGGATCGGGACCCGCGCCCATCGCCAGCGCCATGGTGCTGCGGAACGAGTAAGGGTTTGACGAGCGGGTAGCAGTTCCGAAGTACGGAACCCACAAAGCTAACCCGTAAGTGAGATCCTGCATGGCGGGGGGATCGTCAATACCAGCATAGTCGCTTCGCCACAGGGGGACGGCGCGGCGGAGGGTTTCCAAATCGTCACGCCGGCCGCCGCCGGCGCAGGTGTCAATGAGCATGCCCGGATGCCGACGCCGCAATTCATCCCAGTAAGCCAAGTAGCCGGTGACGTGGCGGATTTCCGTAATGCCCTGACGGTCAGGGGCGTCGTTGGCTCGCCAGATTTCCAGCAGGTCAAGGCCAAAATCCTGCCGGTACAAATCAATTCCCTGTTCGGTGAGCAACTGGTCGATGTGGTCGGTCAGCCACTGGCGGGCCTCGGGGTTGCCGAGATACAGAAGCCTTTTGCCTCCGTCCTTTCCCAGCAGCCACTCCGGGTGGTTCTTCCCAAGCCACGACCCTGGGGTAACACCCTCCGGCTCAAACCACACGATGGTCTTCGCGCCGTGCGCGTGGGCTAAGTCCGAGATGGGGCGGAAGCCATGCGGGAAGCGTGCAGGGTCGGGGTCCCACGTCCCGACGTTCCACCAACCGTCCTGGAAGTGATACCAGCCCGCGTCCATCCACCAGTAGTCAAACTTCCACCCGAGGTCGAAGTATTTCTGCATGAATTCTTTTTCGTTCTGCTCGTTTGCGCCCTGCATCTCGATGGTGTAGCTATTGGTCCCCGTGGAGAGCAGCGGAGCCGGCAACTGGCCACCGGGGCGCGGCAGGTTGTGGGCCACCATCCATCGCCGCCAAACGTTCTGCCCATCGATCCAATCGCCCTGCCAAAAAACCAGGGCGACCAGAGGGCTGCGCACTTCCTCGCCGGGAAGCAACTTGAAGTGGGTCAACTCCTGCCCCGCGCGCACACGGAGCACCGTCCCTTCGTCGCGCGTAAATTGTGCTGCCCATTGGCCCGGCCATCCGAGAGCAACGATCGTGCCTTCGCCCGGCAAGGCAATATTGAAGTAGCACATATCGGTGATGGTGGGAAGGCCCCCCGCCGCGCTAATCCTCTTGTCCGCCTTGCGCTCCAGACGGTCGGCATATGGTTCGAAGTCCGTGGAGCTGGGCTGCGAGCCCTTGCTATGGTGCAGGATGAATTCGCCGTCCTCGCTGCGCTCGAAGCGCGTGTCGAGGGCCTGAATGTTTTCCAGAATCGGCGTCGCGGCGCTGCCGGCGTTGTGGAAGTAGAGCGTCCACTCCACCACGGGGAAGTCGTGATACTCCACGGCCACCGAGCGCACTACCAAGCCGCTCTTCGGATCGGTGTAAGTCAACGTATGCTCGGTTCGGTTGTCGTCAAGGCGGTGTGAACGGCGAGTGAGTTCCCACATTTTCAGCAAATAGCTGGAAGGCCGGTCGCCGTAACGAAAGGAGAAGGGCACTTCGGCGGCAAAGGGAGCAGGCAGCGGTCCGGTGGGAAGGTCGCCTAGCCATACGGTCTTGCCATCCGCCAAGGTCACACGTGCGTTGGCCCAATCGGCCTGGTCAAAATGAACGCCAAAGACTACTCCCCCTCCTCCGTCCTCGACTTTAAGGTCAAACTCCGTGGCATTGCCGAGGTCCACTTTGACGGGAACGCCGGCCATGCCTTCGTGTAGAACCTGACTGCGGAAAGGCGTCTTGCCCGCGACGTCGACGGAGGCCACCACGGCTCCCCGGCCGACGTTCGAGTAAAAACGAATGTCGTTGCTGTCCACCCCCACAATGGCCTCGAAACTCTTGGCCGGACCAGCAAGCACCACCCGCACCTTGCCGTCGGAGGAAAAGTGCAGGCCGCGCGAATATTCCTGATCCATGATGCGGAAATGATGGCCTTGGACCCCGTTCTTGGTTACCGGCCCGGAACGGCTGTAGACCAGCAAATAGCTTTCCGCCGGAATCGGCGTCACCTCGCCGAGGAACTTCGCGGCGGTCCATCGGCGGTCCATCGCCATCGCTTCCGGCGACTGCGCGGAGCACCAAGGGGTCGTTCCCAGAAAAATGGCTGCGAACAGAATTTGGAGATGTGCTCGTTGGGGGAAGGAAGACGACATGATCAGACGCTCCTTGAGCTTTACCCGCGAGATCAAAGGCTGGAAAGGCGGGTCCAGCAGGGAGATAGATGATAAACCTATCCAGGTTCTTTCGCCAAGTTCATATCCCTTGCGTCTCCGGCACGGTAGGTGTACACGGGTGGGAACTGAACGCCCAGACTCATCGCTGGGCGGAAGGACACACAGAAAGGGAGGCGGGCTGTTATGACTTCTCACAATCTCACGGGGTTTTTTATTCTCCTGCTTATATCACTTGGGCTGACGTTTTGACCTGGGCTGCCGTATCCTACTCAGCGACCTTGACTGTTCCAACAGCCTTTGGTGTGTCTAATACAGAAGTCAACATATCTATAAGGCCGACGGCGTCAGAGACAACCAGCCGGTTCTTACGCACACCCTCTTCTTCTAGGGTCGAAGACGAAGTTAGCCATAATTGCCAAAATGACAGAATGTGCTTTTGCATGGCCATCCTCGCCTCTGTGGGGCTTCCTGCGCATATTGCTTCAACAATGCGACCGTGCGATCCATCACGGAATTCTAATTCCTTCTTTATGATCTCATCGAGGTGAGGGGTGTAAACATGGCTTTGTAGTCCAATCATAGGGCCAGCCAGCCTGTTAAGTAAAATCTCCATATATTGGTTTCCAGCCAGTCGCCAAATCATCTGGTGGAGCTCATAGTCCACCCCAGCATAATCAGAAAAAGTCTTTAGGATTTGAGAGAATTTAGCAGCTTGATTTCTGAGTTCCGCTGCTGATTCAGGTGTGATGTTGCGCGCTGCCCATGTCGCAGCAAGTGATTCCATAAGAAGTCGAAGGGGGATAAGCTCCGCCATGTCTTCTTTGCTAAGTGAGGTAACTGATTTACCTCTGTAATACTCACTCCACAGTAATCCCTCGGCCTCGAGTTGATAGAAGGCCTCGCGAACGACATTCCTACTGACTCCGAACCGCTCGGCCACGTCTTCTTCCATTAGCCTTTGCCCGGGAGTGTAATCTCCGGCGAATATTGCGCCGCGAATCGCACGAACAGCCTGGCGGGTTAGCGATTCACGCTGAATGCTGCTTTGTTTGGTCACAGTGTCTTCTCCAAATCTTCGGGAATTCATAATCGATTCTCCTTCGCTACCCGTGGTGCTGGCGGAAGAACTCTAAAGCATAGAGCGCTGTTTGCAGAGTGAGTATCATATTGTCGAGATTCCTTACCGGATGCTGCTCTGGAGGAGGCTCGTCCTCATACACATCCAATGCAGGTCCCGCGATTCGCTTATCGGCCAAGCCATCCCCAAGCGCGTCTGTGTCCACTTGGCATCGGGAGAGAATCTGTCTGTGACTACAACGTACATGCGAAACATATTGGCCCATCCATCCAGTGCCCTGGAGTTTCCGCAGGGCTCATAAAGCCCTTTCGTCTGTTTCTTACGGTTTAGAACAAACTCAACACATACACCATTGGCGACGTGATACCAAGAAGAACGTGTTCACACGTAATTTTATCCAAGGTGAAGAAATTACGGTTCCTCCTCGAGCACCAAGGGATTATACCATATTCCATACAAAAGACAGTATACACAATATTCTTCGCATCCCGGTCGAAGATGAGAAATCTGGACGCCGACTCGATGGGAAATGCCTCCCGTAGTTGCTGGATGATCCAACGGCTCGTCGGGTGCTTCGTGACGTTGAAGGGCAGGATCCGCTGGCGGTCATGGCTGATTACGAAAAGGCAGTAGAGTACGCCGAAGGCAATCGTCGGGGCCGCAAAGAAATCCATCGCAACGAGGGCTTCCCGGTGATTGCGAAGAAAGGCGAGGCAACGTTGGGCTGGTTTGGGATCCCTCGGAGCTCGTTTCATCCAGCGTGAAACCGTTCTCTCGGAGAGATCAAAACCGAGCATGAGAAGTTCGCCATGTATCCGCAGTGCTCCCCAGGTTGGATTCTCAGCAACCATCTGGAAGATCAATTCCCGAACTTCCTTCGACGTCGGTCTTCTCCCCACCTGCGTGCGGGCCCGGGAGATCAGCCACCAGTACAAGCGGAAACCGGCCCGGTGCCACCGCACTACAGTCTCGGGTGTTACCACGATCAGCGACGGTTTCCATCGTGACCAGAGCCGACGGACGGCAACCCAGAAGAGCTTGTCGAGCAGGGCGATTCTGGGCTTCGGATGCCGAGGCTTCAGCACGGCGAGTTGTTGGCGTAACGCGAGATTCTCGAGGAGGAGGCTCCGACGCGCCCGCAAGAGGCGAACCAACGTTCCGAGGGACAGGACAATGAATCGAAACATGGCCAGGAGTCATAGCAGAACAGTGGCAGGAGGGCGGCAGCTATGTTATTGATTTTGCAGTCGGCCAGAGTTTTGGCGAACCACAACACCTGGAGCAACACTGAAGTTGCCACGATTTTCATCGTGTTCCGTATGGCGTATACGCTCATGCAGTCCGTTTCCGGTCGCATCCTCGACCGGCTGGGGACGCGGCGTGGCCTTGCCTGGAATGTGGGATTCTATTCGGTTGTGGCCGCGCTAACCTCCACCGCG
>Ga0326728_10027186_pt1 | contig 10035 bp, 7 predicted proteins | sample MB3enrmetagenome_FD_207602 | JGI IMG/M metagenome (GOLD analysis project Ga0326728, IMG submission 207602) | Lab enriched peat soil microbial communities from McLean, Ithaca, NY, United States - MB31MN | ecosystem: Environmental > Terrestrial > Soil > Wetlands > Peat | place: USA: New York... | reverse complement strand
CTCAGATTGAGCGGCTTGCCCGTGATGTCGGTGAGCGAGAACGCCGGCGCCATGGGGTGGCTCGCCGCATCTCCCCCCATAGCCTGGGTTTTTACCGCGGGCGCAATCCAAAAGCGGTTCACATAATACAAGCCCACCACCAGAACCACGGCCAGCAGCGCGCCGGCCAGCAGCTTGGATTTGGGCGACGCGGGGCTCTCCGGGGGAGAACTTTCCGGCGGCTTTGATTCCTGGGGCGTACTCTCCATGGGTGTCTGTTCTTCCACTGCCTGCACCTCTCTTTGATTTAATGCCGGGCGCGTTTAACCGCAGGTGTTTCGACCATCACCTGCGCCGGCTCGTTCCTGCTTCCGGGATGGGCGCTCAGCTCCTCGCCGCGATGGGCGCGCCGCCAGATGAAAACCGCGGTAATTCCTCCCAGCGCCAACAGGGCGATGAACTGGGACGTCGAAAGCAGGTGATGAAACACAAATCCCCGGTCTTCATCGCCGCGCAGAAATTCCAGAAAGAATCTCGCCACCGCGTAAATGCCCAGGTAACCGAGGAACACGTCACCATCCCGCTTTTTCCTGGGGAACCACCACAGCAGCAATCCGAAAATGGCCAGGGTGGTGAGCGATTCGTAAATCTGCGCCGGATGCAACCGCACCCCCAGCGGGACGCCCGTAACATCATGCGCAAAGGGGCTGGTAAATACCACTCCCCATGGGAGGCTGGTGGGTTTGCCGAAATCGCAGCCCGCGCTGAAGCATCCCAGCCGCCCCACACTCTGACCCAGCGCCACACCCGGCGCCAGCACATCGGCCAACTTCCAGAAGGAAAGTTTCTGCACCCGTACGTACCAGATGGTAAAGAAGAGCGCGGCCACGAAGCCGCCGTAAAATACCCCGCCCGCCATGAGCGTGGAGAGGCTGAAGATCCGGCTGAGATGATCGGGGTGATCACTCCACTCGGTCAGGACCATCAAAACTTTGGCCCCGATCAGGGCGACGATGATCACCCATGTGCAAAAATCGAGGATCAGTGCGGAATCCATGCCCACGCGGCGGCCCAGGCGCATGGCGGTGTAGATGCCGCCCAGAATGGCCAGCACCAGCAGGGTGCCGTAGGTCGGAAGGTGGAACCAGCCGATGCTGATCAAATAAGGGTGCAAACTTTTTTCCTCTCACGCCGCTGAACTCGCCGGGTGAAGATTGTCGCGCCGGCCTTCAGGCCGGCACGTGCCGACCTCATGGTCGGCCCTACATCGATGTGCCATGGCCATCCTGGCCATGCCCCAACACTGGCAGGATGCCCGTGGCACGCTTCCATGCCGACCTCAAGGTCAGCGCTACAACTCCATGAGCCGGTCAGAGCGCGAACCGGTTCAAGAAAGAAAAATAGCCGGACAGAATCGTCAACTTGTTGAAGGCCATCAGCGCGCCCAGCAAAATCAGAAGCACTCCAGACGCCACTTCCACGGCCTGCAGGTGCTTGCGAAATCCCTTATAGAATTTCAAGAAGCCGCTCAGCCCAAGACTGGTAATCAGAAACGGAATGGCGAGTCCGGCGGAATAAACCGCCAGAAGAAACATGCCCTGATACACCGTCTGCCTTTGCGCGGCAATGGCCAGGATCGCCGCCAGAATCGGCCCAATGCAGGGAGTCCAACCGAATGCAAAGGCGAATCCCACCAGAAACGCTCCCACCAGGCCGCGCCGCGGCGCGCCTGTATCCAGATGTGCCTCACGGTAAAGCAGCGGAATCTTTACCAAACCGGTCAAGTGCAATCCGAATATAATCACGAGGATTCCGGCGATAATATTGAACGTGGATTGGTGCGCGCGCAGAAATTGTCCCACCCAGGTCGCCGAGGCTCCCAGAATCACAAAGACCAGGGAAAATCCTGCTACAAAAGCCAGGGAATTGCGCAGTACCCGGCGCAGCAGTTCGCCGCTGGCCTCGTTTTTCAGCTCTTCGATCGAGGCGCCCGAGAGCATCGAAATATAACCGGGAACCAGGGGCAGCACACACGGTGAAAGAAAAGAAGCAATCCCCGCTAGAAACGCGATGGGAATGCTCAACTCGTGGGTCATAGTTGCGCCGTGCTCCTCACAGTATTAGACGCAGCAAATCCTATTTCGTGACGGAAGGGGCAGAAAAGTGACACACTTTCCTTGTACCCACTTCCCCCTCAAGTGTACCATAGCGACAGGGGTTGACGATTGCCGATGGAGAATTGCCGGTTGCCGATTTTCGATGGTCTTCAATCGCCAACCGAGTTTCAGTAAAGCGGCCGAGAACCGGCGGTTGTAATGCCTTGATTTCCCATTTTCCCATCGCCAATCGCCAATCGATAATCGACAATTAAGCGAGGACCCATTGCTGCGCGCCGTTATTTTTGATTTTGATGGCATCATCGTTGATAGTGAGCCGATCATTCTGCGGCTGACCCAGGAAATAGCCGCCCGCGAGGGCTGGACGGTCAGCGACGAAGAGTACTACCGTGACTACCTGGCGCTGGACGATCGCGGCATCGTCGAACACCTTTACGCCAGCCATGGGCGCCCTGTGGATGTTGCGCGGCGCGACGAATTGGTGGCCTGGAAGGGCGAGCGCTATCAGGAAATTATCCGCGAGGGGTTGCCGCCCACTCCCGGGGCGGTGAAGTTTGTCAATGAAATAGCCTGCCACTATCCCCTGGCGATTGCCAGCGGCAGCCTGAGCGCCGAGATCCACCACTTGCTCACCAAAATGGGTTTGCGTGAAAAGTTTACGGTTCTGGCAACAGCCGATGACTGCGAGCGCTGCAAGCCTGACCCCGAGGTCTACCTGCTGGCCCTTCTCCGCCTGCGGGCGCTCCCGAACTTTCGCGACCAGCCTTTGCAGTCGGAAGAATGCCTCGCCATCGAGGATGCCCCCCTGGGAGTGGCCGCCGCGCAGGCCGCCGGATTTAAATGCCTGGCGCTCGCCCATACGCGGCCACCCTTCGAACTTCAGGAGGCGGACCTGGTGGCGTCGGGATTTCCTGACGTGACCCTGCGCAACCTTCGCGATCTGTTCCGTTGATGCAAGAAATTACCAGCCACCCGTTCTATACTTGTGGGTCTTCCGCCCGCCGGCACGGGGTTCGGAATTACTCTCAGTGCGGGCCTGCGAGCGACCGGCGGGAGTTTTCCCCAGGACAGTCCGGGAATCACCGGACAGAAAAGGTGAATCATGACGAAACAACGACTGGCAGTGCGACTCACCGTGGGATTCATGTTGGCGGGATGGATCGGCGCGGGAGCGGCCTGGGCGCAAACCACCGTGACCTCCACCGAGCAGGACCAGAAGGAATTGGCCGTCACCGTTTACAACTCCAACGTTGCCCTGGTGCGCGACGTCCGCCGCATCAAGCTGCCGGAAGGCGCCATTGACCTGCGCTATATGGATATCGCCGCGCAGGTGAACCCGGCGACGGTTCACATTGTTTCCCTGACCGCGCCCAAGGAGCTCAATGTCCTCGAACAGGACTACGAGTACGATCTGTTGAGCCCGCAGAAACTTCTGCAAAAATACGTTGGCAAGGAACTGACGCTGATCCGGGTCGTTACGGAAAACAATTCCACCCGCGAAGTTCCCATGAAAGCTGAACTCCTCGCGGATAACGATGGGCCGGTTTGGAAGGTGGGGAATGAGATCATCACCGGCATGGGCGCCGACCGTTACGTCTTCCCCGACCTGCCGGAAAATCTCTACAGCAAACCCACCCTGGTCTGGCTGCTGGACAATCGCCGGGAAGGGGAGCAGACCGTGGAGGCTTCTTACCTGACGAACCAGGTGAACTGGAATGCCGATTATGTGCTCACTGTGCACTCCGACCAGAAGTCGGCGGATTTGAACGGCTGGGTGACCGTAGTGAACCAGAGCGGCGCGTCCTTCCGCAATGCCCAACTTCAGTTGGTGGCGGGCGAGCTCAATCGCGTCACGCCAAACCGCGAAAGGATGGTGTACGCCATGGCCGCCAAGGCCATGCCCGCGCCCCCGCCGCAATTCGAACAGGAAGCGATTTCCGAGTACCACCTTTACACCTTGCAGCGGCCCACGAATATTCGCGAAAACGAAACCAAGCAGATCAGCCTGCTGGCGGCGGCGGGCGCGGCGGTGGAAAAGGTCTTTGAGGTTGACGGCCAGTCGTATTACTTCCAGAACGCCCAGACCCCCGGCCAGCCCGTCAAAGAGCCGGTGAAAGTCTATATTAAATTCAAGAATGCGCAGGAGAACTCGCTGGGAGTTCCGCTGCCGGCGGGCACCGTGCGCGTTTACCAGGGGGACTCCAAAGGCCGCGTGCAATTCATCGGTGAAGATCGCATCGATCATACCCCCAAAGATGAAACGGTGAGCCTCCACATCGGCGACGCCTTTGACGTGGTCGCGGAGCGCAAACAGACCGAATACCAGCGCCTGGGCCCGCACCTGGTGGAAGTGGAGTACGAAATTGCGCTTCGTAACCACAAGCCTGATCCCATCACGGTCCTTGTGAATGAGCCCATCGGGGGCGACTGGTCGATGCTCGATTCCACCTTCAAATATGAAAAGACCGCGGCGTTTGCAGCGCGCTTCACTGTGCCGGTGGCGGCCGAAAGTGAATCAGTGCTGAAATATCGCGTACGAATTCATTGGTAGAGAGGGCGGTCATGTAATTTCGAAGGTCTGGACCTTCCAGGGTTTGGATTCAAAATTCAATTTGCCGGGGTGGCAGGCCGCGCCAGCAATTTTCTTCCCCAGGAGGTTGGTTTCGCACGCATTCGCCATGGGCAAAGCCATTCTGATGGCGGCAGGCCCCGCTTTGCCTTCCACCTCCGTGACGCGAATTTCCAACCCCGGACCCAGTTTCTTCCGGAACGCCAGCAGGTGAAGATTTTTCGGTTCCACGCCCAGGAAGCTCTGGCGCGGAGGCAAGCTGCCGGCGAGGGGCTTGCCCACCACGGCAATGAGTTTCTGGCTGAAGGCCTCGGCGGCCCGCACACGATCCGCGTGCGTCAGGCTTCCATCGTGCGGCGCCAGGGCATGATGGTATTCCGAATAGCGCGGCCAGCCGTACTCCTCGGTGAAGTATGATTCCCACTCGCGCATTACCAGATTGGAAAATACCCCTTTGGCGTCGCGTTTGAAGTATTGGGTTCCCGGATGCAGGACCAGAAGCCCTGCTCCCTCTCCCACCAGGTCAACGAAAGTCCGGCCCTGGAAACAGGGGCGCTCCGACGGTTCGACGCCCAGAGGGAAATCGCGAATCACCGCGGTGGGATGGAAACCGGGAGCAAAGGTGAGCCAGTAGCCATTCTTGATTTCCGCGGGAAAGCGATGGTCTTCGCCCATGGCGTCGCGCGCCGGCGGGACCCGGGCCAGCACCCGGGAAGTGACTTCCACCCAGGGCAGACCCGAGCAGACCGTCACGTAGGTCTCAAACGTCAAAAGCCCCAGCACATGGCGGGCCTTCACCGTGGCGCGCACCGGACCTTTTTCAATCCAGCGAATCCAGGAACCCTCGACTGCGGGCGGCGTCGCGCCGGCGGAAGCCATGGAGCCCGCGGCGCCCGCGTAAAATAATTCCGATTCCGAGGTGTCGTAGAAAAAGGGGATGGCATCAGCGTTGCGGTGATGTAACTTGAGGGCTTCTTCGCTGTACAGCTCATAATCGGGATTGGGCGTGCCCTTGAAAATGGGGAAGGCGCCCTTTTCCGCGTCGAGCATTTCGCGCCCCGTGTGCTTGTCATATAAGCTGACGATGGCTCCGAATTTGGAACTCAGCCGGACCTTCAAAAACTTGTTTTCCAACTCTAACTGTTGTTCGTCGATGCGCAAATCCGTTTCGGGAGGCGCAACGGCCGTGGGCAGAAAATCCAGATAGTAGGTGTCGTATCCAAGGCTCGGCACGTCGGTGGCGAGGAAGGTCAAGTCTGCGACGATCAGGCTTCCCGCATTGTTCCTTTCACTCTTGATGATTTGGGAAAGCACCGTGCGGCCCGTCCGGTCTCTCACCACGATGTTCTGGGTGCTGGCGCGAAGGGGATAGATGCGGCCCGTCGTCGCCATGCCGGTGCGCTGCCAGGCGCTGGGGTTGAAGACGGTAACCGCCAGGTCGCCGTGCCTGGCTGCTGATGAGCCGATTCGGCCGGCAATGATATTGAGCGCCGTCGCCAGCACCTCCTGTCCTTGTTCCTCGGCGGCATCCAGATGGTTGTAGCCGATGGCTCCCCACGTGAAGTTATGCTTGTCCTCCAGGCGGTCAAGCGGCGCCATGCGGTCGCCTTGCCAGCGCGAGTATTCGCAAAGCCCCACATCGTGGCTTTGGGAAGTCAGCAAATTCTTCCAGGCCCTGTCCAGAGCGCGCGCATGGTCCTTCGACCCCAGGCTGCTGGCGATGGCATCAAAGCGTTCAGCCGCCAGCAGCGTTCCTTCCACCTTGCGGTCCATGATGCGCAGTTGGTCACCCCCCAAACCCCAGGTGAGCAGTTTTTGCCAATCGTCCATGCGGAAGTAGACAGGTTCGGGGGCGGCGGCGCTGCCATGCCGGTCCAGATAATCCGTCAGGGTGACGAATTCCACCGGGAACTCCTTGGCAATCTGCTCGTATTTTTCGGAAGTTTTGAGGTATGAGGGTTCCTCGGGCGGTTCCCACCCGAACTCCTCCCAGGTGAAGAGCAGGGGCTTGCCCAGCGCCTGCAATTTCTTGAACGCCTCCGAGGTGGCGAGCTTGAGGAGATCCGGCGAATAACCGAAGAGGGAATTCTTCGGTGTGCTCAGGATGGCCGTGCCATCCATGCCTCTCCAGTGGAAGGCATTGACCTCCAGGTAGGGAATCCCCGCCCGCCCCCAGGTGTCCACCTGCGCAAGGCTGGCATAGCGGTAGCCCGCCCCCGCGGCAATTTGCGGAATTTGCGGGTGGGAGAATTCCTCTTCGTCGAGGAAGGTTGCCACCTCGTAGTTCAGCGCTTTGCGAATGGTTTCCCGGCCATAAACAAGTTGGCGGATGTTCGACTCTCCGCTGAACATGGTTCCGAGCGGCTGGGCATAGGTGCCGCCGATCAACTCGAGCTTGTCTTCAGCAAGATACTTTTTCAGCCGCTCGGCAACCTCGGGAAACTTCTCCGCCATGAATTCGTAGGCGCGGGCGTCCATTTCCAGGCAGGTTTTGACGTGCGGGTCGAGGTCAGCCATGCCCATCGCGTCAATGGCCGAAAGGACGCAAGCTTCAATTCCCAACTGCCAGCCGATACCGATGTAGCTCCAATGATTGCAGAGCGTAATGCAAACGCCCTCCGGCTTGCCGGGGCCTTGCGCCCGAAGCTTGCTGAAAGCGGGAGTGATTGCGGCCCCGAGGCCGACGATCGAGCTGACCTTTACGAATTTCCTGCGGGAAATCATTCCGTTCATCATGGCGGGCCTCCCGGTGAGATGGCGGGATAATCTGCGTTTCGAATCAGTGGGCAAAAGACGCTTTGAGTCTTCGTCGCGCCGGCTACACTCCGGCGCCGCATTTGGAGAGTGCTTGATAACACGGGAGAAGGGTTATGTCAAATGGAGGCGCTCGCGGGAGTGGGTCAATTTGAAATTGTAGCGGCGAGTTTACCTCGCCATATGGCGGCGTAAAGCCGCCTCTACACCAAATTGACCCATTACCCGCTCGCCGCAACGCTGAACTTCTCTTTTGCGGCTTGCCGGAAAGCGCGGGCTGTCGGCGAGGGAATTAATTGATGTGATGGGCGCCATCATCGGCGATCGCCGGACTTTGCGCGGAATGAAACGTGCACAATTCAATGGGGCTTTGGTGCGCGGCGGGCTGCGGAGCTTTTCCCCCCTGGGGGACGGCGGCGGGTTGGCGGTTGGCCTTGGGGGCATCGGCCGTCCGCGGGGTGATATCCGACAGCCATGACAGAACTCGGAAATAGAGTGCCGCCATCCGCTCCTGCTCAACCATCTGCATGTGTGGAGAATTGTCCCTCACCATGCGGGCAGGGGAAGTGCTGGTGGCGATTAAGCTGAAGAGTGACACCACGCCCGCCAGGATCAAGATCAGGAACGGGATGGGCAGACCGCCTTTATTGTTCATAACCCTCAGCAATCAGTTTTTTTCTGTCGCCTGTGAAATGCAAATTCTGCGCCCTTATGTCTTGCGGCCAAAACTCAATTGACGAGCCGCCGGAAATTTGGTTACGGCCAAAGCTGACCGATTGCAGCTCAAAGTGATTGGATGCCAACGTGAGCGAAAGGGTTACGCGGGGGCGGCTTTGGACGAAATAGGGCTAAAGAATCAACATGCAATCGCCGTAGCTGTAGAACCGGTAGCGCGCCTCCACGGCATGGCGGTAGGCGCGCAGGACAAAATCCTTTTCCGCAAAGGCGGACACCAGCATGAGAAGCGTCGATTGGGGAAGATGGAAGTTGGTGAGGAGTCCCTGCACGGCCCGGAAGGTGAATCCGGGGGTGATGAACAGGGTCGATTCGCCGCGGCCGGGCACGATGCGCCCGTCATGCTCGCGCGCCACGGTTTCGAGCGTGCGGACACTCGTGGTGCCCACGGCGATGACGCGCCGGCGGGCGTCGAGGGCCCGATTGATGGCCGCGGCCGCGGCTTCGGAAATGTCGTAGCGCTCGGCTTCCATGTGATGATCCTCGATTTGCTTCACCCGCACCGGTTGAAAAGTTCCCAGACCCACGTGCAGCGTGATTTCGCAGGTTTCCACACCGCGCGCGGCGAGCTGATTTAAAACCCGCTCGGTAAAATGCAGCCCCGCGGTGGGGGCCGCTACCGCCCCCCGGACTTTGGCGTAGACCGTCTGATAGGTGGCGCGGTCGCTGGGGTCGTCGCGGCGCTCGATGTAAGGCGGCAAAGGCACGTGGCCCAGCCGGTCGAGAGCTTCTTCAATCGTTCCCGTCCGCGCCCGCAGCCGCGCCCGGCGCACTCCGTATTCGCCCCGGCCGAGGATTTCCGCTTCCAATTCTCCGTCGCCAAACACCAGCACTTCGCCCGTTCGCACCTTGCGCCCGGGGTGGACCAAGCCCTGCCAGATGTCCTGACTTTCCTGCCGGGTCAGAAAAAGCTCGGTCTCCCCCGTCAGGAATCCGCGCTGGGCGGGATTGTTCTTTCCCACCGGCTGCGAGGTGATTCCCCGCCGTCGGCCCAGGAGGCGGGCAGGGAAGACTTTGGTGTTGTTGAAAACCAGCAGATCATCCGGTTGGAGGAGTTCGGGGATTTCGCCAAAAGACCTGTCGTCAATTCGCCTGGCTGCCCCGTCAAGAACCATCATGCGCGAAGCATCGCGCTCGGCCAGGGGCCTTTGCGCAATAAGTTCGGCGGGAAGCTCGTAATTAAATTCTTCCAGGAGCATGCGGATTTAATTATGAATTATGAATTCTGAATTGTGAATTCCGAATCTTGACTCCATGCTTGACACGGGGCACTTGATTCGGGAAACAGGAAATGGGATCCCATCCTCGCGCACTGCTTGCCGTCACGGGCAACTGGCTAGCGGCTCTGGACTTCGGACTCCGGACATCGGACCCCGGACTTCCTGGATGTGCTAGAGTTAGGAAATGACTGTGCCCACCGTCACCATCAGTTCGCGGGGAATCGATCGGATCACCTCCGGGCATCCCTGGATTTACCGCTCCGACGTCATCAATTCAGCGGGAGTCGAACCGGGCGTAGTGCGCCTCATCGATAAGAAAAATCACTACTGGGGGCAGGCGCTATTCAGCAGCCAATCGCAAATCACCCTGCGCTTCTTGACTCGCGAAGAACGGCCCTTTGATGCGGCCTTCCTCGCTGAGCGAATTCGCGCCGCGGCGGCTTTCCGCCAGCAAATAGCGGCCGGGGCGCAGGCTTTTCGGCTGGTGGCTTCCGAGGGTGACCTGCTCCCTTCGCTCATCATTGACCGCTATGGCGATTGCTTCGTCCTTCAGACCCTGAGCCAGGGGATGGACCGGCTGAAGCCCACGGTGGTGGAGATTCTGCAAAAGGAATTCGCGCCCCGCTCGATTCTTGAACGCAACGACACCTCCGTGCGCAGC
>Ga0326728_10027183_pt1 | contig 10035 bp, 6 predicted proteins | sample MB3enrmetagenome_FD_207602 | JGI IMG/M metagenome (GOLD analysis project Ga0326728, IMG submission 207602) | Lab enriched peat soil microbial communities from McLean, Ithaca, NY, United States - MB31MN | ecosystem: Environmental > Terrestrial > Soil > Wetlands > Peat | place: USA: New York... | reverse complement strand
TCAAGGAGAAAATCGAGAACGTGGAGTCGCTATGTACGATTTAATCGTGATCGGGGCTGGTCCCGGAGGATATGAAGCCGCCGCTCACGCCGGCAAAATGGGCAAGCGCGTCGCTCTCATCGAGAAGGGCCGCTTGGGCGGCACCTGCCTCAACGTTGGCTGCATTCCCGCCAAGACGTTTCTGCGTTCCTCCAGGCTCTTCCGTGAATGTGGCGACGCCGCCAGTTACGGTGTTCGCGTCGGCTCCGTCGAATTCGACATGCCCGCCGTGGTGGAGCGCAAGAACCGCGTCGTGGGCACCCTCACCAGGGGCGTCGAGGGCATGCTCAAGCGCGCCGGCGTGGAGGTCATCGCCGGCCAGGCGCGGCTGGTATCGCGCCTCGCCGTGGAAGTCGGCGCGGCGCGCTACGAAGCCTCCAACATCCTGCTGGCCACCGGCTCGCGGCCGGCCCGGCCCCCCATTCCTGGAATCGCCTCCGAAGGAGTGCTCGATTCCGACACCGTCTTCGCTCTCACGCGCGTCCCGGAGAAAATCGCCATCGTCGGCGGCGGCTACATCGGCCTGGAGTTCGCCTGCTTCTTCCACGAAGCCGGCGCCCAGGTCAGCGTCTATGAGATGCTGCCCCAGATCGCCGCCGGAAGCGATCTCGAAATTTCCACCCGCCTGCTGCAAATCATGAAGCGCACGGGAATCGAATTCAACCTTTCCGCGAAAGTGCTGGCGATCGACGGCCACACCATTCGTTACGCCGCCGCCGATGGCTCGGAGTCCACCACCACCGCCGATTGCATCCTCAACGCCACCGGTCGCGCGCCGGTGGTGGATGGCCTGGGTCTCGAAGAAGTGGGCGTCGATTTCAGTCCCAAGGGCGTGCGCACTTCCGAGCTGGGCAAGACCAATGTCGCCGGCGTTTGGGCCTGCGGCGACGTTACCGGACGGCGCATGTTGGCCCACGCCGCCACGCGCGAAGGCATCGTAGCCGTCAACAACATGTTCGGAAAGAGGGACCGCATACGCTACCCGGCGATTCCGGCCGTCATCTACACCCATCCCGAAGTCGCCTCCGTGGGCCGGACGGAAGAGGAGCTCAAAACTCTGGGGATTGACTACCGCAAGTCCGTCGTGCCCATGGCGGTTGCGGGAAGGTTTCTGGTGGAGCACGAAGGCGGCGCCGGAATGGTAAAGGTCCTGGCCGGCGCGCAGTTTGGCGAGATCCTGGGAGTTCATGCCATCGGCGACGCCTCCAGCGAGTTCATCATCGCCGCCGCCGTCATGGTTGAAACGGAGATGTGCGTATCCGATATCAGCGAGATCGTGTTCCCGCATCCCACGGTCTCGGAAGCCTTGCGGGAAGCAATTTTAGGAATTCATTAGGAGTCAGGCGGAATGCCAAAATCGATCGTCATAGAACCGGAAAAAGTATTTGCCAGAGGCGCCATCGGGTTTTCGGATATTCCGGTGAACGCCTATCGGCGCACGGGCGAGCAGGAACGCGCCGCTTTCTCTCCCGAGGAGTTCCTGGCCATCTGGCAGGACATGTGCGCCATCCGGCAGTTCGAAACCATTCTCAACGAGATCAAGACCAAGGGGGCGTTTCAAGGCCTGGCTTATAATCACGCCGGCCCCGCCCACCTTTCCATCGGGCAGGAGGCCGCCGCCGTCGGCATGGCCTTCTCGCTCACCTCCGACGACCACATCTACGGGTCGCACCGCAGCCACGGCGAGATCCTGGCCAAAGGCTTCTCGGCCATGCGCCACTGGGGCGACGCGCAACTGCTCGAGCTGATGAAATCCTACCGCGGCGGCGCTCTGCTTTCTCCCGTCGAGAAAGGATACCAGGGGACCGTGAAGGGCCTCGCCTTGCGCTTTTTCATCTATGGCGCGTACAGCGAGATCTTCGCGCGCGAGACCGGTTTCAACCGCGGCATGGGCGGCTCCATGCATGCCTTCTTCACGCCGTTTGGCATTTACCCCAACAACGCCGTCGTGGGCGGCTCGGGATCGATTGCCCCCGGCGCGGCGCTTTTTAAGCGAGTCAACCGCAAGCCCGGCATCGTGGTGTGCAACATCGGCGACGCCTCCTTCGCCTGCGGTCCCGTGTGGGAAGGCATCACCTTTTCCGCCATGGATCAGTACCGCACGCTGTGGGATGCTTCGCTCGGCGGCGGTCTCCCCATCATTTTCAATTGCATGGACAACTTCTATGGGATGGGCGGCCAGCCCTTCGGCGAGACCATGGGGGTGCAGTTCATCGCCCGCATCGGCGCCGGCGTCAACCCCGAGCAGATGCACGCCGAGCGCATCGACGGCTACGATCCCCTCCCCGTCATCGACGCCTTCCGCCGCAAGCGCCAGGTGCTCGAGGAGGGCCGCGGCCCCGTCCTGCTGGACACGATTACCTACCGCATCAGCGGCCACTCCCCGTCCGACGCTTCCAGCTACCGCTCCAAGGAAGAGATCGAGCTCTGGCGGCAGGCCGATTCGATTCACGCCTTCCGGAAGAAGTTGCTGGAAATCGGGGCCGTCGCCGCGGATGTGCTTGACGGCGTCAAGCAGTCCATCGAGACCACGGTCTTCGAAATGTTCCGCATGGCCGCCGATCTCGAGACCAGCCCGCGCGTGGGCCCCGGCTCCGAGCTGGTCGGCTCTGTCATGTTCTCCAACCGCCGCATCGAGAAGTTCGACGCCCGGCCGCCTGAGTTCTTGCAGGACCTCTCGCAAAACCCCCGGGTACAGCAGATCAAGGGGAAAGTGCGCACCGCTACGCAGGATGGCAAACCCGTCCCCAAGATGAAGGTGTACAACGTTCGGGACGGCCTCTTCGAGGCTCTCCTCTATCGCTTCGCCATCGACCCCACCATGGCGGCTTTCGGAGAGGAGAATCGCGACTGGGGCGGCGCCTTCGCTGTTTATCGCGGCCTCACCGAGGCCTTGCCCTACCATCGCTTGTTCAACTCGCCCATTTCTGAGGCCGCCATTGTAGGCGCGGCCGTTGGATACGCGCTCGAAGGCGGCCGGGCGGTGGCCGAGCTCATGTATGCCGACTTCATGGGCCGCGCCGGCGACGAAATCTTCAACCAGCTCTCGAAATGGCAGGCCATGTCGGCCGGGCAGCTAAACATGCCCGTCGTCCTGCGCATCTCCGTCGGCGCCAAGTACGGTGCGCAGCATTCCCAGGATTGGACCGCGCTGGCGCATCACATCCCCGGATTGAAAGTGGTCTATCCCGTCACGCCCTACGATGCCAAGGGGATGATGAACGCCGCGCTGATCGGGACCGATCCGGTAGTCTTCTTCGAAAGTCAGAAGGTCTACGATTATGGCGAGATGTTCGTCGAAGAGGGCGTTCCCGAGGGATACTACGAGATCGATCTCGGCGAGCCATCCATCAAGCGCCAGGGCAAGGATCTGACAATAGTGACCTTCGGCCCCGCGCTCTACACCGCCGTGGCGGCGGCCGATGATCTCGAAAAGCGTTTCGGCATTTCCGCCGAGCTGATCGATCTTCGTTCCGCCAACCCCTTGAACTACGAGCCGCTGGCGGCCTCCATCCGCAAGACCGGCAAGGTGCTGCTATTGTGTGACGCCGTCGAGCGCGGCTGCGTGATGCAGACCGTGGCCGCCAGCCTGACGCAGCTCTGTTTCGACGACTTGGACGCCCCGCCGGTGGTCATAGGTTCGCGGAACTGGATCACCCCCGCCGCGGAGCTCGAGGCGCTGTTCTTCCCGCAGCCCGCCTGGCTCCTGGACGCCATCCACGAGCGCATACTCCCCTTAAAAGGCTATCAGCCGCAGACCAACCAGACCCTCGGCGAGCTTCTCCGCCGCTCCAGGCTCGGCGTATAGGCAATTGATGTTGGTGGGGCAGGCGGTGCCGCCTGCCCACCCTCTCAGTCGTAGTACTCCAGCCCCAGATGCGTAATCATCTCTTCGCCGCGCAGATACCGCAACGTGTTCTTCAGCTTCATCACCTGGATGAACACATCATGCTCGGGATACAGCCCCGCCTTCACCTGCGGTCCCTTGAAGTAGAGTGACAGCCATTCCTGGATTCCCATTTTGGCTAGGTCGGGGCAGCGTTGCGCCAGGTCCAAAAATAGCACCAGGTCCAAAGCCATCGGCGCCGCCAGAATCGAGTCTCTGCACTGGAAGTTGACTTTGATCTGCATCGGGTAGCCCAGCCACCCGAATATATCCAGGTTGTCCCAGCTTTCCTTGGCGTCGCCGCGCGGCGGATAGTATTCGATCCTCACCTTGTGGTAGTAGCTCCCGTAAAGCTCCGGGTAGATGTCGGGTTGAATACAGCGCTCCAGGACCGACGACTTAGTCTCTTCCTTGCTCTTGAAGTTCTCCGGGTCGTCCAGGACCTCGCCGTCCCTATTCCCCAGAATGTTGGTCGAGAACCACCCCTTCAGACCGAGTAGCTTCAGTTTCAGCCCGGGCGCCAGCAGGGTCTTCATGAATGTCTGTCCGGACTTGAAATCCTTGCCGCAGATGGGAATGTGTTTCTCGATCGCCAGGTTCGTGAGCGCCGGAATGTCCACCGTCAGGTGCGGCGCGCCATTGGCGTACGGCACGCCCATCTTCAGCGCCGCGTAGGCATAGATCATGCTCGGGGAAATATCGGGGGAGTTGTTGCGGAGTCCCTCTTCGAATAGCTCCAACGTTTGATGCACCGGGTGCGGCTCGATAAACACTTCCGTGGATGCGCACCAGATAATCACCAGGCGGTCCGCTCCGGAGCGCTTCTTGAACTGCCGGATGTCCTCCATGATCTGCTCGGCCAGGTCCATCTTGGTCGCGCCCGTCTTCACATTGTTGGGGTGCAGCCTCTTCACCCATTTCTGTTCGAAAGCCGCGGGCATGGGCTGGATCGTCACCAGAAAATCCTTGAGCTGCTCCACCAGCCGGCTGTCCAGAACCCCTGCCTTTAGGGCCGCCTCGTAGGCGTTGTCCGTAAAAAGATCCCAACTGGCAAAAACCAGGTCGTCCAGACTGGCCAGGGGGACAAAGTCCTTGATCTTGGGGACGCGTTTCTCGGTTCGTTTTCCCAGCCGGATGGTTCCCATTTGAGTCATGGAGCCAATCGGGAGAGCGAGCTTGCGGCGAACTGCCTCGACGCCCGCTATCATGGTGGTCGCCACGGCCCCCAGGCCTACCGTCATCACACCTAGTTTGCCTTTAGGCTCGTCAATCGGAATTTCTGCGTTTGCCACTTCTGTTGTACTCCTGTTAGTAGATTGAACTTACATCGATAACTTGCTGAAATACTCGAACCGCGCCTGCGCGTCCGAGATCGCCGGATGGCCCTCCGCTTCGACGAACCCCGGCTCCCCGCGGCTTCGAGCAGCCTGGTGTCCCAGCAGCAGCGCCGTGCTTTGGCGGAACCAGGGCTCGAACTCCGGATCCAGTGCAAACGGGTCGAGCAGCGGGCGGGCTTCGGGTGTGTTGTGCTCCGTCCCGTTGAATACCGGCCACCAGCGGCGGCGCGCGGCCGAGACAATCTCCGCCAGGCGCTCCCGCGTATTGCGGTGCGGTATAACTTCAATCGCATAGAAACCCGATGCTTCCAGACGATCCAGCAGCGCCTCCACATCGCGCTCGCCGGATGTCACTGGATTCCCCAGCACCGGATAAGTCGGAATAGCTCCGAACGCCAGAAACATATCGCGCAGCTCCTCGGAGGAAACAAACGCATCTTCCGTTTCCCGCACATAGCAAGGAGCGCCGGCCTTGAGTAGCTTGCCGCGCAGAAAGATTTGCAGCGCCGCGTCGTCCGCCCCCGCCTTCGGACCGGCCCCGCAGCAGCGCTCGATCGTCTCACTCACACTCACTCCACGCGCGGCGGCGATCTGCCGCAGCCGCACCAGCGCGGCCCAGCCCACGTGCCGCTCCGTGGTATTGCCTCGCGGCGTCAAGGCGCGCACGTCTTCCCACGCCGGGCCATCCGCCTCCAGCCGCTCGCGGAAAAGTTCGCCCACCTTCACCGTCATCTCCCGGTTGCGAAGTTCCAGCGCCGCCCGCATGCGCGCCAGGCTCTGCGCCGCCATAGAGGAATCCGGCGGAATCCTGGTGATGCCCTTGGCGCACAGGTAAACCCGCCCGGGGTTATCGGGGTCGTTCAGCAGCAGCCCGGTGGCTTCAGCCGCGCGGTCCATCCCCACGGCCTCCATCGAAAAGGCCGCGTCAATGCCTGCGATCTCGCATGCCCGGCGAAATTCTTCATGCCCCGCCACGGTGTAGTGGTCATTGATGCCCAGAACCGCCAGGCCTTCTCGCGCCGCCTGCCATACGGCTTCGGAAGGCGACCGGAATACGCTGAAGGATTCGTTGGTATGTATGTGACAGTTAGTGCCCCGCCGCGGCCTTTCGCCCAACCGCCCGCAAAGCTCGCGCAAAGCTTCCAGTCGGCTCTCCAGCGATCCACCGTAAAGCGCCGCTTCGAGTTCCGGCTGACTAAGCTGATTCTTATCGTTCATCGCACCATCACCTGCCCGCCGTCCACCACCAGCGTCTGCCCGGTGATGCAGCGCGCCGCGTCGGAGCACAGGAAGACAATCGCCGCCGCCACGTCCGAGCGCTTGATTTCGCGTTTCAGCGCGGTCAGCGAGGTGTAATATGGTATGACTTCTTCGGGCTGTATGCCCTTCTTTCGAGCGGCGGCCTTAATGTACTCCGGGTTCCAGATCTTCGAGCCTTCAAAAACGTTGCCCGGCGCCACCGCGTTCACGCGAATGCCGTCCGCCCCAAGCTCCAGGGCCCACCCGCGCATTAGGTGTAACTCGCCGGCCTTAGTCGCGTTGTAAGCCGAGTTACTCTTGGAGGCATCCAGGCCGGTCTTCGATGACAGCATAACCATGGATCCCCCGTCTCCCTGCGCGCGCATAATCCGGGCAGCCTCGCGCGCCGCCAGGAAATAGCCGGTAAGGTTGATCTCCAGGGCCATCCGCCACTTGTCCACCGGCATATCCACCAGTTCGTACGGAGGCGCGATGCCGGCCGCGCAGACCACGATATCGACCCCTCCCCAATGGCTCACCAGCCGGTCGAACCCGGCCGCCACCGATTGCTCGCTGGTCACGTCCATGCGCACGGCCAGTGCACGGCGCGGGTCGGCGCAACTGGCCGCGGCCGTCTCCACGCCCGGCTCGTCGATGTCGCAAAACGCCACCGCCGCCCCCGCTTCCACCAATCCCAGCGCGATGCCGCAACCCAACCCCGACGCCGCTCCCGTCACCAGGGCTACGTGCCCCGCCAGCGGCGCCTGCCCCGATCCCAGCAGGCGCGCGCGGTAGTGTTCGGCTTCCCAGTTGATGATGAACTCGGCGAAGCTCGTGGATAGATTGTGGGCGCCGCCGCGTCCGGCCGCCAGGCGGATGATCCTGGCTCCGGCGACCGCCAGGTCCTCGGCCGCGTCAAGCTTCGCCGCATCGGCAGCCAGCACGAACGTTCCGGCATTTCTGACTAACGCCACTCGCGGGAATGACTTTTCTGTCAAGGCAGGTTTCAACTTAGCCGGTAACTCCTCCAGTGACTCCGCCACCACCGCATGGGCGCCGGTGTAGACAATGTGATCCGGCGTAAGTGACCCCGCCGCGAATATGTCGGCCGCTTCTCCTCCAGCCGCCCCAGCCAGTTCTTTGTCGCTGGAGAAGCGGATGAAAGGCCGCGCTCCGAACGCTTCCCGCCACACCCGGCGCAGTTCCACCATGGTCTTTCGCAGAGCGGCTGAACCTATTCCCGGAACGGGGCGCACCGCTAACGCTGCCGGTGAGAAATACCGCTCGCACCGCGCCACCCACTCATCGTGCAGCGCCAGGCACTCGCTCGCGTCCGCGCCCGCCACCAACAGGCCATGGTTCTCCATGAAGATGACCGCCGGCGCCGAACCGTGCTCTTGCCGATAAGCTTCCGCGGCCGTTCTCACCGCGGTCGCCAGGCGCCAGCCCGGGTCCGTATAGGGCACCCACAGCGGGGGCAGTTCGCCCGCGGGGCGGATTTCCGTCAAGGCCTTGACTCCCGGCCCGCAGTTCAGTGCGTTGGCCGCCACCGCGTGCGTGTGCACCACCACCCGCCCCAGCATGGCGTGAAGCGCGGTCTCCACTGACGGGCGCCCGCGGCCGCCCACAGCCGCTGCGTGCAAGCCCTCCAGCACGCGCGCCTCGCGCTCCTTCACCGGCAGCGCGGCCAGGTCCGCTCGATCCAGGACGCGCAGAACCGCCGCCACGTCCATTTCCACCCAGCCGTCTGTCTCGCTCATCAAGGTCAAGGCTGTGCCGCTGGCCTTGATGGCCATCGTTCGGCCGTCGGGCGACTTAACCGACGTGTTGCCGCCGGCCGCTTGCACATACTCCCGGTTCGCTCCCACCACATGCGAGACCTCAATGAGCTGCGCCAGGGAATTCTTGTCCATTACACCCGCCGTCACTCGCAATCGATAACCGTCTTGATGCCTTGTCCCGCCTCGATCACCGCGAAGGCCTTGACCATATCGTCTAACTTGAACCTATGCGTGACAAACCGGTCCCACGGAATATCGTCGCGCCCGATCATCTCCAGCGCCTGGTGGTAATGTTGCAGGTTCGAAGCGAAACACCCGAAAACCGAGATTTCATTGTAATGGATGAAGTTAGTGTCGATCGGTAACACCGGATCGTCTTTTGGTATCCCCGCAAAGAAGCAAACGCGGGCCTTCTTACGCACTAACTTCAATGCATCGGCCTGAGTGGACTTCACCGAGTTGGCGGTCAGGGCAACGTCGAACTTCTCGCCCCCGGCGGCTTTCAGAATCATCTCCACCGCATTCCCTCCGGCTGTGTTGACCGTCCGGCCCAGGCCGAACTCCCGAACGTAAGCCAGGCGTTCATCGGAGACATCGGTCACCATCACCAGGCTGCAGCCCCGCGCCTTGAGGATAGCCGCGTGCATCAATCCGATGGGGCCCGCGCCGAACACCAGTGCGCGGTCGCCCGGCTGCGCGTTCAGATACTCCTGGCCGTTCAGGCAGCAGGAAAGCGGCTCCACCAGCGCCGCTCGCTCCAGCGCCATGGCCGGAGGAATCGGAATGATGTTCCCTTGTGCCACCGCCGCCGCTGGAATCTTGACATACTCGGCGAACCCGCCCGCGTAATCGTACCCCAGCGCCGTGAATGAGTCGCAGAGATTGTATTGCTTTCGCTGGCAGTAGATGCACTTCCCGCAGCCCACCACCGTGGCCACGATCACGTTCCGCCCTGCCGCGATCTGCGCGTCCACCCCGGAGCCCGCTTCATCCACCGTCCCCGCGATTTCATGTCCCGTGATCGTCGGCGGAACGACATTTTTTTGTCCGTGCGTGAAGATGCGCTTGTCCGTGCCGCACACTGAGCAGCGGCGCACTCGCAGCACCACCTCGCCCGGGCCCGCCGAGGGCCTGGGGACGGTTTCCACTCGAACGTCGCGCGGCCCGTAGTAGACTGCTGCTTTCATTTGCGATCTCCTTGCGGTCATGCTTGTGGCTGGTGCACTGTGACTCGCGTGGCGATGCCACATCCTACCACGTTTCGCGCCCCCGCTGGGCGCTCACACCCTCGCTTTTTGGTGTTACAATCCCCTTTAAAGCACCAAGGAGAGAGTCGCGTGGCTTCCTTCATTCAGAATCAGTTTGAACAGAACTTCATCACCACCTCGGTGGATTACGTGTTCAACTGGGCGCGCAAATCGTCCATCTGGCCGCTTACTTTCGGACTGGCCTGCTGCGCCATTGAAATGATCGCCGCCAGCACCGCGCGCTTCGATATTGCGCGCTTCGGCGCCGAGGTCTTTCGTCCCAGCCCGCGCCAGTCCGACCTGATGATCGTGGCCGGCACCGTCACCCTCAAGATGGCCCCCGTCCTCAAGCGCATCTGGGACCAGATGCCCGACCCCAAGTGGTGCATCTCCATGGGCGCCTGCTCCAGCGTGGGCGGTCCCTTCAACACCTACGCCGTCCTCCAGGGCGTCGACAAAATCGTGCCCGTCGACGTTTATGTCACCGGCTGCCCGCCGCGTCCCGA
>Ga0326728_10027182_pt1 | contig 10035 bp, 7 predicted proteins | sample MB3enrmetagenome_FD_207602 | JGI IMG/M metagenome (GOLD analysis project Ga0326728, IMG submission 207602) | Lab enriched peat soil microbial communities from McLean, Ithaca, NY, United States - MB31MN | ecosystem: Environmental > Terrestrial > Soil > Wetlands > Peat | place: USA: New York... | reverse complement strand
CCATCTTCGATCTTCCGATCAGGGTCAGTTTACTGGTCAGAACGTACTGCTGCCGGTCCGTCCGGCCTTTGACGATCGTTAGCGTGCCAATAGTTCGACGTACGGGAATCGCTGGAGTGACTGGCGACTGGCCCGGGGTAAAGCTGACTCTCCGGACCACAACCGGGCCGGCGGGGGAAGCGGCCGCCGCTGCCTGCGCGAGCATTTCTTTGGCTTTCGCCGTATCCAAAACGACGGTGCGATCGAGCTGTGGCAGCGCGACCTTCGGCACCTGCCCTTTGACGTGCGCCTCATAAGAAGAAATGACGCGTACCTCATCACGAAATTCGATTGTGTGCTTGCCGATTGTGGCGCTGTCTCCGTCCTTCAGCAACGCCTTGGTGATGCGTTGACCATTGACGTACGTGCCATTAAAGCTCTCGGCATCCTCGATCACATAGTGATCGCCTTCCGCATAGACCTTGGCGTGATGTCCGGAAACGGCGGGATTGTCGATGCGAAAGACATTATCCGGCTGACGGCCAATGGTGACTGTGCCGCCGGAAAGCAAGAGTTCTTGTAAGACCCGATCTTCAAATTTGAGAAACAGCTCGGCCATTGCACGGCTCCAAAATGCCCTAACTGCGAAAAAGTCTGCGCCGCAGTGGGACCTTCCCTTGCGCTACCGCTATCTTCACCATCTATTGTGCGCATGAAAGCGCACAAGGAAAGAGTACGAAGGTACTCGACACCTCTTTGCCCCGCCCGAAGAGGCTCAATTGCAGCGAGACTGACACGGATTCTGAGGCAGCGCACACGTGTAACGTGCAGAGATCACTGGGGGAACAGTTTTTCTAAACGCTCGGCAAGCTTGCGCACGGCATCGTTGAGTGCAGGAAGGCTGGGAGTGTCAAAGTCTACGTCGAGGCTTTCGAGGTCGACTGTAACGTCCTTGATCAGCTGAGTGGTCATTTCAACGCGCTGTCTTACTACCTGCTCCATCAGCTTGTAAGGATCGCCTCCTTTCCCTTGTGCATCGAGCCATTGCTGTACGGCTGCGCTTGCCTGGCGAGCTCGTTCGATAGCGGTCCGGAAATCCATCAGAACCTTTACATTGATCATGCCGGTCTTGACCGAGCTTTGCAGGTTCTTAAGCTCTTCGTTGGTCTTCCTCAGACGAGACGAAAGCTCCGGATTCTTCGTTGGACTGTCCGCCATGGTGCTATCTTCCTTTCCCCCAGGACTGGGATCGCCTGGCCTTTTTGTTGGCACGATTCGACTAGCCACAAGCTTTTTTTCGAGCAGCACCCGATTGGCAAAGATCCGCCGAGTGCCGGTCACAACTTGGCATCTGCGGACACAGCGAGATTGAACTGATCGCGCAGGAACTTGACTGCCTCGTCTCGTCCTGGGGATGCACCCTGAGGAGTTGCGTTCAAGTACAACACATACAATTCCGCGGCTCCGTCAGTGTCGTCTTTCTGCGCCAGTGCCCGCGCCGCCTGCAGCACCGCGACCGGCAGTTCCAACGCTTTTTCTCGCACCGCTTTGACCAAGGCATTCCGGGAATCAATTTCCAGATCCGTGAGCAACTGCGCCCCGTCAGGTTCCACGCCCTGGTTGGTGATTCCTTCAATGTCTTCCGCCTTAACGTCCTGCAGAACAACTGTCGTGCTGTGTTTGTCTTTACGTACATCGGCAGGTTGCCCGACAGAATTACCCGCCCGGTCGTGGAACTGGAATTCAATCTCCGCCGACGCCGTCAGATCAATGGTCTTCTTTGTGTAGTGATACGCCTCAACTACAGTCTCGACGCGGCTCTGCTCCGTCGTCTCGAGTTTATGCCGCAACTCGTCAACGCTCTTCTGCGCCCGCTCAACCGCGTCATTGGCGTCGGCGACGACTTGCTTCTTCCTGTGTTGCGCCTGGTCGTCAGCAAGCGCATGTTGCGCCGCGCTGAGTTGTTGTTGAGCGGATTCATAGTCGCTTTCAATTTGCAGCCAAGCCGGACTTTTCGTCTCGTGCGTGCCGGCCCGGTATTTCGATTCCGGAGCCTCCAGGCTCGCTTTCTTGACCACCCGGTGTTCCAGAACCTGTCCGACGAGCGTGAAATCCGGCGGCTGGGCCTCCTCAGTCTCCGTGGAATCACGCACGACCGCAATCTGCAGTCCGGAGGAATCGAGGCCACTGGTGATCGCGTCCGCAAGCTGGTCGGCGAAACCATGGCTGTCGCGACGTGAGGTCTGATCTCGAACCACGATGCCGACCGAGAGTTGGGCTCGGCGTTGATAGAGCGGTTCGTAACGCGCCATCTGATCCTTCAAACTGTCAACGTCGGTAATCCCGTAGCGCGCCGCTTGTTTCAAATACAGCCATCCAACCCCGGCTCCGGATCCAGCAGGTTTCTGCAGATATCGATTGGCCTGGTCGAGGTAGTAAGCGCTGATCTTGGCCGAAAGGAAATCGCGTTTCACGGTGATCGCCGGGTCATCCGCGAGAGAACTGGCGCGATCCCACAGAACATAGGCCTCGAGCGCTGCATCCTCGTCAGTGGGGTTTTTGATCGGAAGGTGCGACTCCTGGATTTTCTGTGCGCGCCGCACAGCGGCGCCGATATAGTCGTGCGACAACGCCGCGAGCTGCGACGTCACCAGGGCGCGTTGCTTCTCAGGCAGGTCGGCGAGTACGTTGTAGGCTTCGACAAACTGGTTTTTCTGCGCGTACTCGTCGCTTTCCTGAACCGCGGCGTTTGCCGCCTGCTGGTTGTGTTGTGCCTCTAGCTGAGTGGCGGCATTATCGGCGGCTGTCTGGACATCCTTGCGGCCGGGCCGGATGGCAGCCGCTTTGCCAAACTCCAGGATCGCTTTTTCCCACTCCTGATGGGCTGACAGCTTTTGTCCGTTGTCGTAGTGGTGTTCGAACGCCGCATTGATCACGCCATCCACGCGGGGCATTTCGGAAGCGAATGCGGCATAGGAACCCAGCGAGTTGACGGCCTGATCGTAATGCGACTCTGCGATCAGCACCTGCGCGTTCACGATGGTCGTATCCAGTTTCCGCTGCTCGGCGGCAATCTCACGCTGGAGGCTCAGCAGAGGAACATAGTCGGGCCGGACTTCCAACAGGCGTTCCACGTGCAGCTTGGCAGCAGACAGTTGCGCATACCCAGGCGTATGGTCTTGCAGGGCTTTTCGGTACGCCTGCAGGTGGGTCTGGTCCGCTCGCGCCAGATTGTCCAATTCTCGATCAATGTTGTCCACTAACCGCGCCGCGGGTTTGTAGCCAGGAGACGACTGGCTGGCGGTTTGTGCCTCCAGGTATGACTGCCGCAGCATGGCGATGTCTGGCGCATTGGCGCCGCTCGAATTTTGATATTGCGCGAAAGCAGCTTCGGCTGCCTGCTGATGAAATCCCGCGATGGCATCTTGCGCGGAAGCCCGGCGCGTGGAAGACGGATAACGCGCTAAGAAATCCTGCCAATCTCTAACCGTGTTCGCTCTTTGCGCCCGCAGAAAGTCGGCAAGTTCAACGTCCGGAGCGGCAACGAAGACCAGTTGAACACCCGGCTTAAACGCTGGAACCACTGCATCGCGAGGCGATGCGGAGACAGGAGTGCCTCGAATCACGGCTTGTTCGGCCGCTTCCGCTGGGGTGAGTGCAACGCTCCGTTCGAATTTCAGATTGCTGGGGACAACACAGACGGATTTTCCGTTTGCCGTCAGCCTGAGCACACCGTCTGCCCCGCGCTGAAGCGAGTTAGCGCCCGCCAGGGAAGCGCGCGGAAGCGCATTGTAAGCATTCTTGTCCAGCCTAGAAACACCGTCACAGCCGCGAACTTCGACCTTCCCGTTCAACGCTGCTTCCGTGATCTGCACATACGCCGCGCCCTGGGGGCCGTCGAACAAGACCACCGCGGTCAGGGAAGCATCTTTGGCATAAGTTGTGATCGAAGCTCCCAGCAGCAGCACAACCGCAAGGCAGCAGTGCTCAAGACGAGAAGCCTCGTTCGGTCGCTTCGAACGAAAGCGAAACGAAATGCATTGCCACGACTTCATAAAGATCCCGAACATACATTTTCTCGCGGAAGGAAAGGGCTGAAGCAAGATCGATGGCTCAATCGAAGACTAAAGTAACTGGGAGGCTAAACCGACCGGAGCTATGATGACGATGAAGTGCGAAGATTCGATAACTTGCGCCCTCGCGTACATTTACGAGGTCGGCGCATTAGAGCTTTGTAATGGAATTGCAAAAGCCACCGGACGATCGGGTTGAGCGGTCGGGACCTACCGACGAGCCCACCCATGGGCACGTACGTCAGGAGAATGAGGTCAACTGTAGGACTTTGGGCCGCTACCGGATTCAAGAAGAACTCGGGCGCGGTGCCATGGGAGCCGTCTACAAAGCGTTTGATCCCGTAATCGCCCGCACGGTCGCGCTCAAGACCATTTTGATCAATGATCATGCGCCCGATCGCGCCGAAATGATCGAGCGGCTCAAGCAAGAGGCCAAAGCCGCCGGCGGACTGGATCATCCCAATATCATCACGATCTACGACGTTGGCGAGGAGAACGGCGCTGTTTATCTAAGCATGCAGTTTGTGAAGGGAACCACCCTGGCCAAGCTCTTGGCTGATGTTGGCGTGCCTTCCCTGCCCACCCTTCTCTCGTGGGCGGACCAGATTTCAGCCGCGGTCGGGTTCGCACACGCCCGCGGTGTCATTCACCGCGACCTGAAACCGGCCAACCTCATGGTGACCGACGAAGGCGCCATCAAGGTCCTCGACTTCGGAATTGCCAAGATCGAGAACACGTCGCTCACGCGAACCGGGCTGGTCATCGGTACCCCTGGCTACATGGCTCCCGAGCAGATCGCCGGCAAGAAAATAGACCATCGCGCCGACATCTTCTCCTTGGGTGCTGTTTTCTATGAATTGCTGACCCGCGAAAAGCCCTTTGCTGGCGATATCGCGACTATCCTCTACAGGATAGTGAATGAGGATCCCGTTGCGCCGTCGCTCATTAACCCGGCGATTCCGGGCGGGATTGATGCCGTAATTCGGAAGGCTCTCGCCAAAGATCCCAAGGATCGATTCCAGACTTGCGAGGAAATGCGGCAGGCCTTCCTGGAGCAATCGGTTCGCGCACCGCTGGCTGCGCCCGTCACCGTGGCCGCAGAAAAGGTGGCCGCCAGCCGGCCGCCAGCCCCTGCAAGCGCTCGGCGGGCCCCTCAACTCGAGGCAACTCCACCGCGAATCTGGCCGCGTCTGATTCTCGGCTCGGCCCTCCTTCTCATCGCGGCGGCAAGCTGGACTTTCTACATTCGTTCGCAAACGGGCGCGTTTCCTCAGTTCGTTGCGAAACTCGAGAGCAAGATCGGGGCCCTGACTTCATACACTGGAAAGCTAAGTGAGTACTCCGCGCAGGTTCCTCGCCGTGCGGCTGAGGAGCCCCGCGTCGCGCCCGCCCGTCCTCAGAATCCAGAGACGGCGGATGCTCCGGCGACCGCGGCACAAACAGCGGCAACTCCGGCGGCTTCAAGTCCCGCGGCCGTACCAACCTTGCAGCCGGTCGCGGCGCAGTCGTCAAGCGATCATCCCGCAAGTGAAAGCGCACCCGTCTCAGGAGTACCGGCATCGCCTCCACCGGCGGAGATTTCCCAGAAGCCAGTTGATCCATCCCAGGCCGCTTCACCTCAAACCGTTGAGTCGAGCGACCACAATCAACCTGCAGCCGACAACGCTGCCGCCCACAACCCATTCACCGCATCTTCTGCCTCCCGCGACGATGACCAGCAAACTGCATCGTCAGCGGCGCCCAAGCCGCCTGCTCGAAAACGCGCTCCGGAATCGGCTTTGACGGTAGACGGTTTCAGCCGGCAGGACATCCCGGATCTGCTGCGCCAGGCCGCTTCTTCAACAGCTCGCGGCAATTATCGTCTGGCGCATTACGAATACGGACTTGTTCTACAGCTCGATCGCAACAATGTCCAGGCACGAGAAGGTCTACGCCGCTTGCTGGCCGCACGGCAGTCGCGCTGACTCCCGTTAGCGCTCGGAGCGTCCCGATGTCTAGGCGGCAGGCTAGTTCGTCACAGCTCGCGCAATTCATTGACCCCGGATCGGCCCTTCTTTCAGGGTGGGGATCTCTGTTTTCGGCGGTCTTCCAGCGGGCGAGCGCATGCTACGACCTCATTAGAAAACTACACATTTCTAACGTCCGAGATGGCCGTGGCGCGACCCAATGTTTATGCGGGTCGATAGAGACAGTTTTTTGGAGGGATTTCTAACGTCCATCAAAACTACCGTTCCTTCGCCTCACGGTTTTTCGGGACCAGGGAGTCGTGTTCAGGCCCAAGGAAGAAATTAAACTTCGGACACAGCGAAGACGATTCGGCTTCTTGCCCATCTCGACCCAGGATTTTCGATGCGAGATGCGCCCAGCCACCATCTTCGAGATGGGCAAATTATCACGTTTTTATCACCGCAAAGCGAGTTGGACAACAGATCCTCAATTTGAGAAGGGGCGGCGTTCTGTAAATTACTGGAAATAAATGGCGGAAGCGTGTGTGAGTCGAACACACCGGCGACATCGAAGATGCCGCCCGCCGGTTTTGAAGACCGGGAGTCACACCGGCAACCATACGCTTCCTCAGAAAGTTACGGGATTTGTCCGTTTCAATCCCTTTCAGTGCTTCTCTGCCAGCCCTGAACAATTTAGGCAGGGCGCTGAACGGTTGGCTGACGAACTCCCGATGGGGGTAGTGGGTCAGTTTGATTATAAATGCCCACTATCAGATTCCAGGATCGCTATGCCTGCCTCGCTGGGGCATGTCCCACGAAATTACTTCCGTGACCTATCGGCGGCACCGCAGGCGGGCTATTTTGGCCACAGGGCGATTCTCGCGCGTCAAACCCGCCGGAGGCTTCGTGAAACGCTGTGTCCTGAGATGGCTTTTGCTTCTACTGGCGGCAGGCTCCTTACAGGCTGAACAGGTTCCTTCCACTCCCGCTTCCGACGCCATTTTCCTGTGGCTGGCGGGGGGCATTTCGAGCGCGCGGATCTTGCGCCTGGCCCAAACGCAGCCCCAATCGCCGAACGAAGCCCGGAACCTTTTCTGCCACGCCACTTCGCAATGCATCCGGCAATGCACCCGCGCCCTCGAAAATGCCGGGGCGGACGCGGGCTTGATTCAGAGCCTCGGGAGTCTGAGTCAGGAGCAGAGTTCGGATCGGAATCCCGACCGAAAGTCAGCCGCCAGCGCCGCCTGCTCCACTCCGGCGGCACAGGTTGCCGCTCTGGTTCACGACAAGAACTTCAATTCCGCCGAAGACAAGATCCGCGCCCTGCTTCGCGACAGTGCGGACAATGACGCAAACCATGCCTTGCTGCATTTTGTCCTCGGAACCATCCTGCGGCGGCAAAACCGGTTCGACGAGGCGCTCGACGCATTTACGGAATCTTCGCGCCTGATGCCCGGTTTCCCCGAAACTCACAGCCAGCTTTCTTATCTGTTTTACCGGACCGACGATGCCGATGACGCCCTTGCCGAAGCGCGCACCGCCCTCAGTATGGATCCCGCCAACGCCGAGGCGTACCGCTACCTCGGACTCGCGCTCTACGCTAATGGCCACTACGACGGCGCCCTGCACGCCTTCGACGAAGCGCTCGCGCGCGAACCTGCCAGCTCGCTCGCGAACGCGGACGTCTACTTCGATATGGGGATCACGCAGCGCGATCAGGGAGATCTGCGCCGCGCTGCCATCGCCTATCGCCACGCCCTCAGCCTGCGCCCCGACTTCTGGGAGGCGCACAGCAATCTTGGCGTCGTCCTGCACGATCAGGGCAAGCTGGACGAGGCGATCGCAGAATATCGCTCCGCCAAGCGCCTCAAACCCGACGAAGCCAGCGTCCGCAACAACCTGGGAAACACGCTTTGCGACAAGGAAGACTTCGACAGCGCCATCACGGAATTTACGGATCTCTACCGGCAGAGTCCGGAGTGGGAAGGCGGTCATAACTGCCTGGCCCGCGCCTATATGTCCAAGCGCGACTATCCCTCTGCGATTCGCGAGTTACAGGCCGCCATCGCCGCCAATCCCACCGGAGCGGCCGAACACCGCGTTTTGGGGCAAGCCCTCCTGCTTTCGGGAAAGGACCAGGAAGCCGTGGACGTGTTACGCAAGGCAATTTTGCTCAATCCCGAATCCGGCCTGGCCCACCATTATCTCGGCACCGCGCTGGTGAACACTCAACAACTGGCAGAGGCGGAAAAGGAATTTCGCGAAGCCCTCCGGCTCGAACCGAGCGCCCAGAATCACTATTCTCTCGCCGCCTGCCTGATGGCTCTGAACCAATACGAAGAGGCTCTCGGCGAACTCGAAATTGCATCCCGCATGGATCCCAGCCAGAACCTTTACCGGGCCCGCATGCAGGAGGTCGTCCGCCTGATCACAACCTCGAAGTAACTCGCGCGGTAACTCGCGCCAAAATGCACCATTGGACATACCTTTGGAATGCACTAACGTGCATCGCCTCCCGTCCTCAACAAACCTAGAATAATAAGAGGAAGACGCGGCGCTCGCAGCGCCGCCCGGTCGGTTAAAAGGAAAGATCAATGGAAACCAGCGCTGCCAAGCAAGCCCGGGAGAAGTCCGTCAACCCTGCTGTACTATCCACCCCGGAGCGGCGTATGCCGCAGGGGCCCGCGCCCGAATCCGCTTTGGCGCCGGAGAAGAAAGCCATCGGCTACGGGCTGCCTTGTTCGCGCTGCCACGCCTACTATCCCTCTGACATGCACGTCTGTCCGATCTGCAAGTCGCCGGACCGGGTCTCGCCCACCGCCCCGGCGGCGTATTCGCTGACTTCCACCGTGCTGCAGCCGGCAACCGGCGCGCAAATCGACGACGAGCGCGCACGCCTCCTGAAAGAGATCAAGTCACAGGCTTTCGCTTCCCACACTCAGATCAACGCCGCGGCCACGTTCCGTTGCGTTCTTGAACACCAGCACAGCGGGGCCACCGAACCAGCCGCCGTTTGTCATAGCTGCTACGGCGAAGTGCGGCAGTACGCGGACCGCATGGAAGCAGCTCTCCACATGGACGCGAAAGAAGCGGCAAAGATTGTCTATGAAGCGGTCTGGGCCGACACCTCCGACCCCAACACCACCTACCTGAACGCCGCCAACGCACTGCTGTCGGAGTTGCGCAAACGCGCCGGCATCGGCCTTCTGCTCGGCGCGAATCAGCCTCTGGCGCACTAGCCGCCAGATCTCCATGACGAGTCAATCGATGGGAGACGGGCGTCTCGCGAGCCCGCCCTGAAAGAAGTCGAAGGGTCCAGCCGGGCGGGGACGCCCGGTTCTCCATTAGTCACGGTTTGCAACTTTCGCGCCCGTTCCACATCTTATTTCTGGAGACACAACATGACCGAAAAACTCAGCGACCAGATCGCCAAGGATAAGATCACCAGAACCGATGCCGAGTGGCGGCAGCAGCTTACTCCTGAGCAGTATCAGGTGGCTCGCGCCTGCGGCACCGAGCCCGCTTTCACCGGCCAGTACTGGAACCAACACGACGACGGGACGTACCACTGCGTCTGCTGTGGCGCACTGCTGTTTGGCTCGGAAACAAAGTTTGATTCGGGAACCGGATGGCCGAGCTTCTTCGCCGCCGCCAACCGCAAGAACATCGCCGAACACACCGACACCAGTTATGGCATGACTCGTACCGAGGCGCGCTGTGCCCGCTGCGATGCGCACTTGGGCCACGTGTTTCCGGATGGCCCTGGGCCAACCGGGCTGCGCTACTGCATGAATTCGGCCTCCCTCGACTTCAAGCCGAAGAAGTAATAAATCCAAAAAAAAGGAAGACGATGGAGCGACCTCCATCGTCTTTCTTTGATGCAACTTTGAAATCAACCTTACGAAATTATGCGCTGCCCGCAGTCGCCGCCAAGGCTTTTGGTGGTTCCGGCTTGTTCTGCGCCGGTATCTGCACCTGTGTTTTCTGATCTTTCTTTTCGGGATTGCGCACTTCGACACCGCCCTTGAGGATCGCGC
>Ga0326728_10027180_pt1 | contig 10036 bp, 5 predicted proteins | sample MB3enrmetagenome_FD_207602 | JGI IMG/M metagenome (GOLD analysis project Ga0326728, IMG submission 207602) | Lab enriched peat soil microbial communities from McLean, Ithaca, NY, United States - MB31MN | ecosystem: Environmental > Terrestrial > Soil > Wetlands > Peat | place: USA: New York... | reverse complement strand
AATCCAAGACGCGGGAGTCCAGGGTTGAAAAATGCATGCGGCAGATTCTCAATGGAAAGGGATTAAATGATTAGATCAAGCTGACAACCGAAAGCATGGCGGGTGCCGGTTGAGTCGCCGCCGAAACGGCAGCCCATCGCGGCCGCCCTGGCGGCGTCCAGCGGCGGTCACAGACCGCCGCTACAGGCGCGGGCATCCGCTGATTCAGCCCCCCGATGCTGGCGGCTTTTCCGGCAGCGCATCGGGATGGCTTCATTCTTCGCTTTTGGGGGGGCCGGTGCGGGCGTTTTTCCGGTCCGCTATGGTTTCGCAAGCTGCGCAAGTGGCTAATGACGCGGGCTTTGCAAAAATCCGCAAGAATCCGCGTTTTTCCCTTGACAGTTTGTGCTTATATGCTATCCTTTGCGCGTGATGATAAGGCATGGAGGGTGGGACGGCGGCGGGACCAACGCGGGATTTCACATCCATTGCGGATTGCGGACTGTGCGTTGGATTCTTCATTGCAAGCCTGATTTCGTGCCGAATCGCGCTGTTTTATGATCCCCGCAACCGCAAAATGGCCTTTTCCGCGCGTTTGGAGCCTTTTCGCGGCGAATCAATGGAACCGCCTGTCCATGAACCGTTTACACGCCACGCGGAGTTTTCCCGGTCAAGTCCAATCAAGCCTAATCAAGCCTAATCAAGATATATTTGCCTTGATCAGGAACAGCCGCCAATCAAGTATGCAATATGAAAACTTCCCGTTGGTTGTTGCTCGCCGCCGTTGGCATCCCGGCGGCTGGTTTTCCCCTTGCCGCGCAGAACAGCGCCACGCCGGCGACCGGCGCGGTCCGGCGCCTGGAGTTCGACGGCGTCCGGTCAGAGCAGAAGTGGGCCTTGAAAGACCTGAACCCCGATCTGCCGTCCGATTGGTCGGCCTTCAATTATGTGGTCATGGAGATTCGCACCTCCAGCCCGCAGCGGTTCGGCCTCTGGGTGGGCACGGCCAACGGCCCGCGCCGCATCGAGCTTCAGCCCTTCGGCCAGAACGTCTGGCTGCGCGTCTCAGTGCCGCTGCGCTACTTCAAGGGCCGCGACCAGTCCGGCTCGGATCTGGCCTCCACCAACAACCGCCGCACCGATTCCTTCTGGATGTCCGTCTGGGGGCCTTTCGGCGACCTGACCGCGGTGCAGTCGCTGGCTTTGGTCATGGATTACCCGATTAACAAACCCACCGTCGAGATTCGCGCCGTCCACTTGTCGAAGGAGGACGAAGGCTCGATGTTCCTGGAAAAGACACCCGTCCTGGATGAATTCGGCCAATGGGCGCAGGCCGATTGGCCGCGCAAGATCCACAGCCGCGCGCAACTGGACAAGGAACTGGCGGACGAGGACAAGGCGCTCCAGCCCGGCGATTTCGGCTGCGGCCAATACGGCGGCTACACCAACACTCACGCCAAGGCGACCGGCTTCTTCCGCGTGGAACAAATTGACGGCAAATGGTGGTTCGTGGATCCGGATGGCCACTGGTTCCTGTCCACCAGTTGCAATGGCATCGGGGGCGGCCGCGGGGGCGGCGCCAATGCGCCAACCAACGCCGCCTCCATCCGCCTGGCCCGGCGTCTCGACGCTTGGGGATTCAACACCGCCGGGCAGGGAATGAACAAGCCGTACATCGTGATGGCCAGCACACCGGGGGGGGCGAACACCTTCCTCGGCCTGCCGGATGCCTATTCCGAAGCATTCCAACAGGCGGCGGAACAAACCGCCGTCCGGTTGTGCGCGCCGCGCAAGAACGACCCGTTGGTGCTGGGCTATTTCATCGGCAACGAGCCCCCGTGGGCCGACCGTGAAACCGAAGTGGTGGACATGATCCTCAAAGGCCCCGAAACGGCCACACAAACCAAACTCAAGGAATTCCTCAAAGCGGGCGACACTCCAGAACGCCGCGCCAGTTTCGTTGTGGCCGCATTCGAGAAACAGATCGAGGTCGTTTGCGGCGCCATTCGCCGGCAGGACCCCAATCATCTTATCCTCGGCATCCGGTTCGGGGGTGAAGTGCCGGAGGCCATGCTGCGCGCCGGCCGTGTGTTTGACGTGTGCAGCATCAATGTCTATGAATACGAACCGATCAAACAGGTCCAGCGCGCCTGCCAGGTTACCGGCCGCCCGGTGCTGATTGGCGAATTTCATTTCGGGGTGCCCGCCGATGGTTTGGGCGCGGGGCTGGTCCAGACGCGCGACCAGGTGGAGCGCGCCAAAGGCTACCGCTACTACGTCGAACAGGCGGCGGCGTTGCCCGGATTCCTCGGCGCCCACTGGTTCACCTGGCGCGACGAGCCGGTCCTGGGCCGCATGGACGGCGAGAACTATAATATCGGCTTCGTGGATGTGATGGATCGTCCGTATCCGGAGCTGGTCGCGGGCGCCAAGGCCACCCATGCGCGGCTTTTCGATGTGCATTCGGGCAAAGCCGCCCCGTTCAGTGAGCGGCCCAAAGCCTCCAGCGCCGGAACCCCCGCCTCGCCCTGGACCGAATGACAAATGTATAACATTGACAGCCGTCTGCGCCGGTCAGGCGGGAAGCGCGGGAGGAGCCGGTTGGGGGGACGGCGCGGGCGCTTTGCCGCGGCGGCGCCAGGAGCGGACTTTGTCGCGGGCATGTTCGAAGGTGACATAGACGACCGGGGTGGTGTAGAGGGTCAACACTTGGGAAACAAGGAGACCGCCCACCACGGCGACGGCCAGGGGCTGGCGCAGCTCGGAGCCGGTGCCCATGCCCAGGGCCAGCGGCATGGAGCCGCAAAAGGCGGCCATGGTGGTCATCATGATGGGCCGGAAACGGATCATGCCGGCTTTGTAAATGGCGTTTTCGGGGGAGAGTTTTTCCTCGCGTTCGGCGGTGAGGGAAAAGTCCACCATCATGATGGCGTTCTTCATGACAATGCCCATGAGCAGAATGATGCCGATGAAGGAAACCAGGGAAAGGTCCATGTTGAAGATCATCAGGGCGAGCAAGGCGCCCAGCCCGGCGGAAGGCAGGCTGGAAAGGATGGTCAGCGGATGGAGGAGGCTCTCATAGAGCATGCCCAAAACGATGAAAACGGCCAGCAACGCGGCGGCCAGGAGGAGGGGAAGGGAACGGAGGGAGGCCTGGAACATCTGGGCGGTCCCCTGGAAGCTGCCTTGCACGGTGGCGGGCAGGTTCAATTGGCTGGCGGCTTTGGCGATCAACTCGGTCGCCTGGCCCAGGGAAGTGCCCGCTTCCAGATTGAAGGAGATGCTGACGGCGGGAAATTGGCCCTGGTGGTTGACGGACAGGTAGGCGTTGGTGTCCTGGATGGTCGCCAGGGCGGCCAGGGGGACCATTTTTCCGGAGGAGGATTTGACAAAGATTTTTTGCAGGGAATCGGGGCTTTCCAGGTAGGCCGGGTTGACTTCCAGAATCACATGGTGCTGGTTGTACCGCTTGTACACGGTGGAAACCTGCCGCTGGCCGAAGGCATCGTAGAGGGTGTCGTCAATGACCTGGGGCGAAATGCCCAGGCGCGAGGCGGCATCGCGGTCCACCACCACGTTGGCTTGCAAACCGCGGCTTTGCTGGTCGCTGGTGACATCCTTGAGTTGGGGGATGGTTTTCATTTTGCTGATGAGCAGGGGCGCCCAGCGGTTGAGCTCATCCAGGCTGGAAGATTGCAAGGCGTACACATATTGGCCCCGGGACATGCGTCCGCCCACGTTGATGTCCTGATTGGCGCGAAGGATCAAAGTGGCCCCCGGAATGCCGGCGGTTCTCTTGCGCAGGCGGGCGATGATCTGTTCGGCGGTGGCCTTTCCCGGCCGCTGGCCGCGCGGCTTGAGGGTGATGAACATGCGGCCGGAATTGACTCCGACGTAAGAGCCGAGAGTCTCCACCGCGTCGTCCGCCAACACGATCCGCGCCATCTGATCCTGAATGCGGGACAGGGCTTTGAAGGAAATATCCTGGGAACTGTCGGTCATGCCGCTGAGCGAGCCGGTGTCCTGCTGGGGGAAGAACCCCTTGGGAATTTCGACATAGAGAAAGACGGTCACGCCAAGGGTGATGACGGTGACGGCGAGCATCAACGATTGGTGGCGGAGAACCCAGCGCAGGCCCCGTTCGTAAGCGGCAAACACCTGGTTAAAAGTCCATTCACTGGCCTTGTAAAAGCGCCCGGGTTTTCCATAAGAGGCCTGCGATTTCAAGAAACGCGAGCAGAGCATCGGCGTCAGCGTCAGGGAGATCACCCCGGAAACCATGATGGCCATGCTCAAGGTGACGGCAAATTCATGGAAGAGCCGGCCAATCAACCCCCCCATGAAGAGCAGGGGGATGAAGACGGCGACGAGCGACGTGCTCATGGAGACGACGGTGAAACCGATTTGGCGCGCGCCACGGAGCGCCGCCGCCATCGGCATGTCTCCGCCCTCCACATGCCGGTAAATGTTTTCGATCACCACGATGGCGTCATCCACCACAAACCCGACGCCAATGGTGATGGCCATGAGGGACAAGTTATCCAGGCTGTAATGAAGCAGATACATGAAGGCGAAGGTGCCGGACAGAGCGAGCGGAATGCTGATGCTGGCGATGAAGGTGGGCCAGAAGCGGCGCAAGAACAGAAAGATCACCAGCACCACCATGCTCACGCTGAACAGGAGGCATTTCTGCACGTCGTTGACCGAGGCGTGGATGGTCACCGTGCGGTCGGAGATGATGAGGATCTTTGCCGCCGGTGGAATCCAACGCTCAATTTGGGGCAGGACGCCGCGAATGCGGTCCACCGTTTCGATGACGTTGGCGTCGGCTTGTTTGAACACCATCATGATGACGGCGGGTTTGATGCCCACCCACCCGGCGTTCAAGTTGTTCTCCACTCCATCCACAATGTTGCCCAGGTTGCTCAGGCGGATGGGAACGCCGTTGGATTGGGTCAGGATGAGGGAGTGATAATCCTTGGCTTCATAAATCTGATCGTTGCTCGTGATGGCGTAGAACAAATTGCTGTCTTCCACGCTGCCTTTGGGCGAATCCACATTGACGTTGCCGATCAAGGCGCGGACATCCTCCAGGCTCAGGCCGGTGGTGGAGAGTTGGGCGGGGTTGATCTGGACCCGGACGGCGGATTTCTCCGCGCCCGTGACGACAACCTGGCTGACCCCATCCACCTGGCTGAGACGCTGGCCGACAATTTCATCGGCCAGTTCAAACACCGCGGTGGGCAGGAGGCTGTCGGAAGTCATGGCCATGATCAGAACGGGGGCGTCGGCCGGATTGACCTTGCGATAGGTGGGCGGCCCCGGCAGATCCAGCGGCAATTCACTGGCGGAGGCATTGATGGCGGCCTGGACATCGCGGGCCGCTCCGTCCACCGCCCGGTTCAAATCAAATTGAAGGGTGACATTGCAGCCGCCCAGCGAACTGACCGACGTCATTTCATTGACGCCCGCGATTTGCCCCAGCCGCCGTTCCAGGGGCGCGGCCAGCGAGGACGCCACCGTGGACGGGTCGGCGCCTGGCAATGAGGCGAAAACCGAGACCATGGGATAATCCACGCGCGGCACCGAGGCGACCGGCAGCGAGCGATACGCGGTCATGCCCGTCAGGAACAACCCGATGGCGAGCAGCGACGTGCCGATGGGGCGGCGGATGAATGGCTCTGAAATGCTCATTTGTTAGGCCGTGGCACAAGCCAAAGCTGGGGGATGATTTTGCCGGGCGGTCAGATCTCGAAGACTTTCTCGAATTTGGTCAGGTTGCGCGGGCGGTTGCCGGTCACGCACGCCACGTCTTCCAGCCGGATGCCGCCCAGTTCCGGGTAGTACAACCCCGGCTCGATGGTGAGAACGTGGCCGGGTTTGAGAATGTCCGCGGAGTTGTGGTTCAGGCGCGGGGGTTCGTGGATTTCCAGGCCCAAGCCGTGGCCGGCGCCGTGCAGAAAACCGGCCATGTGGCCGTTCTTCTTGCAGGTTTTGTAGCCCTGGCCCTCGAAAAATTCCTGGATGGCGGCGTAGATGTTTGCGGCTGCGGTGGCGGCGCGGATTTTGCAGAAACCGATTTCCTGGGCGCGCCAGACGGTGTCGTAGAGGCGGCGGAGCGGTTCGCTGGCACGACCGCGGACCACGGTGCGGGTGAGGTCGCCAAAATAACCGGTTTTCTGGGAGCGCGGGAAGACATCCAAGATGATCGGCTGGCGGCCGCGCAACGGGCCGTGGCCCTGCTCGTGAGGGTCGCAGGCCTGCCGGCCGCAGGCGACAATAGTGTGTCCCGGGCGGCCGCCGGCCTGGAGAATGCCAACGTCAATGATGGAACGGAGTTTCTCCGAGGTCAATGGGACGCCGTGGTACACCAATTTGCCGTCGCGCGCGATTTTGGAGCTTTTCAGGGCCTGGATGCCTTCGGCCAGGCCCACTTCGGCCATGATGACCGCGGCGCTGATTTTCTTAATCTCGTCGGCGTTCTTGAGTTCGCGTTCGGGAAAAATGCCGCCCTTGATGACGCGGACTTTGATTTTATGATTGCGCAGATCGCGGGCCAGGCCGAACGGGAAATTAGCCGGGACCAGGATTTTGCGCAATCGCTGCTCGCGCAGGAGAAGGCTGATGACGGCGGCCATGCCGGGCCGTTTGACGCGGAGCCGCCGCAGCTTTTCCAGGCATTGGCTGTAGGAGATGACGCGGCAATGGGGGACCTTCTTTTTGACGCGGTCCAGTTCCAGATCATTGACCACGGCATGACATTTGCCGTCCACGCGGAAGAAAATGAACGGGTCGGGCGCGAACAAGCCCACGGCGTAAAGCATATTCGCATCGCGCTCGCTGTCTGCCACGATCAATAGATTTGGAGAATCAGGCACGGTTCGGCGCCGGAGGAGTTCGCCGGGTAAAAATTCAATGTATCAACGACAGTCCATGTTGCAACCGGATCATCAGCGTCCGGTCTGCGGCAAATTAATGACATTAGTTGTTCTTCGCCGGGGCAGGCGGCAGCGTGCCCGGTTGCGAGTTTGTCGGCTCGGATGTGATGAAAGCATTTTCCCGGCGCGAAAGCAACTGGATTCGGCAAGTAATTGGCGCCGGCGGCGGCCCTGCCCCGAACCGGGAAATTATTGGGCTGTGCCGGTCTGGACCTGGAGACTGGCCAGCACCGGATCCAGCGCCGTTTTCCAAACCGCATAACCCGCCGCATTCAGATGCAGATGGTCCGGATTGAAATCAGCGGCGTTCGGATTGCCTTTTTCGTCCGCGTAAATGCCCCAGGTGTCGCACATTGCAAAGTTTGGCTGGCCCTTGACGAACTGTTCCACCAGGGAATTCGCCTTCTGGATTTTCTCCGCGTAAATCGCCACGTTGCCATCGGCTCTGGGCATGACTTTGCAAACGATGACCTTGGTTTTGGGATTGGTATTCTTGATCGCCAGGAGAATAAGCTGGATGTTCGCCGCCACGTCCTCCCCGCTGGCGCCATCCCCCACATCATTGGTGCCGATGAGCAGCACGATGGCCGCGGGCTTCAAACTCAACACATCCGCCTTGAGCCGGTAAAGCACCCCGCTGGTGATGTCCCCGCCAATGCCGCGGTTGGCCACTTTCAATTTCGGAAAATCCCGCGCCAGCGTCCTCCACCCCTCCGTGATGGAGTCTCCCAAAAACACCACCGCGCCGACATCGTTGCTCGCGGTCGCTTTCCATTGCGCATGATCGCGGGCCCATACCCCCGCCAGCCCGGTCCATACGGTGGGCGGCACTTTCCCTGGCAGTTTGTCGAGGCTCGGAAATTGCGATACGTCCGCCGCGCTGTCCGGCGCCACGGCCGGATTGTTGGCGGCTTGGGCGCGGGCCTTGACGGCTCCGGCGCCGGCCAGAAGGAGCGCGGCGCACGAGATGGCCAGAGGGATTAAGATCCTGCGGACGGCGAAGGTGTTATTCATTGGAAGGATGGATTGCCACAAGGCGGCGGCAGATGCCAGAATTATTTTCAATTTTTGTAACATCCCGTCTGGAAATTGGAAATTGTAGCGGCGGTCTGTGACCGCCGTTCTCAGGTTTTTTTGATTTTCGACGGTCATAGACCGCCGCTACAGACGGGCCTACCCCCACTTTTCAACTTTCATTTGTTCTTTGGGGACTTTCAGATCTTCGGCGACGAGGCGCTCGGCGGCGTCCACCAGGGCGTTGGGGCCGCAGGCGTAAAAGACGGTGTTTTGCAGGTCGCCGATATGCTCGCGGACCCAGGAGGCTTCGATGCGGCCGCGGCGGCCCGGCCAGGGATCTTCCGCCGCCAGCCGGGTGCAGGTGACGAGGAATTTGAAATGGGGGTTTTCTTGTTCGAGTTTGCGGAATTCCTTGTTGAAGATGATGTCGTTGGCGGTCTTGACGCTGTAAAGAATGGTGATTTTGGTGGCAAGGCCCCGGCGGGCGGCTTCGCGCGCGAAGGCGCGAAAAGGGGTCACGCCGGAGCCGCCGGCGATGCAGACCAAGTGTTTGTCCGGTTCGAGGACGGGGAGGAAGCGTCCGGTGGGAGGGAGGACCCACAGCTTGTCGCCCTGTTGCACCCAGTCCACGATGCGTGTGCCCATGGTGCCCTCGCGCTTGATGGTCACCTCGTAGAAGCCGCGGTCCAGGGCGCAGGAGGAAAGGGAGTAGGCCCGCTTGTAGGAGGGGCTGTCGGCGAAATAAACGGTGATGAATTGGCCGGTCTTGAACTCCGGGTTGTAGCCCTCGGGCCAGAGCAGGCGGAGCGTTTTTGTGTCCGGCAATTCCATGGTGGTGGCGTCCACCCGCATTTCGGCGATTTGTTTGGCCATAAAGTTTTTTGGGTAACATAGGGCCGCCGCCCTCCTCATTTCAATCCGTAAGTGCATCCGTAAGTGCAAAGGCCGGACAGGCCCCGGCCAATGCGTGAAGGTGCTGGGAACACATGGTCACTTGAATTGCGGCTGGTTTTCGACCGCGAAATACGAAAACCCGACTGAAGTGGTGGAGTATTGGCCTCATGGATCTATGGCTGTTGCGGTTCAAAAAATACCTTAATTAGGGTTGATTAGGGTTGATGAGGCTTGATTGGAAAAGCTTCATTCAAATCGTAAGTAGCTAATTTCCAGTCACTTGGGTTCATTTTGCTCAAAAATGGTCAACTTGGCGGAAAAAGTCATGCTTGCAACGATGAAATCAGAAAGCATACTAATTAAATAGAGTATTGAATGATTAGAGGCGGTGTAGCTTCACCGCTCTGCGCCGAATCGGCCGGCGGAGGCCCATCCTGTAGCGGCGGTCTATGACCGTCGCACACAAGCCGGACGCTGAATGAATAGGGAACGGATTGGCTCCAGTGTTGGAGCGATCCGTTTTGGCGTTTCGCCGTCCCGCAGCCCGACTGCATCCATTCTCGGCGGGCCGCCTTGTTTCCTCTCTTTTCCATCCTCCATCCTCCATCCTCGTGTTCATTCCTGCTCCACCGCTCCCCGCCGTCCCCGCCCCCATCCCCCCGGATGCGGTGCCGCCGTGTGCCTACGTTTCTCACGCTGGCCATTAAACCATAGGTTCTAATTTTTGTCAAGCCCTTTTTGGGAGAAAATCGGCAATGACGGAGTGGTGGGGTGCTGGAGTGATGGCGGGCCGGAGATCCGGCAACGGCGACCTTTGAGCCTTAAACCAGCCGTTCCCCTGGAAAAACCAGTTTGACCACGGATAAGCAGTCATATCGTCAAAGACTTAAAACCGTCGTTTGGCCCGAGGGTGCAGGACAGATTTCTTCTCGTCTTCGGTAGGGCGGCGCTGCTGCGCCGCCCAAGACTTTAGGGTAGAGCGGCAGCTCTGCCCTACCAGGAAGGTGAAGAATTTTGTCCTGCGCCCTTGGCCCGAATTTGGGCCGAATTGCGCTTGACTTGTCCGTGCGGCTGGCGCAGCATTGTGCCCATGTCACGCCTGCGCCGAATTGAATACGAAGGCCCAATTCAATCGCTTATGAGAACACTAGCCGTAATTGCTGGCACTTTGTGGTTGGCTCTGCCCATCTGTTGTGCAGCCGCCGATC
>Ga0326728_10027179_pt1 | contig 10037 bp, 8 predicted proteins | sample MB3enrmetagenome_FD_207602 | JGI IMG/M metagenome (GOLD analysis project Ga0326728, IMG submission 207602) | Lab enriched peat soil microbial communities from McLean, Ithaca, NY, United States - MB31MN | ecosystem: Environmental > Terrestrial > Soil > Wetlands > Peat | place: USA: New York... | reverse complement strand
AGCTTAAGCCCATTCCTCGAACGAACAAGGCGCAGGCGACGAGAGTGCTGGCAAGGCCGTGACTGGCCAGATAAATGAAAGGCAAGGTGCCCGCGAGCGCCGTCAGCGCGCCTCCGGCCGAGACGTTGCGGTTGCCAAACCGTTCCACACGCGATCCTACGAAAGGATAACTGAACATCATTCCGAGCCCTTGCGGAGCCAGTAGCAAGCCGGCTTCGCTCGGGGAGAGTCCGCCGGCGCGGGCCAGGAACATCGGAACAAGCATCTGACCTGCAAACGAGACCCCCTGTGACAGGAATTGTGTGACGACGGCGGCAGAAAAAATGTTGTCTTTGAACAACCGGAGGTCGATTATGGCGTCCTCCTTTTTTTTGATCGCCCATCGAAAGAAAACGATCAGCAGGAGCGCGGAAAGCGCCAGAGCCGTAAGGCCGGTGGGATCGGATGTGTGCTCCGATCCGTAAAGGAAAAGCACTACGCCGGGAGACAGCAAACCGAGACCGAACAAGTCGAGATTGCGCGGCCTCCTCTCGTGCTGGTCGTTGGGCAGAAATAAAGTGGCAAGCGTGAGTGCGAGCGCGCCGAAAGGAAGGTTGACCCAAAAGAGCCACCTCCAGGACGCAAACCGCAACAGCGCACCCGCGATGACAGGTCCCAGAAGGGGCGCAAGCAGAATCGGCATTGCGGCGAAACCGAGGACACGAGCCATCTTTTTTCCGGCGACGCGCGCCATGATCAACTGCGACATCGGCGCCAGCAGGCCGCCGCTCGTGCCTTGCAGGATACGAAACCCTATCAGGGAGTTCGCGGACCACGCGAGTCCGCAGAGGGCCGAAGTGAGAGTGAATGCCGAAAAGCACCAGAGGTAAAGCGCCTTAGCTCCTATGCGGTCGACGAGCCAGCCGTTCAAGGGCAATGTGAGCGCAAGCGCGAGCAGATAGCCACTTGTCACCCACTGGATGTTCGAAAGAGTGGTGTGCAATTCAAAAGCAAGGCTTGACAGAGAAACGTTGACGACCGTGGCGTCCATTTGGGAAATAAACGACCCGAGCACGGCAACGGAACAAATCCTCCAAAGGTGTGGACTGGTTCGCGCGGTTTCAAGCTGCTCCTCATCGGTTGACGCCATTCGCTTCTCCAGGGGAGTTGCCGCCATGGAAGCGTCCGAAGTGGCGCGCCCCCATCAGGCCCATCAGCAGAAAACCCAGCCCTAGAGTTGCCGCATGGGCGGTGGAGCGCAGGCTGAAGTCTCCGACGCGGCAGATCAGGACGTAAGCGACGGCGAGGTTGAAAAAGCCCCACACCACGTTGACGGTCGAAGAGGAAAGTCCCTGACCGGGCGGCTTGGCGAAAGGGCTTTGAAAGGGATGTCCCATCAACCCACTGACGACGTGGGGAATTGCATTAGAAAGAAACGCGCCGCCGAAAAAATATGAAATGAAATTCAACCAGTCCATTGTTCACCTTTCCTTTCCGTTCAAGGGTGTATGCCCGTCGTCTCCAGTAAAGAAACGATCGATCAGAAGTCGGCAAGCCGGTTTAGTAAGTTCACCGCGGCGGCGAGTTGCTCCTGCTCATGGGGCGCAAGTTGCGTCTTGAGCGCGCGGAAGAGCCAATCCTCCTTCGCCGCGCGGCCGGTCTTGAGGATCTTCAAAAAAGAAGGAGTCAGGCTTAAGAAGGTCTGCCGACCATCTTTGGGATCGGGCTTTCCGCGCACCACGCCCGCCGCTTCCAGCGCGGCAACCGTTATTCGCATCGATTGCGGGCGCACGCCTTCGGCGCGTGCAAGCATGGATACTGTTGCGGGGCCGTCGCGCTCCAGCCGGAGAATGACGGATTTCTGTGCATTCGTGAAATCCCCTGCATGCGCCTGCTCCCGCCATCGACGGATTAGTTTGGAAACCACAACCCGCAACTCACCCGCAAGGGCCGTGAGTTGCGGCGATTCGGAAGTTTGGGACGTCCTGCTCATAATTCGATAGTAGCATATATACAGTTTATCTGTACAGTTAGTCTGTATACTACATAACCGCTGTCTTTAAGGACTATAGCGACTTTGTAGAATCAATAAGTTGCGCGACTTTAAAATCCTGCCGAGTTCGTGGTTCATATTCACACCTTAGCCATTTGCAGTGTCTGCTGAGATTCTAAAGTGTTATGCTCCCCCTCTGCCTGCGCTGCGGCGCAGGAGTTGGGGAAACTCGGAGGGCGGCGTGGCGTTGGCGCTCGACAGCTTCGAGAAAGCAGTTTCGGCCTTAGCCGCCGTACTGGCCAAGAGCGACGATGTCGAGTTCATGAACAGCCTCGATGACGTGGCCCGCAACGCCATCAAGGCCGGTGTAGTCCAGCACTTTGAATGCACTTACGAACTTTGCTGGAAATTCATCAAGCGCTGGTTGGAAACAAACATCAGCGCCGGAGTCGCCGATGGCGTGACGCGTCGCGAACTTTTCCGCCTCGCGGCGGAGAACCGCCTGCTGGACGACGTCGAGCAATGGATGCGCTACCACGAGGCGCGAAATCTGACCTCGCACATCTATCATCCCGAGATCGCCGAGAGGGTCTACAACACCACCCATGAGTTTGCACGCGATGCCGCGCGCCTGCTGGCGGCCTTGGAAGCACGCAATGATTGACCTTCCCCCTCACCATCTCGAGACAGTCCGCGCCATCCTCGGCCGGGATGTCCCCAACTGTGAAGTCCGCGCCTTCGGTTCCCGCGTCAGCGGGCCGTCGAAGAGCTACTCCGACCTCGATTTGGCAATTGTCGCCCCCACCGCGCTGAACGCCGACACCCTCCGCCACCTCAAAGAAGCCTTCGAGGAATCCGATCTCCCTTTTCGCGTCGACGTGCTCGACTGGCACGAGACATCTCCCGATTTCCTAAGAGTGATTGAGAAAGGCTACGAAGTCATTAAGGCGGGTAGCGCGGGCGCATGATCCTGCGACCTGCGAGGCGGAATTTGAACTCGCGTTGACTTCACGTTGCGCCTTGGCGTGAAACTGGCCTATTTGTCCATAGACCAGTTCGCGGGCTCCTGCGCCGAGGGCAACTCGATGCCACTCCTGGAGGCACACCGAAGACGAGCGCGCTTGAGAAAGACACTCCTGAGGGACTTCTGACTCAGGACATTTCGTCCTCTCCAATTCAGACCACTTGTCTGGACTATTTCTTGCTTGACAAAAGCCTGAAGCCGTGCTAGGCTATTTGTGTGGGGATGGGGCCGGCTCGAAGGCCGGCCGGTAAGGGCTTCTCGATCGGTTGGGGGGGAATTGAAGAAAGGTACCCAAATGGCGAGAGCGAACCCAGCCTTGTGTCGCGAAGGAGGGCGCCCACAAGAGGCGCCCAGTGAGGGAGGCCGGCTCAACGACAAATTGTCGTCGATGCGCCTACCAAACGAAGGTGAATGATCGAGAATTGAGGGAACAAGGCGAGAATGTCTATGAAAACAAAGGATGAGGCCAAGATAGTCGAGAAGTTAAGGAGTCGAGGAGTTGAAGAGTTGAGCGGCGGAAGGCAAGAGATGACAAATAGTCACAGCCACACTCCGAGAAATGCCGCTTGGCTTCTCAACTCCTCAACTTCTCGACTCTTGGACTGCAGTATTGAGGGAACAAAGCGAGAATGTCTATGAAAACAAAGGATGAGGCCAAGAAAAGTTGAGAAGTCAAGGAGTCGAAGAGTTGAGAAGAGCGGCAAGAGCAGACAAATAGTCCGAGTCACACTCGGCGGAACGCCGCCTAGCTTCTCAACTCCTCGACTTCTCGACTCTTCGACTGCAGTATCAATCCTCCGGTTCCGGCGGCGGCATCTTGAACGCCGTGGGTTGGGCGTAGTCGCGCAACACCACCGTGGCAGGCGCGGCCAAGGCGATGAGGCGGTCGATATCGAAGTCCTTGAACAAGTCCAGGCAGAAAAGCTCCGGCGCGGCGCGGAAGATCACGGGCGTATCCAGCAGGAAGCCGAGGCTCGCCATCGCCTGTCGGCTCACCTGCTCGGAGAAGAGCGTGGGTTCGAGCGCCGCGGCGACGAGGCCCACCACCTGGCTGCGAATCCCGCTGGTCTCAAGGCGCACGGATTGCTGCCCCGACATCTGCCGTAGCCATCTCGCAGCGGCGATCACCTGGCCTGCCTCGATGCCGAGCGGCCGGTCGCCGGTTGTCGCTGCCAGCAGTTCCCAATCTGTAGGGTCGGGTTTCTGCGGAATCGTTTCGCCCATAAAGAGCGGGTCCAAGGCGAGCACCTGTTCCCCGCGATTGACCCGGTCGGAAACCACCGCGGCGGCTTCCCTTCTCCCCTTGTCGTTCAGCACCAGCGTGGCGGGAGCGTCGGCTGGCATAGCGAGGGCCTTCAGCCAAACGCCCGTGGCCGTAAGCCAGTTGTCGAAGTCGAAGCGATAGGAGATGGTCTCAAGTCCTTTGTTCTTGGTGTTCCACATCCTCCAAGCGCTCGATATCTTCACCGGCTTATACCGCAGGTCCGACTCGAGCTTGGATCGCTCCCTCAACGCCCAGGCAGCCTTTGCGGAGGAGTCCGTGGGGACAGGATCGCGCTCGATGGCCGCCGCCATTTTGCGCGCCAAGCTGAGAATCGTCAGGTTGTCTTTGGCCAAACCCACCACCACTTCCTCGCGGCTTTTGATCTCCGCATCGCTGGGAATCTCCGCTGTGGTTACCGGCAGATTGAAGTGAGTAGTAAAGAACTTGTAGGCGGCCTCGCGGTTATCGATCTGGTAGTTGTGGGTTCCGGGGTCGCGGTTCTCATGCCACGCGAAGGCCGTCTCCGCTCCGTAGAGTTTGAAGAAGGGCTGGATACCCGTGTAGATGTACGGCTTCACCAGGTCGGCGCGGAAACAACAGTTGTCCTCCGCATTGTGGATGAGGAGAGTGGGCCGCGGCGCGCGCAAGGCAGTGAGGATGGTGTAATCGAATCCCGCGTCAAAATCGGTGGGATCTTCCTCGATCTCATCCGTGTCCACCGGATGGGTGATATTGGATTCGAGAGAGCCGAAGCCGGCCACCTCGACCGCGACCTTGATCCTTTCGTCGAGCGCGCTCAGAACAATGGTTTGCCAGCCGCCCCCGGAAAGGCCGGTGACGCCCAATCGCGCGGGGTCCACCTGCGGAAGGGAGGCAAGGTAATCCACGCCTCGACGCATGGCCAGGTAGAACAAGCCGAGTTCGTTCGCGCCCACCAGGTCCAGTTGGGCGCCGAAGTCGTGCGCATTCTCCGGCTGGTGGAGCTCGCCGCAACCCATCCATTCCAGGTTGAGGGCCACGATGCCGCGCTTGGCGAAATTGATGGCGCGTTTCTGCTTGTACTCGGCGGCGTTCCCCAGCGGGTCGTGCCCGTTGACGTTGATGATCGCCGGCGCTCGTCCCGCCAGGTGTTCCGGCTCGTAAAGGATCGCCGTCGAGTTGAACCCCGGCACGATTTCAAAGCGCAGCTTGCGCCAGCGATAGCCGTGCCCGGTTTCAAACACTCCCAGATCCTCGAACTTCGGCGCCGCATCCACCCACGCGCGCGGCCAGCCGTGAAATGCAACGCCCGTCAGGATATGCTCGCGCCAGCGTTTTTCCTCGGAGGTCCACTGCTCAGCCGACGCCGGAGACGGCAACTTGGGAATGCGCGGCGTCAGGTATTGACTCAACTGAAAGGCCACAACCGAAACAGGCTGGATCTCCTGCTCCAGAATAGGTTTCAGATCGTTGGGCCGGGTTTGAGCCTTCAGGGTCAACGAGCCCGCCAGAATGGCGGCCACCACCAAGAGTCTCGAGCGCATGTTTCCTCCACTCCGCGGAATGTGGTCGGGCAAGCGGGCAAGCATCACGGAGGCGTCCGCCGTTGTCAAGCGCATTTTTCGCGGGAATGACGGTTCAGGGGCTTACGACGCGGTGGCGGAAGGAAACGGAAAGGCGGGAAAGGCGGTCAAACCGTGTGGGTGGGGCGTGGGACTTCGAGTGGCGGGCGCCACGCTGTGGCTTGCGGCATGCGTATGGACTGGCGTTTTCTGGCGTTTTGAAAGACGCGCAATTGCACGTGGGCGAAGAGCGGAGCCATCGCCATCCAGCCCACCGAATAAAAGCTGCAGGTTATCTCTGTGATGGAGTAAATGGTGAAGAAGGTCATGACGGCCAGGAGTTCGCCCGGCAAAGAAGTGGCTTCTCCAGCCGGCTTGGTGGAGTAGAACCGCAGGATGCCGACCCAAACCCAGATGAGGGCAATCAGGAATGGGACGATCCCCAGGAAGCCCGCCTGGATCAAGGCGTCAAAGAAGGTGCTTTGCATATTGGAGCCGTGAACAAAGATGCGGTCTCCCCAAAAGCCAAGTCCGGCCCAGGGGGATTGTTGCAACACCCGCCAGCCCTGTAACCAAGTCAGCGTCCGGCCCGTAAGTGTCGGATCAAATCCCCGCTCACGCGTCAGGTAAAGCGCAAAGGCATGACCCAATCCGGTCAGGAACACCAGCGGCAGCGCCAACAACCCTATCACGATCATCGGGACTCTCCAACGTGTGGGCGCGCGGGCCATGAGCACTACAGCGGCGATTACGACCGACACCCACGACGTGCGGGCCTGGGACAGCAGCAAAGCCAGTCCCGCGGCCACGGTCAGCGGCGTCCAGATGAACAGCGTTCTCTTGTCCTTTCGATCGTGCAGGAGTTTCGCCAGCCCCACCAGAATAACGATTCCGGCAAACCTTCCGAATCCCGTGTTCCTCGTTCCTGCCATGCCCATCACTTCCCCGGAAAGCCTGCCATAGGCCATCACGCCCAGCGGGTTGCCGGGACTGTGACTGACCGCCCCGCCGCCCAGGTACGGGATCCCAGCCAGCAAGCCGGCGCAGATGACGGCGCAGCAGCCCCAGTTAACGGAAATATAACGTTCCAAATGCGCCTCCGGATCGGGGGCCGAGGCGACCGCCATCACGACGATGATCACCGAGACGTACTGGAGTGCCCAATAGGCGCCGCCTATGGGCTCCGGCGAGACAAAAAGGGAGGAGACCAGCCCGATCCCCGCATAGAGTAACAGGAGATCCAACGGGCCGAATGCCAGCCACTTCGGAAGGGACCGGCGCTGAGCCAGTTGCGTCGCAGCGATCAGGCCGGCGAGTATAGGAAAGAATGCGCGCACACCATGCACGAGATTGATGAAGTTCTTGGGAAAGAGCGGGTCCATGCAGAAATAGATGGTGGAATTGTAGCCCGACCAAACCAAGAGACAAAGCGCCGAGGTCAGCATAAGCCCGCGAGTCTCCCGCCGGCGTTGGGGAGGCTTGACCTTTCGGAGTCGGAGGGTCAGGGGAGCGCGAGGACCTGGAGCGGAAAGGCCCTGCCGCACGGAATTGAGAATACGAGGTGAATCGGCCACATTTGCCATCTGCCACTTGTTCTTTGCGGCTTAAGTTGCTTCGTGGTCCGGCCTCGCGCGCGCCATGGTCGCCTCGTATGCCTCCATAATGCGCTCGGCGACCCGGTCCCAGTCGTAAAGCTGGCGGGCGCGTTCGAAGGCCGCCCGGCCCATTCGGGCGCACAACTCGCGATCGTTTGCGAGCCTGTCGAGCGCCGCGGCCATGTCCTGCACGAATTGCTCAGGATCGCGCGCCGGAACTTTGAATCCGCATTCAGGGTTGACATGCAGACCAGGGCCACCCAGATCGAAGCAGACCACAGGCTTGCCGGCAGCCATCGCCTCCACCACCACCAGGCCGCCGCCGTCGCGCAAGCTGGCGAAAAGAAAGACGTCGCAGAAGCGCATATTCGCCAGCAAGCGCCCGCGTGGCATCCAGCTTTCTATGCGTGCTTGGCTCTCGATGCCCAACTCATGTACGAGCGTTTGGAGGCGGCCCAGTTCAGGGCCCTCCCCGACGATCACGAACTGGGCCTCGGGGTGCTTCGGGGCAAAAACCGCGAAGGCCCGCAATGCCAGGTCGAATCCCTTAAGTGGAATCAGGCGGCCTGCCGACAGTACGGCGAACTTGGCATTCCGGGGCTGGGGTTCCGGGGCGGCAAGCTCGCTGCTCGATATGCCGTTGACGGAGAGCAGTTGCGCCTTCTTTCGCCAGCGAGCCGGCAGGGCCTCAAGAGCTTCCCGATTGGCCATCAGCAGAACACTCGCTCGCTCCTGGCTTGTCAGGAAGAATGGGTCGTGGCGAAAGAGCCACTGCAATCCTATGCGAACATATTCCCAGGCGCGCGATCTAGCCGGGAATTGCCGGCGGAAGTTCTTCGGCACGCGGTGGGCTCCGCCCCCGGGACCTCGCAGGTATGGCACCGGCAGCAGCGCCCCAATGATACTGGCCATCCAGTCGTTCTCATAGGTGAGATGATGGAAGGCGTCGAATGCAATCCGGCGGTGGAGTTTCCTGCCCGCAAAATAGGCGCGCCACTGCCACAAATAGGCGTAAAGCTGGAGTCCGCCTTGGCGCCGCAGCAGGGGACCGAGCCAGGCCGGCAAGCCGATATAAACGAAATGAGCGCGGGAGGCCGGATCTCGCTCGAGTGCAGCCCTGACGGCTTCTCTATTCTGAGCGGCGGTGAGGACCCACAAGCGGTGAGTCTGGCTCAGCCGCCTAATAAGATTCCAGGCCATCAGGTCCCCGCCTCCAAAAAACACGGCGGCGGGATCCGCCGCGCAGGCGTATGCGCAAACTAGGATCCGAGGCTTCATTGCGCCGCGGAGCACAACTCTAGTCTTCCCGCAATCGATCGGCCCATGCGGATCAACGGATGTTCAACGAGGTGTTAAGTCAAAGCCGAAGCGACCCCAGTAAGAACAAGGAAGACGCCGATTTTGAGCGGCAGCGGAAACGGCGAGAGGTGGAGGAACACGAGGGCCAGGCACGGTACATGGAGGAGATAAATCCCGTAAGAGTATTTCGCAATCAGGTGCGCGAGGCAGCTCAGCCAGCCACAGCGCACCTCTTCGAACAAGGGAATGGCCAGGCCCAGAACCAGGCAAGTGATCGCGTTAACAATCGCGTTGCGCGGGGTATCGATCAAGACTTGGTTCAAAAGCGAGCAACGCGCCACCATGAGCGCGAGGAGTGCTATCGGCCACAGAAACGAAGGCAGCTTCACTGGCGCGCCAGAAAGCAGGCGGTATGCGACCATCCCTCCAATAAACATAGGCGGAAAGATGGAGGCGTGAAAGGCGCGGGGAAGGCTGAGGCTCGTGCAAGCTATCGCCAGCGCTGTAGCGCCAACCCACATGGCCAAGGGCGCCGATTTGCGGCTATGTCTTGTCAGAGCAAAGTAGAAGGCGGGCAGAAACAGGTACATCTGCACCTCCCAGGGGAGGCTCCAGAGCGGCATCTCGATGTTTGGGTAGCGAATAACATTTTGCAGCAACAGCGCACTCACCAGCGTGCCCCGCCAGCCCATTTGCAGAATTCTCTGGTGGTCAACGTCGGTCAATCCCGTCGCCAGCACTAGGGCAATCGCCACCCAGCAGAGGGGATAGATTCGGAACGCCCGCCGGATGTAGAAACTGAGCGTCAGGTTGTTCGGCTTCATGCGCTGCATTGACAACAGAAGCACCAGGGAGGTGTGGACGAAAAACACCAGGACTCCGCCTACTCCGAGATTGGCGACGAACACCGCGTAACGCGGTGCGAAGCCACAGTAGCGGTATAAGTGCGAGCCCGCCACGACCAGAACGGCGAACGCTCGCAGCACGTCCAGGTTTCGCAGGTTATTGGCCGCTACCTGTGCCGTCCGCTGGACGCTCGCCTTCCCAGTCTCTGGCGGCTTCCCACTTTCCTTTGAGGGCCAGAAGGGCGCCGGCGACGTTTCCGGCGACGCGTTTGAAACAACCGATGTCGAAACGGGTGAGGCCAAGGAAAACACTCATCAAGGTTCTGATTGACAGAGCCAAGCAGCAGAGGGTCCGGGAAAGCTCCGAGTGCTTGGAGACAAAGTAGAGGCGGTTGAGCACTTCCTTCTTCCCAAACAGATGTGGGCCCGGCCGGCCGGACTCAGACGGGTAATGGAAGAAGCGGGCGCCGGCCACCACCGCAAGTTTGCGCTGCTTT
>Ga0326728_10027178_pt1 | contig 10037 bp, 7 predicted proteins | sample MB3enrmetagenome_FD_207602 | JGI IMG/M metagenome (GOLD analysis project Ga0326728, IMG submission 207602) | Lab enriched peat soil microbial communities from McLean, Ithaca, NY, United States - MB31MN | ecosystem: Environmental > Terrestrial > Soil > Wetlands > Peat | place: USA: New York... | reverse complement strand
CGCGGAGGAATTGGTGACGCTTAGCGGCTGTCCAAGAATGACTTCCAGTTTTCGGCGAAATCCTGTATGATCCGCTCCGCAGCCCGTGGATGGGAGAGCGGATTATGCAGGATGCCGTGGTTCATCAATGTCAGTGTCCTCATTGTACCCAGGCGGACGAGCACCCGGACAAGGACCAGCATGCGCAGCTCAATCTGCTGCTCAGCCGTTGCGACGAGCAACAGCGGCGGTGGATAGTGGCTTGGGAGGCCAACCGGTTGGGGCACGGCGGCTTGGCTTTCATGAGTTTGGTGACCGGTCTGCATCCGGACACGATCAACCGCGGGCAGGCGGAGTTGGCAAGCGGACTGGAGGGGCGTCCGGCCGACAGCGTGCGTTTGCCGGGGGCGGGCCGACCGTGTGTGGAAAAAAAACGCCCGGGGTCGAGCACCGCCTGAAAACCCTGGTGGAACCGGAAACCGGCGGCGACCCGGCGACGGGGCATCGGTTTGTGCGGCTGAGTTTGCGGGAGCTGTCCCGGCGGATTCACCTTGCCCCGGGTACCGTGTCGCGGCTGTTGGGGGCACTCGGCTTCTCGTTGCGGGTCAACGTCAAGCGATTTACCGGACCTCCCCATCCCAATCGGGACCGGCAATTCCGATACATTCGCCGCCAGCGTCGGGCCTTTCAGCGTGCCGGAGACCCGGTCGTCAGCGTGGATACGAAGAAAAAGGAGTTGATCGGACAGTTCAAGAATCCTGGCCGGACCTGGCGTCGAACGTCCCAGGAGGTCAACGCGCATGACTTCCTCCAGGACGCGGTGTGCCGCGCGGCCCCCTACGGGCTCTACGACGTAACGCACAACCGAGGCCACGTACATGTCGGCACCAGCGGCGATACGCCACAATTCGCCGTCGATGCGATTCGTCGATGGTGGCGCCGGGTTGGCCGTCGAAAGTACCCGCGCGCTCGACGCCTCTTGATTGAGGCGGATGCCGGAGGAAGCAATGGCTACCGCCCGCGTCTCTGGAAATATGCCCTGCAGCGGTGGGCCGACGCAGACCGGCTGACCATCAGCGTGGCGCACTACCCAACGGGTGCATCGAAATGGAACCCCGTGGAGCATCGCTTGTTTGGCCCAATCAGTATCAACTGGGCAGGAGAACCGCTGAGCAGTCTGGAAAGGACACTGGCGCTGATCCGGGGTACCCGCACAGAAACCGGCCTGACGGTCACAGCGTCTTGCACCCATAGACACTACCCGACGAAAATCAAGGTCAGCAACCACGACTTTGTCCAACTCAACATCCGACACCGTTCAACCTGCCCAGACTGGAACTACACCGTTACGCCACGGGCTCCGTAAATCTGGAAGTAATTCTTGGACGGCCGCTAAGCCCAACGGAAACGTCGTGGGACAGTAAGTCAAGTCACGGTCCCCGTCAACGGCCGCCGCCGGTGCTTGAGAGGGCGGGACGGCGATTACCGGTTGGCAAGCGGCGTGGGCGGTTGCGGCAGGTACTTCTCAGGGGCGTCCTTGACCGCTCGAATGCAGTCCTCGCCGGAGACGTACAAGGGGTAGTCGCCAATATACAACTTGACCACCGGCCCCCGGCTCCCCAGCGGAACGCGGGCGACGGGACAGATCGGCTGCCGCGCAAGACCGTCGCGGTCGGCCGCAGTCAAGAGCACCCTGGCCACATACGGGCGCGTGCTGAAGTGGGCATAGCAGGGGGTAAAGGAAGCGGTCGGACGGCGCGAATCCGGCAGGCCGGAAAACTCCAGCGTAATGGTGGTCTCTTTCTCTTGCAAAGACCGCAGGTCGATGGCTGCGGCCACATAGTCCTGCTCGGCCGCCCCCGGCGGCATGGCCGCGTACTGGAACGGGATCCGCCGCGGGGCGGCGTCCCCCGGCAATTGCAAGATCATCTGCGCGCGAACATCCCGCGCGCTCAGCGGCTTCAGCTTGCTGTCGTACAGGTAAATGCGGGTCGCCAGCGGCATGTACACGACTTCATAGTGGTTCGCCTTGGTTGCGAGGTACTCGCCGCCGTGGGGCGTGAGAACGGCGAGTGCGCGCGGTGCCGTGAAGGCCCGCTCCGATGTGTCGTCCTCGCGCTGCTTGGCCCCGTCGCCGTGCTTGCCGCCCCCGCCCCCGCCGCCATGCCCCGGGAACTGCCCCAGTGCCGGGGACGCGGAAAGGATCGCGCCCAGGGTGACAGCCACGACGGCCCAAGCCCGCAGGTTATGCTGCAGCATAACGTAAGATCTTGCCAGAAAGGGTGTTATGCCAAAGCATAACCTACTCATTCAAGCCGCCGCTGGAGGCTTGACAGACCAGTCAAGCCAGCTTCCATTTACAGCCCCGTCCCCGACGGACCGGCGGGCGTGGGTGAACTCGGTGGTGCAGGCAACGGCGGCGGCGGAGCCGGCGTCGAATACGTCGGCGGTGGTGCCGGGGTTGGCCCGCCCGACGACGGCGGATAGTAATACTGCTGCGTCATCGGCGCCGGCTGCCCGTAGACTGGGGCAGGCTGTGCGTAGCCCGCAGGCGGAGCTGCGTAGACAGGCTGCGGCGCGTAATACGGATACGGATACGGGTACGGATAGTAGTACGGGTAGGGGTAGGCGTAGCGGTACGGGTAGTAATAGGGGGGCGGATAGTATGCCGGGCCGCCCAAGGGAATGCCGATCCCGATGCCAACTCTCACTCCGCCCGCCTGGGCCGGCGACCACGAAAGGGCCAATAGAGCCAAGACCACGCTCGCCAGAATAATGCTCTTCTTCATTGCACGTCCTCCCAAAACCTGTCCCTGCGGTATTGACCCCCGCACAATCTATATCGACAGGGATGGTACCAAGACTGTGGGCCGCGAAAAAGCCCAGTTCTGGGCAGCCGAGTCCGCCACCAAGGGGGCGTTACTGTGGCAAGTCTCAAGCTATTTGGAGAATCTCCCCATGCCTTCGAGAGATGGGAGAGAGGGGGAGAGGTGAGGACATAGGGGAAGCAGACAAGCCAGGCGGGACATTCTGCGGCCGCCAGCCTCAGGGCGGCGAGTCAGTTCAGCCCCGATTATTCACGTGGGTCAGGTGAAACGAGCCCCACCAAGAATGCCGCCGGTGGGGCACGCCGACCATGCTGCGCACGGTACCCGTCGACCCATCCTACAGGCTACGATCCCACGATCAGTGTCGCGCCGGCTTTAAACGGAACTCCAGCGGCACGTCGCCCAGCAGCGCCGCGATCCGCTCGTAGGTCCGCCAGTCGGCCAGGTCCTTGTCTTCCAGCCCCGTGATCATTTCCAGCAGGGCCGGATTGTCGAACAGCGGACTCAAAGTGACGCTTTCCAGTCCGGGGGCGTCGGCGCGCAAGCGGGCTGTGGCCGGGATGGTTAGCGTGCCGGTTCCCGCGGGCAGGTGATGCTCGGCCCCGAGTTGCGGTTGAGGTCCGAGTTGGTTCACCTCGGTGAGCGTTGCGTCCAGCGCACGGCCCGCGCCGGCCTGGACGACGCGGACATGGACCTTCGCCGGGACCGGCGCCGGCGGGCGCCACGGCTTTTCGTCGAAGAAGAACGCGCCGCTGATGGCCCGCTGGTGTTTTTCATCCGCGCCGAAAGCGCGGACGCAGTACCAGGCGGTGCCGGTTTCCAGAATCGGCAGAGTGGCCTGTAGGAAGGGCCGGCCAGCGCGGCTGTCGTCGAGGACTTTCTGGAGCGGCCGGCCGTTGCGGAGGATTTCCACCCGCCGGAGGCCGGCTTCTGCCGCCCCGGAAGGCCAGGCCTCGATGCGCAACTCGTGAGGATGGTTACCGGCAGGGAAGGAACTGCCCGGGGGCTTCCCATCCAGCGAAACCAGCAGCAGCGGCCCGGTGGTGACGAAGGTGCGGCCCGCCCGGGCGGCGCGGGACGCGGCGGCAAGCGAGAAAGGGCCTTCGATAAACGTGTAGAGCCGCGCCGCTCCCGGCTGCGCACCGCCGGGGCGATCGAAGCAGGCGTCCGAAGAGGCGGTGGCTGCCAGGCGGTAGCCATGCCCCAGCAAGAGCGACCAGATCTGAAAGGACTTCTGGTCCGCGGCGAACTCCCCTGCGCCGGTGATAATGTCCAGACCGTCGAAAGTCGGGCCGGCCAGCGCGTCCAACGGCAGCTCGACGGCCAAGTTCGACACGCGCATCTTGTCCCGCTTGGGATAGATGCCTTGCCCGCCCCAGGAGCCGGTCCACCACCGCGCCGCGTGCGTGTAGAAGACCGATCCGCCTTGCGCGTGGATCAAGGAATGGGACTCGAAGTTGGCCAGCGAGGGCTTCTCGGACTCGTAGTCCGCCGCGCTGGCTTCCAACAGCAGGCGGATCGCGTCGGCCCCGGCCGGGGTGCGGCCGCGCATGTCCAGAATCCAGCAGTGTCCCAGGCAGCGGCCGGCATCGCCCTTGAAGTAGTTCTTCGGCGCTTCCAGGTTCCAGGTCAGCAGGCAATCGGGCGTCGAGCGGCGGGCCAACTCGGACTCGAGCCGCTCCGGCGTGGGGTCGTCCAACTGCCAGGCGTGGCCCAGCGAAAGATACTGCAAGTCCTCGGCCCGCGCCGCCGCCGCCACTTGGTCGAAGTCCACGGCAATCGTTTTCTCCCCGTGAACCATGTGCACGTGGCTGTCGCCGGCGAACCAGCCGCGCCGGCGGAGATCGACCTGCCGCTGCAATTCCAGTTGCACTGAGCGGACTTCACCGGCGCGCAGCTCGATTTCCTTCTCGACGGCCTTGCACTCGAAACCGCGCGTGACACGAATCTTGGTCCGTCCGGGCGGCAGCCGCTTGTTGAACGCGCCGGACGAGCGAAAGCCGCCGGAGAGCCCCCGGCCCTCGCTCACCGTGCGGCCGTTTGCGTCCACGATGGTCACGGTACAGGCCACCGGTTGTCGCGTTTCCGCGGCGAGGACGGTCCCGCGAAGTTCTGCATCCGCAGGTCCAGCAGGCGGCTGCGCGGCTGGGGAAACGAGGGAATGAAGCAGGAATGCGAGCGTACAACAGCCGGCTCTACCGACGGGGCGAATCAAGGATGCGCGTGCATTCATAATAGTTCCTCTCCAGGACTTGGCCCACACACGACGTGATTCCTTGCGTCAGGGCGAACGGAGTCGCAGTACGGGGCGAAGCTCCGAGTGGCGCGCCGCACGCAGATGATTCCGGGGATTGTCAGGATCGGGAACATCGCCGTTGCCAGGATGATGCCCACCATCCTCGCACAGGGCAACATCCCTTCCGGCCTGGTCGTAAGCCTGCGAGAGACATAAACCGAAGCCCCAAAGGCCCCTGCAAGGGGCAGAAAAGTCAGCATTGGCGCGACGTCCACCACCGATGGGAACTCGGCCCGAGCGACCGCGGCTAGGCAAACGCCAATCAAGACGAGCACGGAGTAGACCGTACCTAGGACGCCCATCCACCAGTACAGGCGGATTGCTACGGCCATATCCTGTCGGGGGCCGGATACTTGTTGACAGGCAGGCAAAAGCCTCCTCGCGCGCCACCATAGCCAGCACCAAATCACGGGCAAAACGGCTAACACAACGAGCGGATAGGCGAGACTCACGCTCAGCGTCCAAAGCACGGCTCCCGAGTCGGCCCAGCGGAAGTAACGGTAGTAAACGCCAAGGGCATCTCCGAACTCTCGTCGCTCGGAAAAGACATCCTCCCCGAACTTTGTGGTCAAGCAGAGCGAGATGATACTGCCGTGGTACGGCCCGGACTTCTCGTTGAAGAAATCGACCCGGCCGTGGTTGGAGCCGATGTGGAATGAATTGCTTAATGACAAGTAGTTCTTGCCGGGGTTGCTCCAGAAGCTCCACACCCACAGGGAGACCGTGCAGGCCAGGAGCAGGGCCGAGATGAGCGATAGCGTGTTGACGGTGCGGGATTTCATCGCTGGTCGAAGAAAAGGAAACCACGAAACACAGCGCAGAAGGTGCAGGGCGAACGCTGGCTAATCGCCTGTGTCTTACCCGATTTTACCGCGACGCCGCTCGCGCGTCCACCCGCGAACTTGGAGCGGGACCACGACGCCCCCGAGTCAGCCCGTCACGCTATCTTGACGGCTGCCGTCTGGCCGAGTAACCTGTCTCTGTTGCGAGAGACAGACCGATCCACCCCACCTTCTCGCTTCCATCCGCGTGAATTAACAGGCTGGGCCAGGATATGAACGCGATCATCCTCACTCTGCTTGTGCTCGGCGCCGTGCCGGGGCCGGCCGAATTCCAAGCGGGCGTCGCCCGCAAGGCCATCACGCCGACGGGGTCGATCTGGATGTCGGGCTACGCCGCGCGGACACGGCCTTCGGAAGGCGTCATGCACGATCTCTGGGCCAAGGCCCTGGCCTTGAAAGATGCCCGCGGCAAACGCGTGGTGATCGTCAGCACCGATTTGATCGGCCTGCCGCGCGAAGTTTCCGACGAAGTGGCCGCCCGCGTGAAGCAGAAACACGGTTTGCAGCGCGCGGAGCTGCTGCTGAATTCGTCGCACACGCATTCCGGCCCCGGCGTGTGGCCGAATCTGCAGGTCATGTTCGACGTTAGTCCCGGCGACCGGCAGCGGCTGATCGACTACCGCGACCGCTTGGTCGACGACCTGGTGGAAGTCGTGGGTGCGGCGCTGGCCGATTTGAGCCCGGCGACGTTTGCGGCCGGTCACGGCTCGGCCGGTTTCGCGGTCAACCGCCGGCAGCCCAGCGGCAAAGGCTTCAAACTTGGGGTGAACCCCGCCGGGCCGGTCGATCACGACGTGCCCGTCTTGAGGATCGCCACGCCCGGCGGCAAGCTCCGCGCCGTTCTCTTCGGCTACGCCTGCCACAACACGACGCTTGGCGGCGACCGCTATGAAATCAACGGCGATTATGCCGGCTTCGCGCAGATCGAGCTGGAAAAGGCGTTGCCGGGGGCGACGGCGCTGTTCCTCATGCTCTGTGGCGGAGACCAGAACCCGCATCCGCGCGGCACGCCGGAACTGGCAGCCCAACATGGCAAGACGCTGGCCGGCGAGGTTGAGCGGGTGCTGGCCGGCGGGCTCAGGCCGCTCTGTCCCACGATACGCACGGGCTACGAGGAAGTGAAGTTGGATCTGGCCCGCCGGGAGCGGGCCGTGTTCGAGCAGGAGGCCAAGGGCAACGACCGCTTCGGCAAGCGTTGCGCCGAGGCCGTGCTCGCCGCGCTGGACGCCGGCCGTCAGGTCTGGCAGGTGCCCGTTCCCGTCCAGGTCGTGGGTTTCGGCGACAATCTGGCGATGCTCGCCTTGGGCGGCGAGGTGGTGGTTGATTATTCGCTGCGGTTGAAGCGCGAGTGTCCGCAGACCGACTTGATCGTCGCCGGCTATACGAACGAGGTGATGTGCTACATCCCCTCGCGGCGCGTGCTCGGCGAGGGCGGCTACGAGGTGGTCGAGAGCATGATTTACTACGGCCAAGCGGGGCCGTTTGCCGCAAACGTGGAAGAAACTTTGATCGCGGCTTGCCGCCGGCTGCTCGTGAAGGTCGGCGTGAAGTGACCCAACATGAGACACTGTCCAAGAGAACCCTTCTTCCCCGCGAGAGGAGAACTGACATGCATGAGGCCTTGAATCGGCGGCGTTTCGTGACGGCCACCGCGGCGGCCGGCTTTGGCCTGGCGCTGGGCGGCACCGCGGCTGCGGCGGCCGAACAGCCCGCGCCCGCGGCTGCGAGTACGGCCGGCGCTGCCGAGAAGCCGGCGCTGCTGGGCGGAAAACCCGTGCGCACGCGGCCTTTCCCAGCTTGGCCGCGGATGGACAGCCGCGAAGACAAGGCCCTGCTGGACGTGCTCCACAGCGGCAAATGGTTCCGCGGCGAGGGGCAGTGCGTGAACCGCTTCGAAGCCGCTTATGCCCAGCTCACCGGGGCCAAGCACTGCCTGGCCACGGCCAACGGCACCAGCGCGCTGTTTGCGTCGCTGGGCGCCTTGGGCATCGGGCCGGGCGATGAAGTGCTCTTGACCCCGTACACCTTCGTGGCCACGCTGAACGTGGTCCTGCTGCATTACGCCTTGCCGATCTTCGTCGATATCGATCCGGAGACCTTCCAAATCGACGCCCGCAAGATCGAGGCCGCCATCACCGCCCGCACGGCCGCAATTCTGCCCGTACACATCGGCGGCTCCGTAGCGGACATGGACACGATCCTGGCGGTTGCCGCGGAGCACAAGCTGCCGGTGGTGGAAGACGCCTGCCAGGCCCACCTGGCCGAGTGGCGGGGCCGCAAGGCGGGCACCTTGGGGACCACCGGCTGTTTCAGTTTCCAGATCACCAAGAATCTCTGCGCCGGCGAGGGCGGCGCGATCCTCACCGACGACGAGGCGTTGGCCGGCAAGTGCTACGCTTTCCACAACAACTGCCGGCCGCGCGCCAAAGCCGGCTACAACTTCGGCTATGTGGGAGGACGCGGTGCAAATCTGCGGATGACCGAGTTCCAAGGCGCGCTCCTCTTGGCCCAGATGACCCGCCTGGAAGAGCAATCCAACACCCGCCGGCAGAATGCCGAATACCTCACCGGCATGTTGCGGGAAATCCCGGGAATCACGCCGGCGCGGACCTACGCAGGGTGTACGCGCAATGCCTATCACCTTTTCATGCTCCGCTACGATGCGCGGCAGTTCGCCGGTTTGCCGCGGGCGAAGTTCATAGCCGCCCTGAATGCCGAGGGGATTCCGTGCTTCGCCGGCTACGCGCCGCTGAACCAGGAGGCGTTTCTCAAGGGCACGATCCAGTCCCGCGCCTACCAGAAGATCTATTCCAAGGCGGAGATCGATCGCTGGGAAGAGCGCACGCAATGCCCGTTGAACGAGCGGCTTTGCCAGGAGGGGGTCTGGATGGCGCAGGCCATGTTTCTCGGTCCTCGCAGCGACATGGACGAGATCGCCGCGGCGGTGCGCAAGATTCAGGGGCACGCTGCGGCGCTGGCCAAGGCGTGAGCAGACGGAGACTTCCTAAATGGGACTGCACGACTCCAGGAGCAACGGTAATCTGGTGTGCCACTGCTTGATACAAGCAGTGCCGGGCGACAAGGCGGCTCTTCGGAACACACTGCTTGTACCAAGCAGTGGCACACCGGCACCAAGGCCCTCGCTGGCGCTTCGGGTTGGGATATTTCTCGCCTTGGCAGCGGTTTGGCCGGCGACGGCGGGTGCGGCGGGGTCCGTGGGCAATCCCGCGAAGTTGACTGCGGACACCTACGACTCGGGCTTCGCGCTGGCCCACGACACCTACAACGGCCTGAGCGCCGCGAGCGACGGGAAGATCTACTACGTGCTTTCTTCCCAGGCCTACGACGTGGCCGCGCAGATGTACTGCTTCGACCCGGCTACGAGAAAGATCGGCCACCTGGGCGACCTCAGCGCGGCGTGCGGCGAAAAGGGACTAAAGGCCGTCGCCCAGGGAAAGAGCCACGTCAACTTCGTGGAATGCCGGGGCAAACTCTATTTCGCCACGCACACCGGCTTCTATGCCGTCATCGACGACATGGAGAAGATGGGCCCTCCGCCGCCGGGCTGGAAACCCTATCCGGGCGGACACTTCCTGGCCTACGACATGGCTACCGGCAAGTTCCAAAGCCTGGCCGTCGCGCCTCGCGGCGAGGGCATCATCACCATGAACATGGACGGCCGCCGCGGCCGGCTCTATGGCCTGACCTGGCCCACCGGCTATTTCCTCCGCTACGACCTGGCGAAAAAGGAATTGAAAGACCTGGGGCCGACTTGCTTGCAGGGGGAAAACGGCAAGGGCGCCGGTTATCGCACGATCTGCCGCTCCTTGGCCGTCGATCCCGACGACGGCAGCGTTTACTTCACCAACGGCGACGGCGCGATTTTCCGCTACCGCTACGACCGCGACCAGATCGAAACGGTCGCGGGCGAGGACATGAAGAAGGACTACTTCGGCCTGTACGACCCGGCGTCCCCCGGTCACATGGGTTACAACTGGCGGCAGGTCGTCTGGCATCCGGCCGAGAAAGCGATCTACGGCGTACACGGCAATTCGGGGTACCTGTTCCGCTTCGATCCGCGGGCCGCCCGGC
>Ga0326728_10027177_pt1 | contig 10037 bp, 4 predicted proteins | sample MB3enrmetagenome_FD_207602 | JGI IMG/M metagenome (GOLD analysis project Ga0326728, IMG submission 207602) | Lab enriched peat soil microbial communities from McLean, Ithaca, NY, United States - MB31MN | ecosystem: Environmental > Terrestrial > Soil > Wetlands > Peat | place: USA: New York... | reverse complement strand
GTAATCGGGAAACGGACTCTTCAGGTCGCTGGTGTGTGCTTCTCCCCAGAAGCCATACATCATAAGGTCCATCCATTCGACTTGCGGGTGGCCATCGAATTCGGAGGCAAGCAGCTCGTTCAGTTCGCGGAAGGCCTTCAGAAACTCGGGATGGTCGTAGCGCGGTTCGCGAAAGTCAAAATCGCCGCCCTGCTCGCGCGAGCGGCCAATGCTCACCACCGGGATTTTCTGTTGCAGGAAATCCGGCATGGCAAGTCGCTTCGGCTGGAAAACAGTGTTAGAGAGCATCACGCGAAATGCCGCCTGCTTGCCGTGGCGTTTGGCCGCGTCGAAGGTCAGCTTCCACACCGGACTCAGATCGAGCCGGCCCGGCCTCGTCTGCACGTCCCGCCATTCGCACCGGATGTAAAAGATGTCCACGAAAGGAAGAGCTGCCATCATTTCTACGTGGTCTTCCAGCGTCTGCTTGCCGGCGCGCGCAGCCAGTGATGGCCCACCCTCCTCCCAAGTGTAGCCGCACAATCCCGAGCCGAAATTCCGCACCGGTTTGGCCGACGGGGTTGTCGTGACGAGGGTCCGCCAGCCCTCGTCCTGCTCGACCCCAAAGGGTCCCTGATTCAACCGGTCTGCAACTTTCGGTCCCGGCCCGAAATCGTAACCGCTCCACAAATGTTCAGGCACGTCGGCTCTTAATACCGAATGACAGGTTAGAGTTGCCACGGTCGCGCCGGCCGATATGAACTTCCGTCTTGTGATCATGCCCGCTCCTTTCCGAACCATTAATAATAATCGGTAGTCGGCTGTAGCGGCGCCCCATCCTCGGCCCGAACACCCTCAAATAGCAGAAATGCCCTCGAATCAACCGAAATTCCCAAGATTGCAGAAGGCTTTCTTCCTCGGCTTTTCTGAAAAGGTTCAGGGCTCGATCTCCATCCGAGATTGCACAGGAGTTCAGAATCTCTCAATGCACCAGCCGCCAGTCAGCGGGTATCTCATCGAGCTTGAGGTGGCGAACAAATGGGCCAACATCATTTTTGAATTAATTCAACCGTTCCGACGAATCTCAAAGTCCGCGCTCTTGGGCATGGGGTTTCCACCTCGCTGACGTGCGACATTGTAGACTCGCGCCGAATTCGAGACAAACCAAAAAGGAAGACACGGTGGTCTAAATGCGCTATAGGTACAACCTATGATCGACGGCAAGCTGACAACGGCTGAGGCAGCAAAACGGGCTGGAATCCACCAAGTCACTCCGCAAAAATGGATCGCGGCAGGCAAGTTGAAGGCGGCGAAGCCCAACTTGATTGGTGCTGTAGGGTACCGGCTATGGTCGGCCAAGGACGTTGCTGCTTTGCTGAAGGTCAAACTGGCTATCTATCGCAAGGGTAGAGGCCGGAAAAAGAAAAACGGCAACCGCTGAAGCGGGAACTTCAACGGCTGCCTAACCAATCAACCTGACTAGGAGGCTGAAATGGCTACAGGGAAGATCCCCCCCAAGGCGGTAATTCTTTCCCAACGTAGTGCTCCGGATTCCTCTCCATGCTTGGAAGCTTTTTGTACTACTCCTTCCGAATTGCTTCTCGTGCCGCGAAGAAAAGATTCACCACAGAGAGCACAGAGGCTACAGAAAAAGTACTTCTGTTTACGCGGGTAGAGATCGCGCTTCCTGTTTTGTTGACCCACATTTTCTTCTCCATCTTCTCTCCGTGGCCTCTGTGGTGAAATCCTTTTTGGGTTACGGCTCGCGCGTGGTGACAAATGCATGCAATGTCCTGCGATCGGCAAGGTCTTCCTATTTTTGCACAAGGGTGCGAAATGACAGGCCAAAAGCAGTGGGATAATCCCGGCCGCCGAGCGGTTGGGGTCCAAACACGACGTAGTCATCATCCGGGGCGTGTCCTGACTCGGCCCTCAGTTCAAAGAAGTAGAGTTACTTGGGGTCAAGCCGAACCGGCTTGCTGAGTGCGGCCGCGTACCACAAGTCGTATTGCGGGTACACATTCTTCGAAAGCGCCGCGGCTTCACCCAAGTCCTCTGAACCTTCCCGCGACCCGAACGAACGATCAGGTTTCCGGGGTTCCCGGTGCGGGCGAGCTTGAAGGCCATGCCTGTAAACGCGGGCGATTCGGCGGAGACATAGAATTTCCCGCGGATCGTTGCCGTCGGGCCGGGGCGCGGGGAAAAAACCAAGGCGCGCGCGTCGAACCCGGAGTCCATCGGCAGGGTCACGTCCTCGACCCGCAGGTTCGCATCCTCGTGCAGAAGCTTGATTTGCGGAGTCCCCAGATGGGGCTCGACGAGGCCCAGCATTTCGCGGAGATGCACCCGGTGCTTTTGCACAGAGGCCCTGTACGCGCTGAGGGAGGAGAAGTTGGGGCGCCAGAGCAGGTCGCGCTTGGCCGGTGTGGCAGCAATTTGCGATGTGAAGTAGCGGATGATCTGCTGGCGTTGCTCCTCGCGAATGTCATTGGTGGCGGGAGCGGTTAATAGCGCTGTCCCTTCCAGCGCGAAGGTCGCGCGGCTCGAGGTCTGAGCTTGGGGATTGCTGATTTCATCGGTTGGGCGAGGTGCTTGCCGCGGCTGCGCTCTTCCGGATGAGACAAACCACACGGCCGTTAGGCCCACTGGAATCATGGCGATCAGGCAAAGCAAATGGAGCTCGCGCACCATGCCGTTCCCCCCGAGCTCGGCGCCGTGTTCGCGCTGCCCGTGACAATGTCGCATGCTTGCGGGCAGCTTCCCCATTCTCAGCGGCTGAGATATTAGCCCTCATCGAGCCGAATAGGAATGGGGATTAGTATCTTCAGGTCAGAGGGCTGATGGGGCGGGCGGAAGGTGCGGAATGCCATTGGGGGGCCTCAGTGGAACTCTTCGTGGCTGGCCGTCGCGCCGATGACTTTCAATTCCAGTCTGGTGAGCCAGGCTACCTTCTCAATTTTGCCGAGGACGTGGCCGACGCCGAGCGCGCAATGATGAGTGGGTCCCTCGCTGCACAGGGCGTTGATGAAGGGCGCCGGTTCCAGCGTGAATCGCAGCCGGCTGTTGGTGTTGCCGATTTTGAGCCGCTCCCCGGCCAGGCATTCACCTTCCGCCGCGAGAAGTTTCAGCCGGCCGTCGTGTGTTTGGGTTACGCCAAGGATGGTGATGGGTCCTTTGCGGACGCTGGCTTCCACACTTACGCCGAAACCTGATTTGCCGTGGTACAGGCCGAGCCCTCGCAGGATCGGCCTCCCTTCGGCAATCCCCAGGTGGAAGGGACCATCGTGGCCCATCAGGACGAAGCGCTCGCGAAAATCCATGGCGTAAAGCTCGGTGTAGCTGCCTCCCGCGCCCAGCAGGTCCATGATCTTCATGGCCTGGCAGTTCTTCAGGTCAGCTTCCCCCGAGCAGGGAATTCCGCGCGCGGTCAGGAGGGAACATCCGAGGATCAGACCGGCGCCCAGCCGCTCGTAGAGGTTGCCACCCACTCCGCGGTAGTAGTAGGTCAAGCCATCGAGGTCAAAATCCTCTACCAGGTGGTCGAGCCCCACGGCTACCCGGCAGGCCCAATCCATCTGCTCCGGGGCGGGCTTTTTCGCCAGCGGGTCTGACGGGCTGTCTTCACTGATATCAAAGATGTCTCGGGTTTCCTCCACCTTGCGCGCGATCTCCGCGTCCGTCGCGGCGCTCACGCGCGCCTCCAGGTCGCACATTTCCAGGACCTCGATGTGCGTCCCCAGTTGCGCCTGGTGCTGGGTGAAGTCGCTATACATATCCAGCATTCCGGGGTAGGGGTGCCCGAGGTATCCGATGCGAGCCTGGCGCAGATTGCGAACCACCTTCGCGGCCGCGCACCACTCGGCGATTTCCGCCCACGCTGATTCGCTTGGTTCGCGCACATCGGGTTCCGGATCGAGCATGCCGGTGACTTGCCGGAAGGGAATGGCCGCGCGGGCAAACGCGCAGGCAATTTCCGGAACGCAGCAGGCGCAACAGTTGGCCAGCCACTCGGCGGTATCGGTGTGGGCATAATCGAGTGCTGCTTGCGGCTGGAGATTCAGCACCACCACGGGAGCCTTTGCCTCCTGAATGACCGGGAGGACCTGGGATGAAGTGGCGTACGTTCCCACATAGCAGAAGACTAAATCGACGCCGGCTTGACGAAAGGCCGCGCCGGCCGTGTGAGCTTTGTGCGGATCGTCCACCAGACCGGCGCTGACCGCCGTCGCCCATTCGCCGATCCTTTCTTCCACCTTGCGCTGGTAGCCCTCCAGCCGTTCTTTCAGCCCGTGGAACTGCGGCCAATAAGCCGCTAGGCCAATCCCAAATACTCCCACCTTGGCTTTCTTCAGATGTTTCACTCTGACCTCCTACCTGCAATAGGGCCGGATTCTGCATTGTTTGATAAGCCCGCGTGAAGCTCATGCAGTATTAATGCGAGTTCGCCCACTTGTCAATCCGAAGCGCAGATTCCCTCGCTTCACGGTTCTATGGCGGCCTGCAAATTCCCTCGATCCGGACCGCGGAGGCGTATAATGTGCCTGCTTGTTTCACGTGGTATCATCGCGCCGCCTTTTGTGGCTTGCCGATACTTGCCGCAACGGCAGTCAGGGAGGAAAAGCCATGAGACAATCTCGAGGGGTTCAATCCTTCGTTTTGTTATTGCTGTGCGCATTGATGACGGTAATTTCGTGTTCCAAGAAGCCAACTGCGCCGGAGACCGCCCCGCCGGAAACAGCCTCGGTCAAGGTCAACTGGGACAAGGTCACAACGGTTTCAAAGTCAACTCCCACCCTTCAAGTGGTCGTCAACCCACCCTTGCGCCCGGGCACGAAGATTCACGACCGAGTCTTTCAGGCGCTGCATGAGTTGGGAGCTGACTACGTTCGTTACGTGCCGTGGCTGCCCTATCCCAAGTTGGGAGTCGCGGAGCTCGAGCCACCCAAAGACGGAAAGACGTCGTGGGACTTTTCACTGATCGATCCCATGATGGAAGATTTGATGAATGCCCAAACCGGGCACACGGTAATCATCAATTTCAGCACGATTCCCCAGTGGATGTTCAAGACCGACAAACCCGTGGTTTATCCCGCTGATCCAGACCAGGTAACCTGGAACTATGAGCAGGGAACGGAGTTCCGTGATCCCAGCTTGAAGGAAGTGGGGGACTACTACGCGCGTCTGGTGGGTTGGTACACGCAGGGCGGATTCACGGATGAATTCGGGAAGCGCCACGACTCCGGCCATCATTACAAGATCGACTATTGGGAAGTTCTCAATGAAGTCGATAGCGAGCATAGCATGACGCCCCAGACCTATACGCACGTCTACGACGCCATTGTGGAAGCTATCCACCGCGCCGATCCGAAGGTGACGTGCGTGGGAATGGCGCTGGGCAGTGAACCCAGAGAATACTTTGAATACTTCCTGAATCACAAGAATCACAAGCCCGGCATCCCCATTGCCATGATTTCCTATCATTTCTATGCCGTGCCGAGCTCGGATGAGACCCCGGAAATCATGGAGCACACCTATTGGGAACAGGCGGATCGTTTTCTGAACGTGGTCAGCTATATCCAGGGGATCCGCGAGCGCCTGTCGCCCGAAACCAAGACCGATACGGACGAGTTGGGTTCGATCTCCGCAGAGGACACCGAACAGGACAAGCCCGGCCACGTCTTCAAGCCGATTCCCAACTCCTACTGGAATCTCTGCGGGAGCATGTACGCTTACCTTTACACCGAGCTGGCCAAGCGCGGCGTCGAGGTGGCGGGCGAATCCCAGTTGGTGGGCTACCCCACGCAGTTCCCTAGCGTGTCCATGGTGGATTGGGAGACCGGCCAGCCCAATGCGCGCTTCTGGGTGCTGAAGCTGCTGCGCGATAACTTCGGCCCGGGAGACAAGCTAGTGGATACGGACTCCACCGTTCCCTATGTTTATGTGCAGGCTTTCGTGACGCCAGAGGGCAAACACAAGATCCTGTTATTGAACAAGCGAAACCGCCCATTTGACGTGACGCTGCCGGGGGCGGAGGGAGCGCAAGTGCAGCTTGTGGATCAGACCACCAGCTTCCAGCCACCGGCTTCCAGCACCTTGACGGGTGAGCGGATTACTCTGGGCGGATTCGCCGTCGCCGCTGTGACCCTGGCGAAATGAGGCGGGGGACAGGGGGTTTCGGACGACAGGTCCTTATAAACGGCCGATCCTTACATACGAGGCGTCATCATAGTAAATTCAAATCAAGGCCCCTCCGTCGCCGCGGCTGAAAGTTTGCCGGTCTTAATGGCGGGCGACAGAGGGGCCGTGGGTGCGAGCCTTCTAGCCCGAGTTTCTGACCACTGAAATGGAAGGGCGGGGCTTTAGAGACTGGGAAAACCCCGTAAGCGCTGTCATTCTGAGGCCTTCGCAATTTCCATGAGCAAGCCCACTTCTTTCCCGCAAGGGACAATCCGTCTGTGCACTATTTACGAACTGGACATTTTCGTCTGTGGACTACCTCTGAACTTGACATTCACTTTTTTGGGAGTTAGATTCGGCGAACTCATTGAGATTCTCGCTCTAGGAGAGGTTGCCCATGCCTCCGTGCTTTAGTGTTACCGAACAGTGGCAAACCGCGACAAAGCGCATGGTGCTCTGCTGCGGATGTGTTGGCCTTTCATTTCTCGCCATCGTAGGGTTTGGTCTTGTTCCGAGGACACAAGCCTCAGAGAGTATACTCCCTAACCATCAGGTTTCTGCCACGCCCACGAAAATTCAGCCCAAGCTCGTGGCGAGTTACGGCAAGCTGCCTCTGAGTTTTGAGGCCAACCAGGGCCAGACCGACGCCCGGGTGCGATTCCTGGCGCGCGGCAGCGGCTACACGATTTTTCTCACCGATGAAGAGGCCGTCCTGACCTTGCGGAAATCCTCGCCCGGCATGAACCACTTGGGCAAGTTCGGACTTCCCGGCCGGCTTCACCCGTTTGGCCCGGTTGACCCACGCGCCGGACGCTGGCCGGGCCTTGGCGACGACTTGGAATCGCTGTGGCGGTCGCTGATCCCCGATCTCGGCCAAATGGTTCCCGACCCGAGCGCAGGCAAAGGCGCGGCGGCGGAACCGGAATCTCAGCCGCCGCAGGTGATACGGATGGGGCTGCTGGGCGGCAACGCCAAAGGGCGCGTCGTCGGACTCGACGAACTGCCGGGCAAGAGCAACTACTTCATCGGCAACGACCCCAAGAAGTGGCGCACCAACGTGCCGAGCTACGCTCGCGTGAAGTACGAGGGCGTCTACCCGGGCGTCGACCTGGTCTATTACGGCAACCAGCGCCAGCTTGAGTATGACTTTGTGGTCGAGCCGGGCGCCGACCCCAACCAGATCAAGCTGAGCTTCGCGGGCGCGGAGGGAATGCGCGTCGACGCGGCCAGCGGCGACCTGGTGCTGAAATTGGGCAAAGACGAGGTACGCTTCCGCAAGCCCGCCGTCTACCAGCCGGCTGTAGCCGCGGTGCCCTCATCGCCGTCCCTGTCTTTAGCGCCGGCCTCCGGTCTTGAGGCTCGTCACTCGGCACTTGTCACTCTTCACTCTTCTTTCGTGCTGGCGAGCAACAACCAGGTGGCCTTCCGCGTGGCGGGATACGACCCCAAGCGAGCCCTGGTGATTGATCCGGTGCTGAGCTATTCCACCTACCTGGGTGGCAGTGATAATGATTTGGGCAACGCTATTGCCGTCGACTCCTCCGGCAACGCCTACGTCACGGGCTACACTCGGTCCACCGACTTCCCCACCGTTGACCCGCTTCAATCAAGTAACCACGGCAAATATGACGCGTTTGTGTCGAAGTTGAATCCCGCCGGCTCGGCCCTGGTCTACTCCACTTATTTGGGCGGCAGTAAAACTGATGGCGGCACAGGCATCGCTGTCGACTCTTCCGGCAACGCCTACGTGACGGGACAGACTTACTCGACCGACTTCCCCACAGCTAACCCGATTCAGGCGAGTAACGACGCCTCTAATGGGACCGCGTTTGTGGCGGAGTTGAATGCCGCCGACTCGGCTCTGGTCTACTCCACTTACCTGGGCGGTAGCTCGAGCGACGTTGGCCTCGGCATGGCGGTAGACAGCGCGGGCAACGCCTACGTCACCGGATACACGGGGTCGACGGATTTCCCCACCGCGCACCCGTTCCAAGCCACCTGCGGTAGCTGTAGCAGTGGTGGGGACACCGCGTTTGTGGCGAAGTTGAATTTCACCGCCTCGGCGACCCCGCCCCTGACGCTGGCCTATTCCACCTACCTGGGTGGCAGTAATTTGGATGAGGCAAACGGCATCGCCGTGGATTCCTCCGGCAACGCCTATGTGACGGGGTACACCGCATCGACCGACTTCCCCACCATGAACCCGCATCAGGCGACTCTCAAGGGTTATGTGAATGTGTTTGTGACGACCTTCAATGCCGCGGGCTCGGCCCTGCTCTACTCCACCTACCTGGGCGGCAGCAACGTTGACCAGGGCTACGGCATCGCGGTGGACGCGGCGGGCAACGCCTATGTCACGGGCCTGACTTTTTCGATCGATTTCCCCACCAAGAACCCGTTCCAAGCTACCTGCGGTGGCTGTAGCAGTGGTGGGTACACCGCGTTTGTGGCGAAGTTGAATTTCACCGCCTCGGCGACCCCGCCCCTGACGCTGGCCTACTCCACCTACCTGGGAGGCAGCACGGCCGACCTTGGCTTCGGCATCGGGGTAGACAGCGCGGGCAACGCCTACGTTATCGGATACACGTACTCGACCGATTTCCCCACCAAACAGCAGCTCCAGCCCATCTGCGATGCCTGTAGTAACGGCGACGCCTTTGTGTCCGCCCTAAAGCCCGCCGGCAACGCGCTTGTCTACTCCAGCTATTTGGGCGGCAGCAACGGTAACTGGGCTTACGGGATCACGGTAGACAGCGCCGGCGACGCCTACGTGACTGGCGAGACTGATTCGACCGACTTCCCCACCATGAACCCGCTCCAGGCCAGCTACGGGGGCGGCGGCGCCGACGCCTTTGTGACGGAGATTTGGCCGGCGAAGGTCAGTCTTTCTCCGACCAGCCTCACGTTCGGGCCGCAGAACGTTGGCACCACCGGCGCCCCTCAGACGATGACCCTGAGTATCACTGGCGAAGGAACTCTCCTGATCTTGAACATCACGGTTTCGGGCGACTTCGCCCAGACGAACAATTGTGGGAGCTCGTTAACGGACTCCAGTTGCACCATCAGCGTGACCTTCACGCCCACGACGGCGGGTGGCAGGAGCGGCTCCATTACGTTTACCAGCAACGCCACCGTTGTCCCGTACAGTGTGAGCCTGACCGGTACGGGCACTGCTCCGGAGGCCGGCGTCTCGCCGTCCAGCCTGACGTTCGGCAGTCAGAGCGTGGGGACGAGGAGCGCGTCGCAGCCGGTCACCCTCAGCAACACAGGCAACGCCGCGCTCACCATCACTAGCATCGCCGCGAGCGCCAACTTCGGCCAGACCAACAACTGCGGGGGCAGTGTTGCAGCCGCCAGCTCCTGCACGATCAAAGTGACTTTCGCACCCACGGCCATGGGCTCGCTCACCGGGACGCTGACCATCACCGACAACAGCAATGAGGCGGCGGGCAGCACGCAGACGGTGACTTTGAGCGGAACGGGAGAGATCCTTGTGCACTGGCCGGGGCCTATACGTCTTCCACCTCCGCCGCCGTCACGCCCGGTCCCGCTACGACCTATACGGGGACTCCCTCCGACGCCACCTGTAACTGAGCCGATCTCCGTGCCAGAGCCCGTGCCCGCGCCCATGCCCGCCCCCGCGGCAGGCTTGGCGCCCTCTTCACTCACCTTCTCAGCTCAAATCGTAGGAACCCGCAGCAGCGCCCAGACCGTCACGCTGGCCAATACGGGCAACAGCACGCTCACCCTCACTGGCATCGCCACGAGCGCCAACTTCGGCCAGACCAACAACTGCGGGGACAGTGTCGCGGCCAGGGGCTCCTGCACGATCCACGTGACCTTCTCACCCACGGCGACCGGCTCGCTCGCCGGCACCCTGA
>Ga0326728_10027176_pt1 | contig 10038 bp, 9 predicted proteins | sample MB3enrmetagenome_FD_207602 | JGI IMG/M metagenome (GOLD analysis project Ga0326728, IMG submission 207602) | Lab enriched peat soil microbial communities from McLean, Ithaca, NY, United States - MB31MN | ecosystem: Environmental > Terrestrial > Soil > Wetlands > Peat | place: USA: New York... | reverse complement strand
TGCTGATCGTCGTTGCCACGCATACCCTCTGAGTAGCACGCCTCGCTTGTGGATTACGAGTAGTTTTTCAGCAACCTGCTAGGAGGGCGACGGAATTGGGCCCGCGCCATCGTCGAAAGGCGAGTCGCTCATGCGGAAGTTGGTGCGAATGTGCTCGCTGAGCAGTTCGGCGGCCTGGCGATTGGCTTCGCGGTCACTGCGCAGAAGATATTTCATGGCTTCCACCAGCACCCGCTGTCCCTCGAGATACCTTGGATCGTCGGTGCGGAGGCGGTTGCGCCGGGTTGGGTCCGGCAACGCCGCGATGATCACTACTTTGGGTTTGGCCATGAAATCCCTTGATGAATCTGACGCGCCCTGGGCGCCGGTGGTTGCAGAATTAAAAGAATGCGGTAGCCTCCACCCGGCGCTGGCCGCCTGTCAGTTGGGGCTGATGTACTTGGTCCGGCCCGTGGTCTTGAGCTTGAAGGCGTCGCGCGGCAGAGGCCGGTTGACCTGGATCGAGGTGTAGGTGGCGATGCGATAATCGCCGCCGCCCTCCACGAATTCCTGCTTCACACTCATCCCCGTCTGCGGATCGATCCAGATCCGTATGTGGCTGAACATATTCCTTACCTTCTGAGCCTTGGGCACCAGCTCGATCTTATAGGTGGCCTTGCCGTCGACGTTCTCCGCACCTGCGTAGCGCAGATCGAAGCTTTTTGCCAGGTCGTGTCCGCGCCCGCCAAAGCCGAGCGTCAGGTAAGCTTCAAAGTCCCCACGGTTCTTGCCTGCCTTGTAGCTGGTGACCTCATCCGCCTTGGGCAGATAGACCTGCAAGCCGTCCTTCTCGGTAAATAGCACGTACTTCGGGGCGGGATAGGTAACGTCGGCAGCCATCTCCACGCTGGAACCGGCGCGGCGGAAGTACATCACGCCCTTCTGGATATCGTGGTCGTTGACTACCTTCTGATACTGGTCCCATACAAATTCCGTCTGCACGTTCTTGAAGTTCGCGCTCTTGCTGTCCAGCAGGTTCAAAACCTGTTCCAGGTCGACGGGCTTGGCCTGGCCCATTGCGGAGGTCGCCAACAAAACGGCCAAGGATGCCACGAGCACCAGTCTTTTCATTGCACTCTCTTTTCGAACACGGTCCCACGGGGAAGGCTGCTACCGCCGAACCCAGACATGATATCCCACGAGATTACCCTTGCTGTCCAGCTCGGGCGCCCAGCGCTTGATCTTCACATAGCCGCTGATCGGCTCAATGACGCGCTGCAGGTCGGCCTGCGTGTCCGCTGGCGTGGCGCCGTTCACATCGCGCGCATCCACCCGGAAGATGAGTCCGTTGTCGCCGTCCGGCATGACCAGGACGCTCTTGGGACGGGGCTGGCGCTCGGCCGGTTTGTCTTTGTAGTTGATGAAGCGCGGAGTCACGAAAATGATCAGCAGGATCAGCGTGACCATCACATCGTAATGGAAGGATCCGCGCGGATAGGTCCACCAGATGTAGCCTTTGATTGTCTGCCACGCTTTTTTCATTGCACGTCTCTCAATGCATGTCTTTCATTGCACATCCAGTCTATTCGATCACGGGTCTGGCGGAAGGCCGATTGCCGCCGGAAACCTCTCCACACCGGGAAGGTTTACATCTTGCGCGCCTCGATTTTTTCCACGCCGATGTACGGGCGCAGCGCCTCGGGAATCAGAACGCTGCCGTCCTTCCGCTGGTAATTCTCCACGATGGCGACCCAGGTGCGTCCAACCGCCAGCCCGCTGCCGTTGAGGGTGTGTACCAGCTCGGTGCCTTTCCGGCCCTCGGGCTTGTAGCGGATGTTGGCCCGCCGCGCCTGGAAGCTCTCAAAGTTCGAGCAGGAGGAAATTTCGCGGAACAATCCCTGACCCGGCAACCAGACTTCCAGATCATACGTCTTGGCCGCGCTGAAACCCATATCGCCGGTCGACAACAGCATGCGGCGATAATGCAGGCCCAGCCGCTCCAGTACCTCCTCGGCCGCGCGCGTCAGCTTCTCGTGCTCGTCGTAGCTCTCGTCGGGCCGGGTAAACTTTACCAGCTCCACCTTTTGAAACTGGTGCTGGCGAATGATGCCGCGGACATCCTTGCCGTAGGAGCCCGCCTCGCTGCGGAAACAGGGAGTGTAGGCAGTGAGCGAAATGGGCAGCCGCGAGGCTTCCAGGGTCTCGTCGCGGAAGATGTTGGTGACCGGAACCTCGGCCGTGGGAATCAGCCAGAGGTCATGGTCACCTTGTGGAACCCGGAACAGGTCCTGCTCGAACTTGGGCAACTGGCCGGTGCCGTACATGGACTCCGAGTTGACCAGGTAGGGCGGCAACACTTCGGTGTAGCCATGCTCGCGGGTGTGCAGGTCGAGCATGAAGTTCATCAGGGCGCGTTCGAGCCTGGCGCCGAGGTCCCAATAGAGGGCGAAGCGGGCGCCGGTAAGCTTAGTGGCGCGCGCCAGGTCCAGAATGCCAAGCTGCTCGCCAAGCTCCCAGTGCGGCTTGGGAGTGAAGTCGAACTCCGGCGCCTTGCCCCAGCGCTTCACCTCGACGTTGGCGGTCTCGTCCCTTCCCACGGGCACGGAATCGTGCGGCAGGTTGGGGATGGTTTTCAGGATGTCGTAGAGTGCGGTGTCGGCTGCCTTGGCTTGCTCTTCCAGGGCCGGAATGCCCTCCTTAAGCTTGCCGACCTCGGCGCTCAGCGACTCCAGTTCCGACTTCTGCGCGGGCGTGATCGATCCCTTTTTCTCTGCACCCATGAGCGGGCCGATCTTCTTGCTGAGCTCGTTGCGGCGGGCCAGCGCGATCTCCAGTTCGTGGGTCAGAGCGCGGCGCTTGCTGTCCAGCTGGCGGAAACCGCCAAGAACTTCTTCCGGATTCGCGCCACGGCTGCGCAGCTTCTCTTCCACCACGGATAAGTGCTCGCGAACAAAGGCAAGGTCTAGCATAAGAGGTAAGGATATCAAGAACGCCGGACCGAATGCGAGGACGAAGGCAGGGCGGTAGTTTCCTAAATCTGGCTTTCATCGTTGCTACAGGATCCTAGACGCAGCGTTCATCGTTCCTGAACTACACTATCCTTCATATGCGCCGCCAACTTCGTAGTGCCGTCGCTCTGCTCGTTTTCGGCCTGTGGGCCGTCGCCTCTTTTGCCAGCGCTTATAACGCCCAGCCCAAGCTGGTGGTCATCGTGGTAGTGGATCAACTGCGCGGCGATCTGCTGGAGCGCTATCACGACGACTTCGGTGAGGGCGGCTTCCGCCTGCTCATGGATCATGGGGCCTGGTTCACCTCCTGCTACTACAACTACGCGGCCACCAAGACGGCGCCGGGGCACTCGACCATTGGCACGGGAACCTATGTGCTGGGGCATGGAATTCTTGGCAACGACTGGTGGGATCCCAAATTGCGCCGCATCGTCACCAGCGTGGAGGATGAGAGCACCAGGCCGCTCGGGCTGCCTGAAGGCGCCGCGGGCGCGAAGCGGAGTTCCTCGCCCCACAACCTGCAAACCGACACCATCGGCGACGAGCTGAAGCTGGCCACTGGAGGGAGCGCCAAGGTTTACGGCGTCGCCTTGAAGGATCGGGCGGCGATTCTTCCGGTGGGTTTTGCCGCCGATGCGGCGTTCTTCCTCGATGCGCAATCGGGTGCCTTTGTTACTTCGACCTACTACATGCAGAAGGCGCCGGAGTGGCTGCTGCGGTTCAACGCGGGCAATACGCGCGCGGGCTATCTGAATCGCGAGGTCAAAGACGCATCGGGAAAGGTGTTGCGCTCGACCGCCCCGGCAAAGGACGCCAAGGGCAAGGAATTATCTTTCTACGACCTGGTGGGACCGACGCCCTGGGGCAATGACTACACGGCCGATGTTGCCAGGCAGATCATCGACAACGAGAAGCTGGGCACAGGCGCGGTGACCGACCTGATCTCCATCAGTTTCTCCTCGCCCGATATCCTGGGCCATGCGGTGGGACCGGACTCGCTGGAACAGCGGGCGATGCTGGTGGCGCTGGACCGCACCCTGGCGGGATTCTTCGCGTATCTCGATGGCAAGTTGGGCAAGGGCAACTGGGCAGTGGCGCTGACCGCCGATCATGGCATTGCGCCGATGGCGGACTATGCCGGCAAGCTGCGGATTCCCGCCTTCAACTTCAGCTCCACGGACATGCGCACTCAGTTGAACCACATGCTGAGTGCGCAGTATGGCAAGGAAGCCGAGTACGTGGTGTACATCGACTACCCGGTCCTGTACCTGGATTCGGAGGCCTTTGCAGACGTGCGGGTGAACCAGGCCGATGCAGAGAGCGCCGTGGGAGAGCTGATGCTGAAACTGGGCTTCCGCAACTACGCCACAAAGTTGCAGATGGGCGCCGGGGAGTTGAAGAACAGCATCTTCCGGCAGCAGATTCTGAACTCCTACTCGCCGCTGGCAGGATGGTATGTCACCGGATTCCTGCCGCCGTTCCAGATCGCCGCCGCCACCGGCACCACCCACGCGGTGCCCTACAGCTACGACGCGCACGTGCCCCTGGCGTTTTACGGGGCGGAGTTCCGTACCGGCGTCTACCGCGAGAGCGTGGAGCCGGTGGACCTGGCGGTGACCCTGAGTTCCCTGCTCCGCATCAACAAGCCGGCCAGCGCCGTGGGTAGGGTGCTGGACGAGGCATTTGCCGGCCAGGCAGCGGCTGCCGTCGCCGCGACCCCGGCCACGAAGTAGAATGAAGGAATGAGCCCCAGCAATCCCGAGCAGCGAATGCAGCCGGCAAGCACGGCTTCCACTCCGAAACCCACTCCCGCGCCCGCAGCGCGGCCAGCGCGGCGCGCTGCGCCAACCCTTGACATGAGTGTCCAGATCGCGGGCATCGCCTTGAAGAATCCGATTCTGGCGGCGTCGGGGACCTTCGGCTATGGCATTGAATTTGAAGACATCGTCGCGCTGGAAAAGCTGGGTGGCTTTGTCGTCAAGGGACTGTCGCGCGAGCCCATGCCGGGCAATCCTCCGCCCCGCCTGTTTGAGACGGCGGCCGGAATGCTGAATGCGATCGGCCTGCAGAACATTGGCGCGCGCGCGTTTGTGGAAGAAAAGCTGCCCCAGCTGCGGAAAATCAAAGACACGGTGGTGATCGCCAACGTCTATGGCTACAGCACGGAGGATTACGAGGCGACGATCCGCATTCTGAACGAAGGTGAAGGGATTGCGGCATACGAGCTGAATGTTTCCTGCCCGAATGTGCGCTATGGCGGAATCGCTTTCGGGCAGGATCCAGCCCTGCTGTCCGAAGTGGTGGCCGGGGCGCGCGCCGCCTCCAGGCGGCCGCTGATCGTCAAGCTTTCGCCTAACGTGACCAGCATTGCACAAATGGCGCGGGCCGCCGAAGACGCGGGCGCGGACGCGATCTCACTGGTAAACACCTTTCTGGCAATGGCCATTGACCCGATAACGCGGCGGCCTCGCATCTCCAATGTGACGGCGGGGCTGAGCGGCCCGGCGATCAAGCCGATTGCCGTACGCATGGTGTACGAGGTGGCGCAGGCGGTGAAGATTCCCATCATCGGGATAGGCGGTATCAGCACCCAGGAGGATGTGGTGGAATTCCTGCTGGCGGGAGCTACCGCGGTGGAAGTGGGCACGGCAAACTTCTGGGATCCGCGGGCTTGCGAGCGGCTGGTGAAACAGTTGGAAAGCTGGTGCCTGGAGCAGGAGATTGAAAGCGTGGCCAGCCTGCGCGGGGGATTGATACTCAGCTAAGAGCTGGGCGCGGCGCGACGGTTCACTCCCTGGATCTCCGCAAGAACAGGTTTGGCTCAACCGGCAATCCTTGCGCAAGATGGCCGATGATGAACCAAACAGGACCCCTCCGCGCGGGAGGGGTTGCTTTTGCGATCCACTATTGCCGGTTAGTGGCCGCCGGAGATTCTGACCCGCAATTCCTCGGGCAGACGTTCGCGCAGATTTTCCGGGAGGCGGTCGTGCAGATTGCGCGCCCCGGTCAGGGCCGCGTCCTTGACTACCAACGGAGCCGGAGTGGAGACAGCCACCAGCAGCCAGATGAGAGCCGAGAGCGCAAAGCCGCAGAGCGCGCCAAGTTCGAGCCAGAGGGCGTGCGGCGGAAAGAAATGGTGGATGACGGCGAAGGCGAAGACGAAGACGAAGGCCGAGACCGTGGCCAGGGTGATGAGAGTGATATCAATGGTGCGGTGAAGCTTCTGGCGGGAGCGGCAGTGTTCGCAGGCGGCCAGATGGGCCTCATAGTCACCACTCATCTCCGGAGCCAGGCCGGTGATGTCATAGCGCCAACCCGCAAGGATATGGCCAACGAATGGATCGATGCATTGACTCATAATCAATCGATTCAATCTATATGGTAATGGCCGACAGGGGCATGTCCTGCGAAGCCAGAACCAGACGGTTGCCCCACAGCACCTGACGCATTCCCAGGGCCCGCTCGGCCGCGATCCGCGCCAAGTCCGGAAGATTATTCTGCTCCGACAAGTGAGCCAATATGAGGAATGCCGCACTCCCATCATAATCCGTTGCAAGAAATTCCGCGAGAGCCTGGTTGGAGAGATGCCCAACCCTGGACATCACGCGCTGTTTTACGGCCCAGGGATAAGGGCCGAGGCGAAGCATTTCCAGATCGTGGTTGGATTCCAGAATTAATCCGTCGCAGCCGCGGAGCTGGTCGCGGACGTTCTGCGGCAGGAAGCCGAGATCGGTGGCAATGGCCATGTGCACGCCTTCGGCGGTGAAACGGAAACCGACGGGATCGGCGGCGTCATGGGGAATGGTGAAGGGCATGACCTCGATATCTCCGACGCTGAACCCTTTGCCGGGAGAAAACAATTCGAGACGCTCGGCCTGGACCTGGTTGCCCGCTGAGTCCTTATACTGGCGCTGCCAGGCGCCGTGCGTGGGCGCGGTGAGGTGGACGGGCAGGTGAAACTTCTTGGCCATGACGTGTACACCGGCGACGTGGTCGGCGTGCTCGTGGGTAATGAGAATGGCGGAAACAGACTCTGGAGCGACGCCCCGGAGAGCGAGGCGGCGGCAGGTTTCGCGGCAGGAGAGACCGCAGTCGATAAGCACGCGGGTTCGGGAGGTCGCGAGCAGCGTGCAGTTGCCCCGGCTGCCCGAGGCCAGAACTGTAATCGAAACGGCCACGAGGCATAGCATAGCCGGAAAGTGCAAGGTTTCAAAGCTTCAAACAGGCGATTCCAGCTCCAGGGCACTACCGAACGGCGTGTGCCGAGTGCTGGACAGCCGCCGTTGCCGATTGCCATGGGCTGGGCCGCGGCGCGAAACGCGGCTAGCGTGTTGAGCTGCCCTGTGACCGCGCCCGGCATTGGAGCTGTGCCCGGAGTGGCCGTCCGGAACTCGCCCCACACGTCCAGGCTGCCCCATTCCCGTTGCATTTGCCAATGCACAAATATCCCAGACTTCCCTTACCCACAGTTTTTCCACAAACTTGCCCGCCAATCCCGCCCGCCCGCCGCCGCAATGGAGCAGACTAGTAAAGTGGCCAACCCCGGAGACTTCGCCTACACCGTCAAGCAGCAGGCCGACATCGTCCGCATCATCGGCGAGTATGTAAAGCTGCGCAAGTCCGGGGCGCAGAACTACTCCGGCCTGTGCCCGTTCCATGGCGAAAAGACACCCTCGTTTTCCGTCCACGCCACCCGCCAGTACTTTCACTGCTTCGGCTGCGGAGTCTCGGGCGACGTCTTCACCTTCGTCCAGAAGATCGAGAACATCACCTTCCCCGAAGCCGTCACGGCCGTCGCCCAGAAGCTGGGCATCGCCGCCCCCAAGGCCCAGTTCAACTCGCCGCAGGAAGCTCGCGAGGCCCGCACCCGCGGCCTTCTGCTCGACCTGCACCAGGCCGCATGCCTCTGGTTCCAGGAGCAGCTTGCCCGTCCCGAGGGCGCCGCCGCCCGCGAATATCTGCGCGGCCGCGGCCTCGACGAGGAAGCCATCGCCCGCTTCCGCATTGGCTTCGCTCCGGAGTCCGGTTTCCTTCTCCGCGACAAGCTCAAGGGAGCGGCCGATGAAGACACCCTGCGCGAAAGCGGGCTGTTCAGTTGGAAGGAACGTGAGCAAACGCCCGCGGCCGGAGCGGCGTCCGTTGCCGCGTACCCGGCTGCGAAGCTTGACGCCAAACCCGCACCCGCCGCGCTCTACAGCAAGTTCCGCAACCGCATCGTCTTTCCCATTTGCAATGAAGGTGGCAAGGTCATCGCCTTTACCGGACGCACCCTGGCCAGCGACGAAAAGTCCGGCCCCAAATACCTCAACTCGCCCGAGACTCCCATCTACAGTAAGTCGCGCGTTCTTTTCAATCTCCACCTTGCCAAGGAGGCCATCCGCCGCCTCGACTACGTGATCCTAGTCGAAGGCCAGATGGACTGCATCTCCGTCTTCAATGCCGGATTCCACAACGTCATCGCCTCCAGCGGCACCGCGTTCACCGAGTTGCAGGCGCGCCTGCTTGCCCGCTTCAGCAAAAAAATTGTCGTCAACTTCGATCCAGACACCGCCGGAGCGGCTGCCGCCGAACGTTCGCTCACCCTGCTGGTCAGCGAGGATTTCGAAATCCGCATCGCCACCCTCGAGCAGGGATACGACCCCGATCTGTTCGTGCGCCGCAAGGGAGCCGCCGCCTACGGTGCGGCTCTGCAGGCCTCGCAGAAGTATTTCGATTACCTCATCGAGCGCGCCCAGGCCCAGTTTCCCCGCACCGGCGAAGGCAAGGTCAAAGCCATCAACTATCTCCTGCCGCACATCCAGCGCGTTCCCAGCCGCATTGTGCGCGACGAACTTGCCGCCGACATCGCGCAGAAGTTGCAGATCGACTCCGCCGTCCTGCGCCAGGAACTTCGTCACGTTGCCGGAGCGCGCACCGCAACCAAGGTCGCACCGGCGCCCGAGGCAGCCCTCACCGAAGCCGAGCGCATCCTCCTGCAAGCTCTCGCTTCCGGCCGCGAACTCGCCTTTACCTTTGAGGATGAGAATGGCCAGGAGCAGGTCTACAACCCAGCCGAGCAGGCCTACTACACTCTCAGCGCCGAGCATCTGCACCAGGGCATGCGCGCCGAGGCGCTCATCGACGCCATTCTCAAGGCTCTCGCCGAAGGCGCCGACCTCATGACCCTCGCGCTCGCCGACGAGGATCGCGCCCTCTTCATGTCGGTCCTCATGCGGGAACATGAGACGCTCACCGCCGAGCTTCTCCACGGCGCTATCGAAGCCCTGCGCCGCCGCCAGCTTGAGCACCGTCAGCGCGATCTCCGCCGCCAGATCGCCGAAGCCGGGCGCAACAACGATCCCGTTGCCATCGCCCGCCTGATGCAGGAGAAGCAGGAAGTGGACCGCGCCCTGCGCCATGCCACCACCGTCTGACAATCTGCACGCCCGCCCCCGTTGTGGCTGGGAGCTGGCGGCTGGAGGGCCATCGCTTGAATCGCGCCCGTCGCCAAGCGTCGCGGCACCGCCGGCTGCATAAATCACGAAAATTCCTGCTTGCAATCAGCCCTAAAAGCAGCCATCATCCGCATCAGCAAACCAGTGGGGTGGGCTTTATGAACGACCAACCAATCAGGGAAATGCGGCGTAAGGACCGGGAGATCAGTGAAGAAGAGGCTTGCCAGCTTCTGGCCACCGGCGAGTATGGCGTGCTCAGCACCGTTGGCTCAGACGGCGAACCCTACGGCGTGCCCCTCAGCTATGTCTATCGCGATGGTGAGATTTTCTTTCACTCCGCCCCCGAAGGCCGCAAGGTGGAGAATCTCGGCGCCGGAGCCCCAGCCAGCTTTTGCGTCGTTGGCGAAACCGAGCTGCAGCCGGAAATGTTCAGCACCCGCTACCAGAGCGCCATCGCCTCGGGCGAGGTCCACGAGTTGGAGGGCGAGGAAAAGATCAGCGCGCTGGGCTGGCTGGTGGAAAAGTACGCGCCGGATTTTTTCCAGCAAGGAGTAGAGTACATCGCCAGCTCCCATAATCTGACGCGGGTTTTCGCCCTGCGTCCGCACCGCATCACC
>Ga0326728_10027174_pt1 | contig 10038 bp, 12 predicted proteins | sample MB3enrmetagenome_FD_207602 | JGI IMG/M metagenome (GOLD analysis project Ga0326728, IMG submission 207602) | Lab enriched peat soil microbial communities from McLean, Ithaca, NY, United States - MB31MN | ecosystem: Environmental > Terrestrial > Soil > Wetlands > Peat | place: USA: New York... | reverse complement strand
CTCAATCCCGAACGCGACATGCCGGACGACGCGGCGGCGGTGCACGGCTTGACGAACGAGTTCCTCAAGGACAAGCCGCGCTTTGCCGACATCGTCGAGGCGCTGCTGGAGTTCCTCGCCGATTCCCCGCTGGTCATCCACAATGCCGGGTTCGATCTCAGGTTCCTCAACGCCGAATTGGAGCGCATCGGCCGTCCGCCGCTTTCGTTCGCGCGCGCCATCGACACGATCGAGATCGCCAAAGCCAAGCTGCCCGGCGCGCGTTATTCACTCGACGAATTGTGCAAGCGCTTCACCATCGATCTGACGGCGCGCGACAAGCACGGCGCGCTGCTCGACGCCGAACTGACCGCGCAAGTCTATCTCGAACTGGTCGGCGGACGGCAGAAGCGGCTGCTCTTGGCGCCGTCCGACGCGGAGAGCGATCCCGCCGACAAGCCTCGCGCCCAGCGCCAGCGCCTGGCGCCTTTGCCGGCGCGGCTGACGGCGGAAGAGCGCCAGGCGCACGAGGATTTCGTGGCGCGCGAATTGGGCGCAAACGCTCTTTGGAAGACCGGCTAAGCCTCGCCTTGGGCGCCGGCGCGCATCTGCTGCAGTTCTTGCGCCTTGGCGCGATAGAGCGCCGCGAAATCGATCGGCTCGATCATCAAAGGCGGCATGCCGCCGTCGCGCACCATATCGGCCACGATGCGCCGCGCGAAGGGAAAGAGAAGATGCGGCGCTTCGATCAACAAGACTTGATTGCGCACTTCGTCGGGAATGTTGTGAAGCTGGAAGAGCCCGGCATAGACCAGCTCAAGCAGGAAAGACGGCTTGTCTTCCACGGTGGCCGCGACGCGCAGTTTCATCTCGACTTCGTAGATCTGTACGTCTAGCTGGCGCGCCTGCAAATCGACGCTTAGTTCGATCTGTGGGCGGCTGGCCGGGTTGGACGGTGCGCCAGGATTCTCGAAGGACAGATCCTTGATGTATTGGCCCACGACCTGGATACGGGGAGGATTGGTGTCCATCCCGTTTTCGCCGGCAGGCATGCCTTGCTCGCTCATGGTGGCCCCTTGAAAATCCGCCCGGGGCGCTAGCACGGATCGCGCATTCGTGACAAGCAAGCGCGGGCGGGGGCGTTAGTCATGCGCCGCATGGTCGCTGGACCCCCGGGCGCCGACGCGTTAGGCTAGGGTATCCTATGCGCGCGCAGAAGGACCTCGCGAAATGGCGGATTCTCAGGTACTGGCCATTGTCTTGATCGCCACGGTGGCAGGAATCATCCTGTTCCGCCTTTACGCGGTCTTGGGCCGGCGCACCGGCCATGAGCGCCCGCCGCCGGAGAATCTGGGCTATTCGAACCGCGCGGGCGAAGAGGCTTTGGCTTTGCCCGAAAACCGCGCCCGGCTGCGCGCCCTGGCGGGCGAAAGGCCCTCCGATCCGGTGGCTGCGGGCCTGCTCGACATCCAACTGGCCGACCGCGCCTTCGACAAGGACAAGTTCCTTAACGGCGCGCGAGCGGCCCATGAGATGATCGTGACGGCTTTTGCCGCCGGCGATCGCATCGCCCTTCGGCCGCTGTTAAACGACGAGGTCTATGCCGCTTTCGAGGCGGCGATCAAAGGGCGCGAAGCACGCGGCGAGAAAGTCGCCTTCACCTACGTAGGCTTTAAGGAAGTGAAGATCATCCAAGCCGACCTCAAGGGCCGCATGGCTGAGATCACGCTGGCGTTCGCGGCGCAGTTCGTCTCGGCCACCTCGGATGCGCAAGGCGCCTCAGTGCTGCGCGACGTCACCGACGTGTGGACCTTTTCGCGCGATGTGCGCTCCGGCGATCCCAACTGGACGCTGATCGCGACCTCCGGCGAACTTGCCTGATCGTCTCTTGGCAATAGTATGGCGGCGGCGGCGCTTTGCCGTCGCCTTTCTGGCGCTGCTGATCGTGGCCATCGCCTGCGGCTGGTTGTGGTGGGCTCTGCGCCCGTCGTATCCAAGGCCGTTGCGCCTGACGAAGGCCTCCTTCGTCCTGCTGCCCGGCTGGAGCAAGACCGATCCGGGATCCGCGCTGGCAGCCTTTCGCCGTTCTTGTGCGACGTTGGGGAACGAACCGCCTTCAACGGCGATGGGCGGAGTAGGCTATGCCGGCACCGTGGCCGACTGGCTCCCGGCCTGCCGCGCCGCGGCCGCGGTCAAGGATGCGCATGCGTTTTTCGAGCAATGGTTTCAGCCGTTCCAAGTCAGCGCGGGCGCGCTCAGCCAAGGCCTGTTCACCGGCTACTACGAGCCGGAATTGGCGGTGAGCCGCGCCCCTCACGGCCCATATCGCTATCCCGTCTATGCCTTGCCCGCCGATCTTATCAGTGTCGATCTTGGCCAGTTCCGCCCGGCGCTGCGCGGTCAGCGCCTTGCCGGCCGGGTCGAGAATGGCCGCCTCGTGCCCTATGCCACGCGCGCCGAGATCGACGCCCATGGGCTCTCCGAGGCGCGCGTGCTGTTTTATGCCGCCGATCCCGTGGCGCTGTTCTTCCTGCACATCCAAGGCTCTGGGCGGGTGCGCTTCGAAGATGGAAGGCTCGAGCGGGTGTCTTATGCCGGCCAGAACGGGCAAATCTACACCGCCATCGGCAAGGCGCTCGTCGCGGACGGCGCGCTCACAAAAGAGCAATTGTCGCTGCAAAGCATCGCCGTTTGGCTTCACGCCCATCCCAATCAGGCGCAGCATGTGATGGAAAGCGACGCCTCTTATGTCTTCTTCCAGGAAGAACCGCTGGGCGATCCAAGGCTTGGCGCCAAGGGAGCGGAGGGCGTGCCGCTGATGCCGCAGGCCAGCCTTGCCGTGGATACGGCGCTACACGCGTTGGGCGCGCCGTTCTATGTGGCCACCAGGACGGTTGATGGAAATCCCTTGCGCTTTCTCGCCGTGGCGCAAGACATGGGCGGGGCGATCCGGGGCCCGGTGCGCGCCGACATCTTCTTTGGCTTCGGCAAAGCGGCGGAGAATGCGGCCGGCGCGATGAATCACGCAGGCGAATTCTATGTGTTGCTGCCCAAGAAGCTGGCCGCGCGGCTTGCGCTGCAAAGCGATTATCCGGGGCCGTCATGAGCCGACGCCACACGACGGAAGAGGAACAGGTACTGTTCCGCAAGACGGTCGCCAGCGGCGCGACGATCGCGGCCGCCCAACGGCGCTCGGCGAATCGCCTCGCAGCCAAACTCGATCTGCATGGCCTGACCGAAGCCATGGCGCATCGCGCGCTCGCAAGTTTTCTCGAAGCCGCGGCGGGGCGGGGCGTTCGCCGCGTGCTGGTGGTCACCGGCAGAAGCGGCGTGCTCAAGATGCAAGTGCCGCGCTGGCTTGCCGAAGCGGGCTTTCAACGGCTCGTCGCCAAGATCGAACCGGCCGAACGCCGTCACGGCGGCGAGGGGGCGCTTTACGTCCAGCTACGAAAACAGAGCTAGAGCAGCGCCGCCTTGGCCGCGAGCGCTTCGAGCGAGCTTTCCGGCCGCGCCCCGAAATGCGAGATCACTTCGCCCGCCGCTAAGGTGCCAAGCCGGCCGCAAGCGCCCAGATTCTTGCCGCGCACCAGGCCGTAGAGAAATCCCGCCGCAAATTGATCGCCCGCGCCGGTGGTGTCCACCACGCGCTCGACCGGCACTGCGTCGATCACATGCATCTCGCCTTCGCCCACCGCGACGCAACCCTTGGCCGAGCGCGTCAAGGCCGCAATCCCGCCCCAACGGCCGGCACGCTGCAGCACGGCGTCGAAACTCTCCACTTCGAACAGCGCCTTGGCTTCATCTTCGTTGGCGAAGACGACATCGAGATCGCCCTCCAGCAGCTCCAGGAATTCCTCGCGATAGCGCCCGACGCAAAACGGATCGGAGAGCGTGAAGGCGATGCGCGTGCCGTGTTCCTTGGCGAGCGCGATGGCCTTGCGCGACGCGGCCTTGGCGCTTTGCGAATCCCACAGATAGCCTTCGATGTAGAGAATGGAAGCGGCGGCGATGTCGTCGGCATTGATGTCGTCGGGCGAAAGCGAGCGCGCCGCGCCCAGATGGGTGTTCATGCTGCGCTGACCGTCGTCGGCGACCGCGATCAGGCAAGAGGCGGTCGGCGCGCCGTCGGGCGCGGGCGCGGTCGTGTAATGCACGCCCATGCCTTTGAGGCTTTCCGCGAAGCTTTCGCCGAGCCGGTCTTCCTTCACCTTGCCGATGAACAGCGCCTTGGCGCCGAGCGAGGCCAGCCCCACCATGGTATTGGCGGCCGAGCCGCCGGCGCTTTCGCGCTTCTCGCCGAAGGCGTGATAGAGCTGATGGGCGCGGTATTCGTCGACCAAGGTCATGACCCCCTTGGCGATGTTGTGCTTGAGCAGAAAATCGTCGCCCACCGGGGCGATGACGTCGACGATGGCGTTGCCCAGCGCCGCGACGTCGAAATCTCGAGCCATTTTTTCTCCCGCCCTATGGGTCTATAAATCGCCCATAACGGAGCCGCGACATGTTCGCAAGTCTGCGAAAAGCCGCAAATGCCTTGCTTGACGGCACTTTTTCCGGCGTGGCGGTCAAAGCGATCGCGCTGACCGCCGTGTTGTACGTGACCTTGTTCGTGGCCGCGGAGTGGGGCGTGCATCATCTGCCGCACTTCGGCGCCCCCTGGATCAACCAGGCGCTCGAGGTGCTGGTGCCCGTGCTGCTGCTGCTTTTGCCGTTCCTGATGGGCGCGCCGGCGGCGGCGTTCTTTGCCTCGCTGTTCCTGAACGACATCGCCAGAGCCGTCGAGACGCACTATTACCCCGCCGACCCCAAACCCTCCGGCGCGCCTTTCGGCGAAAGCCTGATTGTGGGTCTCAAGCTCTTCATCCTGATCACGACGCTCGATCTGCTGCTGCTGCCGCTTGATGCGGCGCTGCCGGGGATCGCCGAGACTGCGACCATCCTGATCAACGGCTGGCTGTTGGGGTGGGAATATTTCGAGCTGGTGGCGCTGCGCCATGTCTCGCGCCGCGCCAGCGAGGCGCTGCGCCGCCGCCACAAAGGCGCGGTCTTCACCGCCGGCCTTGTGATCGCGCTCCTAGCGGCTGTGCCCTTCGTCAGCTTCATCGCGCCCTTGTTCGCCACCGCCTTCATGGTGCATCTCTACAAGCGCTACGCCCATCAGGAACGTCCCGCATGATCCGATCGCTTTCGGCCGTTTGTCTGTGTCTGTTGCTTGGCGCCTGTGCGACGCCAAAGCCGCCGCCCGCTCCGCCCGTGCCCTTGCCTGCGCCGCCGCCCTCGGGCGAGCCTGCGGCGCTGGAGGGATTGTCGGCCGACAATCTGCGCCTGGCCTTCGGCAAGCCGTCCTTCGAGCGCGACGAACATGGCGTCGAGCTGTGGCGCTACGACGGTGCTTCCTGTCGCGCCTTCTTTTTCCTGTATCCCGAAGACGGCGCCCTCGTGGTGCGCCATGTCCAGACCGTACCGAGCGGAACGAACAGCGCGGCCGATCCTACTTGCCTTGCGGCTTTGCGCGGGAAGCCGTCGTAAGCGCCTTGTCGGGATAGCGGCAAAGATCGGCCACCACGCATTCGCCGCATTTTGGCGCGCGCGCGGTGCAGACGTAGCGCCCGAGCAAGATCAGCCAATGATGGGCGTTGTGGAGATAGGCGCGCGGTACGATCGCCATCAGCTTGTCTTCGACCTCGCGAGGGGTTTTGCCCGGCGCTAGCTCGGTGCGGTTGGCGACGCGGAAAACGTGGGTGTCCACCGCGATGGTGTCTTCGCCGAAAGCGACGTTGAGCACGACATTGGCGGTCTTGCGGCCGACCCCCGGCAGCGCCTCCAACGCCTCGCGGTCGCACGGAACCTCGCCGCCGTGCCGCTCCAAGAGCAGCTTCGACAGCGCGATCACGTTCTTGGCCTTGCTGCGGTAAAGCCCAATGGTCTTGATGTAATGCGACAGGCCCTTCTCGCCGAGCGCGGCCATTTTCGCCGGCGTATCGGCGACCTTGAACAGTTCCGCCGTCGCCTTGTTGACGCCTTTGTCGGTGGCTTGCGCCGACAGCACCACGGCGACCAACAGCGTGAACGGATTGGTATAGGAAAGCTCGGTTTTCGGCTCCGGCAGCGCCTTTTTCAGCCGCGCGAAGAAACGTTCGACCTCGGATTTGCTGAAGGGACGGGGCATGGCAGCTCGCAAGTTGCTTCCCGCATAGCCAAGCGCGCTTGCCACGGCAAGGCTTCCCCCGCATCATTCCTGGATGGATCAGGAAGCCGACCTTTTGCTTGATCGCGTCTTGCGGCCCAATTCCGCGCTCAACCCGCGCATTTTGCTGGCGATTCTGCTCGTCGTCGGCGCGATCAATCTGGCTTTTGCCTTGCATTTCGTGCTGCATGGCGCCTGGCCGATCGCCCCGTTCATGGGCGCGGATGTGGCTTTGCTGGCCTGGGCGTTCCGCGCCTCTTGGCTGGCCGCCCAGCGCGCCGAGCGCGTGACGTTGACCCGCTCCCGGCTGGTCGTGGCGCGCACGCCCGGCGGCGAAACCGTGCTCAATCCCTATTGGGTGCGGGTGGAATTGGAACCGCCGACCGATCGGCTCGCGCTGTGGAGTCACGGCAAGGCGGTGCGCTTGGGCGCCTTCTTGCCGCCGGCGGAACGGCTTTCGTTGGCAGAGGCTTTACGCAGAGCGCTTTGGCAAGCCCGCCAGCGCTAGCGCAAGAACCGGGTGGAGCGCTGCGTCGGCGAAGCGCATGATGTTCCCATGAGCGAGATCCGTGAAGAGAGCGAAGAATGGCGGCGCATGGGCCGCGCCATTCGTTTCTTGACCGAGCATTACCGCGATCAGCCGAGCCTGGAAGACGTCGCCGCTTGCGTCGGCCTGTCGCCGTTTCATTTCCAGCGCGTCTTCGCGCGTTATGTCGGCGTCAGCCCGAAATCCTTCGTCGGCCACCTGACGTTCGGCCATGCCAAGCGCGAACTGGCGCAAGGCGCCAGCGTGCTCGATGCGGCGCTGGACGCAGGGCTTTCCGGTCCGTCGCGGCTGCACGATCTCAGTCTCAAGATCGAGGCGATGACGCCGGGCGATTACGCCAAGGGCGCCGCCGGCGTCGTCATCGCTTACGGATTTGCGCCTTGTCTCTTCGGCATCGCGCTGGTGCTGGCGACCGAGAAAGGCGTGTGCGGGCTCGGTTTCGGCGACGAAGGCGGGGAATCAGACATGCTCGCCGACATGCAGTCGCGTTGGCCCAAAGCGAGCTATCGCCGCGATCAGGCGCGCGCCGAAGCGATCGTGCGGCAGATTTTCTCGCCAGCGCGCGCGGGCCGCTTGCCGTTGGTGCTGATGGGTACGCCTTGGCAGATCAAGGTATGGGAAGCGCTGCTGGCGATCCCGCCGGGCAAATTCGTCAGCTATGGCGCGCTCGCCGAAAAACTATGCAGCGCCCGCGCGGCCCGCGCGGTGGGTGCGGCGGTCGGGCGCAATCCGATCTCCTGGATCATTCCCTGCCATCGCGTGTTGGGGTCGGGCGGCGCGCTCACCGGCTATCATTGGGGCATGGAACGCAAGCGCGCGATGCTGGCGCTCGAAGCCGCGCGCGCCGATCAATCGGAAAGGCCGAGCACGTCCGCCATCGCATAAAGGCCTGGTTTCTTGCCTTGGCCCCACAGCGCCGCCTTCACCGCGCCGCGCGCGAAGATGGCGCGATCCTCGGCGATATGCGACAGCACCACGCGCTCGCCTTCGCCGGCGAGGATCACCTGATGCTCGCCCACCACCGTGCCGCCGCGCAGGCTGGCAAAGCCGATGGTCCCGGGCTTGCGCGCGCCGGTATGTCCGTCGCGGGCGCGGATGCTGTTTTGCGCCAGATCGATGTTGCGGCCCTCGGCGGCGGCTTTGCCGAGCAGCAAGGCGGTGCCCGACGGCGCATCGACTTTCTTGCCGTGATGCATCTCGACGATCTCTATGTCGTAATTGGTGAGCGCCCGCGCGGCTTGTTTCACCAGCACCGTCAAGAGCGCGACGCCAAAGCTCATATTGCCGGATTTGACGATGACGGCCTCGCGCGCGGCCGTGGCGATCTTCGCATCGTCTTCAGCGGAGCAGCCCGTCGTTCCGATGACGTGGACAATGCGCGCCGCTGCCGCCAACATGGCGAGGCCGACGGAAACTTTCGGCACGGTGAAATCGATGATGGCACCTGCATGGGCGACGAGCGGTTTGGCATCCTCGCTCAACACGACGCCGCAAGGTTTGAGGCCCGCCAACAACCCAGCATCCTGGCCAAGATCGGGATGGCCTGGCGCTTCCAGCGCGCCCGACAGCATCGCGCCTGGTGTTTCGGAGATGGCGCGGATCAGCGCCCGGCCCATGCGGCCCGCCGCTCCCGCCACGACGATTCGGACTTCGCTCATGGGATTATCCTAACGCGCCGCGCGCGGAAGATCATGCCTTGGTGTCAATTCCATTCGCGCCGTCTTCGGCCTTGGCCACGGTCACCATGGCGGGGCGGAGCAATCGCTCGCCGATGCGATAGCCGGTTTGAACGACGTTGACGATCGCTCCGGCGGGCCTGCCTTCGCCCGGCACTTCGGCAATCGCCTGATGCCAATGGGGATCGAATTTGCCGTCCGAGGTGTCAATCTGCTTGACGCCGTATTGCTCGAGCGTCGCCAGCAATTGCCGCTCGGTCGCTTCCACCCCGTCGATCACGGCTTTGACCTGCGGATCGGCCGCTTCGCGCAGCGCCGGCGGGCAGGCGGCGAGCGCCCGGCCGAAATTGTCGGCGATCGACAGCATGTCGCGGGCAAAGCGGGTGATGGCGTATTGCGAAGCGTCGGCCTTGTCGCGCTCGGCTCTGCGGCGCGTGTTCTCGGCATCGGCCAAGGCGCGCAACAGCCTGTCGCGCAGCTCGGTGTTTTCGCTGCGCAGGACTTCCGTTTCGCTGGCCTCGGGCGCTTCTTCGGCCGGTTTCTGTTCGTCGTCTTCCATCGGGGTCCTCTATCCGAGCAAGCGGCCGATCACTTTGGCAGTGTGATCGACCATCGGGATGATGCGTGCGTAGTTGAGCCGCGTCGGCCCGATCACGCCGATCACGCCCACCACTTTGCCTTTGGCATTGGCATAAGGCGCGGCGATGATCGAAGAGCCCGACAGGGAGAATAGCCGGTTCTCCGAGCCGATGAAGATGCGCACGCCATGGCCTTCCTTGGCCAGCTCCAGAAGCTGGATCAGATCGTTCTTGCGCTCGATGTCGTCGAACAGGGTGCGGATGCGTTCAAGGTCGCTTTGCGCCTCCATGGTTTCGAGCAGATGGCTGGCGCCGCGCACGATCAACACTTTCTCGCGGCCTTCGGCGGGCGAGGCCAAGGTCGCAAGACCCTCGGCCACGATCTTGGCGGTCAGCGCGTCGAGTTCGGCGCGTTCGCCTTCGAGCTCGGTCAGGATCAGCACGCGGGTGTCGTCGAGCGTGCGGCCGGCGAGCCGCGCGTTGAGATAATTGCCGGCCTGCGCCAGCGCCGAGGCCGGAAGGCCTGCCGGCGTGTCGATCAGCCGGTTTTCGACCTGGCCGTCTTCGCTCACGATCACCACCAGCGCCTTGCCGGGCGCGACGGCGAGGAACTCCACATGCTTGAGCACGGCGTCCTGCTTGGCCGCCACCAGCAGACCGGCGCAACGCGACAGGCCCGAGAGCATGGTGGTGGCCTGAGTCAACACGTCTTCCAAGCCGCGGTCGCTGTCGGTGATGCGCGCCTCGATCGCGGCGCGTTCGGCCGGCGCCAATTCGCCTATTTCAAGCAAACCATCGACGAACAGCCGCAAGCCCTTCTCGGTCGGTACCCGCCCGGCGCTGGTGTGGGGTGCGTAAAGCAGGCCCATCGCCTCCAAGTCGGCCATCACATTGCGGATCGAGGCGGGCGACAGCGCGATCGGCAAAAGCTGGGACAGCGTGCGCGAGCCCACCGGCTCGCCGGACGCCAAGAACTCCTCCACCAGACGGCGGAAGATTTCGCGCGGCCGCTCGGCCAATAGCGCGTTTGCCGTGATCGCCGAACCCTGTTCCAATTCCTTGAACCGCCTA
>Ga0326728_10027173_pt1 | contig 10038 bp, 7 predicted proteins | sample MB3enrmetagenome_FD_207602 | JGI IMG/M metagenome (GOLD analysis project Ga0326728, IMG submission 207602) | Lab enriched peat soil microbial communities from McLean, Ithaca, NY, United States - MB31MN | ecosystem: Environmental > Terrestrial > Soil > Wetlands > Peat | place: USA: New York... | reverse complement strand
TTTCCGCCGCAATGTCGACTTCTCTCGAGGCGTCGCCATCACGTCATCGTTCCACCCGGACGATCAGACTCACATCGAGCCAGTGCGCTACGGCCGAGGCAGCAACGCCATGGGGCTGCTGACCACAGCGCTGGCCGATGGCGGTGGCCGGTCCCGACTGCTGACATGGATGGTCGAGGTGCTGCGTCATCCCGTGATGATGGCGCGCAACCTCAGCATGCACCGGTGGTCAGAACAGACGATCGCGGCCCTCGTCATGCAAACACGCGAGAACTCCATGACCTGTTCCACGAGAGCAGGACTCTTCGGTCGCCGGCTGACATCCAAACAAGGTCATGGCGAGCCAAACCCGACATGGATCCCGATCGGGCACGACGCGGTGCGACGCATTGCCAGGCACATCGGCGGCTTTCCCGCCGGCGGTTGGAACGACGTCTTCAACATCCCCATGACGGCGCACCTTCTCGGCGGCACTGTGATCGGAGACTCTCCCGAGACCGGAGTGATCGATCCCTACCACCGGGTCTATGGCCACCCAGGCCTCCACGTCGTGGACGGTGCTGCCGTTTCTGCCAACCTCGGGGTCAACCCGGCGCTCACGATCACCGCACAAGCTGAACGGGCTATGGCACTGTGGCCGAACCGGGGCGAACCGGACCAACGAGCCGCGTTGGGCGAGCCGTACCGGCGACTCGACCCGATCGCGCCTCGCAATCCCATCGTGCCCGCCGGGGCTCCCGCTGCGTTGAACCTGAGGACGGCACCGCCGAGCGTGTGAAGCACGGCTACCTCGGCGAGGTCGGGCTCGTCTGGCGTCCTGCACCCCAGAGAGCCGGCTCAGGCGGGGGACCCAACTCTCAGCGGATGGCCCCAGACCATGACGCGGTACTGGCCTACCTCGTAGAGGTGAGTCGGTGTTCCCCAGGTTCCCGTCACGAAGGTGATGGCGCTCTTGCAGGACTTCGACGAGTAGCACACGAAGAACTGGAAGCGCTGACGGGCGTACCAACTGGCTGGCGACTGAGACATCATGCGCCACACACCGTTAGTGCCGACCGACACTGGTCTTACGGTAACTGCGCCGCTGCTCTCGACGGTCGTGATGGCGGAGGCCCAGTAGCCACCGATCCCGTTTCTGAGATTGTGAGCCTCGAGCCAGGTGGCCAAGGCGCTGGCCGGCTGCGCTGGCTCGGGGCGAGACAACGCGTAGCCGAGTCCGGCCCCGAAGCTCAAAGACACCGCTATCCCTGCGATCGCAAGTGCGCGAACGGCCCAGCCCGCAGGAACCTTGAGCCACATCCGCGCGACCATGCGACCGGTCAGAACGCTGGCGAACACGACCGGCGAAATGAGGAAGTGGGTCCCGAGACCGTTGGGCCCCGCGAGGATCACGAAGGTCGCAGCCGAGCCGAAGGTTGCGATGAGCAGCATGTCGTCGAGACGCCATAGCTCCTGCCCGCCCGCCGGAACCTGGCTCCGCGAACGCCGGCGAATGACGCCCGCGACGAGGAGTGCCAGCGCTCCCAGGAGGCAAGCCGCCATGCAGAGCGCACCGACGGCGTGCGCGCCGAGCAACGCTAGAGGGACACCGCCGGTGGCCAGGTGCCCGTTCGTCAAACCGACGAGATCGGCCCCGTAAATGAACAGGTGCCCCAGATTGGCGAGCATCTGGCTCAGGCCGGCGAGCGGCAGCGGAGCTCCGGGCTTGAACCTGCCGAATACCTCGGTGAGCCAAAGTACGAGGCTGCCGATCCCAATACTGGCGACGGCTGCCGTGACCTGCGCGATACCGCTGTGCCACCTTCGCTCGCGCAGCATCGTCACGAGGCCGGCAACGAACAGAGGCACTGCTCCATATGCGACGATCATCAGATCGCCGAGCATTCCGAAAGAGAGCAGGGCCACCGCCAGAGCCCATCCCCAACCGAAACGCCCCCGCCGGAGCGCTCCAAGTGCAACGAGCGCGTACAGAACCGTTGCGACATGAAAACCCTTGCCGACGAACCAGAAATCCATCGCGGGAGTGGCAAGAGCCAGAAGGGCGATAACGGCGACGGCCCCGGCGAAGCCTGCTGAGTGGTGGCGACCCTCAAAGGCGATGAGAACGCCAACCGAGATGGTCACGGCGGCCACGACGGCGGGCTCCGCGTAGAGGAGCGTTGGCCGAAGACCGTCAAGCCGGACCGCCAGAGCGTAGAAAGCAGCGTCGGTGGTCCAGTAGTTACCGGGCGGCAGGATCCAGCCGTGGAGCAAGAAGTGGCCCTCGCTCATGGCCTGACCTAAGAGGATCGTGGTCGCCTTGTCCGAATCGCCGGCGCCGGTGTGGACAGATGTGGCGTAAAGGAGCGACACCAGACCGGTGAAGGCGGCGACTATGGCTGCCGAGATTGCAGCAAGTCGAAGGCGCGGCCGCGTCGCCCATCGGCTTCGGGGCTCGGGAGACACGTCGCCGGTGTCGACTGCGATCACAGGACTAGGGCCCCGACCGCACCGCAGCGTTCCGCTGGCGGCAAGCTACCTCGGCCGTCCTGAGCATCGGGGCGAGAGATTCGCCGAAGTCGGCACGCACCGCCTCGGGTCGCGACCTGCGCCGTGCAAGTGGCCAGGTCGCCCACGCCACAAGCGCCACAAGAACGACCAGGGCAAGCCATGTCGCGATGACGAGCCGCTTTGGCATGTACCACAGGTGAATGACGTGACGTCCGACAGGCACCTTCGCCGCCAACATGAGCCCCTCGTAGCGAGACAATGGCAATGCACGGCCGTCGATCGACGCCTGCCACCCGGGGTAGTCGGTCACGCGCATTATGAGCCGGCTCGGTGTCGAGGCGTTGATCGTGAGGGTCCAGCTGCTCGTCACGGGATGTTTGATGGAAGACACCGGCATCGAAGCACCCGAGCCGCCGTCGGCGACCAAGGAGAAACGTGACGCACCCGGAACCTCGAAGAGGCTCTCACCCGCAAACGACCCGAAATAGCGGGTGCCGGGCGGTGGCACCAGTTGACGATTCGGCGGCTGCAGGATCCACTCGATCCCGTACTTACGGGCGAGCACGGCAGAGTCGATGTCGGGCTCGACATAGGGCGCCCCACTTTGGATCATGAAGTACGCCTGCGGAACCACTGGGTCGTAGGCCGCGTACTCGGCGAGCCCGTAGCCCAGGTTGGCTTCCGGGAAGACGCCGGCGTGCGCTATGTCCCGCGACTGCCACGGCTTTCCGGTGTCGAACCCGATGAGACCGGAACCCACGACCGCCTTCAGCCGTGCCAACGCCGGGGTGACCGGAAAGAAGCTCTTGCTGTAGGAGTTGATCCCGACCCCGGCGAACACGAGGAAAGCAGTCTCTGCGCCAAAGAGCACCGCGACCGCCGTGACAGCCGCCGCTCGGGCGAGCCGACGGTGCGCGAGATTGCGCGCGAACAAGAACAGCACACCGGCCAGAACGCATGCGGCGACAAGCCCACTTGGCCACCACAGGCTGCGGAGCCTGAGTTGGTGAAGCGCCGTCGCAAGTCCGTTGCCGAGCGCGTTGTACCACATGATGCCCACCACAATGGCGACAATCGCGCTCACTCCCGAGTAGGTGATCAGCATGCGACGCTCGCCCCGCGCGCGGAGCAAAGTCTCGAGTCCCAACGCGGACAGCACACCGACGGGAAGGCCGACGACCGTGCGCATCCGCTTGATCGCCACGCCGTGGAAGCGCGAATGGCTCACAAGCTCGGACACGACATGGAACGACTTGGTCTGGTAGGAGATCAACATGGTGACCAAGACCATCGCAGCTAGAGCGATGACGGTCGTGTGGCGCCACCAGCGCAGCACCGCCGCCCCTGCTAGAACGAGCGCGATGACCCCGACGTAGACGGCCGTCTCGTAGTAGTCGCCGCGTGGGTAGAACCAGGCGCTTCCCTTGATCGGCAGCCCGTAATAGCCCGGCGCGACGAGCAGCCAGAGGGAATTCGCATTGACACCCGCCACGCCCGCCACGCCCGCCGCTCGATGGCTGCCGTTGACGATCTGCAGTCCCGGGAACCACAGCGGGGCCGAGAGCACGCCCCCGGCGATGATTCCGAGGGCGACGCGCACGATGCCCGAGAGCGAGAGCCGGCGCCTGCGGGCGAGTGCCAGGGCCACCATCACGACGAAGAAGCTCACGAGCGCCGCTGAGACGAAGAAGTACGCCTCGGGAAATCCCCCGTACACGCAAAAGGCGACCGACAGCGCCAGCAGCACCACGTAGGAGCGCTTCCCATTCCAGCGGTATGCGAGGATCGCGAGCGCCGCGATCCAGCCGAGCCAGGCCACCACGCCCGACAGCGGCCATGCCAGCCATGCGGCGAAAGTGCCCGAGAGCATGAAGGTGACGCCGCCCAGCACCGAGGCCAGCGGTCGCAGGCCGAGCACCCGGCAGAGCGCGTACGCGCCGGTCCCAGCGATAAGGAGCTTCATCGCCGCGACGACGAGGAACGCGAACCGGAGCGGCACGAGATAGCTCGTGAGATCGGGCAGGCTCAAGACGGCGGACTGGAAGTTGAGGAACTGGTTCAGCCCGAGCAGGCTCAAGTCGTTCCAGAGCGGGAACTGGAGATGGTGGATCGACGTCCAGTCGAAGGTGTTGAAGGGCACCATCTCGGTGACCGAATCACCGCTCAGCAGGTTGTGAGCTACCCCGGGGTACGGGCCTTTGCCAAGTGAGGTGTAGGAGATGACCGCGTCGAAGCTGCCGAAGCTCCAGCCATCTTTGACCGCCGGCGACAGGTAGGCCAGGATGAAGCCGACGATGGCCGATACGCCGAAGACGTCGGCGTGGCGGCGTTCCCACCAGTGAGCGACGCGCCTGCGAGATCGCGAATGCACGCCTATCACGGGATCGACTCCGGTGTCCGCCTGGCTACCATCCGTGCTTGACCGGTTGCACACCTTGGGTCCGGACAGAGCATCAATTCAGCGGGTCCACAACATCGCCGGCTGGGTTGCATAGTTGCCTCGTCCGGCGGCGGCCATCCGGTTCATCGTGTCCACAGTCCGACATAGCCAAGCAGGTTCTCCGATCCTGCACCAACCCGGACCGGTCGATAAGTCGCACGACGACGAACCCAATGCCACTCTTGGTAACCGCGCAAGTGAACACGTGCATGATGCGTCAAATGCTCTCACCTGCGGTGTCGGCCGACCGACGATGTCGGGCAGCTTCAGCCGGCGACCGTCCTCCGCGCTGCTCGACTCGCCTGGACCGTCGCGAGCCCAATCCAGCCAAGGAGCCATCCGGTGGCAATCCGGGACAGCACAGTGCGGGCCTCGAGACCCGGGCTCTTCACCGCGACGATGACCGCGACCACAATCGGTCCGAAGCCTGCAGTCGTCAACGCCGAAGCAGCCGCGCGATGCCCGGCGCGCCACGCCTCATCGCTGCGCAGTGTGGACGGGATGCGGATACCTGCGAAGATGTTTCTAGGCAACCGCCCCGTCGCCGCCATACGTCCCAGCACGACCACGATCACGCCGCCGAGCCCGGACCGGATCGCCTTTGACACGCAGTCAGGCTACAGCGATCTGCACGAGCAATGATCCTGTCCGACCCGCTTGAGTCGGCTCCGCGAGGGTCGCTCATGACTCCCGATTCGCGAGGTTCTGGTCCCGGGCCACGGCCGCCGTGCACCTGTCAGGGGGGTCTCTCCCCTTCCAGGTGCGTCCTGTGACCCGTCACCACGCCGAAGGGCGCACGCGCCGCCGGCTGCCGCTTGCTCCTGGTCCGTCGGACCCAGCACGTACCGGATAGAAACGGGATCTGTCGCTCGCCAGCTTGCTGGGACCGCTCCTTCACCGGCGGCACGGGACCGGAGCCGCGCTTCTTCCAGCGTCGGCATGGCGGTGGTGGCGAGGCTCCAGCCACCTGACCGGCTTCAAGGGCGACCATCTTCATTGCCGAAGTGCCACCACTCGATGTTGCACGCCGCATCGTTCGGTGCGCGATCGCCAAACGCGTAACGCCGGATAGGAGTGGCTCACCCGCAGTGGAGCCACGAAACCGGCAAAAGCCCAGATCGGCCAGTTCTGGCCAAACAAGTTCGATTCTCGGAGGGCTGTCAAGAACTCCTCATAGGTGCGGGAGGATTCGCCGATACAAATCCTGGAGGACCGCTGGAGCTCAAGCCCAGGTATCCACTGTGCCCGAGAGAAAGGGGAGACCATGAACAAGAAAGCCTCATCCGGCAGCGGACGCGGGGCTCGAGGTGTGCGCTTCAGGCTTCTCTCAATAGCGACCTTCCTGGCGCTGGTGGCAGCCACTCTCTCGGCACTTTCGTTGTCTGTCCCCCCGGCGTCTGCCGGCGTGGTGCCCAACCTCACCGTCACAGTCAACCCGGACGGCTCGTTGCACGCCACCTGGAACATGCAAGGCCAGATCGGCGAGGAGTTCCTCTACGACACTCCCCAGGCCACAGATGGCCGCCTCGCCCCGACCTCCTCGTTCGTCGATTGCGGCAACGGCGAAGTGGCCTGTTGTCCAAACGACACGTGGTGCTGGACTTCCCAGGGCGTCCCGCTGTACTGCTACTGGGTCCTCTACGAAAACCGAACCGGTGACTGCCCGGGCCACTCGGACCTTGCCGATGCCCAGACGACCTTCGACACTTACCCGTTGCAGGTCGGCGACACGTACTTCGTCCAGGTGCTGGTTGCCGACAGCTGCTTCGGGGCCGATACCTGCAGTGGAGGTGGGCAGCCCCTCTACTGGTCCAATGTCGTCAAGATCGTCGACAACCCGCCCGTGGCGTCGACTACCACGACGACCTCTACCACGACGACCACCACCTTGCCCTCGTCCGGTGTGCCGGTGCCTGCGAAGCTAGCGGACTTCCCGACGATGCCCAACAACGGAGCAGTGAACTGCGAAGCCGACAACTACTTGATCCAGAACTACGACCTGGCCGCCAATGCTCGCAACGAGCAGGCGGCGTCGCTGGCGACCGCCGAGAGGGACCGCGCTTCCGCCGAGATGGAGCTGGCCACCGCCACTGGTCAGCAGGCCGACAATCTCAAAGTACGAGTCCAAACATTGAGTTGGGACATCCAACAGCTGAACAGCGTCATCGCAAAGCTCGACGCTGGCTTGGACCAGATCAACGCTGCTGTTCGGGCGCAAAAGCAGGCGTGCCAGAAGACGACCAAGGCCGATCCCGATCCGGGTCGAGTCGGTCCCTTCGTGGATCCGCCCATCCCGGACCACGACACGGCCCCGTGCAACAAGCTCAGGCCCCGGGCTGAGTACCTGAGGGACTCGCTTGCGAAGCTCTACGGGAACAAGGACTTCGACGCCCGCTTCAATGTCAACAACGAGGTTCGAAAGCAGCAGATCGAAGCGCAGATCGCGCGTCTGGAGCCCGAGTTCAAACTGAAGTACAAGCCAGCGCTCGATGCCTGCTCATCGTATTGAGGGAGCTCGCGCGCAGCGTCTTGCGTCGGTTGACTAGCCGCAAAGTCAGCTAATCGACGCAGAACGCCCCATCTGTACCTCGGTCACCCCTACCACCGGTCAGCCCCAGCAGGATTCGAACCCGTGTCGCCACCTTGAGAGGGGTGTATGAACAGTGCCTTGCTTTCGCCGACGCTGGCCCGCCGGGTTGCTAGCTGGCCGGTGGTGGTTCAAACGGCCACTTGTTCGAGAGTGACGCAGCATCAAAGGTCATGCTTCCTGTTGATTCGTCAACTTCGACAATGAGTTGCTGGTAGGTGTCACCCGGATCAGGGACAGGAAAACCAGTGAACGCTCCACTCAAATAGCACACAGCGACTGGCTCAGCCGCTGCCGTGGCATTAAGTGTGGGGAGGCTAGGCACCGCCGTTGAATCTCTAGTCGCTTTCCAGGTTTGCACGACACCGGCAGTGCTCTGGTAGGAGACGACAGAGGTTGCACCGTAGTCCTGCTCGGGAAGAGCGCACGCCGACGCTGAGTCACTTGTGGTAGTCGACCTGGCTACATTCCCGTTCTTGGGAGCGGATGGCTGGCTCGTGGGTGCAACCGTAGTCGTCGTGGTGGTGTGCGCCACGGGGTGGCCGAAATAGGGAACATGTGGTGCAGTGGCAGCTTTGGAGCAACCCACCAGCACGAGCACAACTGCTACGAACAGGAACTTCCTCATACCCCTGCCCACCTTGACGGTCCGTAGACCTTCTGGTTGGTGGCAACTGCTACCACGCCGACCCCGATGGCCATGACCACGAGGACACCGACGTCGAGCGTAGCGATGGGATGGTGAACCGGCCGCATCACGCCGGACGCACTGACTCCAGGATGGTCCTGGCGACCATGCCGTTCCCCGCCAGCCCGATGGAGACGAACACCGGCTTGTCGCGCCCTGGCACGTTTACCCTAAGGACGAGGATGGAGTACGCGGGCAAAGTTGCCGGGCAAGAAGTCAAACCGTGGAGGACGAGGCAGCGAGCCGAAATGGAGAGTGTCACCATTGGCTCGGTACGCAAGCCCGCATCGACCTGGACCCCGTTCGCTGGCCGCTGGGGAGTCGGTGCCCCGCGGGGGCAAAAGGGAACGAGAAAAGGACGGGCGTCTGTGCTCAACTTCACAGTCGTGCCTACAAACGCCACGCCCCGTGTCCTGCAGATGGCTCCCAGACCAGGGGTCACCTGAGTCCGAGCGATAGGCCAGTTCGCTGGGACGGAGAAGCGCAGTCCGGCAAAGCTCACGTAACGCCATGACGACGGGATTGCCGGTGAAGACCCCGGTGCGAGTACGACCGAGCGCGGAGACCAGGTGAGCGTGTGCAGGACTCGTTGGCCGAGTGGCCCGTCGACTGTGATTTCAACGCTCAGCGATGGAACAAGGTAACTGCTCTGCGGTCCCGTGGGGTAGGGGTACACGAAGATGCCGTTGATGACCTCTGGGTGACCGAGGACGGTGCTGAGTGGAGACGTTGGCGGTCCGAACCTGACCGTGGTGCTCGGACCGGGAGCGATCTCCAAAGGACAGGCGAAAAATCCAGGGGGCGGACTGACGAATACCTCCCCAGGCGGCGAGCCGGTGGGACACGGTGGCGAGTCGTAGAGCACCCACCAGGTGGCAGGTACCGATATCTGCGCGTCACCGAAGGCCACCGGGACCCAGTCGGCAGGCGTGGCCGAAATGTCAACGGAAGGGAGCTGCTTGGTGGTAGGCCGGACTGTCGTGGTAGCGGAAGCGGCCGTCTGGGAGCTGGTGAGCGCGGCAAGGGTCAGTGTCATGATCACCACAGCGAGGACGCGCAGTCTCAGTATCGTCATGCTCTCATGAAGCCCGGAGGGGGCGGTTCCGCGTACACCGGGCCAACCTGCTACACGCAGTAGTTCATGAAGTTGGCGGTGGCGATGCGACCGGCCCGCACTCTCACACCCTTGGAACCCCACCAACCCGTCAGGCGGTAGGTCCCAGGACTGACCGAGAACGGGTACTTGGCACCCGAGACCACCGTCTCCGAGGCAACGCGCCTCGACCCTGAGTAGAGGCTTACCTTCACATGGAGGATCTCACCAGCCGGGACTTGAACTCCCTCGCAGACTTGGACAACCCCGGTCACGACGCCGATGGGCTTCGGGGTTGTCCGGCTTGGAGATGCGGTCCGCAGCGAGTACAGGATGGTCCGCGCGACCATGCCGTTCCCTGCCAATCCGACAGAGACGTACACCGGCTGCTTGTGCCCCGGCACCGTGACCTTGAGGACCAGGATGGAGTAGGCAGGTGAGGTTGCCGGGCACGCCGTCAAACCGTGGAGGACGAGGCAGTGAGCCGAGAACGACAGCGTGACCATCGGCTCGGTGCGCAGCCCCGAATCGACCTGGACGCCGTTGGCTATTGGCTGAACTGTCGCTTGTGACAGAGCGCACGGGTAGTGCAACGGACCCACGTCGGTGCTCAAGGTCACTGTGGTGTTGAGAAACTCCACACCGGACGTGGGCCCACAGATGCCAAGTCCGGGCGTGAGCTGGGTCTGAGTCATCGGCCAGTTTGCTGGGACCGAGAACCGCAGCCCGGCGAATCTCAC
>Ga0326728_10027172_pt1 | contig 10038 bp, 7 predicted proteins | sample MB3enrmetagenome_FD_207602 | JGI IMG/M metagenome (GOLD analysis project Ga0326728, IMG submission 207602) | Lab enriched peat soil microbial communities from McLean, Ithaca, NY, United States - MB31MN | ecosystem: Environmental > Terrestrial > Soil > Wetlands > Peat | place: USA: New York... | reverse complement strand
ACCGGCATCGACCGCGACGCCACGAGGTCCGCTCAACTGTGCCGAGGTGGCCGGGCCGCCATCGCCGCCATAACCCTCGGTTCCATTTCCGGCAACAGTGCTGATCGTTCCTGACGGCGTAACCTTGCGGATGCGGTTATTCCAGGTGTCCGTGACGTAAAGGTTTCCGTCAGTATCGACCGCAATACCATACGGAGAGGCCAACTCCGCCGAGGTGGCCGGGCCGTCATCGCCGCTATAACCCTCGGTTCCATTTCCGGCAACAGTGCTGATCGTTCCTGACGGTGTAACCTTGCGGATGCGGCTATTATCGGTGTCGGCGATGTAAAGGTTTCCGCCGGCATCGACAGCAACACCACACGGACCGTCCAACTGTGCCGAGGTGGCCGGGTCGCCGTCACCGCCGTAACCCTTGGTTCCATTTCCGGCAACAGTGTTTATCATTCCTGACGGCGTAACCTTGCGGATGCGGTGATTCCGGGTGTCGGCGATGTAAAGGTTTCCGCCGGCATCGACAGCAACACCATACGGAGAATCCAACTGTGCCGAGTTGGCCAGGCCGCCATTTCCGGCGACAGTGCTTATCGTTCCTAACGGGGTAACCTTGCGGATACGGTAATTAAAGGTGTCGGCGATGTAAAGGTCTCCGCCAGAATCGACCGCGACACCATATGGATGGTTTAACTGTGCCGAAATGGCCGGTCCGCTGTCGCCGCCAAAACCAACGGTTCCATCTCCGGCCACAGTGCTTATCGTTCCTGACGGGGTAACCTTGCGAATGCGGTTATTATCGGCGTCTACGACGTAAAGGTTTCCGCCGGTATCAACCGTGACACCATATGGAGAGGCCAACTGTGCCGAGGTGGCTGGGCCGCCGTCGCCGCTGTAACCCCAGGTTCCATCTCCGGCCACAGTGCTCATCGTTCCTGGCGGCGTAACCTTGCGGATGCGGTTATTATCGGTGTCGGCGATGTAAAGGTTTCCACCGGCATCGACAGTGACACCATATGGATGGTTCAACTGTGCCGAGGTGGCCGGGCCGCCATCGCCGCTATAACCCTCCGTTCCATTTCCGGCGACAGTGCTTATCGTTCCTGACGGCGTAACCTTGCGGATGCGGTTATTCCAGGTGTCTGTGATGTAAAGGTTTCCGCCGGCATCGACCGTGACATCATATGGAGAGGCCAATTGTGCCGAGGTGGCCGGGCCGCCGTCGCCGCCAAAACCAACGGTTCCATCCCCGGCAATAGTGCTTATGGTTCCTGGCGGCGTAACCTTGCGGATGCGGTTATTCCAGGTATCAGCGATATAAAGGTTTCCACCGGCATCGACCGCGACACCACAGGGACCGTTCAACTGTGCCGAGGTGGCCGGGCCGCCGTCACCGCCATAGCCACCTAGCCCACTACCTGCCGCCACGCTAAGCCTGCCGTCTAATGCGACTCTGTATACTCTGTTTTGAGTCGAACTTGCTGTATAGAAACCTCCTGAGCCATCAGCAATAACGGATGCCGGCCAAGCCATGGCCTGCGTGGTCGCCAATGTTCCCCTTACCGGCAAGTTTGGTTCCACATGGCTTGCATTGATCCTGGCCTGAGCAACCGCATTTATAGTCAGCGGAAGATAGAAAAAGAGGACCACGAGAGCCCAACCACTGCGACCAAGATCTTTCATAGTTCCCCCTTTAAGTTAAAAACATTTCGACGAATTTGTCCACCCCGTGATCTGCGGCCTCTTCGGGGATTTGCGGGGTAGTTAGGCGTGAACCCTGCTTATCGAAACTTAGCTCGCAATGTTTTTCATTCCAGAGTTGACCGGCATCGACGACATGGAATCGCGCTCGCTGACACGTCCATTCAATTCATCGCAATCTTAGCGAGGCTCACAGATGCGAGCCTCGAGGGGGAAGAGACTCATTGCGAAGGATGGATCTCATACGCAGAAGCGGCACGATGAGGCAGCGATTCTACCCCGTAATTACCGTGTTCAGTATTTGAGTACACCAACTTTCTGGGGCAACTACTCCATGTGATCCCTTGGTACCGTGGTCTCATTTACGTTCCGTTCTACTAATGCGTTTTTCTGGCCCACGTACCTCCTATGCAGGATTGCCGATATAGGCGCCGCTAAATATAATGTAAAGAAAGGCTCAAAGAGCCGTGTTTGATTACACCAGGTGTCAGACGGCCTGCTTGTATTGCGACACTGATCTCAGGCATAAACCACAAACTCAAAGTCTCCCGTTAAAGCAAAGGAGTTACGCATGAAGCATCTCAAGACAGTAATATGTATTTTTGCATTGGCTTGCCTCGGCTCGACGTTTCTACCGCAAGCAATGGCCGGCGAGTGGAACGAAAAAACAATTATGACCTTCAACGAACCCGTGGAATTGCCCGGCGTAACCCTCCCCGCGCGAAGCTACGTTTTTGAACTGGCCGACAGCTCGTCCGATCAAGACATAGTTCAAGTCTTCAATGAGGACGAAAGCCATCTCTATGCAACTATATTGACTATCCCAGCCTATCGCATGAAACCGACAGACAAGTCGGTTGTCACTTTCCGCGAGCGACGGGCCGGCTCGCCCGAAGCGATCAAAGTCTGGTTCTATCCTGGGAAACATTATGGGGAGGAATTCGTTTACCCGAAAGCGTGAGCCGTGAAGCCGGCAAAGGCCAACAAACAGCCTGTCCCATCGACGCCAGCGATAACACCAAGAGCCTAGCCGAACCTGCACCGGCATCCGAAGCTCAGGCGATGAGAAAAGCGCCGGTGGTTGCAATTAAACCTTCGGGGAAAGAGGGTCAGGTTGCAGAGGCTGCTATTACCAACAGATCAATTCAATGCATCCATGAGCTCAGAAATGACACCGATGGATTCAAGCCCGGTCGACTGGGTCAAATCGTGTAACAGCTGGTCAAGTCTGTAGGGGGACTTCGGCATATCAGTCTTGACTGTGGATTCTTTTGACAGGGAGCAAAAGGCACATGATCGGCTGCGCGCCGCTCATAACGATGATGAAGCCTCCCTCTTTGGGAATCTCGACGGTCGCGCCCTGATCGGGTCGTTGCACTTGTCCCTGACGAATCTCCACTGAGAGTGAGTCCACTGATGACGACGGGGAAACGTGAAGGAACCTGGTTTCCGAAATGCGCCGAGGTGCACATTTCCAATCAGGCCTGCCCAATCCCAGGTCATAAAGCTAAAAACGGAATCGTTTCTGGAAGTTGCTATAACGGATTCATTGGTCCAGTGCTAACAACAGCGAAGCGTATTCTTTGAAGTTCACCGGCCGCGACCGGCGTCTGATAGAGGCCTCGGCAGTGTGAGCAGCCGACAAGGCTGCGTAGCTTGAGGGGCGAGAGCCCCCTTGCCGTCAATTGCCTGTATTCGGACGGCTAGCATGTCCAATGCATGTGAAGGTAACGACACATGTTCTGCTTGGATGTAAACGCCACAGCTGCCCGGCGGACACAGAGCTGCTGCGGTAGGAGCAATCTGGGTGGCAAGCAAATCTGGAGGAATGAACAAGAGACGGAATCTCCTAAAACTGCGCAATTGCCTCCCGCACCGAGATTGCTTGTGTGCGGATTGGGGTGGTTAGCCGACCCGTTCCCACTGCTCGGGGAAGGCCGATGTCCCATGGGAAGAAACAGGCAAGAGCACCATGGGAGACACCGCGGAACAGGAGCATTCATCCAGAGAAAGCTATTCAGAGATAACGTCGGGAAAGGCCATCTACCAGCAGGGGCTGACAGCAACCTGCAAGGACAGTCTGTATAAGGCGGAAAGCTGAAATCAAATAAGAGGTGGGTGGTCTGTCGCATGAGCTAATATGAGCGATGACGGAGGGGTAATGCCCGACGAAGTAGTGTACGACACTACTCCAGAGCTTGTAATACCATGCCTGGGCAAAGAAGCTCCGGGCACTTGGCGGTCCTCAGCAGCATCCTGACTCAGAGCCGGGTAAGTTTCGCTGCGGAATTGAGAGACTAAACCATGATCAAACCACTCGATAGGGGGGTATGTGAGTCAGCGCTTAAGCCTCCACCGGGATCGGGAAGGCTCATGGGCTATCAGCCGAGGTCAGAACCGGACTCGCTAACGGCGACCATCTGGGATCGCAGGGGGCTCCTGGGAAACGTAGCCTATGGTGGAAATAGGATCCCAAACCGTATAACCGAAAGGGCGGCTATGGTCACTCTCCACCTGTGGGATGCACGCGCCCAGGTTCTACACGACGGATTGCCATCGGTAGGAGCGGATATTTGCGAACGGCGACGCCGGCCCTCCACTGAAGAATGCTTGCGGCGGTCTGCTGAAGTCCGAAACTCGAGCAGCCTGTTTTCGAGATCTATCGTTGGCCAGAACAAGGTGCGATCCAAAAACTCTCTCCGAATGGAGCCGTTTTGTGGCGATCCCTTTATGTGACGCAGAGCACGGAGCGCCGCATCAGACTCTCTGGTGGCCCTCCGCCTCTTCACAACATAAGTTGCTTCAGCCTCCTCATAATCGGGATGGTTATTCAATTCCAACTTTGGAGGTCGAAAACGTTTGATGAGCTTTTTAGGTCGCGGGCGGTGGCGCAGCGCCATCTCAGCAGCCCACTCCTGCAAGAGCGCCTGGAGTATTTGCAGCATTGTGCTGACCGAGGTTACAGCCTCACTACACCTTCTTACGGAGTTTCTAGCTTTCGACCCGTTATGTGACGGTCATGCCTGCGAAAGCGTTCCAGCCACTGTTTGGTCTGGACAATTGCCACATAGCGGGGATCGCCACAAAATGGATCAATTTGAAGAGAATGCCTCGATCGTGTCATTGTACTGGGTGAGGAATCGCTCCGCCGTATGCTTCACTTGTTATCGAGTATTATCACGATTCCCGCTGTCATCTCCGGATTTAACAAGGATTCCCCAGAAACCAGAGAAGTGCAACGACACGGTCAGGGCGCGGTCGTCGAGATTCCCAAAGTGGGAGGGCTTCATCATCGTTATGAGCGGCGCGCAGCCGATCATGTGCCTTTTGCTCCCTGTCAAAAGAATCCACAGTCAAGACTGATATGCCGAAGTCCTCTGCAGGCTTGGTCACTGCTACACAATTCAATCCTGTCAACGAGATTTGAGTCCATCTGTGAAGCCCGATAGCCCCCTCTGTGTCATATCGGAGGTTATGGATCCATTGGATTGATTTATGGTAAAGACAGGATTGTCTAAAAGGCAATTGAGAGGTACGATTTCTATAACCTATAACCGCACCAGGGGCTTGCCCCCCATGCTCCGGCGGATCAATTTATTCGGGTCTCGTGACAAAATGACAACCACCGGCAATCGAGTTCCCAGTTCAAAGACTCTTGAGATCCGTAACGGCCTGGAAAAGGCGTATCCGGATGTCTTTACCCCCGCGGTCCTTGATGCCCTCGCGGCGCTGACGCCCTTTGACAATGACCGGAAGGAAATTATGCGGGCGAGGATTGAAAGGCGAGCCGCGCGGGCACGCAACAAGGAGAGGATCGGATTCCTCGATCCGGCGGCACACATTCCGAGAACAAAGATCAAAGTTCAGGATGCTAGGGACGGCGCATTTTCCGGGAGCGAAATACCGCCCGATTTGCGCCGCCAATGGATTCAAGGTACCGGTCCGGGCACTAAGCCGCGTGCCACCGTCGAGCAGGGAATCCGGAATGTCGCGTACGCTCTCCTGTCGGGGGCGGACGGGTGGATGTTCGACGGCGAGGATGCTGTGGGCCAGATCTCGACGATGTCTTTGGACAATCAGAGAAATCTCAAGCTGGCGGTCCACCTGGACCCGGTTTTCCTGAAGGTGGCCGAAGAGGTCGCTGCAGAGATGAACCACTGGGCTCGGGATTTCTTTGGCCGGGCGATTATCGAGGATTGGAGACGGCAGCTCGAATTCACCACAAAACTGTTCCGGCCGCGCGGATTGCACCTGGACGATCGCCACGTCAGGCGGCGCGACGGAGAGGGCTTTTCCGCGTCTATTGTAGACACGACCGAGTACGTCGTAAACAACGCCGATCAACTGCGCCGGTCGGGTTCTTCGATTGTCTTGTACCTGCCCAAAATTCAGACGGCGGGAGAAGCGGCCTTGTGGAACGATATCCTGGCCGCTCTCGAGCACCATCGTGGGCTGGCTATTGGGACGATCAAAGTCTATGTCCTTGTCGAACAACTTGAAGCCAGCTTCCAGCTCATGGAAATCCGGGCCGCTCTGGGGAAGCACTTTGTCGGTTTCAACACCGGCCGGTGGGATTATATCAATAGCGTGGCCGATGCAATGTCCTGGGATTCGGATTTTATCAATCCCAACATTGATGCCATCACCATGACCTATGGCTACATGCGGAACTATGAAGATCGCGTGCGGCGAGCCGTCAGCACGCCGGACCGGCTTGGAAATTATGCGCTGTGGCAAGGGGGCATGGAAACGAATATCCCGGTCGGTTCGGAGGCCGGGGTTGCAAACGGGATGAAAAGAGCGGTGGCTGGCGCGCAACGGGAGCAGCGCGAGGGCGCAAGCGGAAAGTGGGTTGCGCACTGGAAAATGGTACACATAGTCCGTCCCGTTTGGGAGAGAGCCGGTGAAGCAAATCAGCTGGGGCGAGCTTTCCCGCGCCTCACCTACACTCAGCAAGATGCGAACGGCTTGACGCTTCTCGAACCTGCGCCGCGAACCGTCCGGGGCGCACGTGATCTTCTAAGCGTCGCGATGCAATACGGCAACGCTTTCGCGCAGGGCCTTCAGGCTGCTGCACTCAAGCCGGCTGACTTCTTCGGCAATGACGACATTCTTTATCTGATGGAAGACATGGCAACCGGAGAGATCCGGCTCAGCATTCTTTGGGAGTGGCTACACAAAAAAGCTCGATTGACTGCTGATGACGAGATCGGGGTGAATGCTGGCGACATGTTTACACACGAGCTCTTTTCCAAGCTTCTTGAAGAGGAATACTCCAAGCTGCGCCGTGCAAAAAACCGGGACGTTCACGATGATTCCAAGGACACGACTCTGCCTATTGCAAGGGAAATCGCAGAGACCTACGTAACCCAGCCTGCGAAGCTGCCCTGGTACATTGACCTGCTCAACATCAACTTGAACAACCACGATCTCTGCGAAGCCAGGAAGCGGATTCAGCTTCTGATAGAAAAGTTTCGAAAGGACGGGACGAGGATTACCGGCAATCTAGATTTTTAAAAAGAGTTTACGCGTTAGCCCCAAACCCGTAAACGCGTTCAAGTTTTTTAGGAGAACAAATGAACGCATTTGAACGATACCTAGGCGACTGTCGCGATCAATTCGACCGCCAGGTGGATGAAGCTCGAGAATGGTTTGCCCATCCGCGATTCGAAGGGATTCTTCGGCTCTATTCGCCTCGCGACATCGCAGAACAATGGGGGACCATCAGCGCGGAGTATCCCATTGCAAGAGAGGCGGCGATCGCCTTCCATGCCAGGCTGCGAGAGCTTTTCAAAGAGAACAAATCTATTACGACTTTCGGCCCATATTCACCCGGTCAGGCAGTCGTCATGAAAAGGCTGGGAATTGAAGGAATCTACTTGGGAGGTTGGGCAACGTCCGCCAAGGGAGGAATCACCGAAGATCCCGGGGCGGATCTGGCCAGCTATCCGCTGAACCAGGTGCCGGATGAGGCCGCAACCATCGTCCGCGCGTTGCTCACCGCAGACAGGAATCAGCATTTTGCGCATGCCCGCATGTCGCCGGAAAAGAGGAACAATACTCCCGAAGTCGATTATCGTCCCTTTATCATCGCCGACGCGGACACGGGACACGGAGGCGACGCGCATGTGCGCAACCTGATTCGAAGATTTGTGGAGGCGGGCATTTGCGGATACCACATCGAGGATCAGAAGCCGGGCGCGAAGAAGTGCGGTCACCAGGGTGGAAAGGTGCTGGTCTGTCAGGATGAGCAGATCAAACGCCTCAACTCCGCGCGTTTTCAACTAGATGTTATGCGTGTACCGGGAATCATCGTGGCACGCACGGATGCCGAAGCCGCGACCCTTCTCGACGGGTCCGGAGACGAACGGGATCAGCCGTTCATCCTTGGGGCGACCAATGTCGAGATTCCGAGCTACAAGTCCATTCACATTGCGATTCTCAGGAAGTTCAACGAATGCGGAATTGAGGAGATCAACGGTCACAAGCTGTTCGCGCTTTCCGACGCCGAATACGAACCCGCGTTTTCCTGGATGAATAGAACCGGCGTGACCTCATTGATAGAGGAGAGCTCAAAGACGTTCAGGCGGAATGGCAGTATTGATATTGACGCCATGTTGGATGTGCCTTTCAACCGGTTTCTGGAAACCTGGCAGGCGGAAGCGGGCCTGAAGACCTTTGGGCAAGCCATTGCCGATATTATCGAGTTTCGGACCAGCGAAGGAGAACGCTTCGACATGACCCTGGAAGAATGGAAAGCCTTCTCCAGGCGAGCTTCGTTCTGTACGGCTCGCCAGAGAGCCAAAGAGATGGGCATCAACACTATTTGGGATTGCGAATTACCAAAAACGCCGGACGGTTATTACCAGATCCAGGGTGGAATCGAATACGCCATTGCCAAGTCAGTCACGGCCGCGCCATTTGCAGATCTCCTCTGGATGGAAACCAAAACAGCCAATCTTCTTGAAGCCGCCGAGTATGCCAAGGCCATTCATGCGGAATACCCGGACAAAATGCTGGCATACAATCTTTCCCCCTCTTTCAACTGGGACACCACCGGGATGAGCGAAGAAGAAATGAGGCGCTTTCCGGAAGAACTGGGCAAACTCGGCTACGTATTCAATTTCATCACCTACGGGGGGCACCAGGTCGACGGACTCGCGGCCGAGGAGTTTGCGACGGAACTGAAGCAAGATGGAATGCTGGCTCTTGCAAGGCTCCAGCGGAAGATTCGGCTGGTGGAGTCGCCTTACCGAACGCCACAAACTCTGGTCGGCGGCCCCAGGCTGGATGCGGCGCTCCTGGCATGCTCGGGACGTGCGGCAATAACCAAAGCAATGGGCAAGGGGTCGACCCAGCACCAGCATCTGGTCCAGACGGAGGTGCCGACCAGACTCCTGGAGGAATGGCTGAAGATATGGGCGGAACACAACCGGATCCCGGCAAAACTGAGTGTTCAGCTGCGGCCCCACAGTGCCGGCTCCGACCTTCTGAAGCTGAGTATCCTGAATGAAAAGAGAGTCTCCGCCCTCATTTTTTTCGCCTACATTCAGGACCGGCGCGGACGCAGTATCCTGTCGATTCGCGATCAGAACACTTACGAGTTGGCAATGAGGAAAAAGCGCCTGATGACTCTGGCCCATCTGTACCTGATTCACAGGTACCGGATCGATTCGGTGCACTACGTGACTCCGACTGAGGACAACCAGTATCAGACCCAGAAGATGAAAGATCTTGGAATTTATTCCAAGGTCAATACCGAAGTCGGGCAGATCATTGTCGCTGTGGTCGACAGCCGCAGAATCGCTGAATTGTTGAACCCGGACCAGGTGGTTCTACGCCAGCTGATCGAAAAGAAGTGAAAACTGGATTTCCGATTCGTGATTAAAGAGCTGGGAATCGGGAAATCAGGAATCAAAAGCGGTAACTGAATTCGAGTTAAAGGATAGGGAAAAGCTTCAAATCCTTAATGTAGTTGTTCACATCCTGAAGTTTCTCATTTATATCCGACTGCAGTTGAGGAACCGCCTTCGTTGTCGTCAGGGTGGCCTTCGGCGCCCGGTGGTAGAGCAGACCCAGATCAAAAAGGATCCCCGTGCCCAACCGGCTGTTTTCGAGCGCTGATTCTCGCCAGCAATTGGATGTCGAGCAGATCTGCGGGCACCAGGATAGTTCTGCGATAAATCTCTGTTTTTGGATTGCTAAAGCTGGTTTCAAATTGATACTGCGTTTTCTATGTTCATCGCTGTCTCCGTTATGAGTGTGGCTAGCGAGACCGCTGCCGGAGAGCAAAATAAAAGTGCCACTCGTATCAGATTACAGCGGCATATTTCGGAGACCCGGTGG
>Ga0326728_10027169_pt1 | contig 10039 bp, 8 predicted proteins | sample MB3enrmetagenome_FD_207602 | JGI IMG/M metagenome (GOLD analysis project Ga0326728, IMG submission 207602) | Lab enriched peat soil microbial communities from McLean, Ithaca, NY, United States - MB31MN | ecosystem: Environmental > Terrestrial > Soil > Wetlands > Peat | place: USA: New York... | reverse complement strand
TGGTGCGGATGATAGGACTTGAACCTACACTCCCTCGCGGGAACTGGAACCTAAATCCAGCGCGTCTGCCAATTTCGCCACATCCGCACGCACTGAAGGAATTATAGCGCGGGACGGCAAGCTCATCCGAGACCCATTGTCGATTCAGGCCGGTAGGGCCTCCGATTGTTTGACGAGGTGATAGCCGAGCTGGGCGGCTGTGCTGGCGAGGGCACGAAGCTTGGCGGCTCGGTGTTGTTCTTCATAGGCTTGCGGACCGATATCCACGTATGGCTGACCCCAGCGGAGCATCCGGTATACCAGGGTGCCGAGTTGGCGGGCGGTGACAAACACGGCGACAGCGGGTCCTAACCGGTGTGCGATCCGTCGATCGCGAGCCCCCAGGGCGCTCCGGCTGTTGCGGAGCGCCACGGCTGCTTTGCGAAGCGCTTCCGCCGTGCGCGTGCCCTTGGCTTTGGGACGCGGTTTCTGGAGCGGCTTGCCACCGCTGACGGGCCGGTGCGGGGCGAGTTGCACATGCGCTCCGAACTCTCTTTCCGTGGGGAACTTGCTCAACTCGATCCCCTATTCACTGATGATCACTTCCGCCGTTTCCACGCCAATCCCGTCCATGGTCGTGAGGTCCGTGCCTACCATGCGATATAGGATCTGGCGCTTGTCCTCTTGATCGCGGCGCTGCATGGCTTTGCGCTTCTCGCGATTGGGTAGCGGCGACGCCTGAATGTGCTGCCGTCCGCCGGGGGTCAGTTGCTGCATCCGTAGTTGGATTTCCTGCTCGTAGGCGGCGATCCGTTGGGCAATCGAGTCGTACATCTGCAAACTCTGCTGCAGATTGAAGAGAGGATCCGACCTCCCATGCCCCGTCAAAAACGCTGCGATTTGCTCTTTACTTTTGGATACCGGCGCTCACCGCCAAAGCGGGGTCTCATTCTTTTCCATCCGCAGCATTGCGGGGGCCCCTGCTAAAGCGTGCCCCACCAGTGTATATTTAGGTTAGGTTGCGGAAGAGCGGAGTTCCGGCGTTGGCGCTTGCGCTACTGGCGCAGGCCGCCGCGTCTGCCGCCCCAAGAGCGATTGCGGTGGACGTGGACGGAATGGTGCACCCCATTACCGTTGAAATCGTGGGCAGCGCCATGGCGCAGGCCAAAGAGGAGAACGCGTCGCTGCTCCTGATCCGCCTCAACACACCCGGCGGGCTGATGGATGCGATGCGCGAGATTATCGAGAAGATCCTCGCCTCGCCCGTCCCGGTAGTGACCTATGTAGCGCCGAGCGGAGGACGCGCGGCTTCCGCGGGCTTCTTCATCCTGGAGGCCGGCGACGTGGCGGCCATGGCGCCCGGAACCAACACGGGCGCGGCGCACCCCGTGCTGATGGGCGCCGAAATGGACGCCGTCATGAAACAGAAAGTGGAGAACGACGCCGCCGCCTACCTGCGCAGCATCTGCGCCAAGCGCGGGCGCAACAGCACGCTGGCGGAAACCACGGTCCGCGAAAGCAAGTCGTTCACCGAGCGCGAGGCGCTGGATCAGCATCTTGTCGATCTGATCGCCCCCAACGAGCAGGCCCTGCTTTCCGCCCTGGATGGCCGTGTCGTGACGCGCTTCGACGGCAGCACGCTGACGCTGCACACCGCCGGGGCGGTGGTCGAGGTCTATCAGAAGTCGCTCCGCCAGTCGATTATCGCCGCCATCGCCGATCCGAATATCGCGCTGGTGCTGCTGGTGATCGGCGCGCTGGGCCTGTATGTCGAGTTCTCTTCGCCGGGGCTGATCGCTCCGGGCGTGATTGGAGCCATTCTGGTGTTGTTGGGACTTTCCGCCATATCGGTGCTGCCCATCAACTGGCTGGGCGCGGCCCTCATGCTGCTGGCCTTCGCCCTGTTCGTGCTGGAGGCCAAGTTCGCGTCGCACGGGATTCTGGGCGCGGGAGGGGCGGTAGCCATGGTGCTGGGGGCCGTGATGCTGATCAACAGTCCGTTTCCAGAGATGCGCATTCACTGGAGCACGGCCATCGCCCTGGCGCTGCCGTTTTCCCTGATCACCGTATTGCTGCTTTCGCTGGTGCTGCGCTCGCGGCGCCTGAAAGTGGAGACCGGCGCGGCGGGCATGGTGGGCGAGACCGGCGCGGCTATCACCGACCTGGCGCCGGAGGGCAAGGTCTTTGTGCACGGCGAATATTGGGACGCGGTGTCGTCCCGGCCGGTGGCCGCCGGGACGCGCGTCCAGGTGAAGGCCATCGACAAATTGAAGCTCACGGTAGAACCCGTTCCGAACTAGAAGGAGGCTGAAAATGATCGATATCACCACCATTGGCATTATCATCGTGGTGCTTTATCTGCTGAGTTCCATCAAGATTCTGCGGGAATACGAGCGCGGCGTAATCTTCCGGCTGGGCCGCGTGCTGCCGCAGCCGAAAGGCCCCGGCATCATCCTGGTGTTCGCGCCCATCGACCGCATCGTGCGGGTTTCGCTGCGCATCGACACGCTGGAGGTGCCGTCGCAAGACGTGGTGACGCGCGACAATGTCACGGTGAAGGTGAACGCCGTGATCTACTTCCGGGTCATCGATCCGCGGCTGGCCATCCTGGAAGTTTCGAATTTCCTCTACGCCACCTCGCAGCTTGCCCAAACCACGCTGCGCAGCGTGCTGGGCGAAGTGGATCTCGACACGCTGTTGAGCCAGAGGGAAAAGCTCAACGTGCGGCTGCAATCCATTCTGGACCAGCACACCTCGCCCTGGGGCGTGAAGGTGACCATGGTGGAAGTGAAGCAGGTGGATCTGGCCGAGCAGATGATCCGCGTGATTGCGCGCCAGGCGGAGGCAGAACGCGAGCGGCGCGCCAAGATCATCCATGCGGAAGGCGAGTACACCGCCGCGGAAAAGCTGGCCATGGCCGCGGAAGTGATCCAGAAACAGCCGGCGGCGCTTCAGTTGCGGTATCTCCAGACGCTGGTGGAGATCGGCACCGAGAAGAACACCACCATCGTTTTCCCGCTGCCGCTGGATATAATTACGTCATTGGGGCGCGCCCTGGACCGCGTAGGCAAAGGCGGCGAGGCGGACGCCGCAAAGCCGTAAGCCATGAGAAACAGCGAAACCGGCGAATTCGAACTGTTAGTGGGCAACCGGCAACTGCTGAGCGGCTTCTTCATTGTCGTTCTGCTGTTCGCGGTGGCATTCTCTATGGGCTATATCGTGGGGCGGAACTCCTCGCCGTCGGGCAAAACGCAGACCGAGACGGCTTCCTCATCTGGCGCCGCGTCCCAGACGGCGGAGACACATCCCCAACCGGTTGCACCGGCGCCGGCGGCAAGCGGTGCGCCGGACGCGACGACGGGCCCAGGAGGCACCCCGCCGGCCGATGCCGCACAGGGCGCACCGCCCGCCGACACTTCTCCGCAACCTTCCACGCAGCCCGAGCGCGGGCCGGGCCCAGGGGGCACCCCGGCTGCTCCGGGCCCAGGGGGCACCCCCGCGCCAACCGTTGCCCCGCCGCCCGGCGCGCCGAGCCCAGCGGGGGCCCCACCTGAAGCGGCGCCGGGAACGTATTGGCAGGTTCTGGCAACGGCCAGCCAAACGTCCGCCGAGGCCATGCGTCAGACCATGAAGGACAAGGGCTTCCCGGCGTCCTTGCAGCCCGGCCCCAACAACCTGATCCGCGTGCTGATCGGGCCTTACACCGACAAGCAGTCGCTGGGCCGGGCCAAAACGGAACTGGAGAACGCGGGCGTCCATCCGGTCCTGAAGTAGCGTGGGCGATTCCCTGATACAACTCGGCGCGGGTGCGCGACCCCGGCTACCGGCATGGGCGCGCAAGACGCGCACGCATTTCGAATCGCTCAACCAGGTCAAGCGCGGGCTGCGGCTTTTGAACCTGCATACGGTGTGCGAATCGGCGCGTTGCCCGAACATCCACGAGTGCTTCCATCGCGGCGCCGCCACGTTCATGATTCTAGGCGAGCGTTGCACGCGCGGCTGCGGTTTCTGCGCGGTGCCCAAGGGTAACCCGGCCAGGCACGACATGCGCCTCGACGCCATGGAGCCCGCCAACGTGGCCCGCATGGCCGCCGAAATGAAGCTGCGTTACGTGGTGATCACCAGTGTGAACCGCGACGACCTGGAGGACGGCGGATCGGGCCATTTCGCGGCCACCGTGCGGGAAGTGCGGCGCGCGCTTCCGCAAGCGCGGGTGGAAGTGCTGACGCCCGATTTTTGCGGCGACCACGATGCCGTGGCCCGCGTGCTGGACGCCGGGCCGCACGTCTTCAACCACAACCTCGAGACGGTTCCGCGGCTTTACCACCGCGTGCGCCCGCAGGCCGATTACCGGCAGTCCCTGGAGGTGCTGGCGTTTGCGCGGCGCTATGCGGAAAGCGCGCTTACAAAATCGGGTTTCATGCTGGGACTGGGCGAAACCGACGCCGAGGTTCGGGCGCTGCTCCGCGATCTGCGCGCGGCGGGCGCCGATGTGGCCACCATCGGACAATACCTCCAGCCCACGCGCCGCAACCTGCCGGTGGCCGCATTCATCGAGCCGGACCGGTTCGAGGCCTATCGCAATTACGGCCTGGGGCTGGGTTTCCGCATGGTGTTCAGCGGTCCGCTGGTCCGCAGCTCCTACATGGCCGAGGCGGTGCGCGACGAGGCGCGCCTGGCGCCGTGCTGAACTGGCTGCTGGCGCTCGTCTCCGCAGCACTTCTGATCCTGTGCTTCCCGCGATTCCAGATAGCGGGGCTGGCGGCGGTGGCGCTCACGCCACTGCTGATCGCCCTGGCGCGCGAGCCACGGCCGCTGCGGCGTTTCCTGATGGGCTGGGCGTCCGGCGTGGTCTACTGGTTCGGCGTGTGCTACTGGATCCAGTTCGTGCTCTCGTTCCACGGCGGCCTCGGCAACTGGGCCGGCTGGGCCGTGTTCCTGCTGTTCTCGTTTGCCAAGGCGCTGCACATGGGCGTATTCGCCTGGCTGGCGGGAATCCTCATACGCCGCTGGTGGGCGGTGCCCGCGGTGGCGGCGCTATGGGTGGCGATCGAAGCCACGCACGGGTCTCTGGGCTTCGCGTGGCTGGCCCTCGGCAATGCCGGAATCAACATGGAAGTACCCATGCGGCTGGCGCCTCTGACCGGCGTTTACGGGCTTTCGTTCGTCTTCATGACGATGGCTACCGGCCTGGCGCTGGCTTTCCTGCGGCGCTCGCGTCTGGAACTGCTGTGGATGATCCTGCTGCCCTTTTTGGTCTTCCTGCCGCCCCTGCCGCCCGCCCAGCGCGGCCGTGAAACCGCGCTGCTGACGCAGCCCAACATCTCCGAAACCGAGGAGTGGACGAGTGAATCCATCGACCAGATGCAGCGCGAGCAGGTGGCCCTGACCATGCGCGGCGTGCTGGTGGAAACCGAGCGGCCGCCCTCGATGGTGGTCTGGCCGGAAGTCCCCGCGCCGCTCTATTACGAGGAAGACCCGCGCTTTCGGAGCTATGTGGACAATCTGGCGCGCGCCACGCACGCGTACCTGCTGATTGGCACAGTGGCACACACTCCGGCCGGCGCGCCGCTCAACTCAGCCGCGTTGATTTCGCCCGAGGGCGGCCTGATCAGCCGCTACGACAAGGTGAATCTGGTTCCATTCGGCGAATATGTGCCGTGGCCCTTGGGCTTCGCCAACAAGATTTCGACCGAGCTGGGCGACTTTGTGGCGGGCAAGCGGATAGTGGTCTCTCCCGTGGACGGCCACAAGATCGGCGCATTCATCTGCTACGAATCGGTGCTGCCCAATTTCGTGCGCCAGTTCGCGGCCGGCGGCGCCGAAGTGCTCGTCAACATTTCCAACGACGGCTGGTTCGGCAAGAGCGCCGCGCGCAGCCAGCACCTCGAAATGGTACGCATGCGGGCGGCGGAGAACCGCCGCTGGATTCTGCGTTCCACCAACGACGGCATAACGGCGACCATCGATTCCGCCGGCCGCTTGCGGGGAACGCTGCCGTTGTACGTGGAAGCCACGTCCTATACGGGGTTCACGTACATCTCGGAGCGGACGCCGTACACGCGATACGGGGATTGGTTCGTGGTGGTGTGCGCGGCGATGGCGGTAATGGGGTTGCTGGCGGAGGGGAGAAGAAAAATGGCCACGGATGAACACCGATGAACACGGATAAGACAAAACCTTAGCGATTCTTATCGGTGTTCATCGGTGGCTAATTGTTTTCACCCGTGCCGGATCACCAGCACATCGCCATCCTTGACGATGTACTCTCTGCCTTCCAGCTTGAGCAATCCCTTTTCCCGCGCGCCGGCGTAGCCGCCCAGATCCACCAGCGATTTCCAGTTCACAACTTCGGCGCGGATGAACTTCTTCTCGAAATCCGTGTGGATCGTTCCGGCGGCCTTCAGCGCGGTGCTGTGAATGGGGATGGTCCAGGCACGCACTTCGGTTTCGCCGGCGGTCAGGAAGCTCATCAGGCCCAGCAAGGAATAGGTGGCTGAGATCAGCCGCTCCAACCCGGATTCCTGCAAGCCGTAGCTGGCCAGGTACTCGCGCTGTTCCTCCGCCGGCAATTCGGCCAGCTCCGCTTCGATCTTGCCGCACACGGCCGCCGCCGAGACCTGCTTGCGGCCGGCCAGCACGCCTTCGCGGTATTCGCGCTCGCGCTGGTGCAGGCTGCCGGCTTCGCTTTCGCCAAGATTCAGCACGTAGAGCATGGGCTTCTGCGAGAGGAACTGAAAGCCGCGCAAGCGTTTTTCCTCCTCGGCGTCGATCTCCAGTTGGCGCAGCGGGTGGTTCTGTTCCAGCGTGGCTTTACACTTCTCGAGGAGTTCGAATTCGTGGTCCAGCTCGGGGCTCTTGATCTTCTTGCGGTCCTTTTCCAAGCGCTCGAGGCGCTTCTCGATCACCACCAGGTCGCTGAGCATCAATTCCATCTCGACGTCCTCCAGGTCGCGCACGGGATCGAGGGACCCCTTCTCGTGCGGGACGGTGGCGTCCTCGAACAGGCGCAGGACGTGGGCGAAGGCGTCCACCACCCGCAGGCTGGCCAGGTAGCTGGGATCGCACAGGCTCTCCTTGGAAACGGACGGCATGTCCACATATTCCACCGTGGCGTGGGTGACCTTGGGCGGCTCGAAGAGGCGCGCCAGCTCGGCCAGCCGAGCGTCCGGCACTTGCGCCACGCCAGTGCGGACGGCCGTGGAGCCGATGCGAGTTTCCTGGTGGACTCCGGTGAGGATCGTGAACAGGGAAGTCTTGCCTGTCATGGGCAAGCCGATGATGGCGGTTCGCATATTCAGAGCGCTCTACAGGGGAACATCCACCTGGCTAAGGATTTCTTCAATGATGCGCTCGCCCACGTCGGCGCGGCGCTGTACCAGAGTGGTGCGGGTATTGATGACCACGCGATGCGCGAACAGCGGCACGGCGAGGCGTTTCACGTCGTCGGGGATGGCATAATCGCGGCCATCGAGCAATGCCAGCGCCTGCACCGCGCGGTAGAGCGCCTGCGAGCCGCGCGGGCTGACACCCAGCGCGAGCGATTCGTGGTTGCGGGTCTTCTCGACGATGGCCAGCATGTAATCCACCAGCGCCTCTTCCACGGTGACGCGGTGCACGGCCTCCTGGAGCCGCAGGACGTCCTCGGCCAGCAGCCCCGAGGCCGCGGCCTCCGGCAGCCCGCGTTCGGAGTGGCGCACAATCTGGCGCTCGCTGGCCAAATCCGGGTAGCCGATGCGCAACCGCATCAGAAAACGGTCGAGCTGCGATTCCGGCAGCGGGTAGGTGCCGTGATGCTCCACGGGGTTTTGCGTGGCGATCACCATGAACGGCTGCGGCAGCGCGTGCGACTTGCCATCGATGCTGACCTGGCCTTCGTTCATGGCCTCGAGCAGCGCCGATTGCGTCTTCGGCGTGGTGCGATTGATCTCATCGGCCAGCAGAAAATTGCTGAAGATGGGTCCAGGCTTGAATTCGAAGGCTTCCGAGTGGGCGTTATAGATGGTGACGCCGAGGACGTCGCTGGGGAGCATATCGCTGGTGAATTGCAGCCGGTGGAAGCGGCAGGAGACCGCGCGCGCCAGGGCCTGCGCCAGCGTGGTCTTGCCGACGCCGGGCACATCTTCGATGAGCAGATGGCCGCGCGCCAGCAGGCAAACGACGGAGAGCCGGACCACTTCCGGTTTGCCGCGAATGGTCCCGCCAAGGGCCGTCTCCAACCCGGCCAGCCTGGCGAGGATTTCGGGCGAGAATCCAACCGGCGGGGCGACCATAGATTCCCGCTGGGACATTACAGGTTCATCATACTAAAGATCGGCGGGACGCGGCCTTGGGAGCGCGGTGGTGTGGTGGCGGCGTATCGCATTTTCGGTTAAACTCGAATTTTGCCCGCCACTCGAGGGCGCGTAGCTCAGTTGGTTAGAGCGCCTGCTTCACACGCAGGAGGTCACAGGTTCGAGTCCTGTCGCGCCCACCATTGGAATCAATCACCCAGACAACCTTTTCAGCGGCCACATTGCGGGGGTGGCCCGCGGCCATCCCAAGGCCTCTTGGAGCCGCCGGGAATGAGGAATTTGAGAGAATACAACCTGGAAAGGTGATTCTGATGTATGCTGGTTCTCAACCGGAAGAGCAAGGGAAATCCCGGTTAAAATCGTTGCCCGGAGGACCCAGATGAAGCCGCCGGCTCTCGATGCGAACGAGTCCGCGGCCTATCTATCATTGAGGCCGCAGCGCTTGACCCATCTTCAACGCTATGGGCTTGCGGTTCTTTCCGTCGGCATTGCATTGGGGGTGGCGTTACTCCTCGAGTACTTCCACTTCCGCGTCCCTTCGGCACTTCTGCTGCTGTTTGCAGTGGCCCTGAGTTCCTGGCACGGAGGGCGAGGGCCTGCCGTGTTGGCGGCGATCCTGTCCATAATCGCCTTCTACTGGTACTTCGTGGAGCCGGTCCGCACCATCCACATCTACTCGTCCGAGATCCCGTATTTCATCGTTTTTGTATCCTTCGCTGCGCTGCTGTCCTGGTTCGGCACGATCCGGCGTCGCGTCGAGGCAGATCTGCGCGAGCAGGCAGCTCTCCTCAATCTCACGCACGACACAGTTCTTGTGATGGATATGGAGGGGGTTATCAAGTACTGGAATCGGGGCGCCGAGGAACGGTACGGCTGGACCGCAGAGCAAGCGATGGGCAGAGGTGTTCACGACCTGCTCAAGACAGTCTTCCCGGAGCCGCTTGAGGAGATCAAAGCGAAGGTGACGCGTACCGGCCGCTGGGAAGGCGAGCTTCTGCACACAAAAAAAGACGGAACCCAGTTGGTGGTGGCGAGCCGCTGGGCTTTGCAGCGAGGCGAGCGGGGTGCGCCAGTCGCCATCCTGGAGACCAGCAACGACATCACTGAGCGCAAGCGGGCCGAAGAGAGAATTCAGCAGCAGCAGATCGAACTGCAGCAGATCCAGGATCTTACGCCGCAGTTGGTCGCAGTGTTTGGGACCGACAGGAAGCGGCTCTATGCCAACCGGCCCGCCCTCGATTACTTCGGTGTAGGCCTTGAGGAATGGCGGAGTATTCCGGATCGTTTCTGGTTTTTTCATCCGGATGACCGGGAACGCATAGCGAGAGATGTGTACACCGGACCCACTAGCGACGTTCCGCACGAATTCGAAGCACGCCTGCGGAGAAGGGATGGAGTGTATCGATGGTTTTTGTTCCGCGATAATCCGCTGCGCGACGAACAGGGACGCGTCATGCGCTGGTATCTCACGGCGACCGATATAGAGGACCGCAAGCGGGCCGAGGAGGAGCGCCAGGCGCAGGTCTGGTTCCTGGAAAGCATGGACAGGATCAACCGGGCCATACAGGGGACGAATGACCTCGAGCAGATGACGGGCAATGTCATCGAGGCGATGCTGTCCATTTTCGATAGCGAACGGGCCTTTCTGTACTACCCGTGCGATCCGAATGCCCCTTCATTTGAGGTGGTCATGGAGCGGACCCGGCCGGAGCATCCGGGAGCAAGAGGCGTGATTCCCATGACTCCGGATACGGCCAGGGGCTTTC
>Ga0326728_10027167_pt1 | contig 10039 bp, 5 predicted proteins | sample MB3enrmetagenome_FD_207602 | JGI IMG/M metagenome (GOLD analysis project Ga0326728, IMG submission 207602) | Lab enriched peat soil microbial communities from McLean, Ithaca, NY, United States - MB31MN | ecosystem: Environmental > Terrestrial > Soil > Wetlands > Peat | place: USA: New York... | reverse complement strand
TTTCGGCGGAAGGAATCTCGCTCGGAAAAGGACTTTCGGTGGCTCTATAATACGCCGAGTGCTGGCCTACAGCAAACAAGAAAGTCGAGAGGACAGTTGAGGAGTCGAGAAGTCGAGGAGTTGAGAAGTGGAGCGTTTCGACTTACGAGGCCTCGGTTCTCAATTCCTGGACCTTCGGCGCCCCGACTTTTCGACCCCTTAAATTCTCGACTCCTAAACTTCTCAACTCCTCGACTCACGTCAAATACCCGCGCAATCGCAGCCAGTCCGCCAGCCGTTGCGGCCAGGAAGACAGGACTGGATCTTTCTGCGCCAAGCCCACGCCATGCCGGCCGTGCTGGTATATGTGAAGTTCCGCCGGCACGCCCGCTTTTCGCAGGGCCACATAGAAGGCCAGGCTGTTTTCAGCCGGCACCACCTCGTCGTCGTTGGTGTGGAAGAGAAAAGTGGGCGGTGTCTCTGCGGTCACCTGCTTCTCATTCGAGAGATAGTCGGCCAGTTTAGGATCAGGGTTGCCGCCCAACAGGTTCTTGCACGAACCCTGGTGCATAAACGGCTCGCTGCAAGTAATCACCGGATAGGCCAGGATGGCAAAATCCGGCCGCGAGCTGACCCGATCGATGGGATCGGCGGCAGACGGATTCCCGGCGTCGAAGTGCGTTTCGGCAGTGGATGCCAAGTGCCCGCCCGCTGAGAAGCCCCAAATGCCGATCCGGTCCGGAGCGATGTCCCACCCCTGCGCGTGCGCCCGGACGTAGCGCAAGGCGCGCTGCGCATCGTCCATCATGGCGGGGTGATGGTAACGTGGCGCAAGCCGGTACTTCAGAATGTAAGCATCTACTCCCAGGGTATTCAGCCACTCCGCTATTTGCCGGCCTTCGTGATCCATGGCCAACATGCCGTACCCGCCGCCCGGGCACACAACGACGGCGCTGCGGGCAACCTGACCTTTGGGGAGCGAATAGAGAGTCAGCGAGGGTCGATCCGCGTCATCCGCTCCCGCCGCGCCCGGCGCCCCCTGCGGCCAGAGGAGCACCACCTGGTGCATCGGCGCCGATGCCTCTGCCGATACCAGATGGACAAACAACAGGCCCACCGCCACGAATGCGTATAGCAAACTGAGTACTTTTCCCCTCATCTTCACCTCCAGAGAAAGCGTCGCGTAGGCGTCCGCCCGCTCTCCAGGCGCCAAAAGACCGTGCGTCCTGTCATCTTAAGTTGACATAAGCCTGCGGCCCACCAGTAGTACTAAATCTGCAAACCGCGCTCACAGCCGGGCAAGCGGGGTATCGCGTCAGCCGACTGACTTCCTGCTTGCGCGGGATTGAGTCGACTTTCGACGAAGCAGGGCAATCGTTCGCGGCAGTTCGACAGTGCAAAAACGGCTCACCAAACAACTACGGAGATTCTTCGCACGAGAAAACCAGGGCGCGGAATGACAGGCGGGAATCCGCCATTTTTTGCGCCAGTTATCACATTGGCAACTGGCGTGCAGTTGAACATCGGCGCTACTCGCGAGCCGTGGGGCTCCGCGCAGTAGGTGAAATGTCCGCACCGCCGAATCGTGCTTCGGCATTTCCCGTCAGGCTGGTATCGTCTCGGCCTTGTCAGCGCAAGAGGAAAAAACGTGTCCGCCATACCTAGACGCAGTTTACTGTCCGACGCACCCTTAGTAGTTCTAGCCACCACAATACTCGCCGTCGCGCTGCTGGTTGTATGTGCGCCGGACCAGACGCAAGCCGGGTGGCGAGCTGCGGACCCTAGTCCGAGTTCGCCGCCGGCGCACGCTCCAGTCGCGAGCAAGAATATACCTCACAAATCCAAAGAAAAGGAAAAGTTCCCGCCGCCGGGCCCTCTGGAAGGAGCGACGAAGAGTGAACTTCACACCGTGGCGCGAGGGGAGAGCCTTCCTTCCTTGGCGCTCCACTACTTGCCGCAAACCTGTTATATGACCAGGGGAGAACTCGAAGCTGCCATCCAGCAAGCGAATGCCGGCAAGATCAGAAAGTACCTCAAGCCCGGCGACCCGTTGACGATTCCCGGCATTTTCTCCGCTCCTCTCGTTGAGCATTCGGTTCCCGTCCCCAAGGATTTCGAGACGCGCGGGATCTATCTAACCGGCTACATGGCCGGCAGTGATAAAGGCCTGGACTTGGTTCGCCGGTGGCGGGAAGCCGGAGGCAATACTGTCGTCTTTGATGCGAAGGACTTCGACGGCCTGGTGAATGTACCTTTCGAGGATCCTCTCGCGCCGCAGGGCAGGCACGTGCCCATCCGCAATCTTGCCAAATTGATTCGCTACATCCACTCGCTGGGACTCCATGCGATCGTGCGCATCGCGGTGTTCCGTGATGAATGCCTTGTCCAAAGCCACAAGGAGTTGGCCGTGCAGTCTCGCCGCACTGGCCGCGCGTGGAAAGAAAACGGGAAGCTGGTGTGGACCGACCCCTCGCAACCCAAGGTTCAGGACTATAACCTGGCGCTGGCCCGACTGGCAGCGAATTCCGGCGCAGACGAAATCCAGTTCGATTACGTACGCTTTCCCGCGGAAGGCGACCAGAAGGATGCCCGATTCGCCTTCGAGGCTTCACACCCGGATTGGGGGCGGACCGACGTGATCCGCGAGTTTGTGGCGCGCGCCTACAGCGAACTCCACCCGCTGGGAGTCTTGTTCTCGCTGGATGTATTCGGAGTGATGGCTTGGCAGCGCACGATTGACCTGGAGCACACCGGCCAGGATATCCCCGCCATGGCGCGCTCCTGCGACGTGCTCTCGCCGATGGTGTATCCCTCGCACTTCTTCGGCATGGAGGGATACGCGCACCCGGGCGACGCGCCTGAGCACTTTATTGGTGAGTCCATGCAGCGCTTCGCGCGGATTACGGCGGATTCAAAAGTTGTGTTGCGGCCCTGGCTTCAGGCCTTCGCCTGGCACACCAAAACCTATTCCGATGCCTATCTCCGAACACAGGTCAGCGCAGCAAAGGGGCAGGGCGGGATTGGATTCCTTTTCTGGAACGCGCGCAACGACTATTCGAAGCTGTTTCCCGCCATGGCGGAAATGCGCGCGGCGCCTGGCCGATTCTTCCGGGGCGACGAGGTTCACGCCTCGCATCCCAAGCTATCAGCAAGCCTCGCGCACTGAGCCGGCTCACCGCAGAGCGTCACCGCAGACGCCGCCCACGCGAAAGTTCAACCCTTGAACACAGCCTCGGCGAAGGGTATATTGCTGTTCGGACCGAAGTGCAGGCGGGACTCGGCGACGTAGGGCTGGTGGCCTCATAGAGAGCGCGCCGGCGAGTTTTCTTCGTCGTTTAAGGCAAGGGTTTCGACCAGCAATCAGACAGGAGCGGACGGCAATGATATCTCTGAACCTTCGTAGAGTTGTGGCCGGATCAGTCGGCCTTTCGGTTCTGAGCTTTATTCTCTTCGCCAGTGCCGGAAGTCGGCTGGTGGCCGTCGTGCACCCCGACCCTGTGGCAGGCCACCCGCAAGATAAACCGGCGGCGCCTTCTTCGATTCCTGGCGCCGCCCTGATAAGTCCGCCGGACCTCGCGAAAGTTCTCTCCGCACTCCCGAGCGAAAGGCCCCTCCTCATCTATGTCGGCTTTCGCCTTCCCTATACACAGGCCCACATCCCGGATTCTGAAGACTTCGGTCCGGCCGCTAACCAAGCCGCGCTGCAGCAGTTGCTGAAGCGGGTGAACGGACTCCCCCGAGACCGGTTCATCGTTGTTTACTGCGGATGCTGCCCATGGAGCCACTGCCCGAACGTCAGGCCGGCCTATGAAGCCTTGCATAGCCTGGGTTTCAAGAAGCTGAAAGTGCTTTACATCGCCGAAAATCTGGGGACGGACTGGGCAAACAAAGGTTATCCCGTTGCTAAAGGTGAATAAGGAAACCACATTGATGATGGCAACCCTCGCGGCGCCCTTCTGCGCCGCTTTCCTTTTTGATGACCTCTCGCGGGCGATCTTCGTCGCGATCTGCCTGGCGAGCGTCTGGCTATTCTTGAAAATCGTTAAACGCCGCCTGTACTCGGTGCTTGCCGCGCAGGGCGATCTTCCTCACGATCATATTCCCAAGCGCCTTTGGCGCGTTTTCAAAGAAGTCCTGTTGCAGTATCGAGTGGTGCGCGACCGGCCCATCGTCGGCATCCTCCATGCCTTTGTGCTGTGGGGATTTCTTGCCTTCGCCTGGGTCAGCGCGCAACACATGCTGCTGGGCCTGCGCGGTTTGTCAAAAGCCACCGAGACACGAACTTGGTATGGCGCGTTTGTTGCTGTTTGGGCCGTGGCAGTTCTAGTGGCGATGACTGGCCTGTCGTTCCGGCGATTTGTGCTGCGACCCAAGCCCCTGGGAAAACTCTCTGCCACATCAGGGGTCGTTGCGTTCCTCATCTCAGCGCTCATGGTGACGTATCTACTGGGCTGGAGAGTGTTTCCTGTCGGAACCATGGCTTGGAAAGTGAACTGGTGGGTGCATACCATTTTGTTCTTTGCGCTGCTCGATGTGATTCCCGTTTCGAAACATCTGCACTTGGTGCTCTCGCCGTTCACGATCTTCCTGGGCTCCGAGACCACGAGCGCCATGCGGGCCTTGCGGCAGGAAGCCGAGGACCTGGGAATGATCCGCTTCCCGGACCTGGGACGCAAGGACGTTCTCGACGTTAACGCCTGCGTCGAATGCGGCCGCTGCGCCGAGTTCTGCCCCGCCAATCTTGCCGGCGGATCGCTGAGTCCGAAGGAAGTCATTCTCGACCTTCAAAAGGGCCTTCTCGGTGGCGGGGATCTGGTGGCAGGAACCGCCGCGGAAAAAGAACAGGGGAAGGTCTACGTTTCGGAGGACGACCTCTTCCAATGTCTCTCCTGCGGTGCCTGCGAGTACGTCTGTCCTGTCGGCATCGAACATGTGGGAAGGAAAATCCTCGACTTGCGGCGCGGGCTGGCCAGCGAGGGGCGGATCGGCAGCGAGAAGGTGGCCCAACTGTTCACAACTATGGAACGCGCTCCCCACAATCCCTGGGGCATCGCGCACGAGGCACGGCAGAACCTTTTAGCCTCGAAGCAGTTTCCCATTTTCGACGGCAGCCAGGAATGGCTTTTCTGGCTGGGCTGCGGATTGAGTTTCGATTCGCACGGCCAGGCAGTCGCCACGGCCATGAAACAGATTCTCGACGCCGCCTCCGTCTCCTGGGGCGTGCTGGCGCGTGAAACCTGCTGCGGCGAGCCGGCGCGGCGGGCGGGCAACGAATACCTCTTCCTGCAACTTTCGGAAAAGGTGATTGATGCGTTTACGAACGCCCATGTGAAGAAGGTCGTCTTGTGCGATCCCCACTGCACCACCATGCTGGATAAGGATTACCGGCAGATTCCATCCTACGCGGAACTCGGCATCAAGGTCGTGCACCATACGGAACTCATCGCGGAACTGCTTCCTCGCCTACCCGTGGCGCCGGCGGCTCTGCCGGTCACCTACCACGACCCTTGTTACCTTGCCCGCGGCCGGGGGATCACGGCTGAGCCGCGCAAGATACTGAATTCCTGCGGGGTCGCATTGGCTGAGCCTGAGCACCATGGCCGAAACACTCAGTGCTGCGGCGCGGGCGGTGCGAGGCTTTTCATAACCGACGACCAACGGGAGCAGACGAAACATCGTGTGAACGAGCTCCGTTTTGCCCAGCTCGTGGCAACCCACGCGTCAACGCTGGCCGTGGCTTGCCCCTACTGCCCCACCATGCTTCGCGACGCCGCCAACCGCGCCCAGCGTGACGACCTGGAAATCGTGGATGTGGCGGAAATCGTGGCCAGGAACCTCCGGCTGGATTCGACATAAGAGTCGCTCAGGCCCTCCTGCCTGTGGCCGAGGCAAACGCAGACAAAGTGGCGGTGCGACTATTGGTGGCGCCCCCACATATAGGGCCTCGGATTCCGAAAAATCCCACCTTTTGTGGTTTTCCCTTTACTTCCTTCCTTTTTCATGATACCTATACTTTGAAGTTGCAGGGGATTGCTCGCCTCTGCCTTAGCGTGCGCGCCAGAAGGTAGGCTGGGGCCGGGTCGAGCATGCTGTGCACGGGAACGCCTTTGCCACACCGGGTGGCGGACCATGTTGCTGTGTCAGTGTCGGCCGGATAACGGGCCCACCACGGGGTACGGCATAATGCTTCTGGCTTCCATTTCAATGCGCTTGTGGGTTTGCACCTCCTCGGAAAGACCAGAGGGAAGGGGTGTAGCTTGTACAAACTGAAGAAACTCGAGTTGTTGGGCTTCAAGTCGTTCGGAGAGCGGTCGCGGCTCGAATTCTCGGATGGTGTGGCTGCTATCGTGGGACCGAACGGCTGCGGCAAATCAAATCTCTCCGATGCCGTTTCCTGGGTCCTCGGGGAGCAGAGCGCGCGGAGCCTGCGCGGCGAGCGGATGGCCGACGTGATCTTTAACGGCACTGGAACCCGGCCTCCCACGAGCATGGCGGAAGTCAGCATGACGCTCATTGACCCGGAATACAACGAAGCCGGCTTCCCGGAGGAAGAGCCGCCGCAAGCGGAAGCAGAGGAACTTGTAGTTGTTTCGGGCGATAACGGCGAAATTACCGCTGGAGGCAACGGCAGCGGAGAGAAGCAGGCGTCCAAGCTTCGTCATCGCGCCGGCGAGATTGCGGTTACGCGGCGGTTGTTCCGCTCCGGCGAAAGCGAGTACTTGATCAACGGCCAGGTCTGCCGTCTGCGCGACATCCAAGACTTGTTCATGGGCACGGGGCTGGGTCCGGAATCTTACGCCATCATCGAGCAGGGCCGAATCGGCCAGGTTCTGAGTTCCCGGCCGTCAGACCGGCGGCTGATTCTGGAAGAGGCGGCGGGGATTTCCAAGTTCAAGACGCGCAAGCGGCTGGCGGAGGCCAAGCTGGAATCGTCGCGGCAGAACCTGTCCCGCATCACCGACATTCTGGAAGAAGTCAGCAAGCAGGTGAACTCGCTGAAGCGCCAGGCATCCAAGGCGCGGCGCTATAAGGAACTGCACGAAGAGTTGCACGCCCGGCTGAAAGTGGTCCTCGCTTCGCGCTGGGCAGCCCTGGAAGCGGAATGCGCGCGGTTGGGCGGCGAAGTGGCGCAGGCACAGGAAGCGTGCCGGCTCACGGCGCAGAGGCTCGAAACCCTTGAGCAGGAGCAGAAGGCCGCCACGCACCAGCATGAGGAGTGGGAGCGCCGCCTCACGCAATTGCGGGAACAGATTTCGCAAAGCGGCCTGGAGCGCGAGCGGTTGCTTTCGCGCTGCGAACAAGCACGCCAGCAGGCGGCAAGTCTTGAGGCGCGGGCCGCGGAAGCAGGTCGGGAACAGGCCGGATTCGAAGCCCAACTGAGTTCGCTGCAAGAGCAGACGAAGGAGAGAAACCTCCAGCTCGAGCGGGTCCAACAGGATTGGACAGCGGCGCAAGAGGCGCTGGCCCAACTCCTTTCGCGCCAGGAATCGCTTACCGCACAGGTGACGGCTGCGGAAGACGAGGTAGAATCCTGCCGCCAGGCCTTGCTGGCCGCGGTGAGCCATGCGGCGGAACTTCGCAACCAGCTTGTGCAGGCCGAAGAGGCAAGCCTGGCGCTCTCGCGGCAAGCAGCCCGCACCGAGTCTGAGAAGCAGCGGGCGGAGGAGGAGAACCAACGCTGGGCGGTTGAACTCGAGGCATCCATCGCCGCTCAACGGCAAGGCACCACATCGCTGGCGGACCTTGCTCGGACGCTCGGTGAGACTGAGGCGGCCCTGGAACGGGCACGGGCCGAAGAAACCTCTTTGCGGTCCGGTCTCGAAGAGCTCCGCCGGGAGCACTCCGCCGCCGCAGCGCGCAAGCAGGCGCTCGAGGAATCCCTGGCGCGTCACGCTTACAGCACGGAGAGCGTCCGACGGCTGCTGTCAGGCGAAATCCCCATGAACGGGCACCGGTTTCGCCCACTCGGCGTGCTTGCGGACTTTGTCGAGGTCGCGCCCGGCTACGAAGAAGTGGTGGAAGATTTCCTGAAGCAGGAGCTGGAGTGCGTGGTCGTGGAACAACACGAACAGGCCCGCTCCGGCATCGCGTTGCTGCGCTCGGAAGGAAGAGGGCGCTCCACCTTCTTTGTTACGCACATGCCCGCGCTGGACAACGCAAACGGGGACACTCACACCGAACTCCTGGCGGAGGCGGGAATCGTGGCGCCGGTGCGGGAATTGATGACTTTCCAGAAGTCTCTTGGGCTGAATGGCGACCTGCCGCTGCCGGCGCTCGCCCACGCCTATCTGGTTGAGGACTCCGCCACTGCCCAGCGCCTGGCAGGATCTTACCCTGAATACCATTTCCTGACTCGTTCGGGTGAGCACTATCAGCATCGCTTGGTGTCGGGCGGCAAGGGTTCCAGCGCCGGTCCTTTGGCCTTGCGGCGCGACTTCCGGGCGCTCGAACGGCGCACCGCCGAGCTAGAGAGCAAAATCCAGGCGTGCGAGGCGGACTTGGCCGAAGCCGCCGGGCGCGCCGCTCAACTCGCCAAGGATCACGCGAACCTGACCGCGGCCAAGCAGGAAGCGGAAAAGAAAGCCGTTGTGGCTGACGAGAAGTTACGCCAGACGCGCGATGCCTGCGAGAGAGCGGCCGCGCAACTCAAAGTCCTTCAGTCTGAAGCCGCCCAACTCGAACGCGACCTCGCGGCAGCCGAAGAACGTAAAGGCGGCCTGCGTTCGGAACTGGAAGCAGCCGGCCAGGAAAAGATTGTGCGCGAAGAAACCGTCACCCAATCCATGGCAGCGCTTCGCGAGCTCCGCGCAGAGATGGAGCACCTTGGGCAGAAGCTCGCGGAGGCAAGCGGATCGAGCAGCGCGCTCGAGGAACGGACCCGCGCCGCCGGCGCCGAAGTAGAGCGGCTGCTGGGCATGTGCGAGGAAGTCCGCAGCCGCATGGCGCGCCTCCAGCAGCAATCTGAGAGTTGGCGCGAACAACAGGAACTGCTGACGAAAGAAGGCGAGGCCAACCTAGTTCGCTTGCAAGAGCTGGAAGCTGGATTGGAGACGGCGCGGACCGACCTCCGCCAATGCGAGGAGCAGTCCACGGCGGAAGAGGCGCAACGGGCGGCGCTCAGTCCGCAGGTGGACACGGCACGCGCCGAACTCGAAGTGCATCGCGCCCGGCGCTCGGAAGCGGAAGTGGCATTTGCCCGCGCTGATTCCGACCGCACTCACCAGCAGCAGCAGTGCCGCGAGGAACTGCACGCAGAGCCGTCTGCGTTGATGGCCGAGTTGCCCCCGGAATCCATACTGGCGGGCGAAGTCCTTCAAGCTGCGGAGGAAGAGGCACGGCAGCTCAAGACACGCATCGAGAACCTGGGGCCGGTCAACATGATGGCCCTCGAAGAACTCCAGGAGGCCGAGGAGCGCCTCACCTTTCTCGACACCCAGCGCCAGGATCTGCTGGCTTCGATCGAGGACACAACCCAGGCCATCCGCGAAATCGACCTAGTCTCGCGCCAGCAATTCCTGGAAGCATTCAAGGCGATCAACGGCTATTTCGCCGAAACTTTCCGCAGCCTCTTCGGAGGCGGAATCGGCGAGATGCGGCTGACCGACGAGTTAGATCCGGACAGCGGCATTGACATTGCCGCCCAGCCTCCCGGCAAACGCCTTCAAAACGTGCTGCTGCTCTCGGGAGGCGAGAAAGCGCTGGCTGCCTTGGCGCTTCTCATCGCTATCTTCCGCTACACGCCAAGTCCCTTCTGCATTCTGGACGAAGTGGACGCTCCACTCGACGAGTCGAACATCGAACGCTTCAGCCGCATGGTCGAACAGATGAGCCGCCACACGCAGTTCATCCTCATTACCCACAGCAAGCGGACAATGGAAGCCGCCCGTGTGATGTATGGCGTCACCATGCAGGAGCCGGGCGTATCGAAGCTGGTCTCCGTGCGGTTCGATGCGCTGCGGGCTGAGCCGGTGGCAGTGGCGTAAGCGCAGGATTCAGAGTCGGAAGAAGTCACTTAACAGTAGCCGGCGGACAGAAGCCACGGCGCAGCGAGAGCATGGCC
>Ga0326728_10027166_pt1 | contig 10040 bp, 6 predicted proteins | sample MB3enrmetagenome_FD_207602 | JGI IMG/M metagenome (GOLD analysis project Ga0326728, IMG submission 207602) | Lab enriched peat soil microbial communities from McLean, Ithaca, NY, United States - MB31MN | ecosystem: Environmental > Terrestrial > Soil > Wetlands > Peat | place: USA: New York... | reverse complement strand
TCTCTGACCAGCTCGGGCGAATCGATCGCCTCCTGCGCGATGGACTTCATGGCATCGACGAAGAGGTCGAGCTCTTCGAGCGGCTCGCTCTCCGTGGGCTCGATCATCAGCGCGCCGTGGACGACCATGGGGAAGCTCACGGTGTACGGATGGAAGCCATAGTCGATGAGGCGCTTGGCGATGTCTCCGGTCTTGATGCCCTGCCTGTTCTGCAGCTTGTCGCTGAAGACCACCTCGTGCATGGTGGGCGTGGAGTAGGGAAGTTCGAAGACGCCTTCGAGCTTCTTGCGGAGGTAGTTGGCATTGAGCACGGCGTCCTCGGTGGTCTGGCGAAGTCCGTCGGGGCCGTTGGCCATGATGTAGGCGAGGGCGCGGACGTGCATGCCGAAGTTTCCGAAGAAGGCGCGCACGCGTCCGATGGAGTGCGGGCGATCGTAGTCGAGGCGCAGCGTGCCGTCGGCGGTTTCCACCACGACGGGCTTGGGCAGGAAGGGCTCAAGGTGCTTCTTGCACGCCACCGGACCGGAGCCTGGACCGCCTCCGCCGTGCGGCGTGGAGAAAGTCTTGTGCAGGTTGAGGTGCATCACGTCCACACCGAAGTCGCCGGGGCGCGCCTTGGCGACGAGGGCGTTCATGTTGGCTCCGTCCATGTAGAGCAGGCCGCCCTTGCGGTGGAGGATCTCGGCGATTTGCGCGATCTGTTCGTCGAAGATGCCAAGCGTGTTGGGATTGGTGAGCATGAGGCCTGCGACGTCCTCGTTCATCTGCGCTTCGAGGGCCGCGAGGTCCACCATGCCGCGCTCGTTGCTGCGCAGGTTCTCCACCTGATAGCCGACCATGGCGGCGGTGGCCGGGTTGGTGCCGTGCGCCGAGTCGGGGATGAGTATCTTCTTGCGCGGATTGCCCTTCGACTCCAGGTAGGCGCGGATGAGGAGGATGCCGGTGAGCTCGCCGTGGGCTCCGGCGGCGGGCTGCAGGGTGATGGCGTCCATGCCGGTGATTTCGATGAGCTGATCGGCGAGAGCCTTCATGATGCGCAGAGCGCCCTGCGAGGACTTCTCGGGCTGATAGGGATGCGCGCCCGCAATGCTCTCCAGGCGCGAGACAACCTCGTTGACGCGCGGGTTGTACTTCATCGTGCAGGAGCCTAGTGGATACATGCCATAGTCGACCGCGTAGTTCCAGGTGGAAAGGCGCGTGAAGTGGCGGATGATTTCGACCTCACTGACCTCGGGGAGAGCGGCAGGCTCGGCGCGCAGTGCGGTGCCGAGTTCGGCGGAGGCGTCGATCTCGGGCACATCAAGCTGGCGAAGGCGATAGGCCTTCTTGCCTGGAGAGGAGTGCTCGAAGATCAGTCCCTCGTTCTGCGAAGGGTGTGTTGCGACCTTCTTGATCTGTTTGTCGCTCATGCCTGCACCTCCGAGCTGGTTGCGACGGGCGCGGCTGCGGCCGCTACCTCGCTGGCAGCCGCGTCAATCGCGGTCCTGGATGTGAGTTCGGTGGCGCACCAGACGGCGGCGTTGCCGAGCTCGGGATAGAACTTGCGAAGCGGGAAGCCGCCGATGATGTGTTTCGTCGCGGCGAGCCGGTGCGAGATTTCATAGGCGTCTTCCGTGGTCTGGATGACGAACTCGTTGAAGCGGGGCGCGCCCTCGAAGAGAACCTTCGCGTTTGCGCCGAGGGCCTTGCGGGCGTAGGAGGCCTTGGCGAGATTCTGCTCGGCCAGCTCGCGCAGGCCGTTGCGTCCGTAGACGTCCATGTAGATGTTGACCATGAGCGCGACGAGCGCCTGGTTGGTGCAGATGTTCGATGTCGCCTTCTCGCGGCGAATGTGCTGCTCGCGCGTGGAGAGCGTGAGGACGAAGCCGCGCTTGCCGTTGCGGTCGGTGGTCTGGCCGACAAGGCGTCCGGGAATCTGGCGGATGAACTTTTCGCGGGTGGCTATGACGCCCGCGTACGGGCCTCCGTAGCTCAAAGGCACACCGAAGGACTGCGCCTCCAGGGAGACGATGTCCGCTTCGACGGGCGGGCGAACGACGGCGAGCGAAAGCGCCTCTGCGATGGAGACAACGAGCAGTGCACCTTTGGCGTGAACGACGTCGGCGATGGCCGCCACGTCTTCGATGGTTCCGAAGAAGTTGGGCGACTGGATGAGCACGCAGGCCGTCTGCGGAGTAATCGCTTTATCGAGTGCGTCGAGATCGACGCGCCCGTTATCCATGAAGTTCACTTCGGTGAGGGGCAGTCCCTGATAGCGGGCGTAGGTGGCGATGACCTCGCGGTACTCGGGATGCACGCTGCGGGCGAGAATGGCCTCGCTGCGCCCGGTGACGCGGATGGCCATCATCACGGCTTCAGCCGCGCCGGTGGAACCGTCATACATCGAGGCGTTGGCGACTTCCATGCCGGTGAGCTCGCAGATCATGGTCTGGAACTCGAAGATGGCCTGCAAGGTGCCTTGCGCGATCTCCGGCTGGTAGGGCGTGTAGGCGGTGAACCACTCGCCACGCGATATGAGCGAGTCAATCACGAGTGGACGGTAGTGGTTGTAAGCACCTGCGCCGAGAAGGATCTCGTGTCCCGTGGCGTTCTCGGCGGCGCGGGCGCGGAACCAGTCCACAATCTCGCTCTCGGCCATCTGACGTGGAATGGCGAGGTCGCGAGTGAGACGGAACTGTTCTGGAATTGGGGCGAAGAGCTCATCGACGGAGTCAACGCCAATGGCGCTCAGCATCTGCTGGCGCTCTGCTGGTGATTTGGGGAGATAACGCATGGTGATCAGTCCTGAGTGCGGGGCCTTGGAAGGCCAAATTGAATCATGAATGGCGGATGGCCCTTACTGAGAGCGATCCGCCTTCTTCCGAATGATGAGTATCGAGTTGGCGACGGTGAAAAGCAAAACAGCGGTAATTCCGATTGCAAGCAGCGGACGGCCCCGATACCACTCAATGGCCAGTCCTGAGAACAGGGCGCCGTTGATGTATATCGCCTTCATTCGAGTTGTCATCTTCGCCACGGGCAGTCCCTTGCTTATGGTGCCTTGTGATGGTGCTCCCGCACCAAGTTACTGCTCTTCGGCAATGAACTTCTCGTAGTCGGCCACGGAGAGAAGCGAATCGGCCTCCGCAGGGTTGGCCAGCGTGACCTTCACCATCCAGGAGGAGTGCGGATCGCTGTTAACCTTCTCCGGGGAGGTGGCGAGCTCTTCGTTGATGGCGGTGACGGTGCCGGAGACCGGGGCGAAGAGGTCGCTGACGGCCTTCACCGATTCCACGGTGCCGAAGGTTTTTCCGGCGGAGAGTTCGGCGCCAACCTTGGGCAGCTCGACGAAGACGATGTCGCCCAGAGAGTTCTGCGCATAGTCCGTGATGCCGATGGTTCCTGTGGTGCCGTCAACGGCAAGCCACTCATGCTCTTTTGTATATTTATATTCCGGCGGGTAGGCCATTGTGATCTCCAAGAAATTGATTGCGTGCCGATGGTTCCGGCGATGCGTAAGACGCTTCCAGCACAACTGGGCGAACTTTGAAATTGTATTCCAAACAGCAAGGCCAAGAACAATTGCCGCGTCTTTGCAGGTGATCATTGGTGAAGTTCAAAAGACCCACATCTGCTAAACGCAGCAGATATGGGGCACCAGATCAAGTGCCAGAATCAATATCTCATTTTGCTCTCGGCCGCTTGTAAAACGGCGTTGGCACTACCTTGCACTTCACAACCTGGGCGCGAACTTCTACGCCGACCTCGGTCCCTGCGACAGCAAGCGCAACGGGAATGTAGGCGAGCGCGATGTTCTTCTTGAGGAACGGCGCGGGCGAACCGCTGGTGACATAGCCGACCTGGTTGCCCTGCGAATCCAGCACCTTGTAGCCGTCGCGAGGGATGCCGCGCTCGATGGCCTCAAGGCCGACGAGAATCTTCTCCAGCCCACGCTGCTTTTGCTCGACGAGAGCATCGTGGCCGATGAAGTCTCCCTTGTCCATCTTGAGGAAGCGGTCGAGGTGAGCCTCCCAGGGGGTCAGGGCGTCAGAGATTTCATGGCCGTAGAGCGAGAGGGCGCCTTCAAGGCGCAGGGTGTTGCGCGCGCCGAGGCCGCAGGGAAGAATGCCGAACTCGGCTCCGGCGGCGAGGAGTTCATCCCAGACGCGAACGCTGGTGGCTTCGTCGCTGGGGATGTAGATCTCAAAGCCGTCCTCGGCGGTGTAGCCGGTGCGGGCGATGAGAGTGTTGGGAAGGCCGCAGACGGTGCCGTGAGTGAACCAGTAGAACTTGACTTGCGTGAGGTCGGCGTCGGTGAGCTTCTGAAGCGTGCGCCAGCCGTTCGGTCCCTGAATGGCGATTTGGGTGTAGCGGTCGCTGAGGTCCTCGACAACGCAGTCGAAGGACTTTGTGGCATCGCGAACCCAGTTGACGTCTTTCTCGCGGGTTCCGGCGTTGATGACCAGCAGGTAGTCCTCGTCACCGAGGCGGTGGACGATGACATCATCGACGAAGGTGCCGTTGGGGTAGAGCATGGCAGAGTACTGTGCCTGTCCGATGGCGAGCTGGGAGGCGTCATTGAAGGTGAAGTGCTGCACGGCGGCCAAGGCTTGCGGCCCGTGGAGGCGGATGTCTCCCATGTGGCTGACGTCGAAGAGTCCGACGGAGCTACGCACGATCATGTGCTCGGCGATGAGGCCTCCGGTGGGACGAGCCGAGTTGGCCGGGTACTCGACGGGCATGTCCCAGCCATTGAAGTCCACCATGCGGGCGCCAAGCCTGCGGTGCGCGGAGTTGAGCGAGGTTTTACGGACGATGGCGGATTCTGTGCTCGATGACAATGACGTACCTCTGGAGAGGGAATCTTATGGCCACAGACGGGCCCGGTGAACCTAAAAAGTTAACACGCGGCGAACACGGCAGGCAATGCACAGAAGGGCGCGAATCAAGAGACAGTTGCAGGAACGGAAAATGCGCGATAAAGTTCGCCCATGGCTGAGAGATTCAAGTGCTGCGTTTGCGAGCAGGTGGAAGAGAAGTGTGAGTGCGATAAGTACTGCTACATCTGCCAGGGTGAGCACGAGGTGCGGCTGATCGTGGACGGGTGCTACTACTGCCTGGAGTGCCGCGAAGCCTGCGACTATGAGCCGGAACATCGCGACGCGGCTCACAGGTGAGCTGAAGCGAGTGGACAAAGAAATGCCGCGGGCCTGAGCTCGCGGCATTCTTCTGCGCGGAACGCGCTAGAAGTTGATGGCCATACCGGCGCGGATGACGCGGGTTCCCTGAACAAGGTAGACGGTAGTACCGTCGGTGCTGAGCACCGGGCGGTATCCCTGCGCCAGAAGGTTACGCACATCCACCAGGGCCTCAAGGCCGTTGGGTAGGAAGTGCATGGGCGGAATTGGCTGTCGGATGAAGAAGCTGAGGTAAGGATCGGTCTGACCGGGGGAGGCGTTGAACATATCCACCGGGGTCAGGCTGCTGCCGCTGAGCCAACGATAGCTGGCGATGACCTTTGTCTTGGTGACGGGTGTTGTGCCGGAGAGCTTGGCCGCGGCGGCATGGCGCTTGGCGGTGACCAGAGAAGTCGCAGTCTGGCTGACCTGCACGAGGCTCTCGGGCGCGGTAAGAGCACCGCCGTAGGCATAGTCGGTTGTGATGTCGATGCCATGCGAGAGCGGGTGCGAGTAGACGGCGCGCACTCCCTGGGTGCGCATGTTGCCGCCGTTATAGGTGAAGATGCCGGAGTAAGGGTCGCCGACGAGGGCGTTGGTGTCTGAGGTGAAGAACGCGCCGGTTCCGGTGAGGGCTGCGTTATGGATCGTGTCCGAGTAGACGGCGAGTTGAATCTTGTTATTGCCGATGCGCTGCGAGATCGAGAGCTCGTGATGCAGGTCGCGTTCGACCTGCTGGCCGATGGAGGAGTCGGTCACGCGGGGATTGCTCTCGCTGAGATCGGCGGGAGCGGTGTCATAGCCCTTGGCGGCGCGCAGAGTGGGCTCGCTGGTGGCAAAGCGGTACTGCACCACGGTGTTCCTGCCGGGATGAGCACTGACCGTTGCGTAGGGGCGGAAGGTGGTCGCTCGCGACCGGTACTGCACCATCTGAGACTCGCCGCCGTAGTCGAAGCCGAGGGACTCGCCAAAGGTCATCGAGTTGGCGACCGAAAGAGCAAGGGCCTGGATGGCGGGCTGATCGGGATTCAACGAAGCAAAGTGCTTGGCTGAGATGGCGATCTCAGGGAAGGAGCCGTCGGGCATTTCGCGCGAGTAAGCGGCGCGGAGCACGGCATTCGGGTTGCTGGTATTGCTGAGCATCCCGCCGTTGAGAGACCAGCGCTCGGGAATATTGTGCTTGCCGAAGAGCGATTGCTCGACGTTGAAGTTGGCGCTGGAACTGCCAAAGGAATCGCCATCGCCTCCGGAGATGAACGACACGCGAGCTTTCAGCTCACCATCCCCAGTGTCATCTCCTCGATGCACAACGACGAGCGGCTTGTCATCGGAGAGGCGGAGGATGGGGCGATTGGCCATGGAGCGCAGAGCCCAGCGCCAGTCATCGTCGTTCTCAGCCGTCGATTTATGGCGCGGGACGAGCTGGATGGCCTCGAAGAGCGTATTGAGAGTGAGATTGAGCAGAACGTTTGCGCCGGGCTGAAGGCGAATTTGCTCGCGAATCGTGGGAAGGAAGCTCGGAGCCGTGACCTTAATGGTGTAGAGGCCGGGTAGTAGTCCTGCGACCGTGAAGATGCCCTTGGTGTCTGTCTGCACAGTCTGACTACCGGCTGTGGAGTTCGCCAGAATCTCGACGATGGCGCCCATCTGAGGAACTCCGGCGGAATCGTGGACGACGCCTTTGATCGCGCCAGGGTTCACAGAAGCGGATACGCCAACGCACCAGAGGAGCGCGAGAGCGATAATCCCTGTCTTGTGCGTCATGCAGCCTCCCTGCGGAGCGGGCCGTTGTGAGCGAGTCAGAAGTTCGACCCACGTCAACAAGAAACAACCGCGAAGGGCGTGCCCTGATGGCACGCCAGCGGCAGCAAATGAAATTCTAACCTATTCGACCTGAAAACGGGCCGAAGGATTAATGGTCTGCTTGGTCACGTCATCGTTGACCGTAATCTTCAGACTGTACAGACCGGGATCCAGGTTGGCCAGAGGCATCGATTTTTCGATCGTGATCTGGTCTCCCGTATTACCGTAAACAGTTGAAGATTCATCAGCATGCAGCACAGACTTGTTGGTCTGGATGTTGACGATGTCGTAGCTGATGCTGCCATGGGTCTTCTTGGTCTGCTGGTCCTGCTGCAGGCCGTATACCTGAAGGAAGATATTAAGGTGCTGTGCGCGCTTGAAGCTGGCCGGCTTTCCGTCGGCGGCATCGACGCGCGGGCGAACCTTGGTGTCTCCGATGATGAAGCTGCCGGAACCGATGTTTTTGGCGGGAACGCGCTCCATGAGATCAGCAAGGATCAGAGAAGACGACGCGAGCTTCTCGTCGTCGAAGTCCGGCACGCGGATGGAGCGAACGAGGGTTCCGACGCGATCGCCGTTGACGTCCTTCACGGCGACATCGACCTTGTACATTCCCGGCTTAAGAGGGATGGCCTTCCAGTAAATCTGGGAGGTGAGCAGCGCCTTCTCCAGCAGTTCGTTGGGCTCATCGACGCCGACGGTGTCTTCAAAGGTGGCAGCAACGCGGCCCGTGATGGTGGAGACGCGTCCGAAGATATTGACGGAGGCGCGCTGGATGCCTTCCTTCTGCTGGAAGGTCATGTCCTTGGTCTTGAGCTGGATGGTGATGGGAACCAGCACGGTGTCCGAGGTGACCTTCACGAAGTCGGTTCGCATGTCGAAGGGCATCATGTTGTAGCGGATCTTGGTGTTGACCTTCTCTTCGAGATCCTTGAACTTGACGGGCGGCGGAGCAGTGAGCTTGGCGTAGCGCTCGATGGCGTCAAACTGCTTGGTGCCGTTGGTCATGCCGTAAGGATCGGTTCCACCGGGGGTGCCCATCATGCGGTCGGCACGGTTGCCACGGCCCATCTGCTCGTTCATCGTGGGACCGCCGCCGGGGGTGTGAAGCAGTGCGTCCTTCTCATTGGGGTCGATCGAGATGTGGTAGTCGTTGCACTGGCAGCTATCGACAAACTCGATGATCACTTCGTTGCCGATGCCTTCCAGATAGCGATAGCGCCAGCGCTCGAAGGGGTAGGTTGAGGTGCTGCCGCCGCCCTCGGATTGTTCACGCTGATAATTGCCGCCCGAAGGATGAGATTCGACCTCGTCGGGCGCGCCCCAGACGATGTAAATGCGTCCGCGATCAGTCCTCCAGCCGGGAATGCCCGCAGCATAGTGTTCGTTGGCGTACTGGATGCGGCGGTAATGCTCTTCGCGGAACTCGTTCTCCTCCGTATCTGGAGTCGGATCGCGGCGGAGCCAGAACTGCTCGATGAACTGGTCGCGTTCTTCGTCGGTGGCGAGGAGTTTGAAGGCCTGCTCCTCTTCCGGGGTAATGATGTAGCGGACGTCCTGATCGAGCCAGTTCTTGTAGGGCTTGCTGACTTCGTTCTTAAAGCTCTTCAGGCGGTCCTTGCGCTCCTGGTCGGTGAGCTGTTTGGGCTCCTCGGGAGCTTGCTTCTTGGTCTTCTTGAGGTCCTTGAGAGAGGTACCCTCGTCGCGCTGGGAAGGATCCTGGGGCGAGGAACTCTGAGCCAATACTGGCGAAGCAAGAAGGGCCGCAGCCACTAAAGCCAACGAAGAACAGCGAAGGAAAGAGAACCGCATGGACAGTGTCGCTCCTGAGAACCGTGAGGGCTGGAGAGATTGTAAGTATTCGGAAGGGGCAAGGCAAGACGGGAACCGAAGAGGGCAGGGCGAAGGTCAGGCGAGAAGAAGATCGGAATCCGGAATACCATGGCGTGCGGAAGTGCCGAAGAGCGTTGCAGATACCGGTTGACGGTTTACAATCAGAGCGCGGGATTGCCGGTGTTGGTGATCCGCTCCGGTGACGCGCCGGGGGCGGGAGCCGGTTCCTCGTGACCGGGAATAGATGCCGGGTTACTACCATAAACGTGCCAGAAGTTATTTTTGAATTGGAACTTTCTGTGCGCGTGTCTCGTAAGAAGGATCAGGACGCTTGCAGAGGGAGCAGAACCGTGTTCCCGATGCCCAGACTGTGCGATCTGTTCCCGCGAAACGTGGGCTGAGAACGAGGACTGATGAAAACCTGGAAGAAAGTTTCGCTTGTTGTCCTTGGTGTAGTTGTGGTGGCTGGGATTGTTTTCTTCAGCATCCAGCAGAGCCGCAAGGGCGTGGTGGAAGTACAGACCGGGAAGGTATCCCGTCAGGATCTGACGTCCATCGTGACAGCGTCGGGCGAAATTCGCCCCAAGACCTTTGTGAACGTTGGTGCGAACGCGTACGGCAAGATTGTGCACTTATACGTCAAAGAAGGCGATCACGTGACCAAGGGGCAGTTGCTGGCACAGATCGAGAATGTGCAGGCAACGGCCGACGTGAACGCCACGCAGGCCTCTCTGACGGCGGCTGAGGCCGACTATTCTGCGGCGATGGAGACCCTGAACACGACGGTTGCCGACCAGGACCGCGCGAAGGCCGATCTGGAGCAGAAGCTCTATGACTGGAAGCGCAGCGAGGGACTCTACAAAGATCAGCTGATCGCCAAGAAGGACTACGACGCCGCGAAGAACGCGTATGAGTCGGCTGCGTCGATGATGAGCCAGGCGAAGACGAAGATCGCGCAGGCGAAGGCATCTGCCGAAGCTTATAAGCGCCGCATCGCCGTGCAGAAGGCAAACCTGGTTCACAACAACGACGTGCTGAGCAAGACGGAGTATCGCGCGCCCTTTGAAGGCGTGGTAACGAACCTGCCGGTGCGCGAGGGCGAGTCGGTGGTGGTGGGCATCCAGAACGCGCAGGGTTCCACGCTGATGACGCTGGCTGATACATCGGTCATCACCGCCGAGGTGAAGGTGGACGAGACCGACATCGTCAACGTGAAGATGGGGCAGCAGGCAGAGATCAGCATCGACG
>Ga0326728_10027164_pt1 | contig 10040 bp, 7 predicted proteins | sample MB3enrmetagenome_FD_207602 | JGI IMG/M metagenome (GOLD analysis project Ga0326728, IMG submission 207602) | Lab enriched peat soil microbial communities from McLean, Ithaca, NY, United States - MB31MN | ecosystem: Environmental > Terrestrial > Soil > Wetlands > Peat | place: USA: New York... | reverse complement strand
GTGGACACGCTTGTCCTGCACCGCCATCGGCGGCGGTTTCGGAGCGGTGCTCGACCCATTTGGGCCGAACAACGGCGTGCCACCGGGCAGTGGGGCGTAGACGACAATCTGGTTCGCAGCGAGGTTCGGTCCCGCGTAGTCGAGGACGTCGCCGTACCGTGCAGCAGCGGCGACCGCGACGATCACCGTGATCAGCACGGCGATGCTGATAGCGGCCAGTGACGGTCCTGACCTGGCCCGATAGCGCGCGAGGTCGCGCAGTGCGAGGCGCGTGGCGATGGGCGCGTGGCGGCCAATGCGGGCGGCGAGGGAAAGGAAGAACGGCGCGAGCAGGATCACCCCGGGAACGAGCGCAATGAGCCCGCCAACGAGGAACGGAATGTGCGGCTTCGCGCTGTTGGTCGTCGTGGTGTACCCGAGCAACACGAAGGCCAGACCCAGCAGCACGACGCCAGGAACCGCCGAGCGGTGAACCCTCTTCGGTTCGACGGGCCGGCCAGAGAGCGCCGCGACGATCGGCACTTTCGCCACGGTCCGAGCCGGACGTCGCGCGGCGACGTACGCCGCGATGATGGCGAGGCCCATCGCCGGTCCGATCACATCCCATGGCAACGCGAACGTGCCGATGACGTGGAAGGAACTCGTCTCGAGCGTTGGCCTGTAGAGGAGCCACACGATGAAGCCGAACAGCGCGCCGAGCAGCGTGCCAGCGATCCCGACAACCGCGCCGTTCATCCGGACGACCGCTCGCACCTGCTTTTCGGTCGCGCCGATCGAAGAGAGCATGCCGAGCGAGCGCAACCGCCGCTGCGCCAACACCGTGAAACCTCCGGCCGCGATCAGTGTGACCAGGAGCATTCCGATTACCGCGACCGCAAGAATGATCGTTTCCGGATTGGCCGCGCCGAGCGCCACCGACGTGACTTCCGCGACATTCGGTCCGATCGTGGAGGGGTTCACCCCAGGTGCATCGAACAGCAGATCGATTTCGCTTGGGGTGCGCACCTGCCCGGGCACCACGAGGGCAAAGTTGTCAAGGGTGTCCAGCGGGTCTTCGACGATGCCGACCACACGCCGTTGCGTCCCACCCTCGGCCCACAGCTGCCCGACGCGCACGCTGAATGCAGAAGCGACGCCCTTGGTGAGGGCGACCTCGCCAATACCAGTCGGGTATTTCCCCGAGACGAGCGAAAGCATCGGGCCACTGAACGACCGGCGCGCATTTTCGGCCCGGAGCTGATAGGTGTCGACGGAACCGGGGATCGAGAGGGTCTCGTTCTCGATGATTTGAACGCGCCCGAAGCGATGCTCGAGTGCCGCAACCTTCGCCGAAAGATGTGGAACGGCTCCCTGATAGGAGGCGAGGTCATTCGCCGTCCCGAAACCCAGGTTCGCCGGCGTGGGGTTGTTCGTCGCCACAGCCGCGGCGACGAAGATTGCGCCGACTACGACGACGATCAGTGTGAGAACGAGGAGCTGCTGGCGCCACTCGCGCCGGAACAGCCTCCACGCCCAACGCATCACCGCGCGACGAGCGGACAGCGATCTGGTGCCCCCGCCCCGAAGATCGAGGGCGGCATCCGGGGCCGGTGTCATGACTGCGGCCCGGTCTGAAGCAGGGACTCTGCGCTCGGCGGTGCAACCGTCTGGTCGACGATTCGGCCGTCACGTAGGAAGACCACCCGATCCGCCCACGAGGCGAGCTGGGCGTCGTGGGTCACGACCACCGCTGCGACGCCCGTCTTGCAGGCAGAGAGAAGCATCCGCATCACTACCTCCCCGTTCGCCTGATCGAGCGCGCCAGAGGGTTCGTCCGCAAGCAGAAGATGGCGCCCTCCGATGACCGCCCTCGCGATTGCGACGCGTTGGCGCTCTCCGCCGGAAAGCTCGTCAGGGTAACGCGTCGCCCGGTCGGCAAGGTTGAGTTGTTCCAGCACCGCCATTCCGGCTAAACGCGACTTCTTCGCGCTGACGCCGTCGAGCTCGAGCGGAAGCGAGACATTCTCGACGGCGGTGAGACCCGCGAGGAGGTTGAACTCCTGGAAGACGTAGCCAACCGTGCGACGCCGAAGCCGCGCCTTGCCGTTGTGCGACATCTCTTGGAGCGACTCACCGTCGATGAAGACCTCGCCGCTCGTCGGCTCCTCAAGGCTGCCGGCGATCGTGAGCAAGGTCGACTTGCCTGACCCGCTCGGGCCCATGACCGCGATAAGCGAGCCACGATCGACTTCCAGGTCGATGTCGGCCACCGCGTGCACTTCGTTCGGACCCGTGCCATAGGTCTTTGAGACCTGGTGAAGTTCGAGAAGACTCATTTGCGAACCGCCAATCTCCGTCTGAGTATCGGAATCTCCGTGCTCGCAGCGCGCGGCTCTGACGCGTCACGCTTCAACCGGCCGTCGACGGCATCGAGCCATCGGATCACCGAGTCGAGACGAAACAGTTCGGCGTCGACGACGAGGGCCAGTCGGAAGTCGTATTGACCCTCGTCGTCCTTCAGCCGGGTCCACTGCTGCATCAGCTCGACGACGTACCGCCTGTGGATCTGCAAGACATTCCGCACGTCGACGCCGGGTACGTCGAGCGCGACGAGCACCTTGATCACGAGCTCGTCCCGAGGAGGGACGGTGAGGTCGATCGGGGTCAAGATCCAGCCAGCGAGTTCCCGTTCGCCGGCGACGGTGATCCGGAACCGCTTCTGTGACCCCTCGGAGTCCGCTCGATTGGATTCGACCAGCCCGTCTCGCTCAAGGCGCTGAAGGGTCGTGTACACCTGGCCGACATTGAGCGGCCAGACGTCGCCGGTCTTGTCCTCGAACTCCTGCCGGAGCTGGTGGCCGTATTTCGGCCGCTCGCTCAGCAGCCCGAGCAACGCGTACTTGACGCTCATCTGCGATTGCCTGAGAGTTGCATACCCAGTATGTTACCGAGCTACACTAGCTTGGGCAAGCTCCTCTCAAATGACAGGTCGACGGCAGGAACCTGGCTAGCAGGCGCCTTCCTCGCGGCCAGACATCCTCGTTGCTCACCGACTTGTGTGGGTCAGGTCGCGACACGTGAGATTGCGATCAGATGGCAGGTGAACGCCGCAATCGTGCACGCGTGGAACAGCTCGTGGTAGCCGAAGATGCGCGCCGACAACCTCGGACGGCGTAGCGCATAGACGACGGCGCCGGCGGTGTAGAAACACCCCCCGAGGACGACGAGCAGCATCGTGATCGCACCCGCGAGATGCCACAGCTCAGGGAGCCAGAAGATCGCCGCCCAGCCAAGACCGACGTACATCGCCGTGTAGAGCCACCGTGGAGCAGACAGCCAACTGACACGGAGCAGAACGATCGCCAGCGCGGTGGCCCAGACGATGCAAAGCATCACGGTGGACTGAGAGGAAGGCAGCACGGCGACCCCGAGGGGCGTGTACGTGCCCGCGGTGATCAGCGCGATGTTGGAGTGGTCGAGACGCCGCAGCAGGCCTGCCGTCCGTGGGCTCCAATTGCCGCGGTGGTAGACGGCGGACGTACCAAAGAGCATGCACGCCGTAAGCGTGAACACCGCGCACGCGACGCGGTCTGCATGCGTCGTCCCGCTGGCAGTGAGCGAAAGGCCCGACACGAGCGCGAACGGGAATGCCCCGACGTGGAGCCATCCTCGAAGACGCGGCTTCGCAGGTGCAATCGTGACGGTCACCTCCTCAACCTAGAACCTCTCGAAATTCAGTGGACCCGGACACTGGGCTCGTTCAGGTTGCGTCGAAGACAAGCATCTTGACCTGCCCGGCCATTCATTAGCCAATCCAGGAATGTCATACGCGCAATAGCGTTCGTCGCTTCTTCGATGAGAGAGAACGGACCGAACGTCGTGGGGAGAGAGGGACAAGCTCGGGAAGGCAGGCCAGAGACCGGGGACAGAGACGACCGGCAGCTCCGGATGCGGGGGCGACGGCCGAGGGAGCGAAGGGGCGAGCAGGATCGAGCCGTCTGTCGGGCGGGCGACGCGGGGAGAGGAGCCGGCCCAGCCAGCCCAGCGGGAAAGCACGGCGGAAAGGGCGGGAGGCTGTAAGACCGGCAGAAAGAGGGGAGCATACTGACTCCGTCGAGCAGGGGGTGGACAATTCGCGCCTCTAGGAGGCAGGCCCACTCGCCGTGTACCGGAGATGCGCCGAAATCCCTCGCCTTGCCCCCGGGCTAGCCACTGGTCGAGAGTCTGCGAATTACCGCCTGGAATCCACAAGACCAACAGGATGGGCCCAGACGAGCACCTGGTAGCTGCCGACGTCGAAGACTCTGGCAATCGGACCGAACGTGGCGACCGCCGAGGCCCTGTCCACTCCGCCCCACGGCGCGGCGAGGTTGTAGACGATGAAGGAAAACGGACGGCCGCTGTACCAGGTAGTCGAGGAGTTCTGTCCCCACGTGACAAGCCGTCCGTTGCTCGCAACTACGACGGGGCGAACCGCGACCACCCCTTTCGTCTCGACGGTCACGATCGACGCGCACCAGTAAGCGCCCACGCCGACTCGCAGGTCGTGGGCGGCGAGAAAGCGGCCAAGCCGCACGGCTGGCTGCGCTGGGGCCGGGGACCTCAGCTGGAAGCCCATTCCGGCGGCGAACACCGCCACAAGCCCGATCCCGGCAAGAGTGGCACCGAGTCTGACGCGCCCGGTCGGGAGGAGCTGCCACGCCCTGCTGACGAATCGGCCGGCGAGGATCGCCCCGAAGATGACCCCTGCGGTGAGGTAGCGCGCGAAATTGGGGTTGTTCTCGTACGCCAGAGCCACGAACGTGGCCAGGTCCCCGGCAAGAGCGAACAACAACAGGTCGTCAAGCCGCCAAACGCCGCCCGCTTCGGCTGTGCCCGTCCTGCCATTGATTACTCCCCGTACGAGGTCGAATAGGAAGAAGAGAATCGCAGCACCACAGAGGGCGAGCCCGACCACATGAAGGTCGCGCAGACCCAGCGGCACTCCCGTTGATCCCCAGCCCCCGGTTCGCACCCCTTCAAGCGCCCACCCGAAGTTCACGACATTTCTCAGGTTCAGTTCCATTTGATTGAGTGAGGCGATCGGGAGACTCCCGGCGATCGTGAACGTGCCGATCATCTCGGCGATTCCTCGACCCAGCGCGGCCAGAGCAACAGCGGACACCGCCGCAGCGGCGTGTGGAATACCGGACCGCCAGTCGCGACAGCGCAGCATGGTCACGAGGCCGGCCGCGAAGACCGGAACGACGCCGAGGGCAAGCGTTTGGAGATCGCCGAGCAATCCAGCTGTAAGGATCAACACCCCGACCAGCCAGGAACCGGAGAAGCGCCCCTGGCGGAGCGCGAGGAAAGCGAGCAGGCACCACAGCGCTGTGCCCACGTGAAGCGGGCCATGCAGGAAGTAGAAGGACAGGGAATGGCTCGGAAATGCGAGCAAGGCGAAGACCGTCACCGCTCCACAGATACCGGCCTTGCCCGGGCGGGCCTCGTAGGCCAGCCACATGCCGACAAGGATGACCAGCGCAGCGATCAAAGCTGGGATGAAGTTCATGAGCGCTGGGCTGATGCCTACAGCGAGCACTCCGAAGGTGTAGAAGACCACGTCGATGGTCCAGTACGAGGCCCACGTCAACCCCCAGTGCGGGAGCATCACGTGACCGTTGGCGACTGAGCTTGCCGCGAGGACCACCGTGGCGCCGTCAGAGTTAGTTGCGCCGACATGGATGGACGCGACATCGAGCAGCATGAGGAGCCCGGCGATCCCGACCGCAGCGAGGAGTCCGATCGCGAGGACGCGCACGGTGCGGACAATTGTCCAGCGACTCTTACGCATCGCGGGGACGGTGCAATCGAGCGGGACTTGTTGTTTCTTCACCTTCGTGCGCGGTCGGGAAACGCCCCCACGGATGCCAGCCAGCCACGGCGGACGTGGAAGTGGACACGCCACGACCGGCGACCACGCTGGCGACAGCACGCACAGGTAACGGCCAAGGCCCGTCTCGTTGCATCAAGGCGTGAGTCTCACGACCCAGCCCGGGCTCCCGGACTCGAGAAAGGTCCACAGGTTTGATGACTTGACCGAGGCACACCAAATAACGTTGTCGTGCTCTGGGCTCCGCACGCCGGGCAGGTGAGGCGCTTGTTGTTCAGGAACAAAATCGCTGTATCTGGATACCGTCGCTCACGCTCCACCAGGATGGGAACGTAGCTCAGAAGCGGCTTGTCAAACGAAAGGTCACCTTTCGGATTGGGATACGTCAAGTCGTACGGCACCGGACAGTCCTGGTTCCAAGAGGGCCGCGAGCGCGGCGGCGAAGTGGCCCTCGCCAGCCCCCTCTGGTGCTACGCGGGCGGACGTGGGCGCCTGTCCGACGGCCCTGCAGCTTCCCGCCCTAAGCGCTCTGCTCTCCCGCTGACCTGGCTTGGGCCGAAGCCCCAAGCCCTCCCGTAGGGCCCTCGCCCTCAAAGGGTTTCCTTGGTGGGTCCCCTCGCCTGCCCCTCCTGTGTGATGGTGCAGCCGCCCTCGGCGCTGTGCTTCGCCGTCTCCCCGCCGCCCGTGCGCTCCCGGAGCTCGCCCCTTGTGGGGCGCCGCCCGGCCGCTCGGCCGGCCCGGTGTTGCCCCCTTCGGCCGCTCGCTTGCCCCTTCGCTCGCCCGGCCGTTGCCCCTGCGCCGGGTGGCCGCCTTGCCGTCCCCAGTCTTTGGCCTGCCTTCCCGCGCCTGTCCCTCTCTCCCGACCGAGCGTCGTGGGCGCTGAGGGACTCGAACCCCCGACCTGCTCGTTGTAAGCGAGCTGCTCTAGCCACCTGAGCTAAGCGCCCGTCGCGCCTCCAAGGACACCGAGGCGCGGCAACCGTCGTCAACGTGCTGCCTCGACCGGCAATCTTTGCACCTTGGGGGTACCGCTCAGTCACGACGGTGTGTCTACGGGCTCTCCGAGCCGGTCGGGCCGAACGCGTAGACCGTGACGGATCCACCACACGACCGAAGCGTGATCGGAACGGCGAGCGCCTCGATCGTTCCGGGGATCGACACGTCGACCGAAGCGACGGTTGAGCACCCCACCCCCCCGATGGGGAAGTCGTACACAATGATGATGAACTCCGCGGTTCCACCGCTCGACAGCGTGACCGGCGCCGGGGCCGGGCCGCCGTCGATGGCCGTGATCGGAAGCTTCAATCCCGCGCCGGCCCCGGAAGCGCCGGACGGGCCGAAGAACTCAAGCGAGGGGTAGCCGGCGAGCTCGCAGCGCGTCGGACCCTGGTTCGTCAGGATGAACACCGTGTACGACGAGCCAGCGGCGGCACCTCCCGCCGAGGTCGTAATCCCGAGCACTCCGGTTGAGCACGCCGCGAGGCCCGGGATCGTCGGAGTAGTCCCCGTCGAGCCCTTCGGCTTCGAGGTGGGCGTCGTCTGGTGATGATGGTGGTGCGTCGTCGGCTTGGGTGTTGACGCGCAAGCCCCGAGGACGGTTCCCGCCCCCAGGACAGCAGCCAAGATCAGTGCCCTTCGGGCCCGGTGTCCCATGGGAGGCGCCTCGCCCTTCGGTTACGGGAAGAGCCCGCGCAGCCGCGTCGCCTCGGCGACCCGGTCGAGGCCGAGCGCCACGGCGGCCCGCCGCAGGGGCACCTTCAGCATGGCCGACTTCTGCCAGGTCGCGTCGAACGCTCGCTCCATCGTCTCGCGGTGCCGCGTCGAGAACACTCCTGACTCCCAGGCGTAGCCCTGGCGGGCCTGGGCCCATTCGAAATACGACGCGACGACCCCGCCGGCGTTGGCGAGCACGTCGGGCACGACGGTGACCCCGCGCTCTTCGAGAATGGGATCGGCCTCGGGGGTCGTCGGCCCGTTCGCCGCCTCGACGAGCACCCTGCCCCCGAACGACGCGGCCACCTCGGCGGTGATCGCACCCTCGAGCGCCGCCGGAATGGCGAGCTCGCACCCGATCGAGAAGAGCGATCCCGGGTCGATCGCATCGGCGTCCGGGAAGCCGGCGACCGTGCCGACACGTCCAAAGTGCTCGGCGAGAGCCGCCGGATCGATCCCGCCCGGGTTGTGGATCGCGCCGCCCACATCGGCGACGGCGACAACACGTACGCCGAGCGACGAGAGGAGGAAGACCAGCGGCGCGCCGACCTTGCCGTAGCCCTGCACGACGGCGCGCGCTCCCGAGAATGACATACCGAGCTCCCGGAAGGTCGCCCGGGCGCAGAGCACCACGCCCGACGACGTGGCGCCGACATGGCCTGCGATCCCTCCGATGGCGATCGGCTTGCCGGTGACGACACCGGGGGTGACATGCCCCTGCATCATCGAGACGGTGTCCATGATCCAGGACATGATCCGGGCGTCGGTGTTCACGTCCGGAGCTGGGACGTCACGGTCGGCCCCGAGCAGCGACGCGATGTCGAATGCGTACCTCCGGGTGAGCCGCTCCAGCTCCCCCTCCGACAGCGAGGCCGGATCCACGACGACCCCGCCCTTCGCTCCGCCGAACGGGATGTCGACGACGGCGCACTTGATCGTCATGTCCGCGGCGAGCGCCATCACCTCGCGCACGTCGACCGCGGGGTGGAACCGGATCCCGCCCTTGCCGGGCCCGCGCGCCGTGCTGTGCTGCACCCGCCAACCGGTGAAGACCTCGACGCGCCCGTCGTCGCGCCGGATCGGGATCGCGACCTCGAGAACCCGCTCCGGCGTGAGGATGATCTGGGTGATCCCGTCCTCGAGCCCGAGCAGGTCCGCCGCATCCTCGATCCGAGCGCGAATAGCGTCCCAGGAATCCCCACGCTCATCGGTCATGCGGTCACCTCGTCAGACTGCCACTCCTGCGAGCGTACCGCCGGCGCCGCTACGCGACGGACCCGTCGGCTCCCACCTTGGGCAATGTTCGCCGATCCGACAGCTTCTCGGCCTCGCGGGTCGACGAGATGAGCGGCGACTGGCTGAGCAGCAACAAGGAGTAGAACATCAGGCCGAGGAAGAGCCCTTCGATGATCGCCCGTGAACCCGTCGCGTGGACGTGGTCTTTGAACAGCCAGATTCCCATAACGATGCTCGAGAGCGGGTTGACGACGAGGAGCGCGGCCTGCGACGCCGCCACCGGACCGGCATCGAGGGCATGTTGACTGATGATGAGCCCGATCAGCCCGACGACGGCGACGGAGTACGCGGCGGGGTGCGAGAAGACATAGACGACGCCATGCGACCACTCATTGGCGACGGTCTTGATGAACGCGGCGGTCAACGCGAAACAGATCGCGGCGCTCACGCCGTAACTCAGGGCCCGCCAGGAGCGGGGACCCCGCTGGGCGGCGACGATGCCCAGCACGATGGCGCCGATCGAGGCGATGAGCAACAGCATCCAGTCGTACTTCGACGGCGAGCCGTGCCCTTCCTTGGAGTAGCTGAGCGCCAGGAACACGGCGAGGCCGACCGCCGTTCCGAAGACGGCTGCCCAGTCGATCCACCGCATCTGGTGGTGGAACCAGGTGCCAAGGATGATGGCGAGGAAGACGATCTCGGTGACCATGATCGGCTGCACCGTCGACAGGTTCCCGAAGCTCAGGGCGAGCGCCTGGAGGATGAAACTCCCCGTCGTCAGGGCGAGACCCACGAACCAGATCGGGCGCTTCAGGATGCTCGCCATCAAGTGACGGCTCTGCTTGCCCTCCGGATGAGCCTTCTCGACACCGAGGCGCTGGAGGACGGTCGCGAAGGCGTTCGCGACCGCAGCAAGAACCGCCAGGACGAAAACCATTCGGCCCGTTATAGCCGCTGGCGGCGGAGAGACGTCTACGACGTCACGGAGGAGCTCACCTGGCCGTCCACTTCGACGGGGGTAACGGACCAGCTCAGCCGGTGAATCGGCGTGGTGCCGAGTTTCGCCACCGCGAGCCGGTGCTCGAACGACGCATACCCCTTGTTGCGCTCGAACCCGTAGCCGGGATGGACGCTCGCCGCCGCGACCATCATCCGGTCCCGGGTGACTTTGGCGATGATCGAGGCTGCCGCGACGACCGCGCAGAGGCGGTCCGCCTTCACCAGGCAGATCGCGCCGGCC